>Ga0105104_10000011_pt1 | contig 170880 bp, 155 predicted proteins | sample PPLLaktember2015_3_FD_87034 | JGI IMG/M metagenome (GOLD analysis project Ga0105104, IMG submission 87034) | Freshwater sediment microbial communities from Prairie Pothole Lake near Jamestown, North Dakota, USA - PPLs Lake P7 Core (6) Depth... | ecosystem: Environmental > Aquatic > Freshwater... | reverse complement strand
TTCTTGCTGATGCCTTTCTGCTGCATAGTTATTCCAAAAAGAACATCGGCAATGCTCATCGTGCGTTTGGCATGGGTGATAATTACAAATTGCGAATCCTTTTTGAATTCCTGCACAATCAGGTCAAACCGCTCATTATTCGCCTCATCGAGAGCCGCGTCAACTTCGTCCAGGAAGCAGAACGGCGAAGGCTTCGTCTTGAAAATCGCGAACAGCAGCGCGATGGCCGTCATTGTTTTTTCGCCGCCACTGAGCAGGCTTATACTTCTTGTTTCTTTGCCCGGAGGACGTGCGATGATTTCTATGCCGCTTTCAAGAATATCTTCGGGCTGTTCGAGCAGGACATCGGCTTTACCGCCGCCGAACAGTTTACGGAACACTTCCTGAAAATTGGTCCTTATCTGTTCAAAAGTAATAGCAAATTTATCCATCGACTCCTTGTTGAGACGGTTTATTAATTGCTGAAGCTGATTTTTGCTATTGTTAAGGTCTTCTATCTGGCTGGTTAAGAAGTCATTTCTCTTTTCAAGCTCTTCCTGCTGTTCGATAGCGTCGACGTTGACGTTGCCGAGCCTTTCGATTTTGCCGCGAAGCTCTGCGATTTCATCCCTGACGGCATCCCAGTTCATTTCGCCTGCGGTATAGTTCTGATATTCAGCGACCAAATCCATACCGAGCTCTTCTGTTACACGCTGAACAAGGTCGGCAGCCCTGACACCGAGTTGTCCCAGTTCCAGTTTGAGCTGGTTTATCTGCTGGTCGAGTTCGCTCTGACGCTGCCTGTCCTGCTTGAGTATTTCTTCGGTTTGCTGTCTCTGGGCCAGCATAATTTCGACTTCCTCATGCAGCCTGACGCTCTGATTATGCGCAGAATCCTTTTGAGTAAACAGTTCGGTGATTTCAGTTTCAGTGCTGCGGATATCTTTTTGACCCTGCTCAATCTGCTCGATGCAGGTCTTTATATTGTTTTCTGTAGAGCTAAGTTCGCCTCTGCCGTGCTCAACCTGTGTATTCAAGCCGGCGATTTTCTGCTCAATAGCCTTTTTCTGCTCCTGACCCTGTCCGATGAAGACCTTTAGTTCTGTAAGTTCACCGCTGTTTTGTTCGAGCGTCTTTTTCTTGTCGGCCAGTTGTGCCTCAAGCTGTTCGATTCGCTCAGTCCGCTGGGCGTTTACAGTCTCAAGTTCCTGGAGCTGCTGTTTTGAGTGATATTCTTTTTGGACAGTTTCGGAAATCTGTTTTTCGAGCGACTGGATTTCGCTCGTCAGTAACGGCTGTTCTTCTGAAAGTCGTTTTATATTCTGCTCGATTACATTCAGGTCCGAAGTGATATTTGTTTTTTCCGTGTTGGCTTCATAGACGGATGTTCTGAAATCCTTGCAGAGTTTTTCAAGATGCTCGTTCTCTCTGACGCCGGCGGCGAGTTTATCTTCAAGCCCTGATATGTTTGCCGAGACCTGCTGCAGTTCGCCGGTGAGCTGGACGAGCCTGCTTTTTCTTGAGATAAGGCCGACCGCTTTTCCGATTGGCCCTGTGCAGAAGCTTGCGTCGCTGTTGAGTATATCGCCCTCGATAGTCACAAAGCTGTAACCATAAGAGCAGAAGGATGCCAGTTCAAATGCCTTTTGGATATTTTCTACGACAATAATTTTCCCGAGCATCTGCCATACGAGATGGGCATATTGAGGCTCGAAGCCGACAAATTCCACGGCTCTGCCGATAATGCCTTCAGTCTGCGTTAAATCGGCGTTTTCTACAAAAGGATCAAGCCTGTCAGTACAGATAAATCGGACTCTGCCGCCTGCCTGCTGGGCAAGAGTATTGTCGCTAAGCAGCAGTTCAGTATTGTCTGCTACGACCGCATCGGCTTTGCCTTCCAGTGCCGCTTCTATCGCCGCCGCGTATTTCGGTTTTGCGCGGATAATATCCGCGATGATACCTCTGATAAATGGTTTGTTTGTTGCCAGAATTTTCTTAACGGCGTTGTCTATGCCTTCGCGCCGCTCTTCCATATCGGATATGACCTTCAGTTCGCTTTGTATCGCGCTTCGCTGCTCTCTTGCCTGTGCGAGCGATTCGTTTGTCTGTGCGACGTCCTCGTCAATCTGATTTATCTGCTGACGTTTGTTTTCGAGCTGCTGCTGTAGTTCGGCAATGACCTTGTTTATATCGTCGAGCCTGGCCTGATGCTGTGCCTTGCCGCCAAGCAGGGATTCGAATTGTTGTTTTGTCTGACTGGCCCTGTCGGCGAGTCTGTTTTTCTGGCCGCTGAGATTATTGCGATATACGTTTATGCTCTGGATTTCGTTGTGAAGCTGCGCGGTGCGTCTGACAATATCTATAATGCCCGTCTTTTCGTCCTGCAGTTCCGTTTCGGTCTCGGCGCAGGCGAGGTTAATTGTTCTTATCTGCTCCTGGAGTTTTTCAAGCTCGGCCGATTTCTGCTCAAGGATAATGCCGATGCTTTCGAGTTTAGAGACGCTTTGCTTAATCTGTTCATCGAAATCTTTTAAACGCAGCTGAATCTGCCCGATATTCTGTTCTTCGAGCTCTTTTCGCTCCTGCGTTTCCTGGATTCTTTTGTGAAGAAACTCGATTTTCTGCTGCAGTTGTTCGATTTTGCCTGTTATGCTGACAAGGTTGTTATCGCAGCTGTTAATTTCATTTTCTTTTTCGATAATTTCGGCAGCCAGTGTGCTTAATTTCGCATCGTTTTGTGATACCTGTGCTGCGACAGCGGCTAACTGGTTTTGCAGTCCGTCAACCTGAGCGTTTTTCTGTGTGGTTTCGGTTTGTATCTGATGGTATTGAGCCAGTGAGAATGTTACTCGCAATTCTTTCAGCCGCTGGTTGTATTGCAGATAGCTTCTTGCCTTGCCCGCCTGCAGTTTTATGCTCCTGAGCTGTTTTTGTACTTCGCCGACGATATCAGCTAATCTGAGCAGATTTTGTTCTGTATTTTCAAGTCTTCTTAGTGCTTCTTTTTTCTGTGCCTTGTATTTGCTTATTCCAGCCGCTTCTTCGAAGATGAATCTCCTGTCTGTTTTCGAGCTGGTCAGGATTTGCGAGATTTGTCCCTGTTCGATAATTGAATATGCCCTGACTCCGACTCCGGTGTCCATAAACAGTTCACGAATATCTTTTAGTCGGCAGACTTTGTTATTGATGAGGTATTCGCTGTCGCCGCTTCGATACAATCTTCGTGTAATTACAAGTTCATCCTGTTCAACGCCGAGCGATGATGCCTGCGAGAAGTGCAGGCTTACCTGTGCCATCCCCATTGGTTTTCTCGCGGCTGAACCGCTGAATATCACATCCGCCATTTGGCCAGAACGCAGGCTTTTCGTGCTCTGTTCGCCCAGCACCCATTTCAGCGCATCAACAACATTGCTTTTTCCGCAGCCGTTTGGGCCGACAATTGCGGTTATTTGTTGATTAAAATTGAATTCAGTCTTTTCGGCAAAACTTTTAAAGCCGTCCAGAACAATCTTCTCAAGTCTCAAATGATGCCTCCGTATGTCGTAAATACAGTAAAAATAAAGAGATATAAAATAACAAAAACAACAATTAAAGACCAAATACTAATACTATATTATCGGTCTTTAGCCCAATAATTCTTTGATTTAAGCTATAAATACCAGATTTTTCAGCAAGTTTAAACAGGATATTTTGCGTAAAAGAGGAAAAAATAGAATAAGGAGATGTGTCGTATCTGTTTTTGGTGTCTGCCGGTTTATCTATCGCTAAAATAAAGATTTTATTGTTTGGTTGTGGGGGATGCTGGGCTGGCGACGAAATCAGCGTCGACAGCGCCTTTATCGACCATCTTTTTAAGAAGAGCGGCGATGTCAGAATAAGAGACGCCTAAACCTATGCGTTTTTTCTCTTTTTCGTCGGAGGATGGTTCTGCGCCAAGGGTTTTTATGATATCAGCCACCGCCATAGAGCATTTAAGAGGGCCCATCAATCCTTTCGTAATGGGATGCGTTCGCATTATCGAAACGCGGTCTTCATTCGGCAGGGCATTAATGATAATACTGCCGTCATCCGATTCGACGTATATATCCTTTTGGCATTTAATCGGCGCACCTAAAAGCACAATGCCGGCCTGCCGAGTTCTTGAGACATAAATGGTTTTGGGACTGAGGGCAATAAGCTGGTCTATGTAAAAATCTTCCGCGACTTCTGTATGAATAATAGACAAATCGCCATATTTTTGCAGATATTTGTAAGCGTTATATCTGACGTCGAAATTTTTATCTCTGACGAGCCTGCCCATCAGGGAGACCACGTCACTTTTGTTTGCGTAATCGCCTATGGCCTGAATTGCAGCGACACGGAAAGTCGAATCAGGATTCTGCGCATAGTCCCTGAGAACCTTGAGAGTGTCGTCATCGCCGATAGCGAGCAAACATCTTGCGGCGCTGAATTTTGTCTGCTCATCTGCCGAGTCCATAAGGGGCAAAAGCTTTGCAATAGCGTTTTTGCCGATGGCTTCAATGGCGGTTTCGTATTTTGCCTTGTCCGTGTCGGTTCGCAGGCTTTCGATAAGGGAATTTATATGGGCATCTTCATTTGCGGCAGCAGTGGCGATATAAAGCGACTTTACAAGTTCTATAAATCTTTCTTTCCTGTCTTTGAATTTCCTGGGTACGGACAGATAAATTATTTCAGGCGAGGCGGCGGAAGCCACATCTCTGCCGAATCGCTGATTTATACGGTTTCTTATAATCGCGGTCGTCTGAAAATCCGGTTTCAGCATAGCGAGCATAACCTGGTAGTCCTGAAGACTTCTTCCTCCGCCGAGGACGCGTCCGGCCCGCGGGTCCGGTTTGGTCTGGGCCAGATTGTCGATGTAAACGGGTCCTGCGGCAAGGGCAAGGGTTTTTGAGGATTCGATGGATTCATCAACACGCGCAATGAGTTTAAGCTCGGTAGTGTAAAGTCTGCCGCCGTTAAGGGATGTGGTCTGAGTATTCGGCAGGGCGCTAACGGTAACATCGAACGGCTGATATTTTGATGCTCCCGGCGGTACCAATCCTTCAACAACAACCACGGCAGTGTCGAGACTGTTAATCATTCGTTCGGCATTGACGTTTTTCGGACCGAGCTGAGTCATAATGTATTGAATCAGATAATCTCTTACCTGCTGTGGGCATTCCGACGAACCCGTGTTCGGCAGGCCGACAACCAGTCCTATGCCTTTTACCGGTATGGGGTTGAAGGCGACGATTTCTGCCAGGTCGCCGATGGTTTTGTCAAGCTGCACCGGTTGCGGCTGCGGAGTTTCAGTCTTTTTTTTGTCTTTGCTTTTCTGCTTTTTAGCCAGGCTGTCAGACGAAAGTACGCACAGAAGAATCGTTAAAAAGAGAAGAGCCGAAAATACGTGTTTTTTTCGGGTAATTTGATTTCCCATAATCTTAGTCCCGTTAATAAAAGGTGTTACGTTTTTCAAGATGATATTACCAATTGGGGCCATAGTCAAGGAATTTACATAGGCTTACAAGGGCATTAATAGGGCTATTTTTAAGTTTTTGATTGATTCCGTGTGAGCAAAAAATTACTATGAGTCTGAAAGGAGTCCGGCAGGGAAGATGAAAGGGATTTTGGCCGATACAATAGCTGTTGGGATTGACGAGGCGGGACTTGGGCCGATTCTCGGGCCTCTGGTCGTCTCGGCGGCCGCTTTCAGTGTACCGGCCGAAAAAATCGGGGCTGATATGTGGCAGAGCCTTGCCGAGAGCGTTGCATCGCACAAAAAACATCTGGCAGGCAGACTCCTGATTTGCGACAGTAAAAAAGCCTACAATCCGTCAATCGGAACAGCGCATCTGGAAAAAACTGTTTTGTCCTGTCTCAAGTGCCTGTCTAAAACGCCTGATTCGGTGGCGCAGCTTGTCGATTCGCTCGGTTCCGACAGCAAGCAAAGGCTCCTCGAATATCCCTGGTACAAAAATATCGGCAGGCAAAAGATAAATTTCAATGCCGACGAGATTTCCATTTCAGCGGGGGCGTTCGAAAGGAATCTCGATAAAAACGAGATGGCACTGATTGCGATGAAAAGTCATTGTCTTGAAGCGGCACATTATAATGAGCTGATTGCAAAAATAAGAAATAAATCTAAGGTAGTTTTCCAGATTGTCTGCAAACTCGTCGATGAGATAATACACAGCACACAGCACCGCAATTATTATTTCAAAATCGACCGCCAGGGCGGCAGAATGCGATACGGTGAATCGATAAGAACGATGTTTCCTGATATGGCCCTTAAAATATTGGACGAAAACGATAACTCCAGCAGCTACGAACTGGGCACATCGTACAAAACGGTTAAATTGGATTTTACAGTCGGAGCCGATGATATTTATCTGCCGACGGGCCTTGCTTCGATGGTGAGCAAATATCTGCGCGAACAATTAATGGCTTCTCTTAATAGTTATTTTGTTGAAAAGTGCAGCCAATTAAAGCCGACAGCGGGATATTGGACCGATGGCAAAAGATTTTTGAATGACTTAAAAGTAATCGCTCCCCATATTCAATATAATCCCGCCCAACTCATCCGTTGCCGATGATAAGCCGTTTATGGTGATTTACTTGTTTTTATGCAGATTAGCTTCCGCCAGCCAGCAATAGAGGACAGGCACAACAAGCATAGTAAGTATTTCAATCGTCATACCGCCGAAAGATGGAATCGCCATCGGAATCATAATATCTGCCCCTCGGCCCGTAGAGGTCAGCACCGGCAAAAGGGCGAGTATAGTGGTGGCGGTTGTCATAAGACAGGGTCTTATTCTTCGAGTTCCCGCCTTTATTACAGTCTGGCGGATATCCTTGATATTTTCAGGCTTTAATTTTTTGAATGACTGCTCAATGTAAGTACACATCACTACGCCGTCGTCAGAAGCAATGCCGAACAACGCCAAAAACCCAACCCATATAGCTACGCTCATATTAATCGGATGAATCTGGAAAAGTTCTCGTAGCGACTGGCCGAAAACGCTGAAGTTTAGGAACCAGTCCTGATTGTAGCACCAAATCATCAAAAAACCGCCGCCCCAGGCGACTATAATTCCGGAAAAGACAAGCATGCTGGTCATAACGGATTTGAACTGCAGATAAAGAATTAAAAAAATTATAAAAAGAGCGAGAGGCACTACAACTGCCAGAGTTTTCTGGGCACGTATCTGACTTTCGTAAGTGCCTGCGAAACTGTAACTGACGCCTTTTGGAATCACTAACTGACCTGAGGTGATTTTGTCGTCGAGAAATTTTTTGCACTGCTCGACAACATCAACTTCTGCGAATTGCGGTTTTTTGTCGAACAGGATGTATCCGATAAGGAAAGTGTCCTCACTTTTGATTTCCTGCGGGCCGCGAACGTATTTTATGTCCGCAAGCTGGATAAGCGGTATTTGCGCACCGTCAGAAGCAGGCACGAGAATTTTGTCGAGCGTTTCTATCGAGTTGCGAAGCTCTCGCATATACCTGACACGAACCGGATATCTCTCTCTGCCTTCGACGGTAGTCGTAAGCATATCGCCGCCTATCGCCACTTCGATAACATCCTGAACCTGACGAATGGAAATGCCGTATCTGGCAATCGCCTGGCGGTCTATGTCAATCTCCAGATAAGGTTTTCCGACTATTCTGTCGGCAATGACGGTCGATGCTTCGACAGAGGGGACTTCTTTGATAAATTTTTCGATTTCAAAGCCGACTTTTTCAATAGTGTCGAGGTCAGGCCCTTTGATTTTAATGCCCATTGGAGCCCGCATACCGCTTTGCAGCATTACAATACGCGCAGCGATGGGCTGGAGTTTAGGCGCACTTGTCGTACCGGGGATTTGGGCCGCATTTACGATTTCGTGCCAGATATCATCCGGTGATTTTATATTGTCTCGCCACTGACGATATGGCCTTCCGTTTTTATCGGGTATAAGATTGCCGTCCTTATCACGTGTGAATTGCTTTGTTTTTTTATCGTATCTGAAACTAATTCTTCTGCCATCCTTGTCGAGGATGTACTCAGATTTATAATTAATAACAGTTTCAATCATTGAAACAGGAGCAGGGTCGAGCGGCGATTCAACTCTGCCTATTTTACCCACTACCGTATCAATTTCCGGGATTGAACCGATTGCAACGTCCTGTTTTTGAATTATATCCAAAGCTTCACCGAGGGATGCGTGCGGCATAGTGGTCGGCATATATAGAAATGAGCCTTCGTCCAGCGATGGCATAAATTCCTTGCCTAGGCCCGACCAGATAAAGAGACCAAGAATAATAATAAGCAGCGGAATCGATAAAAATTTAAATTTATTTTCGAGACACCAGTTAAGAATTAAAGGATAGTATTTTTGGAAGAAGTGGAAGAACAAAAGCAAACCGCCGATTAAAATAACCACAAAAATAATATTTAGAATTGTACCTCTTGCCGGCCCCATCGGCAGCCAGTCCAATGTAAGGATTATACCCACCAGCGCTATCGCGAAAATATTGGCGATTAGACCGCTTTTGGAAGATTGATTCTGAGAACTTTGGCGTCCTTTGACGAGATAATAGATTCCGATGACGATAATAACCAGACTGAGCCAAAATCCAATCACAAAACCTGCTGCGACGCCGGCGGCTACTACACAGCCGGCCAGTATGAAACGAGTCCACCGTTTTATCTGGAAATTTTTCGTGAATAGTATATGCGCAGCGGACGGGATAATAGTCAGGGCAATGATAATTGAAGATATAAGAGCGAATGTTTTTGTAAAGGCCAAAGGCTTGAAAAGTTTGCCTTCGGCGCCTGTCATAAAAAAGACCGGCAAAAATCCGACAACGGTAGTGGCAACAGCGGTGAGTACCGCGCCGCCGACTTCGTATGAAGCGTTAAAAACGACTTCGAGCTTGTTGTCTTCAGGTTTGGCTTCATTAAGATGATTCAGGATATTTTCACAAATGATTATACCCATATCGACAATTGTACCGATTGCTATTGCGATGCCGGAAAGGGAGACGATGTTGGCGTCAACGCCGAAAGTTTTCATCGCGATAAAGCACATCAGCACCGCCAGCGGCATCATTGAGCTTATAAGAACCGAGCTGCGAAGGTGCATAAGCATTATGATAACGACGATAATAGTTATCAAAACTTCCTGCCTGACAGCCGTTTCCAGAGTTCCGAGTGTTTCATAAATAAGGCCGGTACGGTCGTAGTAGGGGACAACCCTGATTTGTGAGACAGTGCCGTCGGCAAGTGTTTTTTTAGGCAGGCCGGGCGAGATCTCCGCAATCTTTGCTTTTACATTTTTAATAGCCTGCAGGGGGTTATAGCCGTATCTTACAACGACGACGCCTCCGACAGCTTCGCCGCCGGCTTTATCGAGCGCGCCCCGGCGAAGGGCTGGACCATAAGAGACTTTTCCAATGTTTTTAACATATATCGGTACACGGTCGTTGACTTTTATGGCTGTATTTTCGATGTCTGACAGTTTCTTTATGAAACCAAGTCCTCGAATTATATATTCAACTTTGTTTATCTCTATGGTTCTTGCTCCGACATCGACATTGGAAGCCCTGACGGCCATAAAAATATCTTCAAGAGAAACTTTATAGGCTCTCATTGCGTCAGGGTCGACGTCTATTTGGTATTCTTTTACGAATCCGCCGATGGAGGCTTCTTCGCTTACCCCTTCGGCGCTGAGCAGGGCATAACGGACAAACCAGTCCTGAGCGGTTCTTAGTTCTTCAAGGTCCCACCCGCCTGTGGGATTGCCTTTTTCATCCTGTCCTTCGAGAGTGTACCAGAAGATTTGACCCAGAGCCGTCGCGTCCGGCCCGAGCATAGGCTGAACACCTTGTGGAAGAGTGTTTGCGGGCAGGGAATTCAGCTTTTCGAGAATTCTGCTGCGCGACCAGTAAAAATCGACTTTTTCGTTAAAAATTACATAGATGCTCGAGAAACCGAACATCGAATAACTGCGGATTGTTTTCACGCCGGGCACGCCCATCAAAGCGGTAGTCAGCGGATATGTAATCTGGTCGTCGACGTCCCTGGGCGAGCGACCGGGCCAGTCGGTAAATACTATCTGCTGATTTTCGCCGATATCCGGAATCGCATCGACCGAGACAGGATTTCTCGGCATAAACGACAATTTCCAGTCGAAAGGAGCGGTATGCAGACCCCAGAGAATTATAAACACCGCCAGAAGAGCTACTACGAGCTTATTCTCAAGGCAGAAACGAATTATACCGGCGATTATGCCGGTTGGCTTTTGGTTAGTGTCGTTCATTATGTGTCATCTTAAGGTTTTATTTTTTAAACTGCGGCAGTTTCGCGATATATTTTTCAGGGTCTTTCTCAAATTCACCTTTGCATTGCCCGCAACAGAAGTAAACTTTTTTACCCTGATATTCGACAAATATATTTTTGTCGATAGGTGCTTCCATTACCGGACAGATTTTCTGTTCGATTTCTGCTGCGGCAGCGTTAGGTTCAGTCGGCGGAGCGACCGGTTCTGTTTTCTTTTGGCAGCCAGCTGTCAAAAGCAGGCAAAGTACCATCAAACCAGTTAGTAAAACAATCGTTTTTTTACTGTCCATTTCTTATCCTTTCAAAATTTAATGCTGATGTTCTGCCGGCATTGGTTTTTCCATACCCTGCGGATTCATCATACTCGGTTTCGCCTGTATCTGCAGGTCGGCGTCAATCTTGAAATTGCCGTTTGTAACGACAGATTCACCTTCGGCCAATCCTTCTTTAACGATATAGTAATCGCCGGCGCGCGGGCCTAAAACGACCTCTCTGCCTTCGAAGGAAGGCTTATTTGCATCGGGCAATCGTACATATACAACGGCTCTTTTGCCGGTTATAAGCGGTGCGGTCGCGGGTATTACGAGCGGGATTTGTTCGTCTGCCTGGTTTGCGCTGACATAACCAAGCGTTTCAGTTTTGACTAAATCCATACCGCATATATCGCATTGTCCGCTTGTTTCTTTTATTACGGATGGATGCATCGGGCAAATCCATTTACCTGCCATATCTGGGTCCATAATATTGCCGCTCATAGCGACTTTCGACCTCACGATGGCGTGGACGAACATTTCAGGTTTTAATTTTCCATCAGGATTTTGTACATTTACTCTTAATTTTACTGTTCTGGTTTGAGGGTCTAAAACAGGAGATATAAAGCTTATAGTCCCCTTGAAAACCTCACCCGGATAGGCCTCGGTGGTGAATTCGACTCCCTGTCCATATCTGAGCCAGACCAGATCGGATTCATAAGCGTCGAGTTTTACCCAGACCTCCGACAAATCGGCAATGGTATAAATCTTCATTCCGGTATCGATATACATTCCCTGGTTGGCATTTTTTTCAATCACTATTCCGCCGATAGGCGAAGTTATTGTTACATGGTCAGTAGGCTGGCCGGTCTTTTCAACTTCCTGAATTTGCTCGCCGGTCAATCCCAACAGACGCAGTTTTTCTCTTGTCGCGTTCAGTGTCTCGTTAGCCGAGCGGACCATCATTTCGGAGCTGTCGGGCTTGAGTCTTTTTTGAGACTGCAGGGCCTGCAGCAGTTCAGCCTGAGCGCTAATAAGCTGAGGACTGTAAAGATAGACCATATGGTCGCCTTTTGAGACCACTATACCGGTAAAATCGACATATAACCTGTCGATTCTGCCCGGCACCCAGGCGGTGATATACTTTATTTTCGATTCATCATAATCGACTTTGCCGGCCATTCTGATTTGAGTCTCGGCGAATTTTCTCTCGACAGGCCTCGTTTGAATGTCCATCAGCTTTATTGCTTCGTTCGAGAAGAAGATTTGTCTTTCGGCGGCCTGAATATCATGCCGGCTGACAGGTATCAGGTCCATAAAGCAGATGGGGCACTTTCCCGGTTTCGGCTGGCGGATTTGAGGATGCATCGAACATGTCCATATTTCCTGTTTAGTCTGTTGAGATGGAGCAGTCTCGGTTTTCTTTGTGCCGCTTATCATGCCCCTGAACAGGAAGCCTGCCAGGAAAACTATTATCAGTATAATTATTGTTTTTCTTTTCATTTTTTTTATTTCCTATCATCGAAATTTTAATTCAGCGGGACCCCGGCCAGCATTTCCATTTCCGCGATTTTTTGCTGGTTATCCGTCAGCACTCTGTGATAATCGAGGTTGTATTGCAGCAGCATACGCTGCGAATCAACAAGCGAAAGAAAATCGACCGTTCCAGACCTATAAGCCGCTTCCGATGCATTCACAAGCTCCTCGGATTTCGGGATAATACCACTGTAGAGATTTATTTTTCTCTGGGTTTCTTCTATCTCGTATAAAACTGCTGCGACCTGGGCTGTTAAATTGTTTTCAGCATCGATTTTTTGCCATGTAATTTTTCTTTCATTTGCTTTTGCCTCCATCTCGGCAGCTTTATAGCTGTCTCGCCATAATGGAATGTTCATCTGAAACACAAAGGCGACGGAGTCATGGCCGGTATTTCCGCCGCTTTTATCGAATTGAGTCCACTCGACTCCTACGCCTATATCCGGATAGAATTTCTTTTTCGCGAGTTTGATTTCATTTTTTGCCGATTCAATCATCCATTTTAATTCGACAATTTCAGGATTTTTTTCCTTGAGCAGAGTTATCAACTGGTCATAATTAATCGTGAGTTTGGATATAACAGGCTTTTGCGGCCAATCGAGGCTGCTCTGAGCGGGGCGATTGAGTATAGCGTTTAATCTGGCTGCCTGCGGTTTTTTAAATTCGCTTAAACTTACAAGGATTTCATCGAACTTGGCGAGTTCTATCTGCGCCCTTATTGTATCGGGATGACTACCCGTGGCTGTGGTATATTTCGTAAGAGCGATCTGCTCGAAATTTTTAATCAGTTCGAAATTCTGCTGCGCGATGTCGATAGCATCCTTTAGGTATAGATATTCAAAAAATTCTTTTTTTACCTGCCAGTTAAGTTTGAGTTTTGCCGCCTTGAATCTCTGCCTTGCGGCTTTTGCCTTGGCCGATGCGGAATCAGTTTGCGATTCGATTTTTCCAATCCAGGGAAAAGTTTGCATAACGGAAGCCATCTGTCCCATCTGCATATCCGACTGGCGAACATATTTGCCATAGGTAAACTGCGGGTCGGGAAGGACTTTGGCCTGCGGGATTTGTTCTAAGGCCGCTTTCCATTCCTCAAATTTTGCTTTCAACGCAGCGTTATTGAGTGATGCAAATATGATATAGTCCTCAAGCGTTTGAAGTTTGTTAGGATCGGGAGAATTGACATCGGCGGTGCTAATCTGACATAGGGCGGCCAATATTAAGAAACCTACGAATAATTGATATTTCATATCTACTCCATAGGGATACTCGGTATTATTATAATTTTGAATTACGATGGTGTCCAGAGAATGTTCAAGCCAAATCTATTTTATCTATTATGAATATCGGGAAAAACAAGGATTTTCCTCTAAATTTTTCTCATCAGGCCGACGACTACGCCGGCGATTGTACAGTTTTGCGTATAAATCGGCTTGTAAGTTGGGTTTGAAGGCTCAAGGCGGATTCTATCGGCTTCCCTGTAAAATCTTTTTACAGTTGCGCTGTCATTATCGACAATGGCGGCGACAATTTTGCCGTTTTGTGCGGTTTGTGTTTTTTTACAAACAACATAATCTCCGTCAAATATCCCGTCGCCGGTCATACTGTCACCCTGAACTTTAAGAGCGAAGGTGTCTTCTGAGCCGAATTCGGATTGCAAAGAGATTTGTTCGGTATTTTCAATTGCTTCTATCGGCGATCCTGCCGCGATAGTGCCCAATAGGGGGATGCCGTCAATCCCGATGCATCGGGATTGACAGTCGTTTTCTAACGATGCCTGTTCAAGCAACTTTTGAGCTTTGCGAGTAAGACTCAAAGAGCGAGCCTTGCCAGGGCTGGCTGAAAGCAGTCTTTTTTCTTTTAACCCTTCGATGCGTTCGAATGTGGATGTTTTGCTTATTCCCAGCGATTGTGCCAGTTCCTGAAGCGTTATCGAATAACATCGGTTGCGTCTGAAGCTGTCCACCAGCTTCAATACCTGCAGTTGTCGAGGCGTTAGATTCATCTGATTTATTGACGTCAATTTTGTTCTCCATATTTGAAATTTGAGATTTGAAATTTGAAATCTCAGATTCGCCGTTTATGGCAAGATTGATTTTCTCTATGGTGGAACTGTTTAACAGCTCCTCAGTTATGACCGCGTCGAGCATCTTTGCGATGGCCTTTAAAACCGTACCAATTGGTCGGCGAGATGCTTTCGATACTTTACCAGCAGTGCCGACAGGCCAGTCAGTCACAAAATCTCCGCCGGGGCCGAATCGACAGATGGGAAGGTTCGGGTCGCTGTAAAATCTTTCATTTTTGTCCATAATTCACTTCTCAATCTCAATTATTTTTTGGTAAAAGTCATATCGGCAGAGGGGGTCTGTTTACCCGAACAAAAACCGAACAAAATTCAAAAATTTTGAAAATTTTTCAAAATGGCCGATTGCTCAAAACCTGTAAAGTTTATATGGGACGAAGTGATTGAAAAATCATTGAAGATTTACAAGAGACACAAAGTTTATTGAAGATTTGGGAATTTAATTTACACTCAAACCAGCTATCTTTTATTGTTTGACCAGATGTCGGATTAATGGCAAACCCGCGTTAGTAGTGCTGGAAAGGGGGTTTATAGGAACTGCTTGACTTTAGGGTACCCCCAGCCCTATACTTATTGTCTTTTATTCTAAATTCGCCCCTATAACAGGAGGGGAAAATCTTTCATATTCAAAGGATTGGTTATTTTATAAATGAAATTAGACCACAGCCAAATAAGCCGAGTACAACAGGCTAACGATATAGTCGATGTTATCTCCGAACATGTCAAACTGACCCGCAAAGGCAGGGAAATGGTTGGCTTGTGTCCGTTTCACGATGACCATAAGCCAAGTATGAATGTCAATCCGGATAAGCAAATCTTCAAGTGCTTTGCGTGCAGCGCAGGCGGCGATGTAATTAAATTCGTCCAGATGCGCGAAGGTTTGACGTTTATGCGGGCGGTGGAAAGGCTCGCTGAAAGAGCAGGCATAAAACTTACACTGCCGAAAAGAACAGCGGACCAGCAGCTTGAGGGTGACCCTTCGGATATAGAAAAAGTCAATCGCTGGGCACTAAAATTCTGGCGGAAAAATCTGCTCGATGCCTCAATAGGAGAAAAATGCAGGGAATATATAAACAGCCGGCAAATGACAGAACAAACATCGGAAGAATATTCGCTGGGATTCGCATCTGAAAAATGGGACGATTTTTTGAACGCTGCGAAGAAGAAAATTCCTGAAAAGCTGATGCTTGCGGCCGGTTTGATTGTTTCAAACGAGCAGGGAAATTATTATGACAAGTTTCGCAATCGCCTGATGTTTCCGATTATCGACGCGGCGAGCAGGGTTGTCGGATTTGGCGGAAGGACGCTGGGCGACGACCCGGCGAAGTATATGAATTCGCCGGCGACTATTATTTTCGATAAGAGCAATTGTGTTTACGGGCTTGATAAGGGGCGGCACGAAATTGTATCGAGCGGAACAGTCGCGGTTGTCGAGGGATATACCGATGTGATTATGGCGCATCAGGCAGGCTGTAAAAATGTGGTCGCGACGCTGGGGACAAGTTTTACTGCGGGACACGCCAGACTGCTGAGGCGATATGCGAAAAATATAGTTTTGATTTTCGACAGCGATACGGCAGGGGCCGCGGCAGCGGAAAGGGCGCTGGAGATTTGCCTTGCCGAACGAATCGATATTAAACTGACATCTGTGCCGCAGGGAAAAGACCCCTGCGATTTTGTACTGGCAAAGGGCGGCGAGGCATTTAAGAAATTAATTGAAGCCGCGACTGATTGTTTTCAGTTTCGGTGGGAAAAACTTACAGAAAAATTCGGCAAAAGCGAAAACCTGTTGGACAGGCGGGCTGCAACAGAAGAATTTTTGAAGTCTGTCGCAACTGCTTCGAAAGGCGGAACGCTTGATGCGATAATGTTTGGACTTATAATCAACAGGTTGAGCAAAATATTGCAGATACCGGCTGAAGATATAAGAAAGGAACTGACAAGACGGGGCGGCCAGTCGAGACAAGCGGTGATTAATACAATTGAAAACGCGAAAGTTTCGAGCGTTGAACTTGGCGGCGGATACGGGACAAAGGCTCAGGCTGAGATAATCGAAGTTGTGCTCAATGAGCCGAGACTGTTCGAATCGGCTGCGAAGAAAATCAAGGCGGATGATTTTGATATGCCGATTTTAAAGGAGGCCTGGATGCTTATCGAAGAAGCATCTGCCGGCGGCGAGGAGTTTTCACTGGCTGATTTGCTCGCACAAACAGAATCTAAAGACGTATCAAGTTTTATAGTAGGCGCCAGTGATAACGGTCAGGATACAGAAACTCTTAGAAAACGGCTTAATGGGGCAATGGAAGCGATAGTTGAATACAGGCAGAAAAAGGGCCAGAACGATAAAAAAACAGATGACGATGAAATTCTTCGGAGGATTTCGTCCGTAAAGGCAAAGCCGGACAGGAGAAATCCGGGCCTTATGCCGATATAAACAATTTTATATTTCAGGAAAAGTGACAGTGGCAAAAAAGAAAACAGAAGGCAAAATCAAGAAGAGTCCAAAACAGGCGGAAAAGAAAGTTGAAAAGAAACCTGAGGCAGCCGCCCCAGCCGCCGAGGCCGTAAAAAACCAGCAGCCGCCGGAGCAGGCGGCCGGGCAGGTCAAAAAAACCGGCGATACCATCGAAGATAAAATAAAACTTATCATCGAAAAGGCCAAGAAGAAGGGCTATATAACTTATGAAGAGATGAATAACGAACTGCCTGACGAGTCAATATCGGCGGCGAGACTTGAGAGCCTGATTATGACTCTCGATGAGATGGGAATAAGCCTGCTCGATGAGTCTGAGATGGAAAAGCAGCAGGACGAAGAAGACGGGTTTGAAGTTGACGACGATGTTCTGGTCGATGAAGAGATAGAAGAGGAGGCAAGCGAAGATTTACTGCTTGAGACAGAGCTTGTAGAGGGCAGCAGCGGCAGAATCGACGACCCTGTAAGGATGTACCTTACGCAGATGGGCGAGATACCGCTGCTTACGCGTGAGCAGGAAATATCGCTGGCCCGCAAGATTGAACTGACGCGGATGGTGTTTCGAAGAAAGGTGCTGGAGAGCGATTACAGCGCAGTATCAGCGATAGAGATTTTGCGGCAGGTTGGCGAAGGAACACTGCCGTTCGACAGGACGATGAAAATAAGCACCGCTGAAAATCTTGTCCGTTCCGTAGTCAGGATCAGGCTGCCTGAAAATATAAAAACCGCCACTAAACTGTTAGATAAAAATACAAAGTTTTTTGCCCATTTTTTGCAGACGCAGGACGAGACGGAAAAGAAAAAAACAGCAAGACAACTGAAACTCAATCGTATCAAAATCGCAACGCTGCTTGAGGAACTGAGCCTGCGGACAAGCAGGATTCAGCCTATGATGAAAAAGATGGAAGGTATTCTGTCCAAGACGCGTCAGCTTCAGCAGTATATATCGGCAGGACCGAATGCCGACTATATTGAAGAGGACATCGATGCTATGAAGCAGGAATTCAACGGTTTGCAGGAGATGGTGCTGGAAACGCCCGACCAGCTTGAAAAACGGCTGCGTGCGGTGCGAGCGGTTTTTGCGCAGTACGAACTGGCCAAGCGGCAGCTCTCGAGCGGCAACCTGAGGCTTGTTGTGTCAATCGCTAAAAAGTACCGCAACCGGGGATTGAGTTTTCTCGATATAATTCAGGAAGGCAATACCGGCCTTATGCGGGCGGTTGACAAATATGAATACCGCAGAGGCTATAAGTTCAGCACTTACGCGACGTGGTGGATTCGACAGGCGATAACAAGAGCGATTGCCGACCATGCACGAACTATCAGAATTCCTGTTCATATGATTGAGACGATGAGCAGGCTGCGGACGGTAAGCAAAGAACTGCTGCAAAAACTCGGCAGGGAACCAACGATAGAAGAAATCGCGACCGAATCGGCAATGAGCGTTTCGGAAGCCCGCAGAGTACTAAAGATTTCCAAGCACCCGATAAGTCTTGACAGGCCGATAGGCGAAAGCGAAGACAGCTATTTCGGCGATTTCATCGAGGACGAGTCGGCAGAATCGCCGGTGCAGTCAGCGACGCACGAAATGCTCAAAGAGCGAATCGATGAGATATTGAAGACTCTGACCTATCGCGAGCGGGAAATTATCAAGCTGCGGTACGGTCTTGGCGACGGCTATACCTATACGCTCGAAGAGGTCGGCAGGATTTTCAAGGTTACCCGTGAGCGTGTAAGACAGGTCGAAGCGAAAGCGATAAGAAAACTTCAGCACCCTGTAAGATGCAGGCGGCTGGAAGGCTTTGTCGACCAGCAAAGCGTGTAAGTCGAGCTATTTTACTAAAGGCGTGTAGGATTTTTCCGGTTTCGGGCCGAGAGTGTTTGTGAGAGTGCCGATTTTTTCGATTGAGCATTCGATTTTGTCGCCGGCCTTGAGGAAATTTCCAGTTGCCATCGCCACACCTTCAGGTGTTCCTGTCGCGATTAAATCGGCCGGCTCAAGAGTCATCATATAACTCAGGAACGACACTATTTCGTAAACGTTAAAAATCATATCAGAAGTGTTTGCATTCTGGCGAATTTCGTTATTAACTTTCAAAGTCAGTTGCAAATTCTGCGGATTATCAATTTCATCAGCGGTAATAATACAGGGGCCCATAGGCAAAAAGCCGTCGGCCCATTTACCGTTAAGCCAATCATAGAATTCGTCCCACGGTCTTTTTTCTCTCGCCTCTTTAAAGGTTACGCTTCTTGCCGAGACATCGTTTATGATTGTGTAGCCGCCGATTACTTCTTTTGCTTTTTCAGGACTGACGCATTTTGCAGTTTTGCCGATGACTATGGCAAGCTCGATTTCGTAATCAATTTCTTTGCTGTAAACAGGCCATGGAATTATGCCGTTGGGATGATTTATAACAGTATTGGGTTTGAGGAATGGACGGGGAACGGTTATCTTTCGAGGCGCAGCGGTAAGGCCGAGTTTAAGTCCTGCTTCGATAATATGTTTTGCGTAATTGCCCGCCAGTGCAAGAATTTTGCCCGGCTCTGGAATCGGAGCTAAAAGCTGTACAGAAGCGGGATTAATAAAGTTTTTGCAGTTATCTGCCATTTTTTGAATCTTTTTCAGATTTTCGTTTCCGCCTGCGAGAGACTGTTTTACGCTTTGAAAAGTGTCTGTTAAATCAATGATGCCTTTTTCAGACAATACGCCGCAGGAGATTTTTGAATCCTTTTTGAATGTAACCAGTTTCATTTTCTAAATTTACCTCAATTTAATGGTTTTTTCTTGCTTTTATAGGACTTTGAACTTAATTATACATATATATTAACTTAATGGAAGAAGTTATGGCAATAAGGGAGCTAATAACAAGAACAGGCAGATGGCTTTCAGGCAGAAGGGATAATATCTATGAGCCGCTGAGAAAGTCTGTGCCCCTTGACAAGCCGAACAATTCTTCAAATGTTATTTCTCGCAGAAATGCCCCTGCCGCCGACCGCACAGAAACGCTGCAGATGATTCAGACCTCGTTTGAGCAGCTTGTGGAAAAACTGGGAGGGATAAATGAAAATATCGGCCGGCAAATAAAGCAGCACGAGGAGCTTATAAAACGGATAGATGAAATTCCACAGCTTCTGCAGAATTTTCCTGAGAGTATGAAAAACCAGAGGATTATTGTAGATGCACTGGTTGAGCAGTTGAAAACACAATCCCTCAAGAATCAGCAGTTTACCGAGGCGGTTGAGAAAATTCCTGTAGCCGCTCAAAAACAGACCGACGCGATTTCAGATATGGCGACCCAGCTTGCCGCATCAGCCGCGGTCGATGCCCAGCTTGCCGAGGGGTTCAGAAGATTTAACAATATAACTGATAGATTAAGCGATAATGTTGAAGGGCAAACCGACAGCATAACTCAGATGAGCAAAACATTTTCCGCCAGCGACAGATACCTCAAATATATTCTCAATACGCAGCATAAGCGGTTTATGTGGGTATTTATCGCGGCGCTAAGCGTCAGTGTTTTTGCTATAATATCGCTGCTGGTAGTAATTTTTCTGCTGAAATAAACCCACACAAAAATTTTTATATTTTTTTATTGCTTTCATTTTTCAGCTCTGATACTTTCAGCTTGTTCTTTTAAAAAGAAATATCTGGTTACAGAAAAGGGAACACGGTGGAAATCCGTGACGGTCGCGCCGCTGTAAGCGTCAGTTGCGATGCAAGTCGCAAGGCCGAAAGAAGTTGTACCACTGCTCTTTGAGATTTCAAATTTGAGATTTGAGATTTCGGAGCGGGAAGGGTTCTTTCGACAAGACGCAAGTCAGAAAACCTGCCTGTAATTGGTAATTTTGTTGAGAGTTCTCGCGTAAGGAACACCAGCAGATGCGCCTTGTGGGCGTTATTTGTGGATTATTAAAGCCGCCGTTCCTTTCTCGGGAACGGCGGCTTTTTTATTGGTTTGATGTTTATGAGTTTATCAATGCAGCTTTTGTGAGAAAAGGAGAAGAAAAATGTGTACAAAAATTTTTGCGGTTTTGACAGTAATTTTGGCTTTAGCTGTTGTTTCGAGTGCTTCAGTTGTGACTTTTGACGATAATCCGCTCGACCCGAACAGCCACTGGGGCGGTGCCGGTTCAGGTGAAACTGGTTTTGTCAGCGGTGGGGTCAGCTTTTATCACAATGATGGAGGATATTCCTGGGATGGTTTTGCCTATTCTAATATGACCGATACAACTACATCTGGCTACGGGAATCAATTCAGCGCTTATACCGGCAGTGGAGCAGGCGGTTCAACTAATTACGCGGTATCGGCTCTTAGCATTGATTGGAGCGGTTCATATGAGACAATACCCACCTCTATAACTTTTTCAAATTCTGTTACAGCTGCCGGCGGATATTTTACCAATACCACCTATGTTGCATTGGATATGCTGAATGGTTCAAGTTTTAGCAAGAAATTCGGCGGCGCAACAGGAAATGATGCTGACTGGCTTTTACTCACTATTACTGGCAAAGATTTCGCCGGCAGCATAACAGGCTATGTCGATTTTTATCTTGCCGATTATCGTTTTGAAAACAGCATTGATGATTACATTGTTGATAGCTGGGAGTATATCAACCTGAGCAGTCTGGGTAGCGTCAAAACACTGGAATTTTTGCTCAGTTCCAGCGATACCGGCTCTTATGGTATGAACACGCCCGCATATTTTGCAATGGACAATCTTATAATACCTGAACCGGCAACTTTTGTTTTGACAGGTCTTGGAGTGATATTGATGTCTCGCAGGCGGAGAAGAGTTTAGAAGGATTAAAATGCTTAGAATTATCATATTGATTGTTGTTGTTTTTTATTCGATCTGCTCTGCCGGCCCATATGCGCCGCCGGCAGGCCAGACCGGCTCAACTGCCATTTATATGAATGACCCCAATATCATAGCTTGGGCTACAGGTGCCATAATTGAACGGGGATTTATTGACATCAGTAAACCTGAATTGGGATATGTCAGTTTTGGCAACGCTGCAAATTGTCTCGGCCATGCTCAGGGCGGATACTATAATACTAATGTTATCAGTCTTGGCGATGGGGGAATAGCTACACTCAGTTTTCAAAATCCGATAACAAATGGAGACGGTTATGACTTTGTAGTTTTTGAGAACAGCTATAGTGATACTTTTTTGGAGCTTGGTTTTGTCGAAGTCAGCAGCGACGGCAATAATTTTTTCCGTTTTGATGCGGTCTCGCTTACGGACCCTAATGTGCAGGTTGATACTTTTGGCATTGTGGACACAAACAATATTAATAATCTTGCTGGCAAATACAAGAGCGGTTACGGCACGCCGTTCGACCTTCAGGAACTTGCCGGTATCGAAGGTTTGGATATTAATTCAATTACTCATATAAGAATAATCGATATAGTAGGCTGTATTCAGTCATCTGATTTTAATAATGACGGATTTGTGAATTTTTCTGATTACAGTGTACTGGCCGGAGCGTATTTGAGCGTATCTGGAGATGCCCGATGGAATAAACGATGCGATATTGCCGCCCCTTATGGGATTATTGATATGTCGGATGTCGAGGAATTTGTATTTCAATGGCTTTCCGAATGGTCAAGTATGGATTCTGTCGGCCACAAAATAAATGACCCATGGCCGACGCCTTTTGATACAGGCGGTTTCGACTTGGATGCGGTAGGCGTAATTCATCAAAGACAGCCGTAAATTGCAGGCGATTTATGATTGTATTTAAAAAGGCATTTACACTTGTTGAACTGCTGGTTGTTATGGCAGTAATAGCACTGCTGATAAGTGTTTTAATACCTGCTTTGAGTGCAGCACGCTCACAGGGCAAAGTGGTTGTATGCAAAAGCAATCTTCGTCAACTTGTGTTGGCGAATACCGGTTATGCGATAGAAAACAATGGCTGCTTTGTTCTGGCGGCGCCGGATATCTGGTCTGCGAACAAGCAACGTTGGCATGGAGTCCGTGCGGATGAAAACAGCCCATTCGATTGGCATAAAAGCCCGCTTATCTCTTATATTGCCGGCGGGGGTGTCAAAGAATGCACTCAAAAAGTTAATTTCAGGAAAGGCTCGCCTTGGGAATTTAACTACGAAGATGGATGCGGGGGATATGGTTATAATATGACCTATATAGGCTCAAGAATATGGGAGCAATATAACGATAAAAATTGTGAAAAGCCTGTCAGGAATTTCGAAATAACTTCAACGGCTAGGACGATAATGTTTGCTGATTGTGCGATGGCTCAGGCGGACGGAGGAACCCCTTATTATCTGGAATATTCGTTTGCTGAGCCGCCGCTTAACGATTGGGGCTATGCCTGGCCTTCCATCCATTTCAGACATAGAGGCAAAGCGAATGTCGGCTGGGTAGACGGACATATAAGCTCAGAAGTAATGAATGGTTTTAATATAGTTATTTATAATGGGATTAATTCATCCGATGTAATGCTTGGCTGGTTTGGTCCATTAGACAATAGTTTGTTCGATTTAAAATAATACAATTCTAAATTTACTTTATTTTTCGATACCACCTTTTATAATTAATTATGTGAATAGACTTGTACAGGCGACAGGAAATTTACTAAAAAACGTGCAGCAGCTTTTCTGGCAGAATTACTGCCGATGCTGTAATCAGGTCATTTCTGAGGATGATAAACATTTCTGCTCCGAGTGCTGGTCTCAGGTAAGTTTTTGCTTTGTTGACAGCTTCTGCCGGCGATGCGGCAGAGAAATCAGCCCTTTCGGACGCCTGCCCGACGGCTGCGCAAAATGTCAGGAAGAAAGCTTCCATTTTGATTCAATTGCCTGTGCGGGAATTTATAAACCGCCTTTGAGCAGCCTGATTGTGAGATTCAAGCTTGCCGACCGGACACATCTTTTGCCGGTATTAGCGGATTTTGCGCAAAATGCCGTATATAAAGCCGATTTTTTCCATTCAGTTGATTTTGTTGTTCCTGTGCCGTTGCATTGGCGAAGAAGATTTCAGCGGGGGTTCAATCAGTCCTCGCTGATTGCGAAAAATTTGAAACTTGGCGAAGCGAAATTTAATACCGATGTTGTTAAAATCTGTCATACCAAAGACCAGGTCGGACTTACATTTGCGGCGAGGAAGAAAAATCTGCAAGGCGCTTTTGCTGTCAGGAAGGGGCACAGTTTCAAAAGCAAAAATGTTTGCCTGATAGATGATGTTAAAACGACGGGTGCGACGTTGGATGAATGCGCGAAGGTTTTAAAAGAAGCCGGTGCTGATAAAGTTTTTGCATTTGTCCTTGCCGTTGCCGGGCAAAAAGATAACGATATTTAACCAACCGCGAACAAAGATTGAACTTTTCGTTTTGGCAGGTCGTAAGTTGCTTGAGTGAAATAGGTTAAAGCAAAGGCGTTGTGCCAATGGGGTTTTTATGGGGTTCTTTATGGCATAAATACTTCATTTATAGGGATTTATAGCCGATATAAAGGTATTGGCGGTAAAACTCTGACTATAGGGTCGAATGTTCGATAAAAAAACAAAAATTCTGGTAATTTTCATAATTGCTGCGGCGGCAGTTGCCTGTTTTGCCCAGCTGCAGGATGAGCAATTGCGTTCATCGCTGGCAGCAAGGACGTTTTACGACATAGGTTACGAACTGTATAACGGCAGGAATTCCGGTTTTACTGAGGCCAGGCAGGCGATAATTTTTTTCAATGTCGCCATTACTCTCGATAATAGAGCGAATTATGTTTTACCTGATATCATTAATATTGCATGGAAATATCCCGAGGAAAACTTCTCGGATGCTGTGCAGGCGGCACTGAATGAGTATTTAGACAGAACCAGCGATTTGGAAATTACGGCAAGAGCGGTGCAGTATCTTCTTGAAAGGCTCAGCAGCAGGGAAGATCGTGAACAACTTTTGCAAAATCTCCTGAATCAGTATCAGGAGGGAAATCAGTTTTTTGCTTCCGACCTTGCGGCGCAAATGGGGTTTTTGAAAGCTGAAACTGCCGATACCGCTGAAGCTCAGAACTATCTGATGCGAGCCTATATGAATAACAAATATAACCAGCTCGCGTTCGCTAAACTTGCCGAATTTGCCGGTGCCGGCGGCAATGAGCTGCCGGTTATAGCATATCTTGAAAATTACCGTTATGCGGTAAGAATCAATCCGCTTGATTTTGAGGCGGCTTTAGATTTCGCCAGGCTTGCAGAATCGCTCGGTCTGTATGAGCCTGCAGCGGCAGGTTATAAATACTGTGCTGAATTATATAAATATCTGAATCCCGGCAAATCACTGCCAGCCGAGCTTTATCGGCCATGGATGATGAGTTGTTATAATGCGAAGAATATGGTGATGTGCCGGCAGATTATGGAGCAGGTTCGCGGGCTTGGTGTGTTTGATGTGATGGTTGAAGCGATTGCGGCCGCTTCGGCAAAGCAGCAGGGCGATACACAAAGCAGCCAGGCTATTATTGATAGTATCAAGAGACGTGCCGGTAAAGTTCTTGCCGGCGAGGTTAACGCACCTGCCGGAGAGCTTGAGGATTTGACGTGGTTTTTCATCTTTGCGGCCGATGTGAATGATGTAAATTCCCAGGATGCACTTCTATTGGCGACGAAGGCTTATGATGCCGATAATAATTCGATTGGCGCAGGTTCATTTTTTGCTTACGCACTTGCTGAAAGTAATCAGATTGAACTGGCCAGGCCGGTGATGGAAAAAGTCGGCACAGAAACACAAGCTTCGGCAATTACCAGGGCAAAAATACTTCTTGCCGAGGGAGACAGAGATTCGGCGATAAAGACGCTTAAATCTGCAGTGGAAGCGGCCCCCGGCACCTTCGAAGCAAGAAGAGCAAAAATAAAGCTTAAGGAACTCGATTCCGAATATGTTCCGTCATTTGACCCCAATGCATTTATTGTAGAGTTAAGAAATAATTTCGGCCAGACATTTTTCGGTGAGGTTACGCCGCCCGAAAAAATGGTTACGGTGGAGCTGAAGACCGGGGGTTCTGCTTTTTCGTATGGGAGCGAGATAAATACCGAGCTTGTAGTGATGAATAATTATTCAGAACCGATGGTTATCTGTCCGGAATCTATATTTGAGGGCAATATTCGCGTAGATGCTCGCTTAAGCGGTGATTTGTCTAAACGAATTGACAATCTTATCGTAAAAACAGTTCGGCCGTCGCATGAAATCAGGCCGGGCCAGGCGTTGTTTGTTCCGTTGCAGATTGTAACCGGCGAATTAAAGCGCATTATGGAATGCCACCCTCAGGCAGATTTGAATTTGGAGATCAATGTATATATAGACCCGCAGGTTGATGCCAACGGGCAAATTCGGAATATTTATGGGATAAAACCTGTAAGTACAATTTTAAAACTGAGGAAACTCGACCTGAATACCAGATATCTGCAGCAGAGATTTGATGCAATAAAGAAAGGCCATCAGGGGCAGAAAATCAAATCGGCACAGCTTTTTGCAGGGCTTCTTGCCGAACAGCAGGACCTGTCTGTGTCAGGCCCGAGATATAGATTTATGTATGCCGAATCCGAACTTCTCAGCTCGGCCATTACAAGATGTCTGGCTGAGGACGACTGGGTTTTGAAAGTGCAGACTATGGCTGCGTTGCTGAAGCTTAAGCTTGATTACAGGCTTACCGAGGCCGTCTCAGTCGAGTTGCACAACAGATATTGGCCGGCCAGACTTATGGCGGTCTTCATTCTTGCCGCCAATCAGGGTAAAGATTTTATACCTGTTTTGGAATGGACGACAAATAACGACAGTAGTTCTGTAGTAAAGGGGATGGCAGCGGTATTGGCAGGTATAACAGTCAAAGAAGAGAAGACCACAGATGTTAATCTGCCAGATATTCCACAAATACCGGCGGAACAGAACTGATTTTTTTGCCGACAAATAAAACATTTTTTATCCGGTTTAGGTCGTGTTATTCTGTTTTTGTTTTTAAGCCTTTGCAATACTGGAGTTATAAATTTTTGAATTTTATCTTTTGCCTGTGATTTTAATAATAATTTTGTTGTCAAACCGAGTTTACTTTTGTACGATTTCCGCCTCTAAACTTAGTAGAATATAAAGCTTTATGATTGTAATATTTTGAAAGGTTTTTTTATGCCGGCTAAAGTAAATGAAGAAAAGTGCACCGGCTGTGAGGCATGCGTAGATGCCTGTCCGGCTGAAGCGATAAAGATGGTCGACGGTAAGGCGGTAGTGGATGCTGACACTTGCGTTGACTGTGGCGTATGCGTTGATGAGTGCCCTGTTGAAGCGATAGAGATGGCGTAATCTCATCAAATTGAAGATTGAAAAATGAATATAGAAGATTGGACTTCTCCATCGAATTATGGGACTGTCTTTAGCAGGTTTTATTTCAAATTTTCAATCTTAAATCTTAAATTTTCAATTACTTTGAATACGGCCCCATCGTCTAGGCCGGTCTAGGACACCGGGTTTTCAACCCGGCGACAGGGGTTCAAATCCCCTTGGGGCTATTGAGTTTTTGAGATATGCCGATGATTGTTGTTTATGTTCTACAGGGCAAAAGCAAGCGATACGTCGGCATAACCAATAATTTGAGTCGACGGCTGGCTGAACACAAGTCAGGACATACAAAAAGCGCACAAGTTATAGGTCAATTCAAGCTGCTTCATACTGAGAAATTTCCAGATTATAAATCTGCGCGAAAAAGGGGAAAGTATCTCAAGAGCGGGCAAGGCAGAGAATTTCTTGGTAAATTGTATCCGGCGACAGGGTCCGCCTCCGGCGGATAAAGCAAGCCAAAGGGGCTTGTTCGCCGAAGGCGAATTCAAATCCCCTTGGGGCTATGAAAATAAAGCAGGCGTCCCTCAGGGACGCCTGCTTTTTGTGTAATTATCCGTTTGTTTGGGTTATACAATAGAAGCGACAGCTTTTTCAGCTTCTACAAGACCTTGTACCTGCAAAAAGTCGCCATATCTGACTAAGAAAGCATCGACAATTATTGGGTCAAAATGTCTGCCTCGTTCTTCCTTTATCATAATTTTGGCTATTTCAGGACGGAACGCTGATTTATAAACTCTGGCGCTGGTCAGGGCGTCATAAACATCAGCAAGAGCGACTATACGTGCGGCCAGCGGAATTTCCTGTTCCTTCAGGCCGTCCGGGTAACCTTTGCCGTCAAATTTTTCGTGATGATAACGTGCGACATCGGCCGCCATTTGCAGAAAACTTGTGCCGGCAGTATTTTTCACAGTGTTGCCGAGAGCTTCTGCGCCGATGATAGAATGATGTTTCATTATTTCAAACTCTTCGCTGGTAAGAGGGCCGGGCTTGAGCAGGATACTATCCGGAATTCCAATCTTTCCGATATCGTGCAGCGGACTTGAACGATAAAGGTCCTCAATGAACACGTTGTCAATCCACTCGGCATAAGGACTGTTTTTTCTCAGTTCTTCGGCCAGAATATGGCAATAACTGCGTATTCTTTCCAGATGCTCGCCGGTTTCGGGGTCCCTCGATTCTGCCAGAGAGGCCAGAACAAAAACGGCTGTATCGCGTGTCTCAGCAATTTGCAGAGTTCTTTCCTGTACGATGGCATCGAGCTGGTTCAGCAACTCCCATTTTTCAGTCAGGGAACTGGCCATCTGGCGGACTTCAATATTATCGAAAGGTTTTTTTAGAATCAGGAGTTTTTCAGTTTCGCCGAGTCTGCTAATGATTTCAGACCAGGAGTAGTCTGAATACGCGGTGCAGATAATAACCTGAAGATGCGGCTGGACTTTCCAGAGGTTTTCTATTGTTTCGACGCCGTTCCAATCGGACTCCATTCTCATATCGACAAAGGCCACGGCGTAAGGTTCTCCCCGCCGGTCGGCTTCGATAACTTTTTCGAGTCCTTCGCGGCCGTTGAATGCGCAATCGACGTCGAATATTGTGTTAGAATCCGTGGTATCCTGACCGAAGACAGCGGTTCTTGCGAGGTCGAGCGAAGCATTTTGCGCGGCGCCGGAAAGAATTTGTCTGAAATCTTCGTGTATCGATTGTTTGTCGTCGATAACAAGGATTCTTCTGTTTTTCGTTTCAGTTATGCTTTTCATTTTTTACCTCTGTTTTATTTAAGGGAAGGTCAAGAATAAATGTGGCACCCTGATTTTTGCCCGTACTTTTAGCGAGTATGGTTCCGTTCATATCTCTTGTTGCGAGCAAACATCCGTGCAGTCCGAAACCGTGTCCGGAAGATTTTGTGGTGAAGCCTGCGTCGAATATCCTGTTTAAGTCTTCCGGCATGATGCCGATGCCATTGTCGGAGATTTCTATTCTCACGTTATGGTTTTGTTTTGTGACGCGGATTTTAAGTTGTTTTGGTTTGTTCGGGCTTTGGGCAAGAGCGTGTTCGGCATTGTCGATAAGGTTTACAAGTATTTGAATAGTACGATGTTTGTCGATGAAGATGTTTCCAAAATCCTCGTATTCGCGGAGGACCTCGATATTGTTTCGTTCCAGTCCCACGGCGTTCATTTGGAGTGCGTTTTCGATAACTTCCGGCAGAGATATACAATCCTGCTGTTGTTGGGTACCCGCGTAAAACTGCTGCATACGGACGACGTTCTTGATGTGGTCAACGTTTCTTATAAGAGAACTTAAGTTTTCAATAATTTCATTTTTCTGCTGCACAAGATGGCTGCTAACTTCGAAAATATACGTCGGAATATATCTGCCCTGCGGGTCATTTATCAGGAAATCAGCGAGGTTATCGGTATGATTCTTAATAATATCCGCCAGTTTTTGCAGGTTCGGGATTTCAGATTTAGAAAGTTTTTCACTGATTAGTGCCGCCGATACGTTTACGCTGTTTAGCGAATTGCCGACATTGTGCAGAACATTTGCAGCGACTTCCGCCATACCGGCGCTGTGGGCGGTCTCCATCAGTTTTTTATAGGTCAGCTCAAGCTGGAGATTAAGTTTTTCGAGTTTAGCCTGCGCCTCTTCGGCGTTTTGGCGGGCGAGTCTCATCTCGTTTTCGTAGTTAATAATTCTTACGCCAACGGCCAGTTTGCTGCGAAGCACATCTTTGTCGAAAGGTTTGCTGACAAAATCGTCTGCCCCTGTGTCCAGAGCGGTAACGATATCCTGAGTTTCAGTTTTTGATGTCAGAAAGATTAGGTAAGTATATTTTTTTTCAGAGAGGAAACGGATTTTTTTGCAAAGCTCAAGCCCGTCCATTCCGGGCATTACCCAGTCAATAAGAACAATTTCAGGTTGTTGAGCCTGAATTATATCCAAAGCTTTAGTGCCGTCCTCTGCGGCAAGGACTTGATACCCCCAGTTTTGCAGGTGTTTTTGCAGGATTATCCTGGAGGCAGCATCATCTTCTGCTATGAGTACTTTCATCTCGTACCTGTATAGTTAGTTTTTATCCGATAGTGGCTTTCATCTTTCATCGGCACAATAAAGAGGGGACTTTTTGATGCTTTTTATTCTGCTTCAGAAGGCAAAAACACGTTTTTTAGGCTAAATTACAGGATTTTATCGGAATGAGACAGTATTAACCTTCTCGATGATTTGTTTTGGTCCAAAATCGGCTATGAGAAATTTTGCCGCAAGAGCTTTTTCGACCCTTAAATTCAAGAATTTACGAAAAAAGTCCGAAAATATAGTTAGTTTAAAGCTTTTTTATGGAAAGAATCTATGTCTGCAAGTGATGAAACAATTTCGTTTAACGGGCCGGTTTTCAGCAGGAAGAAATCACTCTTGTCGCTGCAGCAGTACGCAACCAGCCAGGGCGTATCGACCGGAGTTGTACAAGAATGCGCCAAACTGGGTGTGGTGCAGGTCAGGAAGCACAAGGATAAGACTTACATAGTCGATTTGCCGCTGGACATCTACAAGGGTATAAATCAGCAGGACGAACAAAAAACCGAACCGATAGATACTTTGGCCCAGTCTCAGAGAATTTCAGACCTGATGAACAAAATCTTCCAGCCCCAAAAGCATACACAGTTTTTACCCGCCGAGCGCCAGGCAGACAAATTTTCTGTCGAACCTGTTGTCGGCATACCGGATTTGCATCTTTTTGCGCAGGAAGAGAATCAAGCCGCTGCCGGCAGGATTAGCAGGGCCGAACCACAGCTTGGCCAATTCAGGATATCTCGCAGCAGGAAGATTATAGATGCTATAAAGGTTATATCTGCCTGGAGAATTTTAACGGTGGTTGTAACTGTTGCGCTGTTTATAAATATCAGTGCCTATCGGATGGTAAGCATAGACAGAAAGGCTCAACAGCAAAAGCTCCGGCAGGCGTATGCCAATATTCAAAAACTTATGGGCGAATATGACACAGCCCGTCAAAAGGCAAAGATATATGAAATCGATATGATAAACTGGCAGTCGGAAGCACAAAGGAACCAGAAGGCTATTGCCGGTTTGCAGGTGGAGCTTGTGCAAACGAAGGAAAAATTATCCCAGGCCCAAAAAGACCTTTCGGATACCAGACAATATAACGCAGACACATTAAAACTGCTTAATGAGCAGATAAATGATATCACCAGCGGGATTAAAAAGGACGCAAACGGCAAATAACTGCCTGTGCATTTCAAATCTTTTACTTGCCTTATAGTAATGCTCCGGCTATATTAACTTCTTCTGTTTTTCGGAGATTATATGGAGCATATTTTTGTAGACCAGATTCAGCCCGGCTCGACTATTAATGATACTTATATGATAAGCCAGCCGATTCTGCGAAGCACTACGCGGGGAGATTTGTATATCGCGATGTTCGTAAGCGATAAAACCGGCAGACTTAACGGCAGAATCTGGCAGGCAACGGAACAGCTTTTCAATTCACTTCCTAAAGAAGGATTTGCTCATATAAGAGGCAGAAGCGAACTATACCAAAGTGCACTGCAAATTGTTGCCGACAATATAACAGTCGTACCTGCCGAAAAAGTGGACATCAACGATTATCTGCCGAGGACTGAAAAAGATATACCGAAAATGTTCGAACAGACCGTTCAGATTCTTGGCGGCATAAAAAATCCTTTTTTAAAGACTCTTGTAAACGCGTTTCTTTCGGACAAAGAGCTGATGGGAAAATTCTGTATGGCGCCTGCGGCCACCGCAAATCATCACAGCTATATCGGCGGCCTGCTCGAACACACGAACAATATGCTGAATGTTGCAAATGCTGTTCTGCCGTTTTATCCTCAGCTTCAAAGCGATCTTGTGCTGGCGGGGATTTTTCTGCACGACATGGGTAAAACCGAGGAGCTTTCCTACCAGATGGCCTTCGGCTATACAGATTCGGGACAGTTACTCGGCCATATTGTTCTGACAGTTAAAATGGTCAATAAAAAAACCGAGGCAATGGAAAAGGCCGGTCAGGAAGTTGATAAAGAAATACTTGAAAACCTTGAGCATATAATTCTTTCTCATCACGGCCAGTATGAATTTGGTTCGCCGAAGCTGCCGATGACGGCTGAAGCGTTTTTGATAAGTTATCTGGATAATATAGACGCTAAAATCAATCAGGTAACCGACAAAATTGATAGTGAGCCTGGCGAGTCAAATTGGACGGGTTTTGTAAAGGCTCTTGATTCAAAGCTTTATAGAAAAAAAGTCGTTGATTGAGGTATTTTTTCTCGATTAAGCGGCCGACTTTGCTATAATTGTATAAGAGCGAAGAAACAATGTAAGATTGCTGAACCCGGGAAGGTGATTATGGGCAATTTACTGAATCAACAGCCTGATTATGTTTTTTCCAAAAACAGATGGGGCGTAACCCGCAAATATCTCTACGAAAGCGGGATGCTTTTTCGGGAGTTCACCAGTCACTTGAAAATAGGCGTTCTTCCTTTGGTTCATATCACAATCGGCATGGACCCTCAAACGGGCCAACGACTCTGGGCAAAAGGTTTTATCGCCATCGGCAGAAAAGCGGTCGGCATAATCGCTATCGGTCAGCTTGCTGTCGGTCTGATTGCAATAGGTCAACTGGCGATAGGACTTGTTCTGGCTCTTGGGCAATTAAGCGTCGCAGGATTATTTTCGGCCGGACAAATGGCGGCGGGAGTAGTTGCGATAGGGCAGTTTTCAGCAGGTTTTTACTCGCTTGGCCAGTTTGCTGCCGGCAAATTTGTTTTCAGCGTCAGGACCAGAGACTACGAAGCCGTAACTTTTTTCAAGTCGCTTTTTCATTGGGGTATGACACTATTTAGATAGTGTTTATACACTTTGGCGTTCTATTTTGGCGCCGACGGCGTTTAGTTTTTCCTCTATTCTTTCGTAACCTCTGTCGATGTGATAGACGCGGTTTACGATTGTTTCGCCGTGGGCTGCAAGTGCGGCAAGTACAAGAGCGGCCGATGCTCGCAAATCTGACGCCATAACAGGGGCGGCAATCAGTTTTTCAACTCCGCTGACTATGACGTGCGGGCCTTCTTTGCGAAGGTTGGCGGCCATTCTGCTTAGTTCCGCGACGTGCATAAATCTGTCGGGGAAGATTTTTTCAGTAATCACACTATTGCCTTTTGCAAGGCATAAAATAGCCATAAACTGCGCCTGTAAATCCGTTGGAAATCCGGGATAAGGAAGCGTTGTAATGTCAGTCGCCTCAATATGACCGTTTGATGAAACTTCGCAGCCGTCGTCGTTTTCTTCAACGGCGACATTCATACTTCTGAGTTTGTCGACAACCGCCATCAGGTGTTCGAGCCGGCAGTTTTTCAATTTCAGTTTGCCTTTTGTTATTGCCGCGGCAGCCAGGAAAGTACCCGCCTCAATCCGGTCGGGGATTACAGTATGTTCAATCGGGTTTAAATTCTTTACGCCGTGAATTGTCAATTGCGGTGAGCCGATGCCGCTGATTTTTGCGCCCATTTTAACAAGGCAGTTCGCAAGGTCTGTTATTTCCGGCTCGCACGCGGCGTATTCGATAACGGTTTTGCCTTTTGCGAGCACCGCTGCGCAAAGCACATTTGCGGTTGCCAGAACGCTCGAGCCGAATGCGCCGCCGAGAAATATATTTGCCCCTTTAAGACCGCCGTTTACGCTGGCGACTATGTAGCCGTTTTTGAGTTCGATTTTTGCGCCCAGTTCCTGCAAACCTCTGATGTGAATATCGACAGGCCTATATCCAATCGCGCAGCCGCCGGGCATTGAGACTTCGGCTTTTCCGCATCGCGCCAGCAGCGGACCAAGTATGCAGACGCCGGCACGCATCTTGCGGACGATTTCATAATCGCCGAAAGGTTTATCGATTGCTGTCGAGTCTATGGAGATTTTTCCATTTGCCGATAGCGTTTTGCAGCCGAGCGATTCCATCAATCGGCACATTACTTCTATATCGCTCAGGTTAGGCACGCCATTGAGAGCGGTTTTGCCGGGGGCGAGAATCGCTGAGGCAATTATCGGTAAAGCAGCGTTTTTCGAGCCGCTGATTGTAACTGTTCCATCGAGCCTGACAGGGCCGGTAATCTTAAATATATCAAGAGCCATCTTAAATATCCTTGAAAAGAAAGGAATAATCTAATACAAAAGGGCGGTTTATGCAACAATAAGGTAGTTTTATGACGTTTTATTATAGCTTTGTATCGGTTGCGGCTCTGGCAGGCGTTGTTTTGTTCGCTGCTTGGCTTATAAAGACCGATTGGGGGACAAAAGCACTGACTGGGGCGGAGGTTAGATTTAATTTTATGCCGGATTACCTCCCCTTTGCGGTCATTTTCGGCTGGCTGATTCTGGTGACGGTTTCATCGAGTCTTTTGGAAAGAATTACGTCGGATTTTGCAGGCTGGGAGCAGAAATTTATTACTTATTCGGGTTTTATCCTGATAGAGATTTTTGTAATGGCGACGATACTTAAGACCGTAAAGCGATATTTTCAGGATGGTTTGAGGGGATTTGGTCTTCGGATTCGGGGAATTTTTCCCGATATCGCTGCAGCAACGTCAATATTTATTGTGGCCTGGCCGCTGACGTTTATTGCGCTTTACGCCGTTCTTTATATCGGTAAAATGGTTGTCGGACCGGAATTTCAGATAGAACGAAACGAAGGACTGATTGTTATTCTCGAAAACAGCCAATTAAGTTTAAGGATTCTGATGATTTTCTTTGCGGTAGTGGTTACACCGATTTTTGAGGAGCTTGTTTTCCGGGGTCTGCTGCAGAGCTATCTGCGAAATCTTAATTACGGACCCTGGCAGAGCATCTTTATCTCCTCGATTATTTTTTCAGTGTTTCATCCCTGGATGCATCTGCCGGCATTGTTGGTTTTGTCGATTGCGATGGGCTATGCCTATGAAAAGAGCGGTTCTCTGCTGCGGCCTATTTTTGTCCATTTTCTGTTCAATGGCCTGATGATCGCGTTTGCACTTATGAATTGAGGTTATTTTAATCCGAGTACATCGGCCATTGAATATCTGGCCGGTTTCCTGCCGACAAGCCATTGTGCTGCTCTTATAGCACCTGCGGCGAACGTATCTCTGCTGTGGGCGCTGTGCGAAATGGTTACAGTTTCGCCTAAAGTGCCGAACATAACGGAATGTTCGCCGACCGTATCGCCAAGCCGAATTGACTGCATACCGATAGTGCCTTTTTTACGAAGGGCCTCTTTGCCTTTTCTACTCGTTTCGAGACAATCGGGAAATTTTTTGTTTGTCGCTGCCGCGATTCTTTCGGCAAGCGTCATTGCGGAGCCGCTGGGCGAATCTTTTTTGAAGCGGTGGTGAGCCTCGACGATTTCAATGTCATATTCATCGCCGAGCTTTTTGGCTACCTGTCCGACGAGTTCGAAAAGCAGGTTCATTCCGACACTCATATTTGTGGCCTGTATCACAGGTATTTTTTTCGCTGCATCATCGACTTTTTTAATCTGCTCGGTTGATAAACCTGTCGTTCCTAAAACCAGTGAACAATTTTGTTTTAAACAGTAATTCAGTGTATTATCAAAGGCAGCAGGGAGTGAAAAATCTATTACGACATTAGCATCAGGCGGAAATTCAGAACTGATTTTTACTCCAGTCTGCTCTAAATCTTTGCCGATTAAAGGACAGCTTTTATCTTCAATTGTGCCGATTATATCGAATTTTTTGGATTCTGCGGCAAGGGCGGTGATTCTTCTGCCCACTCTGCCGGCGGCACCTACGATTATCAATTTTGGATTCATTTTTAAGTCCTTTCCTGTAATTGGCATAAGTATAGAATGGGAAAAGGGTTTTGACAAGCCTTATTTGGCGTAATACTTCTTGCATTGTTTAAAAAGGCCGATATAATGCTGTGCTTTAGTTTTAAGGGTTTAAAGAATGAAAAAAGACATACATCCTAAATATCAGACAGTAAAGGTTAAATGCGGCTGCGGAAATACGTTTGAAACCCGTAGTACAGCTAAGGAAATCCACGCTGACATATGCTCGCAGTGCCATCCGTTTTATACCGGCAAGCAAAAATTCCTCGATACCGCAGGCCGAATTGAACGGTTCCAGAAGAAATACGGAAACAGCTATATGGACAAGGGGCAAAAGGGCGACAAGGCACCGAAGAACAAGGAAAAGTAGCTTATTTTTGTTGACAACTTACGCTGTTGGACTTAATCAAACAGATTATGCACCGGCAGCGTAATTTTTTTTATACCTTTTTGAGGGGTTATGAGCGATACGAATACAACTGTAATAAAAAAGCTTGATGAGCTTGACGGCCGATACGCCGAGCTTGAAAAGCAGCTTTGCGACCCTGCTGTGAATATGGATTCGACAAAGGTTATTGCTATTTCCAAAGAGCAGGGCAAACTCAAATCTGTAGTAACAAAATATCGCGAATATAAGAAACTGGTCGCTGAAATCGGGCAGTCGCAGACGATTCTGGATGATGCATCAGCAGATGAGGAATTCAAACAGCTTGCAACAGAAGATTTAAAGGGGTTGGAGGAAAAGAAGCAAACGCTTCTGGACCAGATTAAAGATTCTCTTGTTATGTCTGACGACGAAGCGGTCGGTTCGGTCATAATGGAAATTCGAGCCGGTACTGGCGGCGACGAAGCGGCCCTGTTCGCCCGCGATTTGTATGATATGTATACCCGCTATGCCGATAAGCAGAAATGGAAAATGGAGCTTATGGACTTCAGCTCAGACGAGCTTGGCGGTTTCCGTGAAGTAATACTCAATATAAAAGGCTCCGGAGTATGGACGCATCTGGGCTACGAAGGCGGCGGACATCGTGTTCAGCGTGTGCCCCAGACGGAGACGCAGGGCAGGATTCATACATCGGCTGTTACAGTTGCTGTTTTGCCTGAGCCGGAAGAAGTTGATATGCAGATAAATCCTGCCGATGTCGCTGAATATGTCAGCAGGGCAGGCGGACCCGGCGGACAGGCGGTTAATAAACTTAACAGCGCAGTAAGGCTCGAACATAAACCGACAGGCATAACCGTAAATATGCGCGAGGACAGGAGCCAGCACAAAAACAGGGCAAAGGCGTGGCGGCTTATGCGAAGCAGGGTTTACGAACATTACAAGCGTATTGAAGATGCAAAACGCGAGAAGACCCGAAAGACTATGATTGGCTCCGGCGACCGCTCCGAAAAAATCAGGACATATAATTACCCGCAAAACCGTGTTACCGACCACCGGATTAACCTTTCGCTTTACAATCTCGACAAAATTATGGCCGGCGCAATGGACGACCTTATCGCCGGGCTGATTGAATACGATAAAAAACTTCGGCTTGAAAGTCTGTAATGACGGTTTTTACTGCTGAACCTGTCTGTACGAAAAAATGCCGGCTCACTTCTAAAAAAATATCGGCAAAAGTCGAATTGCAGAAACTTGTCCGCTATTTCGCATCTCTCGATAACCCCGCAATCCTCGGCGCATCAGAGTTTAATTCCGATAGAAACAGGTACAGCTATTTTGCCGCCCAGCCTTTGGAGATTTTCGAGTGTTTAGCCGATGAAAAAAAGCCTCTCGAAAAATTAAGAGCCGTTTTAAGCAAATATCGCCTTGAAGATGGCATTGATGGCGTTTTTACGGGCGGATGGATTGGTTTTTTCAGCTATGACCTTAACAGATTCACTGAAAATATACCTGCCGCTGTCGATGATATTAAATTGCCCTTAATCCGGCTCTGTTTTTATGACAAGGCCATCTGTTTCGACCGTTTGGAGAACTGTTTCTCTCTTTTCGCGATAGAATTCTCCGATAACGACGATGGGAAAATAACTCAGCTTGAAAATATTTTAAATCAGGCGGCAAATATCGAAGATGAACTGGTTTTTAAGCCCTTTGATAATTTCGATATCAAAGAATTTCGCTCTAATATGACAAAAGACTATTATCTGGATGCGATTGCGAAGACAAAAAAACATATTTATGACGGTGATGTTTACCAGATAAATTTTTCTCAGCGGTTCAGTGCTGATTTCAATTCAGAAGCTTATAAACTATTCCTGTGGCAAAATAAATTCAATCCCAGTCCTTATTCCGCATATATTGATGCGGGCGATTACAAAATAGTGAGCGCATCGCCGGAATTATTTATAAATATAAATAACGGCACAATTACAACCTGTCCGATTAAAGGCACAAGACCCAGGACGCTTAATGAAGCTATCGATAAGAAAAATTACAATGAGCTTATCGATAATGAAAAAGAAAAAGCAGAGCTTGATATGATAATCGACCTTGAAAGGAACGATCTTGGCAGGATTTGCCGCCCCGGCTCAATCAAGGTTGTAAAAAGACGGGATATAGAGGCTTTTTCAACGGTTTTTCACGCAGTTTCGACGATCCAGGGACAGCTTAAAGAGGAAATTGGTTTTACCGATAGCCTGAAAGCCATTTTCCCCGGCGGCTCGATTAGCGGCGCTCCGAAAATCAGCGCGATGGAAATAATAAACGCCCTTGAACCGACGGCGAGAGGCCTTTATACCGGCTGTATCGGATGGATAGATTTAAAGGGCAATGCGTGCTTGAATATCGTGATAAGAACAATTATCATAAAGGATAGTGTCGCTTTCGCCCAGACCGGCGGCGGAATCGTTGCTGATTCCGACCCACAGGCAGAATGGAACGAAACGCTTATTAAGGCAAAGGCATTACTGGCTGGAATAAAAGCAGTTCAGGAATAATAAATGGCACAGAAAGTATTTTTAAATAATGAAATAATAGATTCTTCACAAGCACATATAAATTGTGCTGACGGCGGGTTTTTGTATGGAGCCGGGCTTTTCGAGACGATGCGGGCCTCAAACGGAGTCGTATTTGCTCTCGATAATCATCTGGACAGGCTTTTGGTAAGTGCTGAAAAGCTGAAAATAAATCTACGGGGCGACCGGAAATATATCGCTGACGCTGTATATGAAACTTTAAATGCCAATGAGCTTAAGGAAGCTCGAATCCGGCTGACCGCGACAAGCGGAGCGATAAATGTCGAGCAGCCGGAGCCGACATTGCTTGTTACTTCAGTGAATTTTGAGCCTTATCCGAAAGAATATTACGATAAAGGAATATTGGTTGTATTAAACCCATACAGGCAAAATCCCGCGGATGTTTTGAGCGGCCATAAGACGACAAGCTATTTTTCAAGAATATCCGCATTAGGATTAGCTCATCAGAAACGTGCCGCCGAGGCGTTGTGGTTTACAGTTGACGGCAGGCTTGCCGAGGGATGTGTAAGTAATGTATTTATTGTAAAAAATTCGGTTCTTTACACGCCTTCACTCAAAGCCGGTATACTGCCGGGCATTGCCAGAAAGACGGTCTTGGAACTTGCGGCCAAAAATTCGATTAAACAAGAAGAAAAAGATTTGAGTATTGATGAGTTGCTCGGCGCTGATGAAGTTTTTATAACAAATGTTATTATGCAGGTTATGCCTGTTATAGCGGTTGAATCGCATAATGTTGGTAATTCAAAGCCGGCAGCGACAACAAAGAAAATAATGGCTCTTTATACTGAGCATTTTAATAAAGAGGTGCAAAATGTTAAGAGTTAAGGATTGTATAGACAAAATCGAGAAGATTGCACCGCCGAAACTTGCGCAAAGCTGGGATAATACGGGATTACTTGTCGGCGACAGTGATGCAGCAGTAAAAAAAATCCTGCTGACTATTGATATAACGAAAGAGGTTGTAAAAGAGGCAAAACAGACCGGCTGCAATTTTATTATAAGTTATCATCCGGTTATATGGGACGGCTTAAAGACTATTGAAAAAGATTCTGTTGTTTATGAGCTTGTGAAAAGCGGGATTAATGTTTATTCGATTCACACGGCACTTGATGCGGTAGTCGGCGGGGTAAATGATGAGCTTGCCGAGATTATCGGAATAAAAAATCCTCAGCCGGTCGGCGATTTTGTCCAGGGCGGACAAAGCAATTACAAACTTGTGATTTTTGTTCCGGCTGACTGGTTAGAGAAAGTTGCTGATGCGGTTTTTAAGGCAGGAGCAGGCTGGATTGGAAATTACAGTCATTGCAGCTTTTGTACTGCAGGCGAAGGTACATTTTTGCCGCTTGATGGCGCAAAACCTGCGATAGGCAAGAAAGGCAAACTTGAAAGAGTTGACGAAATAAGATTTGAGTCGATAGTTTCTGCTGAAAAGATAGCGGATGTAGTGAAAGCGATGAAAAATGCTCATCCCTATGAGATGCCTGCCTTTGATGTGATTAAATTATATGAGACGGAAGACAAAATCGGGCTTGGCAGGATAGGGATTCTTGACAAACCTGCGCAGTTAAGTGCGATACTTAAAAAAATCAAGGCCGTCACTGGCGCCAAAGCGGCTGGAATTGTCGGCTCTAAAAAGCGGCTCGTAAAAAAGGCTGCGGTTTGTGCCGGCTCCTGTGGAAAGCTGATAATGAACGTAATCGCTGAAAAATGCGACCTTTATTTAACTGGCGAGATAAAGCACCATCAGGCATTAGCGGCACAGGAAGCAGGGGTTACAGTTGTCTGTATTAGCCATACGGTTTCGGAAAGATTTATCCTTAAAAAAGTTGCAAAAGAGCTTCAAAAAAGCCTGAAAGCTGTTAAAATCCTCATTAGCAAAAAAGACAAGGACCCCTTTGAATGGAACAGGATATGAATGAAGAATTTCAACAGGAAGTTGAACAGGATAATCAGCCGCCGGTGCAAAACGAGGAAACGATTGTAACGCAGGATACAAATCCGCAAATCACGACTGAATCGGTAATCGAGGCGATACTTTTTGCTTCTGATGAGCCGCTCTCGGCCGAAAGGCTTGTAAATATCGCCCAGTTCAATGGTGGCGTAAAACAAGTCAAAAAGTGTATAGAGACACTTAATGAGCAGTATAGTCAAACTTCCAGGGCATTTCGAATTGAGGAAATTGCAGGTGGTTTCCAGATGATGACGCTGCCTGAATATAATAATTGGCTCAAAAATCTGCTCCGTCAGCGTGCGGATGATAAACTCAGCCCCGCGGCACTTGAAACCCTTGCCATTATCGCGTACAAGCAGCCGATTATACGAGCCGACGTGGAGGCGATTCGCGGCGTTGCCTGCGGCGAGATGCTCCGCTCGCTTATGTATAAAAGCCTTGTGAAAATTGTGGGCAAGGCGGAGGTTCTCGGCAGGCCGCTTCTTTACGGCACAACCAGAAAATTCCTCGAAGTGTTCGGATTAAACGACTTAAAAGACCTTCCAAAGGCAGAAGAGCTTAAAGAGCCGGGCAAGGAAATAGGGAATAATGAATAGTGAAGAGTAAGTAATGAGTCGCTGAACAGATGACGCATACTCGATGATTAAAATTGTGCCGCCTGTTACAGTGATTTATCTACAAGCCAGTTTTGGGCAAGAATAGCCAAATCAGTTATGTCCACATCGTTGTCAGGTTCAAAGTCTGCGCCGTCGCAGAAATTATTTTCACTTCCGCAATCCGTCTGTAACCACTGATTAGCGAAAACGGCAAAGTCGAAGAAGTCAACTTTGCAATCATTGGTAAGATCGCCTTGCGCTGGGCCGTTGCAGTCAGCGGTAATTATTTCGTTAATCCACGCTGCATAGGAACTTATTCTGATTCCCCAAAAATGGTCAGGGTCAGTCGGTCCTGTATTTGGGTCATCATACCATGTTTTATCTAACCTTTTAACATAAGCGGACAAAGCAGCGAGTTTCCATGTGCCACTTTGATTTATAAACCATCCCCCGCCGGAATCCCATCTGGCTGGGGCAGCCTCATAAACGGTTCCTGTTTTGTCGAAATCGGCAAATAAGGTGTCAGAATAATAAATACCCACATTTTTCAAATTCTCATAGCCATCTATGATATTCTCTCCCCACCTTAAAGTATCATTTAAAGAACCAGTCCATGAATATCCGTAGTCTTTTGGGCCTAAATAAAGAGTGCTGCCTCTATATTGGCCATAACCGCCGATACGGATATTCCGAGTAACCTCATTGGTGTCTGTATATGGAGGTGCATAGGCAAGATTAGGGTCTGAGCCATTGGTATTTTTGAGACGGATAAGACGAATGTCGGCATTGCCGGTTGTGCTATCTGGGAGGCCGCCTACCCAGAAAGGATTGTAGATGCAGTTGTAGGTGATACCGCCTATGGAAACCTGTGCAGGATTTGTAATTTGGTGGCGGGTGGTGATGATCCATTTAGGGGAAACAACCACAAAGGAGGCATTATATGGCCATCTTCCCACGATGGCACTTGCCGGCTTATCTGTCCAGGTCAGTAAGTTTGGCTCTCCGTCCGCATGCAGAATAATGCTTAGACCCGTAGTCGGTGTCAGCAACACCAGTACATATAAGTATATGCAGTGCCAAGCGTTATAGCTATGCCTAGTCTTCTTCAAATCACTCCATTCCTTTTAGGACCTATAAAAAAAGTATTGTATTAGTCGGGATTTCCCACATAATATCAAATTTATCTTAAAAAATCAAGGTTTTCAGCTTTATCTCGAAGTTTTTTCAGCCAGATACCGCGTAGAGTAGCAAAAAAACGAATTTTCGCAGAAAATTGCTTAAAATTTAAAATATTTGTTGCTATAAATGGTTGGCGCAGGTAGTATTATGTAACTATATGTAAGTAAGGTGCTTGCGTAATAAGTCGATGGCCGATGAAGGAATAGTTGAGATACAAGTCTGTTTTTGAACATGCCGATATCATCATCTCTTATTTTGCAGTATTTAGCAGAAAAATGTTTCTATATGGCATTATCTGTCAAGGGAAAATAATAAGTATCGAATGCTGCGATCGCGCGGCATGATTTTTTTAATTTTTTAGTTTTGAGGGTTTTCAGATGAATATTTATGTAGGAAATTTGTCAAGGGATGTAACAGAAGACCAGTTACGGCAGGCTTTTGAGGCTTATGGTGAGGTTAAGACCGTGTCCATTATAAAGGACAAACTTACCGGTGAGCCAAGAGGATTTGGTTTTGTAGAGATGCCGTCAAAGGAACAGGCTGCTGCAGCGTTGCAGGAACTCGACGGCAAGGATCTTGGCGGCAGAGCACTCAAGGTTAATGAAGCTCATGAACGCACCGATAGAGGCGGCGGCGGTGGCGGCAGAGGCCCACGTCGCGGCGGTTTCGGCGGCGGCGGTGGTGGCGGATTTGGCGGAAGAGGCAGAGATAGCGGCGGTGGCGGCGGCTATCGTTCTCGATAGTATCCCTGCATAGCATAGAATATGACTTAAATCCCAAGCGGCCTGTACCGGTTTTTTTAGGCCGGTATAGGTTGCTGTGATATCCGGTAATTGGTTTTTTGACCGTATTTTGAAGATGGGATACAGTCTTTACCCTTGACAAAAACGAGAAAAACTGTAAAAATTAATAGTTTATGAGTTTTCCCCGATAGCTCAATCGGTAGAGCGAGCGGCTGTTAACCGCTAGGTCGTAGGTTCGAGTCCTACTCGGGGAGGTTTAAAAAGCATGTAGCCTGTTTACCACTTTTTGTCGCTGGTCTAAGGATATTCCTTATCGGTTTTTGTTTGTGGAAAGCTTGTTTAAAAATATGATTGGATTGCTATAATACTTGCCATGGCAGTTGATAGACTTGAACTAAGTGATTTTACAGTAATAAAGAAACTCGGGACAGGAGCCCGAAGCACGATTTTCCTTGCGCTCGATAAGGAAACCGGCGATACGGTAGCTCTTAAGCGGTCTGTATATGAAAAGCCTGAAGATAGCCGGATATTCGAACAGATGATAAATGAGTATAAAGTTTCGCAGGCCATCAATCACCCATATCTTCGCAAATGTCATAAATTAATTAAAATCCGCAGGGCACTTAAGGTCAAAGAGCTGCTGCTTTCGATGGAGATGTTTGAAGGCGAGACCCTTGAAAAATCAAAGTCTCTGGGCCTTGGCGATGTTCTTCTGGTATTTCGTATGGTTGCCGATGGGCTTGGTGCTATGCACCAGCAGGGTTATATCCACTGCGATATCAAGCCCAACAATATTCTGATAAGCGAACCCGGCGCCATTAAAATAATAGACCTCGGCCAGGGCTGCAAAATCGGTACCATAAAGCCGCGGATACAGGGTACGCCGGATTATATTGCTCCAGAGCAGGTAAAAAGAAAACATCTCGACCAGCGAACAGATGTTTTTAATCTCGGTGCGACGATGTACTGGGCGATGACCGGCAAAAATGTGCCGACACTGATTCCGCAGTCCCACGATATTTCAGCTATGCTCGGCTCAAGGAAGTTTTTATCGCCGCATGAAATGTTCCGCAGAATACCGATAGGCGTTTCAAATCTTGTTATGGATTGTGTAAAGGAGGAGCCTGAAAGGCGTCCCAATTCGATGACGGATGTTATTTCAAGACTCGATCTTCTTATTCACAGTATCTTTACCAAAAAATTAGGTAATCAATAATGGCAGAAGAGTTCATCAAACTGCTTGAAGAGGGAATCGGCGCGAATCAGCAGGATAAATATCGCAAGGTTAATCTGGTCGTTTTGCCGCAGACCGGTGATTTGGTTGTTGCCGGCGATATTCACGGCCACAGGCGGAATTTTGAGCGAATTGTTTCTTATACGAATCTTGACCAAAATCCCGACAGACATCTTATTCTGCAGGAAATCATACACGGCGGGCCGGAAGACGAAAAAGGCGGCTGCCGTTCGTATGAGCTGCTGGCCGATGCCGTCAAGCTCAAAATAAATTACCCCGACAGGGTGCATTTTATTCTTGCCAATCATGATACCGCTTTTATAAACAACAGCGATGTTATGAAAAATGGTAAAGAGATGAACGCGGCTATGCGTGCGGCGATGCTGAGGCGTTTTGGGAAAGATGCCCAAAAACTGGAAAGCGCGCTTGAGCGGTTTCTTTTCTCACAGCCGCTGGCGGTTAAATGTCCGAACAGAATTTGGATATCGCATTCGCTGCCTTCGGACAGGATGGTAGAAAAATTTGACTTTACGATATTTGACAGGACTTTAAAAATAAGCGATATCGTCAGACCCAATTCGGCTTATCTTTTGACCTGGGGCAGGGGGCAGAGCATTGAGGGTGTTAGGTTTCTTGCGCAAAGACTCGATGTCGATTTCTTTGTTCTCGGCCATCAGGTTCAGGAAGCCGGCTGGATGAGTAACGATGAAAATCTGGTTATTATCGATTCACAGCATAATCACGGTCATTTGCTTCGCATCGACCTTGCTGCTCAATATACGATAAAAAAATTAGTCGATTCGCTTGTTCCTATAGCAAGTATTTACTGAAGGACCGGTAGATATGATATTTTTATATGTACTGGTTGCAGTTGCAATTTCGGCGCAGATAGTATTTCTTTATCATATTGTCAGCAACTATCAATATGTACTGAAGAAATTTAATAAAAACCATACCTCCTATCGCCGCAAGACATCTCTGATTGTTCCGTGCAAGGGGATAGATACCGCATTTGACAAAAACATCAAATCATTTTACGAACTTGATTATGAAGATTATGAAATAATATTTGTGACAGAAAGTTCCGAAGACCCGGCTTACGGCCGATTGTTCGCTCTTAAGGAAGAATACAAGAGTCTGACAAAGGCGTTTGACGTGAGGGTTGTTGTTGCAGGCAGGGCGCAGCAGGGTAGCCAGAAACTGCATAATCTGCTTTATGCATGCGGTAATGTCAGTAAAGATGTGGAAATTTTTGCGTTTGCCGATTCTGATGCCTGTGTTCGGACAAACTGGCTCAACGAAATTGTCTATCCGCTTCGTAAAGACAGATATGGTGTCACCGGCGGCTATCGATGGTATGTGCCGATAAGAAACAATTTTGCAACATTGGCTTTGTCCATACTTAATGCGAAAGTGGCTCAGCTTCTTGGTGTTACAAGATTTAATCATGCCTGGGGCGGTTCGATGGCTGTTCGGGTCGAAGTATTCAAAAGACTTGGTATGTATAAGATATGGCAAAATTCGGCCAGCGATGACCTGACGTTAAGCCGAGCAGCCAAAAAGGCAGGCCTGAGGGTTATATTCGTTCCCGGCTGTTTTGTAGCTTCCTATGAAAAAGTTAACCTGTTGAGTTTCCTGGAATTTGCACGAAGGCAGTTTCTTATTACGCGGGTAACTGCTCCGGGTACATGGTGGTTAGGACTTTTTAGCAGTCTTTTTCCTCTTTTTGGACTGTGGGGATTTGCAGGAATTGCCCTTTATTTATACAACAGGTCTTTTGATAAATGGTATATATTTCTGGCAATATCGTTTCTGTTCCTTGCGGGGCAGTTTTTATGTGCTGTTTTGAGACAAAAAATGATTTTCAGGATTTTTCCCGCAGATTGGCCGAAGATAAGAACCGCGGCGATAGCCGATATTGTCGGAAATCTGTTCTGGTCGTGGCTTATGTTTTTCTGTATTGTTTCTTCATCATTTGGCAGGACGATAAAATGGCGGGGAGTAAAATATAAACTTAAAGGTCCGACGGAGGTAATCAGGCTTTAAATCAGGCCTGCTGCGGCCGGCGGCTTTCACTGCCGATTAGATAGACCCTGTTTTTGCCGCTGCGTTTCGCCTCCAGCAGGGCGTTATCAGCCCGTTCGAAAAGTTCCTGGACGGTTGCACCGTCCTGCGGGAATGTTGCCAAACCCCCGCTTATGGTTAGAGTTCCTTTGCCCTCTGCGCCGAGCGCAGGAAGGTCGGTTTTGTTCAGTTCCCTTCTGAATCTTTCACAGATGCTAATCGCTTCTGTAGGGTGAATATTTGCACTTCGTCGTTCGTTTTTGTCGGTACTGTCGTCCAGGGCGATGACTCTGTCTGCCGGCAGGTTCCAGAATACTACCGTAAATTCGTCGCCGCCGATTCTGCCGACGACGTCCTGTTTTCTGCAGCATTTCTGCATCAAAACGGCCGCTTGTTTGAGAATGCTGTCGCCGACAGAATGACCGTAGAGGTCGTTATATTGCTTGAAATTATCGATATCGAATGTAAGCAGGGTTACCTGCAGAGACTGATTTTTTGCCCGCTCGATTATCTGACGAAGAAATTCTCTTACAAATCTCCTGTTTTTTACTCCTGTCAGTTCATCCTCCATTACCAGTTTTTCGAGGATTTGAATTCGCTCGAACTGCTCTTTGACAACTTCGGTGTCGGATATGACGCCTTTTACCGGCAATTGCTGTTCGTTTTTGACAATGAAAGCGACCGGGCAAATGTAGTAATCATCCAGCAATTTTTTACCGTTAGATGATTGGGCAATTATTTCAGCGGCCAATGGCTCCTGCCACATTTGGACAAGCAGAAAGATTTTTGATTTTGGAGTTATCTGCCGAAAATTCCTGAGCGTAGAAACCAAATCTTTATCGAAAACATCCTGAATTATTGCTATAGCATCGAATTGATTTGTTGCAACGGCGGCAATGGCATCGGGAATATTTTGACTGTTGTGGAAGCGGACACCGGCGCAATTGGATATGTCGACGGCTGTTTTGTCGCCCCTACCTATCAACAGTATTTGAGCATCCTTATTTTTACTGTCTATTGTTATTCTACTTTGCATCATTGGCTATTATACTAAAAACCAGAAGGAAAGTCAAATTTGGCAAAACAGGCAAAATTGCTAAGATTTGGGTTTATCAGTGGACCGGCAGAACTGCGATTTTTTCTTGAGCCTGTTCTGCAAAGAGGCTATCGGGATAACTTTTGAGGAAATTTTGAAGGTCGTTTTTTGCTTCAATCAGATATTTTTCTTTTTCTGTGTCGCTTAAGTTATGCTCTTTCCATATAGAAATTTTCAGACAGGCCTGCTCGAATTTTGCCTGGATGCCGCCGTCGGTTTCTGCGAATTTATTTGCGACTTCGCCAAGCCGTTGTGCCCTGAGGACAACATCGGAAATGAGCATTGTTTGGGACAGTACTATATTGTCTGTCAGCGAGCTTTCTTTTCCTGCCCGTTCGAGCAGATTATCGAGTTGCATCTTGTAAAAAATATCGTGGGGATTCAGGATAATGAATTGAGCCAGCAAATGCCGGTCACCGGTCTGGCTGCCGAGATTTTTATCGCTGATTAGATTTTGCAGGTACTGGAGTTTTCTTTTGATTTTTTTGAGTTCGTAATCGGTGATAACCGTTGCTGCGGGCTTATGAAAAATCGCTTCAATTTCATTGACGGGAGCATCGGCTGGTTTCGCCGATTCTTTTTCAGTCATTGCAAGGCCCTGTTCTATTAACTGGCGGGCATACGAAAATTCCTCCATTCCTGTCAGGTGAACTGCTCTTCGCCAGCGTGCCTCGATGGACTCGGTGCTGTCAGGATATTCAGAATAGAGTCTGTGCCATATCGGGAGATTTTCCCTGTGAGGATAGTCGTTGTAGAAATGCAGGATTTCCTTTTCGACGAGGATATTAAGTTCCGGCGAAAGTTCACTCAACATGGCCTTATAGAAAAGCGCTACGGGCATTCGTTTTATTCTGACCTTGCTTTTCAGCAGCGCATTGTGCAGGAATACCGGTTTCCACCATTGTTTTTGGGGATTGATGAATTTTTCATATTGTCTCAAAAGCTGGCGTTTTTGGGCCTGATAATTGAGTTTAGCCGGTTCGTCGAACCATTCAGGCCAGCGGTCGAGCAGCAGCCTGGTCTGGATTTCCTTTTTCAGGACCGCTCTTAATGCGATAGGTTCAATAGGATAAAAAGGTGATTGAAAATAAATTTTGCTTTGCGGACTTGTCAGGGTACGGTCTAAAGCGTCTGCGATACTTGTATCCTGAAATTCCTTTATAGTTTCAGGATTGTTCTTTGCGATATAAAGCTGGTAATCAAGTTCAGAGAGACCGATTTTGTTTTGAAAAATTATTATTGCAGCAGTAAGAATAACAGCGGTTATGCTCCATATCAGGCCGGGCCTGTAACGTGTAAAATGACCTATCAGAATTACAACGGCAGCTATAACCATCGCTGTTAGTATGCCGTCCAGCCATGGCGCAAATGATAGGGCCCATTGGATAGTGTCGGCGTTTTTTGCCCCGCCGAAAAACCCGAAATATATAAGTGCAGGCGAGGTGCATAAAACGATAGCTATATACCGCGATCTGAATCGTAAAGGTCTCAGCGCTGCAGCGAACGCACCGATGAAAACAGAAATCGCAAGTCCCGGAAGGCCTGCTACCAAGGCTAATATCAGCACAGGCAGAATACTGTAATTGAAACTCATAAGCTGCGAGATGAGAATCGGGACAGATATGAGAATTCCTATAAGAAGACCCATTACGAATATCTGGACAGGATATTCGAAAATACTTAATGGCGTCAGGATGAGCTTTTCAAGGTAGAAAGGGCCTGGAAAATACGGGCAGATGAGACTGCCTGTCAGAAGTTTTGACCAGAAAACAGCGGCAAAATAGTACACGCAAACCGCGAGGAAATAACAGCCGTTTACGTTAGCATGGCTGTAGTGCAGAGTAGGACCGGCAGTCATAAGTGATTTTGAAAATAATTTTTCTGTTTTGGAGATATCAGTATCAGGCATATCGATATTATAACCTGCTTTTGTTCCAAACAACAGGCAATTTATCTTGAAAAAATCAGTGGAAACAGAGGTTTTGAATAGCAAATGGCGGTTTAAATGGAACGTATCATTTCAGTGATTTTCATCAATCTGCTTATATTATCACGTTCAGCCTCGGCAAGTTTATCGTATATGAAACGGATTGTCTGCTGCAGTTCGGGTATAACCACGTGTTCGAGCACATTTACGCGGCGTCGCGTTTTCTGGAGTTCATCGGCCAGGAGCTGTGCCTGTTTTTCCTTTTCAGCAAGCTCGAGCAGTTTGTCGAAGATTTTTTCCAACCCCTTAAGAGCGATATCAAGCTCACCGCTGGTATTGGAATAGCCGTAGCTGATAATTTCGCCTTCGATGTCCTTGGTGAATTTAGGAACCTTTACGCTCATTATAGCGGCGAAACTTATGGCAAGGCTGAATTTTTTGGTGGGAACTTCCATTGCGGATTTTATGTTTTCAGGTTCCATTGTGGACCTGGCCATAACAAATCGTCTTGAAATCTCGATAAGTTCCTTTTCGACCTCTTTGCGAAGCGAACCGAGCAGTCGGGATATCTGTATCAACTGTCTCGATATTTCGTCTCTTTTTTGGCTGAGCAGTTTATGGCCCCTTGCCGCCAGCGCAACGCGTCTGCGGAGAGAAAGCAATTCCATTCTTGTCGCGTTTACAGTTGCCTGCATAGCTGATTATTTCCTGAATTTTGGCATATACTTTTTGATATATTCGACGCGAATACGTTTTAGTTCGGAATCATCGAACATACTCAGAAGCTTCCAGCCGAGGTCGAGCGTCTGTTCAATCGTTCTGTTTTCGCTATAGCCCTGTGAAATATACTGTTTTTCAAATTCGTTGGCGTAGGTCATATATTTTCTGTCTTCATCCGACAGGGCGGCTTCGCCGAGAATCGTCGCAAGTTCCTGACATTCTTTGCCGCGTGCGTAAGCTGCATAAAGCTGGTTGTACAAATCAGCGTGGTCTTCGCGTGTTTTACCTTTGCCGATGCCTTTATCCTTCAATCTTGAAAGACTCGGCAGCACATCGACCGGCGGGGCGATGGCTTTGCGGTGTAATGAGCGTGACAGAATTATCTGGCCCTCGGTGATATAACCGGTCAAATCCGGCACAGGATGGGTCTTGTCGTCTTCCGGCATCGTCAGAACCGGCACCATTGTTATCGAGCCTTTTTTATTTTTTATTCTTCCTGCCCGTTCATAAATCGTCGCAAGGTCGGTATAAAGATAACCGGGATAACCTCGCCTGCCGGGTACTTCTTTTCTGGCGGCGCTGATTTGACGCAGGGCCTCGCAGTAATTTGTCATATCGTTTAAGATGACAAGGACGTGCATATCCTTGTCGAACGCAAGGTATTCAGCCGCTGTAAGAGCGACTCTCGGAGTGGCGATTCTTTCAATTGCGGGGTCGTTGGCGAGATTGACAAACATCACGGCTCTTTCAATCGCGCCTGTGTTCTGCAGGTCATTGATGAAGAATTGTGCCGCTTCGAATGTAATTCCCATTGCGGCAAAAACAACAGCGAACTGCTCGCCTTTGCCGAGAACCGTTGCCTGTCTCGCAAGCTGTGCGGTAAGCTCATCGTGGGGCAGGCCGGAGCCGCTGAATATGGGCAGTTTTTGGCCGCGGACAAGCGGGTTAAGACCGTCGATGGTCGATACGCCGGTCTGAATGAATTCGTTGGGGTAGTCTCTGCTGTATGGATTGATGGGGTTGCCGTTGATGTTAATGCGTTTTTCAGCAATAATTTCAGCTCCGCCGTCTTTAGGTTCGCCGATACCGTTGAAAACTCTGCCGAGAATATCCATCGAGACGGCAAGCTCCTGCGGCCTGCCGAGCATCCTTACCGTAGCGGAATCGACATCAATACCTTCGGTACCTTCAAATATCTGGACAAGCACTTTATCCCTGTCAACCTGCAGTATCTGGCCGTGGCGTATGGAACCATCGCCTATTACTATTTCAACCATCTCGCCATAACGGGCATTATCGACCGATTCGACCAGTATCAAAGGGCCGCTTATACTGGTTACTGTCTGGTATTCATTAAGCATTTGCCGCTCCTGTAAATTGAGCCTTGAATTGTTCGTTTATTTTGTCTCGTATTTTTATTATTGTATCCATCTCTTTTTCCGGCACGTATTTGGCTCGTGCGATATCCTGACGTACATCAAGTTTGAAAATTTCCTCTGTATCGACTCCGTTTTCGATGGCCTCAAGACCTTTTTTGTGGAAGTGAAGTATGGCCTTGAGCATTTCATACTGTTTTTCCATCGAGGTATATGTATCGACTTCGTGAAAAGCGTTCTGATGCAGATAATCTTCACGGATGCTTTTCGATGTCTGAAGTACCATTCTGTCAGCCGGACTTATCGCTTCAGAGCCGACAAGCCTTACGATTTCGACAAGTCCCGCCTCCTGTTCCAGAAGACTCATTGCCGTCTGGGTCAGCACCATCATTTCCTGTCCCTGGTCCTTGTCCTTAAAGCAGCTTGGCAGGTATTGTTTATAAAACGAATAGCTTGTCAGCCAGTCGATTGCCGGAAAATGCCTTTGATAAGCAAGTTTTCCCATCAGCGACCAGAATACCTTTACAACGTGCAATGTTGCCTGTACAACCGAATCGGATAAATCGCCTCCGGGCGGACTTACCGCACCGATAATTGACAGCGATGCCTGTCTTTCGGGCTTTCCAATGCATTCGACGCTGCCTGCCCGTTCGTAAAATGACGCGATTCTTGCGGCAAGGTAAGCAGGATAACCTTCCTCAGCGGGCATTTCCTCAAGCCTTGTCGATATTTCTCTCATCGCTTCAGCCCATCGGCTTGTGGAGTCTGCCATTAGAGCTACGGTATAACCCATATCGCGGAAGTATTCCGCTATTGTCATACCTGTATAAACCGATGCTTCTCTTGCCGCTACGGGCATATCGGAAGTATTAGCGATTAGAACCGAGCGTTTCATCAGCGGCTGGCCGCTTCGCGGGTCTTTCAATTCCGGAAATTCCATCAGCACATCGGTCATTTCGTTGCCGCGCTCACCGCAGCCGACATAAACAACCACATCGGCATCGACCCATTTTGCAAGCTGATGCTGGACGACGGTTTTTCCTGAGCCGAAAGGTCCGGGCACGCAAGCCGTTCCGCCTCTGCCTATCGGGAAAAATGTATCTACAACTCGCTGACCTGTCTGCAGAATCGCATTGGGAGCAAGTCTTTGCTTTACAGTCCTGCCCATACGCACAGGCCATTTCTGCATCATTTTGATTTCGGTTTTTTGTCCGTTATCGGCAGTAACTGTCGCGATTGTCTGCTCGACGGTAAAATCGCCTTCATTGAGGCCTTCGATTTTTCCGCTTATACCGGGCGGAATCATAATTTTGTGCAGCAGGATAGGTGTTTCCTGTACCTGACCGATTATATCGCCGCCGCTAACCTGTGTTCCGTTTCCGATAACAGGTTTGAAGTGCCATTTCTTTTCCCTGTTAAGGCCCGGCAACTGACTGCCGCGAAGGATATAATTTCCCTGTACCTTATAAAGCTCATTAAGCGGTCTTTGGATGCCGTCGTAAATGCTTTCTATCAATCCCGGCCCAAGTTCCACGCTAAGTGGAGCTCCTGTATCGACAACTGGTTCTCCCGGGCCGACACTGATGGTATCTTCATAAACCTGAATGCTCGCGGTTTCGCCTTTAAGCTCGACAATCTCGCCGATGAGGTTGTGTTTACTGACCCTCACGACGTCGTACATTCTCGAACCGAGCATACCTTCGGCAACGACAACCGGACCGGCAACTTTTACTATTGTTCCTGTTCTTGTTTCTGACATAGTGTATCCTGTTTATAAAGATTTTAATTATTTTTTAATATATTTATTCCTGTAGCGATTTTTAAAAGTTTCGACAAACTCTCAATCGCAAAGCCCTTCGATTCTGTTGTGAAAGGCATAACAAGCACGCAGGGCACCGGCTTTGTGTTGAACCGGCCGAAAACTTCGTGTGCGGCTGTCGCCATATTTTCTGAAACGATGACAAGTACATACTTATCATTGATAATCTTTTGAGCCGTCTGGACTATATGCTCGGTTTTGTCTTCGACGGTGAAACAGTCCACGCCGAGAGCCGAATACGGCATAACAAAATCAGCACTTCCGAGTATAGCTACTTTTCCCTGCATAAAATTCTCTAATACTAAACAACAATCCTGTCATTAATTACTTTAGACTCTATTTGCGCCTTTTTGCAGGCAAGAACCATTCTTACCATTCTAATCTCGTGCTCTTTTCTCAGAAGATAAGCCACTATGGGCTGATGTCCGGCGGTTATCTGGTCTGTGCTTCTAAGATATCCGATAAAATGGCGTTCTGCCGCCGCTTCGAGTTTTAAGAATGAATTATGACTTTGCATATAAGCTGCGCCAGCTTCGAGTATGTGATAGTAGGGCGTAGCCGCAAAGGCCTGAGCAAGACCGTCATAGCCGATGTCCATTATCTGGTCGAGCCTGGCAGGGTCGATATATCCGCCGGGCATAAAAATGTTTCCATCCGGCATTTGGGTGAATTTCAGCCTCATCATTGTGCGAATGTTATTGATGTCAACATACATCTTCATAAGCTCGACAAGAAAAATACTTCCCGCCTGACTTGCGTTTTCAAGCTGAAATTCCGCTTCAACCTTGTCTATCGCTATGTCGATATCACGGACATTTTTATTTTTATAAAAACCAAGCACACCTGCTTCAACCGCTTCCTGCAAATAGGTCGGCAGGGTAGTGTAGTCTTCCTGTTCGAAAACTATCTCAAACTGGTCAACCGGTATATTGCCCTGATCGCAGTAATCTGCCGGACTTCCAAGCGGTTTTTCGAGGACAAGTCTGCGGATGGCAAGTCTCATATTGGCGAAATCAGACCTTGCCTGCAAAAATTCGATTATTTTTTCATCGATAAGCAAGTGACTGACTAATTTTTTTGCTTCTCTGCGTCTGTCGCACAGCAGTTTTTCGACATCTTCATCTGTTGCCGAAGCGGCAAGGGCATAATCAGTTCCGTTGAGAAGCTCGACCGCTTCCTTGAAACTATTGCTGTTTGCCAATTCTGCGAAAAAGGCTGAATCGAAAAATTTTTCCGCCAGTGTTTTTACCTGTGCCGCGGCGAAGATATAACGCACGTCTTCATCGCCGAGCGGCGGGTACAGGCTAAAATGCAGAACATTTTGTTGCTGGACAGAGTTCATTTTCTTATCTTATTATCCTTTGCCGAATAATTCAGCGGCAAGTTCGGTCTGGATTTTTTCTCTTGCCGTTTCAAGAAGAACCTTTAGACTTCCGTTTGTCCTTATCCTGCCTTTTTGCAGGATGAAACCTGCGCCGATGTCGGCTTTTGAACCGGCCAGTTTCAGGTTTCCCTTTGAGTTTTGAGAAAGCCTTGTGTTTAATCGTTCGACAAAAGCCGCATCGATTCTTTTTTCGTTTTTATCTATGACTATTTCTTCATCGCCGGTGTTTACTGATGAAAGTATCAGTTTTTCCATAAGCTGCTGATAGTCCTGTGTGCCCATATTTTTGATTTTTTCCGCTGCCGCCGCGAAAGTCTGTTCGAGCACATCGTTTCTTGCCTGCAGAGATTTCATTGCTGTTTCCATCCTGGCCCGGGCAAGAACCTGAGACTTGACCTCCTGGCCGGCCTGGTCTGCGAGCCGTTTGGTTTCATTATTAAAACCGTCAAGCTCAACCTGGAGTTTTTGTTTTTCCTGCAAAGCCTTATCATCAGCCTGTTTTTTTATTTCATCAGCCTGGCTCTGCGCTTGTGAGAGAATCTTTTCTGTTACCTGTTTTGAATCCATTTTATAGACCGTAAATATAATTTAATTAACCGGTTATCGCGACTCTGGCTGCCTGCCAGTCGACGCCGAACAGAAGAATAAATATTGTTACAAGAAGTCCAAACAAGGCGTAAAGCTCGACCATAGCTCCATAAACTGCGCCTGCTTTAAAGGCCAGTTCCGGACGCTTGGCAGCCATAATAATACCACCCGCACAGACGTGGCCCTGATGAATCGCGCTGACCAGACCTGCTATACCGACCGGCAAACAGCCGGCAAGTACAGTCAAACCCTGCCAGATGCTGAGCGAAATTTTGTAGTCGGTAGCGAAAAAGCCCATATAATTCATAACGAGCATTGCGCCAACAAGACCATAAATGCCCTGAGTGCCGGGAAGCACGACAAGCAAAAAGTTTATACCGTATCTCTCCGGCTTTTCAGTTAAAACACCCGCAGCGGCTCTACCGGTAATACCGATGCCGATTGATGAACCGCAACCCGCCAGAAACGCGGCGGCAGCCGCGCCCAACAGGGCCAACATATTACCCAAACCAGTAAGTTCCATAGCTAAACCTCTCAAAAATAATTGTTACTTTTCAGTTTTTTTCGAGCTTATATATACATATTTATACTGCTTCGACAACGGCATAAATTCTTTTCCGCCGCCGGCGAGAAATTTCGGGAAATATTCGACAAATTGAAGTCTCATAGTGTGAACAAATGAGCCGAGAACAGACGAAGCCGTTGCAAGAACGTGGCCCAATAAAAGGAATATTATCATTAAAATCATACCGACATACGGTATTTCGCTTACAATTTTTGCGATAACATTAACTGCCATAGCGACGCCGGCAGACGAAATACCCAAAGCCATTAGTCGCAGATAGCTCAATATATCACCGAGATAAAAAACAGTGCTGAAGAGCTGATAAAAGCCCATTCCTATTCTTCCGCCCCAGGAGCCTTCTCTTTGGCTGAAAAGCAGAATAGCGATTGCAGGTACTATGGCGATTATAATGGCGACAGAGCCTGCCGCGGCGGGAATTTTTCCTGCCTTGGCTGTGAGAAATATCGCCAGTGCATTAACCCATATAAGCCAGGAGAGCTTGTCGAAAAATGCCGCGGCATAATCCTTTCGCCTTAAAGAAACGATGAAACCGACAAGCAATCCGATCATAATCTGCAAATAGCCAAGCGTAACCGATATAACAAAGAACTTCATCGGGTCGGACAGGGGGTCGAACCACATTGTTCCGTCGATCAGCTTTGCCAGCCAATCGATTTTCCAGGCTGTCGCAAGTTCACGCAGCCCTGTGCCGAACCAACTGCCGGTCATAGCGCCTGTGCCGATAGTCAATATTCCGCAGACAATCAGCAGATAAAACAGCTTTTTGTCGCCCTGCATCTTTTTTATCAAAAAAGCGCATATAGCGATGATTATTAATGCCGCTCCGACATCGGCAAGGCATAACGCGAAAAATATAGCGAAAAAAGGAGCAAGCAGCCAGGTTGGATCAACCTCAAGATATTGCGGCATTCCGTAAAGCCTTGTGATAACCTCAAAAGGCTGCAAAACGCGATGATTTTCGACCTGAACAGGAACGTCTTCACCGTCAGCCGGTTCGAGCAGAGAAAGACTTGTACCGTTGAACTTCGACAGGATGCAGGCAAGTTTCTTTAAGTCATGTTTTTTAATCCAGCCTTCCAGCAGCACCGTCAGTTCAGTCTCCGGCACAGAAAGTCTTGTCCGCTCACGGTCGAGAAGATTTCTATAATAGTCTGCAAGGATTTGAAACTGCAGGCAATTTTCGCTTAATTTGTGTGCCTGTTCTTCGAGGGAAGCAATTTGCTGACGAATATCGTCAAGCTGCTTTTGGGTATTTTTAATCAATTCAGCCGGTGTACCTTTAAAGTTTGACAAATTTACCGCTTCGAATTCGATGCTTCGCAGTGTCTTGGACACCTCGGCGGAATTTTCCTTAAGAGTGATAACGACACAGGCGGCAAGGCCGTCTTTGGCACCGACCTTTTCAAATTCCGCCTTGAAATCTTTTAATTTTTCCGATACGAGCGCAAGATTTTTCTCAGGAATAAGGCCTAAAATTACGGCGCTTTTTTCGAAATTTTCCAAATCCGCAAGGTCAACGCCGAGCTTTTCCCATGGCAAAAGTATGTCTAACTGAACTTCCAGATGTTCCTTCTGGTCACGGAGCTTGTGGAGCTGATTTGAAAGGTTAGTACATTCTTCGAGTAATTGCAAAGTTTCATGAGTGCGAATTACCGAAGTGTATTCTTTTTCGCTGACTACCGCGCGGGGCGCGAGGACTTCGGCAAAACTGCGTTTGGGGGCATATTGAGCCAGAAAATCTACCGCCGCGTCAATCTTGGTACTGAGTTCCTCAATCTGCTTTGGCCGTTCTTTTTCGATATGAAGCTCCGGCCATTCCTTGCTGACAAAAGCACGCTGAGCATCATATATCTGTACCATCCCCGAACTCTGAAGAGCTTCCAGAACATCTGCCGCTTCAGTATGGTAGCTTGCGATAAGAATTTTTTGCATATATACTATTGACATTGTCTATCCGACATAAATTTTATTAATTTTTCCCAGTCAGGCGGTTCCGCAGAAAATCGATGACTTTGTTCGCTGCCGAATCTTTACGCTGCGTGGCAGCAGAGGTTGTTTTTTGCTGCTGCTGAGCGGCTTTTTCCATCATTTCTTTGGCTTGTTTTTGACCTTCGGCTCGACCCTGCTCTTTTGATTTTTCAATCGTTTCTTTTCTCTGACGCCCAGCTTCTTCAATCCGATCGCTGCGGTCTTTTTTTGTCTGCTCTTCGGTTTGGACAGCGTATTTTTGGGCATCTTCGAGCAGTTTTTTCGCTTTGTTTTCAGCATCTTTAATTTGTTTTATCAGTTCCATTTTAGTCCTGTATCCCGATTTAAATTATTTTATTCCGTTAAAAACTATTAAATATAAATATTGCTGTAAGGATTTCCAGAAAATTAAGGGAGCGTTTATGGGTTTCGGTGTTATTTTCATTGCATGCATATTGTCATCTTTACTTTCGTTATTTGCAAGCGATAGATATTTGCCGCCCGATAAATTGGCTTCTTCAAGCTGTGGTTCGCTAATATATATATTTTCGACTTAAAAATACGTAATCTTTACATACAGTGTATATTTATATATTTCTGTATTTCGGAAAGTACCTGATTTTTCAGCTTTCGCCCTTTAAAATAGGTAATCTGTTACCATACAACCTGAACAAGTAGCTTTAGCACTTGTTCGAACCGACCAAACTGCCTTCTACGACTTAATTTTGCGTTTTTCCGCTTTTTTTCCTGCGTTCAACCAAAAATTTCAGTCTTTCTAAATAGAGACTTTATCTATATAAAGGCAGAGCAAAAAATGTGCCAGGTGTTTCAAACAGTTTTTTTGATTGATAATCTGGTTGTGCTTTTGCCGGGCAGGGGGGAAGTGTCAGGATATTATACAGTTTTAGCGGGTTTAAGCAGGCGGTTTTAGCCGGAAATGGCTTTCCAGCTCTGGTTCAACTCCTCTAACAGATTGATTACATCTTCAATCTTGGCCGCGTCTTTTTTTATGTTGGCTTCATGAATCTGACGAATCATAAATACGTACAATGCGCGGAGATTAGTGGCGATTTCACCGCCGGCTTCCATATCAAGAACGGTGCTGAGTTCGTTTATTATATCCTCGGCCTTGTTTATGTATTTACTTTTTGCTTCGTGATTGCCCGCCTCCATTTCAGGGATTGCCAGTTTTAAGAATTTTATTGCACCCTCGTATAGCATAACTACGATACGGCCCTGACTTTGTGTGGTAATTGTGTTTTCCTGATATGTTTCGAAGCCCTTCTTCATAATTTAGCACTCCATTTTGCTAATTGGGATACATTATTGCATTTTTAATTATGGGGGGACGGCTTTTATTGCCGTCCCCCCTGAATCGTTCAATTGTCTGTAATTATCTGAGCAGTGTAAGTGCCATCTGAGGCATCGCATTGGCCTGAGCCAACATAGCGATACCGGCTTGTGCCAGCACTTGTGTTCTGGTTAGTGTTGCCATCTCTGTCGCAACGTCGACATCAGATATACGGCTTTCTGCAGACATCAAATTCTCAGACTGAATATCGAGAATCGATATCGTGCTTTCAAGACGGTTCATCTTGTAACCGAATGATGCACGTGCGGTATCTTTGGATTCAATGGCAGCCGTTACCGTGACCAGGGCAGCAGCAGCGCCGCTTCCGTCACCGCCGATATCCAATGCTCCGCCAGCCGAACCATTGGTGGGTGTAAAGTTGGCCAGTAACATGCCGGCCTGGTTGTTTGCATCGTCGAAAAGAACGGTGACATCTCCAACCAGTTCGTTTACAATCTTGAGGTTCCACTGACCGCTGCTTGTGGTGTAGACCGCTGAAGCGGCGTTGTAACCTGCCGCAGTTTGAGAAGCGGCGTTAATGGCTGTTACAACCTCGTTCAAGGTGTAGGTCGTACCATTGGCAAATGCGGCAGTTTCGATGTCAACATTTTCACCAAGAGCATCAAACGTAATCTGGAACGTACCTCCGTCACCGGTGATCATAACGTCGTCAGCAGAAGCAAAACCGGCCTTGCTCACCACCTGTTCGTAAGTACCGCCGCCGCTCTCGAGATTAAGACCTGTTGCGGCTTTAGTCATATCGACCTTGTCAAGGGTAATCGTTGTGGTTGAGCCTACGTGAATAGTAACTGTGGCAGCTCCTGTGGTATCGTCAAGCATAGTTATACCATTAAACGAGGTAGATTTTGCGATACGGTCGATTTCGTCGGCCATTTCTGCAAACTCAGCCTGCATAATGTCTCGCTGGCCGGTAGAATATGAACCTGTAGCGGCCTGTTCTGCCAGTTCCTTCATTCTGATAAGGTTCTCATCGATAACACCCATCGCACCTTCCATTGTTTGTAACATACTAATGCCGTCCTGGCCATTACGTGCACCCTGTTGCAAAACTGCAATGTCCGCTCGAATTAACTCGCGAACAGCCAAACCTGCCGCATCGTCCTTCGCACTGTTAATACGGAGGCCGGATGCAAGCCTTTCGACACTTCTGGCCAAGCTGTCATAAGCTGTGCCTAAGTGTCTGGCAGCGTTACCCGCCATGATGTTGTTCTTAATCGCTAACATATTTTGACTCCTTAAAAAATAAACGTTTACTTTTTTAGGCTATTCATGCCTTGTGCCTTGTTTTCACTTAATGCGCAACGAGCACATCGAGGTGAAAAAATCCTTTTCCATCTGCATTTTCGAGTGGGAAAAGAAAAACTTAAGGGGGTTTTAAGGCAGGATAAATGGAACAAATATCAGCCCTGCAAAATCGTCTCTATCAATACTGATAAACGCATATTTGCAGGTATTTTCCGCTAAAAATTTGACGGAATATTTTACTGGTCTCTTAATATCCCGCTCGGACATACTGATAACAGCCTGCGGTCGGCGGACGGAGCTGGAAAAAAGGCAAAAAATTTGTAAAATTTTGCCTTATGTTGAAGATTTTTTGAGGTAGTTTTTACAGGAGGGAAAATTACTGAAAAAACAGTGAAAAACTCATATTGCAGACTTGTAGCATCCACAATATTTCTCACTGGCAATTTTGACGCGGGTATGGTTTATCACGTCAAAACCCGCGAATTTCATTTGTTTTTGTATTTTCTGGTAATCGGCTCCTGCATTTGTTGATACGTTTTGGACGGAGGAATAGAACGGTGTCTCAGCACCATAAGGTCCATAAGATTAAACAAATGATATATGTTCTTGAAATCGTCAAAAATCTCTTTATCGAGGGGCACCTCATGTTTAAATTCTTTTTCCTTCTTGACGAGTTCAAAAATTTTATTCAGGGGATTGTAGCCATTGAGATGCTTAAGCAGTGGTTTGGTATATTTTCCAATAGTAAGCGTAGCAGTTCCCTTGCTCGGATGCTTTGCTGATAGGGTTTCTCCCTGCTTTTTGTCGATAGCGAGGTCATAAAGTTGTTTTGCCGTAACATTCTCACAAAAGTGGAAAAATGGAATAACATCAGGGTCTTCCAGTGTGGCAACCGTATTCGTATTGAAAGACACATAGAATGTGTGTTTTTTGAGTGTTCCGACTATAATTTCAGCGATGGCCTGCTGTTTGTTTTCCGGCATTTTTTTGATTTTCTGCAGCAGAGCGGTATTTCTTATGAAAGTTTTTGGGTCGTAGAGCGATTTGTTTTCCACGAAATCAATAAAATTAAGACCGCAGTTGTTAATCCATTCATAAATATCCGGCACGGTATAGGGTTTATCCTTTGAATGCAGGAAGACATCAAAGATTTCAATATCGTTTTTATTTTTTACGTGTGAGAATAAGAACTCTGCGTACTTGAACCAATTTGTTTGCGGCAGAGCATCCAGCACGGCTTTAGTGTCCTCCAATTGTATGTGCATATCGGCTTCATTTCCGTTAATCAATCGCATCAGTTCCTGCATTTGATAAACGCCGGTTCTTCCATATTTGCCGTAAACCATAATTCCGATGGCGCCATCGGGATTCAAAACACTCTTCAGTGCATTCAAGCCTTCGGTGGGACTTTCCAGATGGTGCAAAACGCCGGAACAATTGATATAATCGAATTTTCCGAGGTTCATTTTTGGAAGATCCAGCAGCGAGCCTGTGACCCAGTGAATATTTTCAAGACCCCTTACTAATGCGCGTTTTTTGGCGACTTCTATCGAAGCGGAACTGATGTCGAGATGAATAATTTCCGTGTCCGTGTCTCTCAGTTGTTCCGCTAAAAAGATAGTGCCGTCGCCTGTTCCACCGCCGGCAAATAACGCTCGAAATGAACTATTAAGGTCTCTTTTTCCCTTAAAACAATAATGATTGATTTTACTTAACGGTTCCAGAATAGTGCCAAGAAGCCGTTTTTTTTCATCATCGGGATTACGATCCGGATAGGGATAATTCTCATATTGCTCACGTACCGCGGGCAAATAATCGGACTTGAGCATAATGTCTTCCTCTTGAGGATTTGTTTTGCACTGTAACATAGTCATTGTTCAATTCCTATAATATCTCAATTCTCATTTTTAGCTAAAATATTATCATTGTGTACAGAGCGTTTTTCGGAAACCTTTATACCAGCATGTTTATGGAGTCTGCGGCAAATTGCATCTGGGGTTCGGTGAATTCCGCAAAGCCGTCAGAATATCTGGCCTGTTCACTGTAAAAGTTATTATTTCTTTGCGGTTCGGGATTCGGCGAATTTTGATGCCCCGACCAGTTTTCCTGGCCGGCTGCTGATGATTGATCTTTCGGCATATATTGCTCCTGCTGGTTCGTTAATACAACTTCGATTTTTTTTATCTGGATGCCTGAATCCTGAAGATTTTGGATTATCTCAGGCAGCGACTGCTGTATCTGACTTTTTGTTTGCGGCTTGTCAACCTGCAATAAACCGGTAATAACGTTGTTCTGTTCAGTGAATTTTATGGCAACTTTACCAAGCTCCGGCGGATTGAGCCGAATAACGATTTCCTGGCTGTCCGAACGGAAAGAAGTGTAGATGGATTCCTGAATTTGACTGCTGACACTGGCGGCAGCCTCGCCATTACCCGCGGCCCTGGCGGATGCTGTGGCCGATGAATGTTCAGAAATGACAGGCTGAACGCTATTGCCGAGCAGTGTCTGCTTGCTCAGTTCCATATCCGGCACTAATGTCTGCTTCAAAGGTAAATCGTCGCTTTTTTCCGCTTGTGGAACAGACGGCTGCGTCTGAGACTGAGTCATCTTTTGCTCAACGGATTTGAGGGAGAGATTATCGATATGAAATTTGTTGTCTTTAAGCAGGTCGGAGAATTCCGTTCTGCCTCGATGGTTCCTGGGGTCAATATCAACATTCTTTGGTGTTGTCTTATCTGTTATTTGAGCAGAGCCTTCCTGATTTTGGTTATCAGTATCGGCAAATTGAATATCTGGCAACTGCACTTTCGGAATGTCAGCCGTATCCGACTTGTTTGTGGCGATTGCCGGTTCACTGTCGGTAGCTGTTTTGTTATCGCTGATAAGTGTTTGGGGCTCAGCTTCTTTGCTGCTTTGCTGGTTAGAAAGCAGCGTTGAGATAATAACTGGTTTGTCTGCCGAAGGCGAGACCTCGCCAGATAGCGGGTCTGGCAATATCATTTCTATATCTGATTGAGCAGTTGGATTGATTATTCTTACCGGCTTTTCACTGTCATTAGCTGCCTTATTGTCGTCAGAGAACGTTTGGCTTACTGATGTTTTATTATCAGGAATTATATTGCTGTCGCCGGCAGGGGTATCTATTGCTGATTCCTGACTGCTTTCCGGTTCGATAGGCAAATTATTAGATATTTCAGGTGTTATCGTTTCAGATTTAATTTGGCCCTGGTCTATGACTGGCTGAACAGATTCGGGAATGATTGGTTCGGCAACCTGAACGATAGGGGGCTGTATGGTTTTGGAGTCAGTGAGCATCTGTAAAGAATTGGCCGAAGTCTGGCTTTGGTCTATTTGCTGCGGCAACTGGTTATCAACTTTTATACCGAGAGCGATATCCGGCACCACAGGCAGAGTCAGCAATTCTTGAGACATAATAGATTCAGCGAGATTTATCATATTGGAGTCTTGAATTTGCTCTTGAGTATTCTCATCGGTCTGGTCATCCGGGGATGATTTAGCCGCCATTTTTTTGGTGAGGGTACGGCTAAAGTTTTCCGATACTTCGGCAATAGGTTTATTTTGAGCGATAACTTGGATATTATCGGTCGTTCCTGTTTCACCGTTATTGATATTGGCGGGCATTCCAGAAGATTCTTGCGTCTGCGAAGTCGCAGCGAATTTCGATGGGTTTGATGCTGTGCCAGCGTTAGCTGCGAATATAGTTTTTGATAGAGATATATCCATATATCCAAATTATTTAAGCAACTATTGTGCCACTATTTGAGAACAGTCCAATAAAAATATAAGTCATTATTTTATAAGGTGTTACAAATATTTATTACTGGTGGTTAATGGCCAGTATTTTTTGATTAATTTGGATTGCGGACAGATATTCCGGATGGCAGGAAATAATTTCCGGTTTTGCTTGGGCAGTTCTGTTGTTTTTGTGAAAAAGGAGGAATGTAAGAAATGTATCGCAGGTGTATAGGATTCTGACATCACAAATACGGCTCGACCGGTGAACTGTTTGTGTTAAGGGCGGTTTTTGGCGCAAAAAAGAGGCTAATAGATTGAAAATGTCAAACTTTGGCTGTTTGGCACGATTATTGCTTTTTCTCTCTATAAGCATAGATTTTGTTTACTGAATTAGGAAGCTATAGATGTCTAAAATAAACGATATAGTCGATATTATCGGGGTCGGCATCAAGGCTGAAAGTCTTCGCCAGAAAACTATTGCCAATAATGTTGCCAATCTCCAAACTCCCGGATACCGCAGGGTTGATGTCAACTTCCAGGACTTGCTTGCCAAGGCACTTGAATCCGGGTCTGGTGATTTAAGTGACGTTGAGGCTGTGACTTATCAGCCGCAAAATACTGCAGTAAAATCTAACGGCAATGATGTCAGCCTGGAGACGGAAGTTGGCGAGATGGTTAAGAACAATCTTCGCCACAAAGCATATGTCCGGCTTCTTCAGAAGAAATACCAGCAAATCGATTTGGCGATGAATATTTAATAATTCTTCGCCATAAGATTTTATGGAAAGGGAATACAAATGGAAGTCAATACAAGTTTTGGCCCAATAGACATAGCAATTTCGGGTCTGAGGGCGCAAAGCAAGAGTATGGAGGTGATTTCATCGAATGTTGCCAATGCCCAATCCACAGATGACGGCAATGGACAGCCTTATCGCAGACTTGAGGCTGTATTAAAAACGGAAAATGAAGGTATGGGAGGCGTCAGTCTTGAAGAGATTACAGCGGATATGAGCAATTTCCCAAAGATTTTTAAACCGGGCCATCCAGATGCAGACTCGCAGGGATATGTCACAATGCCGAATGTTAATGTGCCGACCGAGATGATGAATTTGAACATCGCGGCACGGACATATCAGGCCAATACAGCGGTTCTAAAGCGTTACCAGGAAATGGTTGAAACAACGCTCGAATTACTTAGATGAGGTAAAACAAAATGATTAATTTAAATGCCAATATAAGTTCTGTAATGCCCAATACCAATTCCGGCGCTGTCGGAATGGGTAAGGAAAAAACTGCCGGTGCTAATTCCAGCTTTGCTGATACTGTCGAGGCTATCGGAAAACAGATATCCAAAGTTGACGTTTTTCAACAGTCATCGGATGTATCCATCCAGGATTTGCTGTCAGGCAAAAATGAAGATATTACATCGGTGGTGTCCGCCGTGGCTAAGGCTGATATGAGCTTTAAACTTCTTGTGGGTGTCAGGAATAAGCTGATTGAGGCCTACAAGCAAACTATGAATATGCCTTTGTAATTGATTGTTGAGAAAAACATTAAAAAACAACCAATTAACGGAATAATATTATGGATTTTTTTCAGAAAATAAAAGTAATTTGGCAAAATGTGGGAATTGTCCAAAAGGCGTTGCTGATGGCAATAGTCCTGACATTTATTATTGTCGGTGTATTGCTGACTCGCTGGGCCGGCAGGCCGGATATGGCGCTGTTATATTCAGGTCTTGAAGCTGAAGAAGCTGGTAAAATAGTCGAGAAAATAGGCGAAAAAGGTATCGCTTACAAGTTAGGAAGCGGGGGAACGAGCATATATGCTCCAAAAGAAACTATTGCCCAGCTTCGTTTGGATATGGCAAAAGAAGGCCTTCCCGAGGGCGGTCAGAAGGGCTATGGGATATTTGATAATGAGAAAGTTGGAATAAGTCCATTCGTTCAAAATGTTAATCTCAATCGTGCCCTTCAGGAAGAACTTGCCAAAAGTATACAAATGATAGATGGAGTTGTTCACGCCCGGGTTCATATAGTAAGTCCGGAACGCAACTTATTTAATAATACAACGATGCAAACCAGCGCTTCTGTGGTTCTTCGGTTAAGGTCGGGCTATAGATTGAGCAGCGTAAACACAGCAGCTATAACACATCTTGTTGCCAGCGGTGTTGAAGGACTGAAACCTGAAAATATAACTATTGTAGATAGTCAGGGCAGACTTCTTTCTACTGAATCAGACCGGGCAATGGGCGCAGGCGTAGGGACTATTGCTGACTACAAAGAAAGAATAGAGCAGGGTTTAGCAGGCAAAGTTGAAGAAATGCTTACCGCTGTTCTTGGTCCCGGGCGAGCTTCTGTAAAAGTCAGTGCTGAGATTGATATGAACAGTACTAATCTTGTCACAAAATCTTACGATGCAACCGGGGTAGTTGTAAAAGAAGAAATTAAAGAAAAATCCAAAACTCCAGGCAGCAGTGTTAATGCCGCCGGTGCACCGGCAGCAACGGGCGGCAAGGAAACCGACAACACGATTACTACCAATAAGCTTTTTGGCGAAAAAACACAGACAATAAGTGAACTGCCCGGCGGAATAGAATCTTTAACAGTAGCGGCTTTTGTTGATTTATATCCGACTGACCCTAACGCAAAAGACCTCATACTGGCAGAGAGCAGCGTTGTAGATATCATTAAAAATGCCATTGGTCTTAAGGATGCAAACTCAATCAAAGTGGTAAATGCCAGATTTTCTCGACCGACTTTGACTGATGTCGTAGAACCTAAAAAATTGGATATTGTAGCGATTGCGGGGCAGGCCTCGCTTGGAATTATGGCGGTTTGTGCGTTATTGGTACTAAAAATGTTCAACGGAGCAAAGAAAAAAGCGGCTTTGATGCCTGCAACAGCAGGACAGCTGCCGGCAGCCGGGGTAGAGGGTTTTCTCCCGGCTGGGGCCGAAAATCCTGATCCCTTAATGCTGCGTAGACAAATAGCCAATAGCCTGCGAAATAATCCTGAACAGGCCAAACAATTGTTTTCAAGCTGGCTTGAGGAAAAAGGGAGTTAAATAAATGGCATTAACAGGTAAACAAAGAGCTGCGATGCTGCTGACAAGTCTTGATGCGGTAACCGCTGCCGAACTGCTCAAAGGTGTAAATCATGACGTGGTTCAGGAATTGGCGGTGGAATTGGCATATCTGGATGCAGCGGGATTGCATAACAGCAGACAAAGTGCCGAAGTTGCTTCCCAGTTCTGCAATTTGCTGAAACCCAAGCAGGGATTTCATTTCAAGGGTTTTCTCGATACGATGCTGAAAAGCACGGTAGGCAACGAAAAGGCAAAGCAGATACAAACCCAAATCGAAAATTTGCTGCGAAAACGAGACCCTTTCATGTCTATTCGCTCGGCAGATTCAAAGACTTTGGCATCAATTTTGGGAACTGAACATCCGCAGGCAGTTGCAGTGGTTTTATCAGAATTACCGTCCAGGAAAAGTTCGGAGGTTCTTGGTCTTTTAGAGCAAGGGGCCCGGCTTGGCGCTATCAGCGGAATGACCAGCTCCGGTTCTGTGTCTGCTGAAGCAAAGAGGCGAATAGCAGAAATGGTTTACAATCGTCTCGAGGCTCTGACAACTGCTCGCCAAAGCGGTGCTGCGCCAACCACCGATGAGCAGCCTTTAAGAAAAGTAGCTGTAATTTTGCGAAACCTCGGTAAAGAACTTCGAGACGGTCTGCTTGCGGCACTACAGGAAAAGGACAGTCAGGCCGGCGAGAAAGTAACCGAACTGATGGTGCTTTGGGAGGATATTTTGCAAGTTACTGACAGATCGCTGCAGGAAGCTCTGCGTGGGGTTGATTCACAAAAATTGGCATTAGCGCTGGTCAAGGCCGATGAGGCAATTATCAAAAAAATCAGGTCTAATATTTCCGAACGTGCGGCAGCGGCAATAGACGAGGAAACGTCGCTTATGTCAGCTCCCAAGAAAGAGGATATTGCCCAGGCCAAAGAGGAGCTTGTTAAGGTTCTTCGTGAAATGAATAAAAAAGGCGAACTCAACTTTATAGAAGAATAACACAAATGCCCCCAATATCGGTCAAACTTGCTAAGCCGGTCAAGTCGGTAAGAATAGCATATGATTACAGCAGTGATGCTGAATCGTCCGTTATGACGTCGAATGCCAGGCAAATAGAGGAGTTGAAGGCACAGAAAAACCTGTATAGCGATGTCTGCCGGACAGTTCAAAACCTGGCTGACAAACTTAACCAGTTTTATGAGAAGATTTTCGTCGAGCAAAGTGAAGAAATCGCCAGGCTTTCTGTTGAAATCGCCAGAAAGATATTGATGCAGAAAGTTCAGGATGGAGACTATAAAATTGAATCGGTTATTAAAGAAATACTTAAAAATGCTCCCACTCACCAGGATTTGGTAGTGCGTTTGAATCCTCAGGACATTGCTGACTGCCAGAAAATTCAGCAGAATGACGGCGGCAATGAATTAACCGGTGTCAAACTCGTTGCAGATGCCAATATTGGACGGGCCGAATGTGTGCTTGAGAGCCCAAAAGGAATAATAAAATCATTAATTGATGAAAACCTTGAGCAAATAGGAAAGGCGCTTAAAAAGACGGAATAACTTATGAGTACGGGCAAAGTCAAAGAGCAAAAACTTAAAACACAGCAAGGTGTACTTGCCGGGGCAGGAAACGAATTGATTGATTTTGATAAATTTTACGCAGCTTTACGTGCAGTGAATTTGTTAAATTGCCAGGGGTCGGTGATTCGGGTTTCAGGTTTGACGGTTGAATCCAGCGGTCCTAAAGTGGGCCTGGGTGAACTTTGCGGAATCAATATTCATGATGGCCGACGTATATTGGCGGAGGTAGTAGGTTTCCACAGTGATAAGCTTATTCTGCTTCCATTAGAGCATATAGAAGGTATATCACCCGGCGATACCGTAACGACACGAACCACCCCACGCTATATTACGCTGGGTGAAAATATATTGGGCAGAGTAGTAAACGGATTGGGAGAACCCATCGATGGGAAAGGACCATTGGCAGGAGATGAGAAGAAAGCATTAGATGCAGGCAGTCCGCCGGCATTGACCAGGAAAAAAATCACTCAGCCTTTGGCGTTAGGTATCAGGTCGATTGATGGTATGTTAACCTGCGGAAGGGGACAGCGTGTAGGTATTTTCGCAGGCAGCGGAGTAGGTAAAAGCGTACTGCTCGGTGATATTGCAAACTCGAGTGATGCGGATGTAAATATTGTCGCATTGATAGGCGAGCGAGGCCGCGAGGTTCGGGCATTTCTCGAAGAAGACCTCGGCCCAGAGGGTCTGGCTCGCAGTGTGATTGTAATTGCGGCATCGGATTGTCCGCCGATTCAGAGAGTTAAGGCGGCATTTGTAGCGGTAACAATTGCAGAATATTTCAGAGACAAAGGCAAAAATGTTTTGTTTATGATGGATTCATTCACGCGATTTGCCCAGGCCCAGCGTGAAATAGGGCTTGCTGCCGGTGAGCCGCCTGCTGCAAAGGGGTACTGTCCAAGTGTTTTTGCATTAATGCCCAGGCTTGTAGAACGGTTAGGATGTTCCGAAAACGGCAGCATTACAGGAATTCTGACAGTTCTTGTTGAAAACGATGATTTAAGCGACCCTGTAGCGGATAGTGCCAGAAGCCTGCTGGATGGACATATTGTTTTGTCAAGAAAACTGGCTGACCGGGGACATTTCCCTGCTGTGGACATCCTGGCGAGTGTAAGCAGACTAATGCCTGCGGTTGTGAGCAAAGAACATAAACTGGCCGCCCAAAAGATTAAAGAGATATATGCTACCTATATTGACGCTGAGGATCTTATAAACATCGGTGCATTTTCGGCAGGCAGTAACCGCCGTATCGATGGGGCGATTGCATTAATTGACAGATTGAAAAACTTTCTTGTCCAGGCCGTACGAGACAGAACCGGTTTTGAAGAAACTGTCAATCAATTAATTGCTATTGCCGAGGTGTGGGACGAATTGTTAAGTGTGAACGTTGAGAAAAAATGAAAAATACCAGATTGGTATCATAAATAAATGTAATTGGTAAAGGATATATGAAACGATTTGTATGGCGCCTGCAGCGAGTTCTTGACATAAAAATAAAGGAAGAACAAATAAAAAGAGCGGAATTGCTTGCCATAACCCAAAAATTGGCTCAGGTGCAAAGCGAGCTGTTAATGCAAAGAAGAATATTAGCGGACATAATTAACAGTTTGGCAGAAGAACATCCGCGGAAGCGTTTAGACAGACAAGAGCTTTTTCTGAAGTGTTCGTCAATAAACGATGAGCTAATTAAAAAGCTTGAAAAAAAGATGAATGAGATTGAAACAAAACAGAAAGAAAAAATCAATGAAGTTTTAAAGGTTAAACAATTTAGAAAAAGCTTGGAGAAATTGAGAGCTGAAACAAAAATGCAGTTTATAAAGGAACAGGAAAAACTCGAGCAAAAAGATGCGGACGAGATAACTACCATGCGTTTCGCTCGAAAGATAATGCAGACAGATAAAGCTGATAATTACATTGGCTTAAATTTTGCAAATGGTCAATCGCCAGATAAGGAGATAGGCTTGTGAATAAAAAATTAATAATAATAATAGCAGCGGCCGGATTAATAAGTTTTGCAGGAACGTTTGCCTTTGGATGGCTTACTAAAAAACCCACTCCACAGGTCCAAAGCCCCAAAGCGGAGCAGACCGCACCGGTACAGCAAGCCGGTCTGAATTTGGCACAGCCCCAGATGCCGACAGTCGACGGTGCTGCAGTCGATGATAAAATGAAAACAGCTATGACGGAAAAGCAGCTCAAGGAACTTATTTATGAAGTCCGGGAAAAGATAAAAGACTATGACTATAAGATGCAGGAACTGGGGATGCGAGAACAAAAACTACAGTCAGCACAGGAAATGTTAAAAAAAGACATCAAAGAGCTTGATAATCTGCGAATCGAACTTGCCTCGACAGTTTCCAGCATTAAGAGCGAACAGGACAAGCTGCAAAAGAGCAGAATTGAAATTGCCAATGTCGAAAAAAGTAATCTGGTATCGATAGCAGCCACTTATGACAAGATGGATGCATCCCAGGCGGGTAAGATATTGTCAAATATGAACCAGGCTAAAAACAGTGATACCGATGACGCCGTGAAAATCCTTTACTATATGTCCGATAGAACCAAAGCCAAGGTGTTGGCTTCCATCGCCGAGACAGAACCTGCAATTTCTGCGAATTTTTGTCAGAGACTAAAGCAGATAACAGAGAAAGAATAAATCGATGGATGCAGGGACAATAATAGGAATAATTTTTGGTTTCGCTGTTATTCTTTGGGCGATGCTTTTGGGCGGCAGTGCGCTGATATTCTGGGACATGCCTTCTGTAGCAATTACTGTAGGCGGGATGATATGTTCAACTATGATACATTTTTCGCTGCCTCAGTTCCTTGGAGTATTCGGGGTTATCAAGAAAACATTTATTACGAGGATACCGTCACCTTCTGAAATGATTCAAAATATGGTCAACTACGCGGCCATCAACAGACGCGACGGGGCATTAGCGCTGGAACAGGAGCTTAAAAATGTGTCTAACCCCTTTTTTGCTAAGGGGCTGCAAATGCTTATAGATGGCCAGAATGCTGATAATATTCGGGGGCTTATGTCTATGGAAATCCAATATCTGCAGGAACGCCATTCGATAGGGAAGAAAATACTCGAATTTATGGGTGCCTCAGCTCCCGCCTTTGGAATGGTAGGTACGCTTATAGGTTTGGTTCAAATGCTCAAAAACCTCAGTTCACCTGACCAGATTGGCGCAGGAATGGCTGTAGCGCTGATTACAACTTTCTACGGCGCGATTTTAGCAAACCTCTTATTTTTGCCGCTGGCAGGAAAACTGGGACTCTACTCCAAAGCGGAGACACTGGCCATGGAAATGATTACCGAGGGGGTCTGTGCTATCGCACAGGGTGAGAATCCGACCGCCGTCCGCGAAAAACTGCAGGTATTCGTCTCGCATGGCAAACGCGAAGAGGTCAAAGCGAAAATATAATGGGACAGGAAAAAAGACAACCTCCGCCTGAAGAAGCACCGAGCGCACCGTTATGGATGGTAACTTTCAGCGATTGTATGAATCTGCTGCTTACATTTTTTATACTCCTTATGACATTTTCGTCCTTTACTGATGAACAGTTCGTAAAACTTAGAACGGCGTTCCAGAAGGCACTGCCAACCATTTCACTGAAAAACAAAGAACAGAAAAACGCTGTTCTGCCGACGCAATATATCATGTATGTTCAAAACCCGAATATCGGCAGTGAGAAACCTACTTTGGCAAACGGAGAACAGGATAACCTTAAAGAAGAAACAGAGCCCACAAAATTTCGCGACCGCAAGGTATTTTTAATCTCATCGGATAAAGTCTTCTACGGAAATGGAGCGGTTATTTCGCTTCGGGGGCGAAAAGCCCTTTCTGCTATGGCGTCATTCTTAAAGGAAATGCCCGACAGGGTGGTTATTAGTGAAAACAGCCTTAATGGGGCAAAGAACAATGAAAATTTGGGGGTAGACCGCGCCTGGGCTGTTATAGAATATATGACAAAGAAACAATCTCTTGATAAACAGCAGTTCAGCATATCAGCGGGGAGTATGACAACTGAGGGAGGCAGTCCGAAAATCGGAACCGGACGTATGCTTGAGATTACGCTGCTGGAACGGAGTCTATACAAATGAGCCGCAAACAAGTAGCAGAAGAATCTTGCCAGGTTCCGGTGTGGATTGTTACCTTCTCGGATATGACCACAAATCTGCTGACGTTTTTTGTGCTGCTGGTAAGTATGGCCCATATACGCGATGAAACCCTGTTTGATTTGAATGAAGCAAATAGATTTCTGCAGGCTGTAAAAATAGGATTCGGATTCAAAATAGAAACCAACTTCGATGCAAAAAAAACCAAGTATTATATAAAAGATGAGGACAAGTGGTTTACAGGCAGAACCATTGATGCGAAAGAAGAAAACATTCGCAGGGTTTTTAAGGAAGTTAACCGGTCTATGAAAGCGATTCCATCAGAGATAGTTGCCGAAAAGACCAATTTCGCGGTGACAAACATCAGTTTTTCGCAGGGCCGGTCAGAGTTAAATGAATCGGCAAAAAAGTTTCTGACACAGTTTGCCATGAATTTGCCGCAGGACGCCGGTTCTGACGAGGTTAAACTTTATGTCCTTGGATTGGCTCGTGATGAACAAACTGAAAAAGGACAATGGGCCCTATCGGCTATGCGAGCCCAGACTGTAGCGGATTTTCTGAAAGATATCCTGTCTTCGCAGCCCCGATGTGCCATTTATTCCTGGGGAGCCGGACCGGGGGGCTGCTGGGTTGCGCGGGATGGTCCTGTTTCGGAGCAGTCACAGATACTAATCGCAGTTCTAAGAGCAAATGATTAAGCTTGCAAGTCTCCACCTCTAAATACATCGGTAAGAAGTGACTCACAACCTCGTCAAGTTTCTCGACATCCTGTCTGATTATTTCTTCGTTTTTTCGCAAAAATAGCGGTTTTTGGTACATTGGTGCCTGTTTTAATGTTTCGGCACGCTGTTTGCTACTAATGGTAACAGTTAATCTTAGTGGTTTTATTGCATGGAATACAAGAAAAAAATAAGGGTGTTTTTAGCGGCAATATTGCTGTGCAGCGGCGCTGCGTTCGCATATCTGGCTCAGTCCGGCACAGGCGAGAATACAAAGGCACTTCCAGGCAAATCTGTTTCTTCGAGCAATAGCCTGCCCAATCTAACCGTAGGTTCGAGTGATAATCTTGATACGGGCGGACTGTTCTTCAAAATGATGTTCATGGTTTTGCTGGTGGTTGCCCTGGGTGCAGCGGCGGTTTATCTATCGAGAAAACTTCTGCCGAGATTAAACCTGGCTGGCAAAAGGATTCAGATTTCTGAAACAGTTCACCTCGGACCGCGTAAATCGCTGCATTTAATTAAAATAGGAAAACAAACACTTCTTATAGGCAGCACAAATGAAAATATCACCAAGTTAGCAGAGATACCTGATTTGTATGAAGATGATTTGCCGGTAAACCAGAAAGAAGATAATTGAGGACTTTAATGATAGCAAGACCTGTTAGAATATTTTTTTTAGCTCTTATTATTCTGTCAATAAACAGTTTGTCATTTGGCCAGGACAGCAACTCCGCCGCGAGCTCACTTCCGAGTATCAACGACCTTGTAACAGTCATAGATAAAACAACCACCAATGAAGATGCTACCGGTAAAGATTGGTCGACACCTGTCAAACTTGTAATTATTTTCAGCGGTCTGGCGATTTTGCCAAGCCTTTTGGTGATGATGACATCTTTTACACGAATAGTTATAGTATTATCGTTTGTTCGTAAAGCGTTGGGCACTCAAACTATACCGCCGACCATTGCTATTATAGGGTTAGCATTGTTTCTAACGCTGTATACGATGGCGCCTACATTTTCGAGGATTAACGAAACCAGCGTTCAACCATACCTGGCGGATGAGATTAATTTTGAAATAGCGGGCGGCAGGGCGAGCGACGCTATTAAGGAATTTATGCTTCGGCAGTGCCGCCAAGCTGATTTAACGCTTTTTGTGCAAATGGCCAAGATAGCACCTCCAACCAACCCAAGGGATATTGGCATGCATGTAGTTATTCCGGCATTTATTATAAGCGAATTTCGTACAGCTTTCGAAATAGGCTGTCTTCTGTTTATTCCTTTTTTAATTGTAGACCTTGTTATAGCCAGTGTCCTGCTTAGTGCCGGCATGATGATGCTGCCGCCTGTAATGATTTCACTGCCTTTTAAGCTGATATTATTTATCCTTGTTGATGGATGGGGTTTGTTAGCCAAGAGCCTTGGTATGGGATTTCAATAGAGCATTAAATTTTTGTAAGGATTTAACGAATGGACAGCAGTTTCGTTATTTATCTGGGGCGGCAAACCCTCGAGATATCTTTGCTTGTGTCCGCTCCTATTTTATTGACCTGTATCGTTGTAGGGGTCGTTATAACATTGTTTCAGGCGGTTACCTCTATACGCGATATGTCTTTAACGGTAGCCCCCAAACTTGTGGCCGTGGGATTTGTCACATTGATATTTGGCAGCTGGATGCTCGGTATACTGCTTAAATTTACGAATGAGATTTTCAGCTATATCCAGACTATAGGGCGGTAATTCATGGAGTTGATGATAACAAAACTCCTCGGATTCGTATTAGTGCTGACAAGGATGTCGGTTTTTTTTCTGGTAACACCTGTTTTCAGCGCGGAAGCTATTCCCGTTAGAATCAAAGTTGCGATTGTCTTATTGCTTTCTGTTTTTTTTGCCGCCTTTACTCCATCTGCCGTTCCTTCTGAACAAGTCTCCGCATTGAACGCGATTTTGCTGATAAGTAACGAAGCAATATATGGCTTTGCCCTTGGCTTGATTACTGTTTTGATATTTTCCGTAGTCAAATTGAGCGGACAAATGATTGAACGCCAGATGGGCCTGGCTATGTCCGAGACTTTTGACCCGATGAGTGGTGAAGGTGCTGATGCGTTGAGTGTACTTATTGAGATGATTTTTATACTTCTGTTTCTAAGTGCAAACGGTCATCATTTGCTCCTGTTAACTATCTCACGAAGTTACCAGGCATTTCCTGTCGGCAGTATCCCGACAATACCGGTTTTAGTCGAAGGAACAGTTAAAGCCGGTTCGATAATGCTTATCGCGTCTCTAAGACTGGCTGCGCCGATGCTGGCGGCGTTTTTGCTGCTGTTGATTGTGCTGGCTGTGTTCGCCCGCATAATACCGGATATGGATATTTTGTTCATCAGTATGCCATTGAGCGTGGGACTGGGATTGCTAATGACAGGGATATTTTTCCCGTTTATTAATGGATTTGTGGCTGAATTTGCCGATTGGATGAGTAAGTTAGTACCCCTTTAATTGATTATTGAGTAACGAGTAAATTGTGGCAGAGAAACCAGCAACAGAAAGAACAGAACAGCCGACGCCAAGACGGCTGCAGAAAGCAAGAAAAGAAGGCCAGGTTGCTCATAGTGAGGAACTGCCGGCTGTTGCCTCGATTATAGTACTTGTCATGGTTTTAGCCTTATTTTCACCGACTTTGCTGCAATGGTTTATCGTACAAATGAAGCAGGGAATGTCGGGCCAAGTTGGTGTTTTCGCCGACAGTAAAACATTCACAAATTTTATCAATACAAAAATCCTCAGTTCGACATTAATTATGTGTCCAATTTTGGGAGCACTTTTAGCAGGTTCTATCTTTTCATGTGTTGCCGTCAGCGGCCTGAATTTCGCACCAAAGGCCCTGAACTTGAAATTCGATGAGATAAATCCTGTAAAAGGTTTTGGCAGAATATTCAACGTCAAATCATTAGTAAAACTGGGCATTTCTATAGCAAAGTTTATTTTTATTTCAATCATCGTCTGGCGGTATCTTCAAAACAGAATCGATGCACTTGCTGCTATTCGATGGGCATGGTCGGCACAGATAATGACGGCTATCGCAAAAATGGTATTAGGGATGCTGATACGCATTTGTGTGGCGCTGCTGATTATAGCGGCCATAGATGTCTTCTTTCAGAAATGGAAGTACATCAAAGACCTGATGATGACAAAGCAGGAAGTAAAACAGGACCGCAAAGATACAGAAGGCTCGCCCGAAGTCAAATCCCGTGTCCGCTGGATTCAGATAGAAATGTCCAAGAAACGTATGCTGCAGGAAGTTCCAAAAGCAAATGTTGTGCTTGTGAACCCAACGCATGTGGCTGTTGCGCTTCGCTATGATGCCAAGACGATGGATGCTCCGATTATGGTAGCTAAAGGCGCTGACCACCTGGCAGAGAAAATCAGAGAGATTGCTCGGGCATATGGAGTGCCTATTGTAAGAAAGCCTGAACTGGCAAGAACAATTTATTCTACAGTGAAAAAGCCTGGCGATACCATACCGCAAACGCTATACGCGGCGGTGGCGGAGGTATTAGCTATGATATACAGGCTGCGGCGCAGAAGAGCTTAAAACGCGAAGTTTGCGAGCCTAAGAGGAAGTATAAAGGCTTATCTGGCTAACGGCATTCATCTGCTGCTGAAGCAGAGTCAAAGTTTTTTCAAGACGTGCATACTTGTCAACGAGTCTTTGTTCATACGTATCAAGCCGCTTTTGTTCGTTATCGATTTTCTTTTGCATTGCTGCTGATTTGTCATCCAGGGCATCTTTACTGACATCAAGGCGGCCGTCAGTTGCAAGCACCTTGCCAATGAATTCATCAAGAGCGCCAATGATGCCTTGTTTGACAGATATAGTTGAAGTATAAGTGCCCTCAGGCTGGGTCAAATCAACGGTAAACTGGAGACTGTTTTCCGGATAGACAGGGTTTCCATTATCATCAAAGGTGGCGATGCCGGTTACAAGATTGTTAGACCATGTGCTATTGTAGCGGAATTCAGATTCAGTAGAAAGTTTAATTCCGACACTGGTTATTTGATGACTGTCGTTTATATCTACTGTTATATCATAGGTGCCGGCAGTCGTATACCTGTCGCTGGCATTATAAAATTGAATAACGCCGCTTTCACTGCTGCTAGTTTTGGTAGCACCAAGCAAATCAAGAACGTCGTTAAAGTCTTCATCTATAGCGTCATTAAATATGCTTGTGTCGAATTGTATCATTCCGGCGCCATCAATGGTAAGGCCTATATCGGAAGCCTGAATAAAGCTGTCTATCGTATTTATGAAACCGGAAGCTGCTCCGACAAACGGGTCACTGGCTTGGGTCTTAATAAAAGAAATACCCATATCATTGCTTAATATACCCATCTTTTTTGTAGTACTGTCATACTCTGTCTTAGTCTTCAACTCGGTAATTAAAGCGTTATAAGCAGTAACCATCGCCTGGATTTTTTGGCTAACCGACGCCGTATTTCTGCTAACAGTTATTTTAACAGGCGTCTCGGTTTCTGTAACATCATGAAGATTTAATGTTATACCGCTCAGTGCATCAGAAATGCTGTTACTGTTTCTTTGAATGTAGCCGTTACTGCCTTTGACATTTTCCGCGATCGTAGAGGTACTTGCGCCGGAGAAAGAAAGGGCAGTTGCGTCAATCGAAATCATTCTGGTGTCGCCGGCGGCACTAAGAAATGTAAAGCTGGTATATCCGGTACTGCTCTGGTTCAGACGGTCGCCTTCGACAACAATATCGCCGTCGTTAACATTTGACAAATCTTCAAGAGCATCTTGGATTTGTTCAATGGTGGCATCGTAAGCAATTTCTCCTGTGGTTTGACCATTGTAAGTAAGATGGAAATGCCCTCCATTGGCCACTGAACCGAGAGTCAATCGTTGTTCTTCAGCAGTTGCTGTTGATGGATAACCGTCTACTTTTATTTTCGAGCTTTGGGCGAACTGAGTCTGGCTAAAAGAGCCGAGCGGCGTAATTGTTGGTGTTCCGCCTCCTTCTGTTGAAACAGCCATCGTTGGCAGGGTTAAGTCTGTGTCGCCGTCGCCATCATCATAAGCTAAACTTATTTCCAGCCCGCTTGTATCCGAATTATGGTCCGTCAGCACTATCTGTCCATTTACAAGCCTTGCCGATGCTACGCCGTCAAATTGCTCATTAATCGCATCGATAAGCTGGCCTACCGTTGTGTTTTCCGTAATATCGAGTTCTTTATCCGCCAGGTCGGTACCGAAATGATTTTCGCCGCTGATTATAATTTTTTCTCCGCCTGCGAGTCCTGCATTGACGGTAAACTGGTCAAGTTCTGTGATTTTCGTAGTCAAGCCGACATTTGCCCCGCCATCGGTAAAGACAGTATCGGATTTCCACACCTCTGTATATTTCGAGTCAACAGATATCCGGTAATCCTCGCCTGCTTCCTGGCCGCTTAACATCAGATGATATTTGCCTCCATGATACAGTAGACTGGCCGTAACGCCGGGATTGTTTGAATCGTTATTTATCAGATTGACAAGGTCCTGAAGTGTAGTTTCATCATCAACTGTAGTTATGGCTCTTGACTGATGGTTATATGTATAGATAAATGCTCCATCGCCTACATAATCAGTTTTATAACTAAAAGTCGAGGTATCTTGTATCCAGGTTTCAGTTGTTGCCAATTGATTTACCTCGATTGAATGAGAACCTGGATTTGCATCTGATGATGCGATGATTGTAAGTTTGTCAGAGTCGCTGGAGCTGGTGCTGAAAATATTCAGGTCATCGGCATCGGCCAGTGCGCTTGTTGCCGTTTTCAGAGCCGAGACTTTGGTTCGCACTCCTTCTAAGGCAGTATTTTGGTCATCATAGCTTTTCTTCTTTAGTTGATATGTTGCAAGTCTTCTGCTTTCAACAGTCATCAACTGCGTAATGAGTGTACTAGTATCAATACCCGTTGATAATCCTGGCAATGTTATTGTTGCCATATTTTAATCCTTTATTCTTGTCTTGTTTATATACTATAGCCAAAACATCTTGTTTGCCTATAGCCTTTAGTTTTCCTATCACTATTATCGAACAAGAATACCTCAAACTTAAATACTAAGATTGAATTAACCGCTGTTACGATATGCATTTAGGATTTTTCGGACGTTGTCAACCTGCTTCTGTTGTTTTTTGACGGAGGTTTTTTCGGCCACAAGCATCAATTCCAGTTTTTTGTATAATTCCAACAAATGCTTACGCCGGTTATCGAACTCAGGTCGGCCAAACGACTTTATTTTAGCTATTTTTTCAACGGAAGGGCCGGCTTGTTTGGCTAACGCTTCGATAGTGTTATAATTGCCTTTGCGGGCCAGTTCTATTTGCTGTTCCAACAAGTTTTGCAGATTATCCAATAGCTGACTCTGTTCATCTGCGTTCACGGAATCTAAACTCCTGCCTGTTGTTTTTGCGCCAGGTTACGATTAACCTCCTCTAAGAGATTGGCGGCATCCTGATTCCCGCAGTCCAATGTTAAAATATCTAAAAGTACTTTTCTGGATTGTTCGAAACGGCCTTCTTTAACATAAAGCGCTGCCAAAGAGAACGTAACTGAGCTATCGTGCGGGTGCACATTGAGATACAGTTCAAGGTAATGGATGATTTTTGCAAAAGAGCCCATCTTACAGGAAGTTTGGAACAGCCCTAAAAGGGCAGTCAAATTGTCTGTGTCCAACTCCAGACATTTAAGATACATCTGGAAAGCTTTTTCGTAATCGCCTTTTTTCTGTGCGACCATAGCCAGACCGGCATAGGCACGGGAGCAGTCAGGGGCGAGCCGACAAGCAACTCTAAAGGCTATTTCGGCATTGTCTAAAAGGTCCTTTTGAAAGTCAATCACCCCAAGCCCCACATAAGGGCCAGGCTCGTCAGGACTCAGCGATGTTGCTTTTCCATAGCACTTTTGTGCCTGGGCATAATCACCGACAGAAGTGTGATAGTCTCCTAATTTCTGCAATTCTTCATAACTTTGAGTTGTATCGCTTTGCTCGATAACATCGTTCTTTTCTCTGTCCATATCTAATTTTGCTTCCTTTGGGTGTTTGTTTGGCATTTATACTTAATTCTCTGTCATTTTGCGGCGAATTACTTCTATCATTGGCTTAAGAATTTCCTGATTCGGCGAAAGCTCCAATGACCGATTCAATATCTTGAGGGCATCGGATAGATTGCCCGCATTTATCAGTATTTCCGCAGTTCTGTTAAGTACCTCTGCATTCAATATACCCATCCGTTTCATATCATCGAAAAGTTCTATTGCTTCCTTCGTTTTGCCGACAGCAAGGTATATTTCGGACAAATTCCAAATAATTTCGGCCGAATCGGGCTGTAAGTTTCTTGCTTTTACGAGATGCTTGATGGCCTCATCCGAGCGATTCATGCAATGTAGAATTGCTCCGGTGTCATTTAGGGCCTCTGCATTGTTTGGTGACGAATGAAGATATTCCTGAATACACACAAGAGCTTCCTCATGCCTGCCGGCCTCGGCTAAATCCAGGGCTTTCTGGTAAGCTTTAGAGTTTTTCGCTGCATTCTTTTGCGTTTTTGTTCTTTTTTTCGATTTTGTATTTATTGTCACCTGCGGCACTCCCTGTGTAATTTAGAATATTCCTTGTAAACTCGTAGTTTAATTACTATTGCATCCGCAAATTTCGTGCCAATAAGTTGTATAAACGTTTTTCTGATAATTCCGCATATTTTTCTGCAACTTTTGTAAATAATTTAAACAGGTTGGAATTACTCGCTAATCTATGTAATCCAAAAGGGACATAGACATGAGTTTTCCGGCTACTGACAACGACATTTGATATAGAGTCTCACGCCGTGTAAGATCTATGGCAACCTGGGCAATATCAGCCTCCTGCAATATAGTGGCCTCATCTTCAGCATTGTACTTTATATTCTCAAGAGAGGTTTTAAGGTCGTCGATAAATCCGATTTTAGACCCTATGGAAGTTTCTTTTCCCACCAGGAGGTTCATTATCTCGTCCAATGAATCCGATAAGCCGCTTCTGAACAGCGATAGTTGAACATCTGAAAACCCTTGTTCGTTTTCCAATAAATCTCTGACAGTAATAAGAGTGTTAAATACATCGCTGGTGCCTGGAAGGGTAACCATATTCACGCCGGTGCTGCTTATACTTGTAGCATCTACATATAATATTTCACCATTCGAATTTGTAACAGCAACATTGGTTGGATCCGCCGCATCTCCTACATCCACCACTGTAGTACCGCCATCAATAGAAAGATTATAATCGGTGCCATCATAAGTTACAGTCAGCCAGACAGCACCTTTAACGCTTGATGTTCCGGAACCGACAGCAGCGCCGGTATCTCCCAGAAACTCTGGTGTACCCCGGTCGTTGGAACCAAAAATATCTTCTCCTACATAATAAGCGCTGGATTGGACGCCGGATGCCACTTCTACATTTCGCTGCTGTGAACTGCCTTGATAGGTTACGCTTGTGATTTCTCCATTGGTGCGCTGTACCGCATATGGTGCTGTACCTGTACTGCTTCCGCCAAAAATATACTGGCCCAAATGTTGGGTATTAGCCTGAGAAACCATATGTTCCAGCGTATCATTGATTTGTTCTGCGAGCCTTTGACGTCCTGCTTCATCATATGTACCGCTGATAATCTGATTCAAGTTCACCTTTGTCTGAGTAATTGATGATGTCATATTTTGGATAATAGAGGTAGAGGTTTCCAGTATACCGCTTACCTCATCAATATTTTTCATATAGTTTTCCAGAGCCCTTTTTTGGGAGTTTAGTCCCAAAACCTTATAAGCAGTGGAGGGGTCGTCTGAGGCTCGATTTATCCGCGAGCCGGTAGATACTTGCTCCTGCAATGCTCCCATCGCCTTGGCGTTAGACTGCAGGGCAAAACTGGTATTATTGTAAATATTGCTCAGTGTTCCGCTCATAGATTTCCTTGAAATAAACAGCCGTTTATATTATATCCATAATACTATTTATCGCCGAATCAATTGTAGTCATATATTTCGCCATTGCCTGAAACATCTGTTCAAAAACCAGTAACTGTGCTGCTTCATCGTTAATGTCAACGCCGCTTATCTCGCCTTGCTGATTTTGAAGATTCAATACCATAACCTCAAGATTATCTTGTCGCGTCTGTTTGACGGATAGTTGTTGACCAATGTCGGTAACCAACTGACGATAAAACTCTCCGCATGTCAGATCGCCTAAATCACTGAGAGCATCATCTCTCACACTTGCCATACGCATAGCGTTGGTATTGTCGGTCATATCCGCACCAAGAGAAGTTGCCACTCGGCTGGGATTATCCTCTATATCCGAACAGACGGTCATATTAGCTGCGCTGCTGCCGGCAAAAAAGGTGTTAATCCCGACAGCTGATAATAACCCGGAAGTATCTGTGTTCCCGAAGACATCCATGCTGAATGAATCGCCATCAGCAAGATCACCGAGACCCAGGGCTATTTTGATTCCTGTATTGCCGATGTCAATTTCATCGCCAGCGGCATAGCCGGAACCGATATTAATGGTAGCAATTGTATTTAGAGCACTGTCTTTAACTATAAGTTCCAGAGAATCGTCGTTTCCGATCTCTCCTGTGCCGGAGACTGTAAATGTCAGAGTATCATTTGAGCTGCCTGTATAAATACCTGATACACTTACAGTTGGGTCAGAGGCGCCGTTAAAATCAATATCTGCGGCTTTGGGCTCTGACAGTATTACAGGGAGAAAATCAAATTCATAACCGGGAGCGGCTGAAATAGTCAGTTGATTGGAAGAATTTGCAGAAGCTGTCACATTGGCCACACTGTTAGCGATGAAGTCTGCTATCTCAGTTAAAGTATCAGATGAGGCATCCTGCATAACAGGAATTGCAGTTCGGACCACGGAGCCGTCGCTGATTTTTGTAACTCGGATATACGTATAGCCGGCAGCAACATTGGAAAAATCCGCTAAATCCCCACTTGTGTTAACCCAGCCAGTCAATTCGGTAAAAGAACCTGCAGACCCAACACCCTGGACATGGTATTGATTTATCTGCTGTATAATAGTGACGGCAAGAGAATCCAAATCATCGTGAATATCAGCGACAATATCATTTTTTAGCGACAATAAGCCGCCGATTTTTCCGCCTTGAACGTTTGTGTCGTAATTAGAAGTACCTGCGATAGTAATGCCCAGATTATTACTCTCGTTAACTCCAGCTTCCAGTTCACAGTAGGAAGAACCAATTACCAGCGGTATTCCGCCAACAGTGGCATCAACTACACCGTTTTCTCTATTTAGTGTCTGGATGCCTATTAACTTGGACAGGTCTGATATGCACTTGTCCCTTTGGTCACTCATGGTATTGGCATTGCCGCCTACCAATTTGACGGCTTCAATCTTATCGTTGAATTCGGCAATCTGACCGGCAAGAGTATTGATGGCATCAACGGTGTTTTCAGTTTCTAATCTGATTTGCGTTTCCACAGAGGACAGATATTCTCCGAGGGTTTTAAATTGGTTTGCCATTGCCCCTGCATCGCTGACAATCTGATTTTGCCTGATGCCGTCTGCCGGATTAGCACTAAGGTCCTGCAAAGAATTAAAAAACTTATCTATTGCGGCATTCAAACCGCCTTCTTCTGAGGAAAAATCGCCGAACGCGTTTTCAATCGTTTGTAAGGTGTCGGATTCCTGCCAGGTATGCCCTAACGCGGATTGCTGCCGAAATATCTCCTGCTCTAAAAGAGTATCAATTATTCTTCCTATCTCTTTGACATCTACACCTCCGCCAATCAAGGTAGAGCCTAACTGCGATACATAGGCCGGCGAGAACTCCACTCTCTGGCGGTGATAACCATCGGTAGCTGCATTTGCAATATTATTGCCGATTATGTCAAGCGCCTTTTGGGCGGCGTTAAGACCACTAAGACCTATACTAAAATTCGCCATCTCTTAAATCCACTCAACAAATAATTTATTAAAATTGCAAATTCATAAAAGCCGAGTTGGCCTGCCGCTCGGCAAATCCCCGGGGACTATATGTGATTGTCCCGGCCTGTCCAAGTTCGAGAATACTTTTTAAAAGCGTGTTGTTGAACCTGGCGCAATCTGACAAAAGCATTACCGTACTTGAATGTTCTTTTTTTAGTTTTCCGGCTAATGTTTTTAATTTTATTTTTCTCTTTGCTGCTTCAGCTTTTTTTTCTCCGGTCAACTCAGTTTCAAGTCTGGATAATGTCATCTGTTTAAAATCACAGTTTAAAGCATCTGCCAGTTCTTGCCGCAGCAATCGCCGCTTCGACTCATTTTCCTTGTAACTGTTCGATTCAGACTGGATACTTTCAAGCAGTTTTTGCAGAGAATCATCGTCCCGCTTGACAACAAAGCCTCGCAAATCATTTAATCTTGACAGGGTATTCTCGATATTCTGAATATCCTTGTCAAGAACGGCCAGTAACTGATTAACTTTATCTTCTATTTCAAACATTGTTGTTTTCATAAATTTTTATCTAATAATGCCGGTGCTGTATTTTTATTTTCCGAATCGGTTAAAAATTTTTCGATATCCTTTGCCATTCCAAATCCGCCTTTGTCTGCCAGGTCACGGGCCAGGTGCAGCCAGAAGATGCCGTCAATCTGCTGAGCGGCCCCGTCTTTTTCATCTCCCCATTCTCCTATGGTATTTTTCATTTCGTCGAGCAATTTGTTAATAAAAACAGATTCAAAATCTTTGGCAAATTGCTTTTTTCCCGCTTCTAAAACATTATCTGTTTTTTTAACCTGCTCCAGCGGTGTTGGCTGCGGGGGCGCTGCGTTTAATATTAAGTTAGCAATGTCCATTAAGTCGTTCCTACATTATCTCCAACTTTGCCTGGAGGGCGCCGGATCTTTTTAATGCATGAAATATTGCTATAAGGTCCGTAGGCGATGCTCCTATCGCGTTAAGAGTATTGGCAAGTTCCGCAACGGTAACTGTCCTGGGTATAGGAATCAGATAACCTTCTTTTTCAATAACTGATATATCTGTGGCCTGCGTAATTTCTGTTGTCGCGTTCTCGGTAAAGGGCGTCGTCGGCTGAGAAACCTCATCCCTTTCTCTTATTTTAATGGTCAGGCTGCCCTGGGAAATTGCCACAGAGGATATACAAACGTTTTCGCCCACCACGATTGTGCCAGTGCGTTCGTTAACAACTACCACCGCGGGAACATCCACATTAACCTGGGGCTTTGTAATATTATCAATAAATCCTGCTATGTTTTTCTGGCTGATTTCATCCGGAATTCTAACCCTGATAGTACCGGCATCAATCGCTGCGGCACTATTGGGATAAATTTGGTTAATGGTTCTGCTGATTTGCTCAGCGGTTGAAAAGTCCACATTTCTAAGATTAAGCGTGATAAACCGCTGGTCTGCAACATATTCTATAAAATTGGCTATTTCTTCCTTTTCAACTATTGCAATCGCTTCGCCGGCAGCCTGATGATTTTTTGTAATTGACGCCTTATCTCCGGATGCCGTCCAGCCCGCGATTGAAACGCCTCCCTGGGCAATCGCGTATACCTGGCCGTCAAGCAGACCTTCGCCGTCAAGACCTTTCAAAAGTGTAGGTAAAAGTCTCCCGCCTTGAAGACTTTTAGCGTCTCCCATAGAAGAAACGGTAGCGGTAATTTCCGACCCAACGCGGGCAAAAGGCCCAAGTTCTGCCGTAACCGCCACCAAGGCAACATTACCGCCGGTAAAATCGGTAGGAGAAAGAACTTGTCCCGAATTTTTAAGTATATTCGAAAGCATTTGTTGTGACGGCAGTGAGGCATCGCCAGTACCGGCCAGTCCTACAACAAGACCGATGCCGGTAAGTGGGTTGCCGCGAATTCCCTGAATATCAGCGATATCCTTTATTCGCTGACATTGAGCAATTTTAGCCGAACTTAACAGGATTATTAGCAAAAGGATTAATCGCAATTTCATAGTTTGTGCTTTCAAAATTAAAACGGCCAAAAAATGTCAAATATTCTTCCAAGCCAGCCTGGTTTGTTAAAATCTGCGGCAATGCCTGTATTTTTCGTTATAATGGAAAAATTAGCAATTTGTTCGCTCTTGACGGTATTATCATACGCAATGTCAATTGGTCTGACTATTCCGCTTACCTCGATAACCTGTTTATCGCCTGAGATTTCACGACTGCGGGTTCCCATAACTACAAGGTTATTATTTGGCATAATATCCACGACCACTACCGTGATTGAGTCGATGAATTTACGCTCATCTTTATAATCGGCCTTGCCGTCCAGGGTATTGCTGGATTCCGCGGACATCTCGATTCCGGGCATTCTCGGCAGATAGTTCTTGGTTACTTCGCCGGATGGAGTCGAAGATACAATTCCCAACTGCCCATCGAACGAGGCGCTTCTGCTGCTCGTTTTGCTCAGGTTTCTATTTTGTTTGTTATCGACCTTGCTTTCTTCGCTAATCGTGATAGTCAAAACGTCGCCTATATGTCGTGCTGTAGTGTCAGCGTACAATTCTTTCTTGTCCTGGTTTCTTTTAGACCAGATAGAATCTGCCTGCAGAGGAGCCACGATACAAAAAACTAAAAAGATTAAAATAAATAACGATATAATTCTATTTCTCATTATTGCGCCTTCTAAAAAACAGGTTCCACGCTTCCATCTTCATTAACTTTAGCTATAATTATTCGTTGTGAGTTTACATTCTGCACTTTTATGTATTCACCGAGTCGTCCGTCCTGCAAAGCCTTTCCAATGGCCGTAACAACAAGTCCAAGCCTGTCAACTTTGATAAGAACGGTTTGGTTGCGTTTCAGCAGAATCGGCGGTTTAACAGGGCCCACCATATCCGCGGTAATCACGGTATTAGCCGGCAGCAGACGTTTGGCTGCAAGTCCATATGGTGCAGCCCAGTCGGCAGGGTCAGGACGGTTTGACACGGTATTTTCTACCTTTACATTTTCGGAACTGATAACTGTACCTGATGGGATGTCAACCTGTGCCATTACTTTGCGGCAGTTATATTTTAAGAGAAACGATACTTCACATACTCCTAATTCTTTGTCGCCTGAAAATACCGAAACAGAAACCTTTACTGGGTTTGTTATGTTACTCTTTGCAAGACAGGGGGCTAATCTTATATCTTTGCTTGTTTCGGACAGAATCAAATCCTGAGGCATTCGTGTCAGGGTATATTGACAAATCGAAGTATTCGGCGGATTATTTTTCAAAAAGGTCAGGGCCTTTTCTACGAATTCATCACCCTTGATAGTTTGATGCCGCTGAGATACCGTCAGTTTTTCTGCACCGGTTAATGTTACTTCAGATGCGGGGATTCCGCTGCAAGCCAGTCGGCTAAGCAGTGTTTGTCTGTCAACTGTGATTTTTTGACCCGGTGCTGAAATGTGTCCCAGGGTGATTTTCTCTGCCTTAGCTGCAAGAAGTTTATCGCCCCGTATTATGGCTACCTGCCCAAGATTCGGAGCATCGCCTTCGATGGTAATCTCTCTTGGCAAATAAATCTGTAAAGCAGATTCCCCTTGTTCTGTATCGGCTTTGCAGATGACTGGTATCAGCATGAAAACCGCCAGGATAATTTTAATCGTAATATTTTTCATAATCATCTCTTAATTAAAGGCCTGCTATTTGTATCGCGTTTCTGAGCATCTCATCCCCGGCCTTTATTGTGCGGGAGTTTACCTCGTATGCTCGCTGGGCAGTAATAAGATTGACAAGTTCGGTTACCATTTGAACATTGGATTTTTCGAGGAATCCCGACTGAATAGAACCAAGGCCGTTTGCTCCTGCCGTGCCGGTCGTGGCAGTACCGCTTGCTTCGGTCTCAGCCAGAAGGTTGTCTCCTTCGCTTGAAAGGCCCGATGGATTGGGAAATTTGGCTAACTGAATGTTTCCCACAGTGGACGTTCCGGCGGTGGTAGTAACATTGACACCGCCGTCAGGGGCGATAGAGACACCTATGGCATCTGCTGGAATGCTGATAGCAGGCGATATAGGATATCCGGTTGTTGTAACCAATTGCCCATCAGGACCTTTTTGCAGTGCGCCATCGCGTGTGTATTTTGTGGTGCCGTCCGGCATGCTTACCTGCAGAAAACCATCCCCTGCGATAGCTATGTCTAATGACTTGCCGGTATTGACCATCTCGCCATTGGTAAAAATTTTTACAGTAGACGCCGGGCGAACGCCGCTTCCTATTTCCAGGCCGCTCGGTGCTGTCATACCTGAAGCTACTTCTGTACCGGCTTCTCTCATCTTGATGTAGAGCAAATCCTGAAAATCAATCTGACTTCGTTTAAAGCCCGTAGTATTGATGTTAGCCAGATTGTTCGCTGTAACATCCACCATCATCTGCTGGGCACTCATACCTGTTGCCGCAGTGGAAAAAGCTCTTAACATGATTTTACTCCTTTATTTTTAATTTATAAATTCTGTATCAGCAGTTGATTTTCAGCCCATAGCTACGTTCATAAGGCTCTTCGAAGCTTCGCTGTCAACCGCCATAAATTTCATATTTGCCTCATAGAGTCTGCTTACCATTATCATATCTACCAACTCTTCAACCATTTGAACATTGGAGCTTTCCATATAGCCCTGTTTCACAATTAAATTATCAGGTGACTGGGGTACTATGTCTTTCGGTGCTTGGAAACAATTAAGGCCGGCCGCAGTAAGTTCGCTTTCCTTATCTTTAAAATCCACAAGTTTGAATTTACCTATGGTTGTTCCCGCTGCATTGATGCTGCCGTCGCTTGAAACGCTTATTTGCGAAGCTCCAACTTCGGGCGGAATGGAAATCGGTCCGGATTCGCCGGCTACAGTCCTTCCGACGGAATCAACTAATTGTCCATTTTGGTTCAGGTGAAACATTCCATTACGGGTATAAAGCGGCCCATCAGGTGTCTCCACTACAAAGAAACCCTTACCGCATAAAGCAAAATCCATCGTTCGGCCGGTCTCTGTAAAACTGCCCTGAGAAAAGTCAAAAGTTGAATACAAATCAGCTTCATTAGTGGTTTCTGTTTTTGTTCCTGCTGCCTGGTCAGTGAGTAATTGTGAAAATGTGTTGCACCTGCGTTTGTATCCGGCTGTACTGGCATTGGCCAGATTATGAGCGATGATATTAAATTCACGCGTTAACTGGTCGATACTTGAGCCAATATTTGCAGCAAGTTCCGGCATCCTGAAATCCTTAAATACCTATATGTACCGGAGGTTGTCCTTCGGCATTTGACGCATTTTTATTTTCATAGAGCGAAGCAGCATTGGTGGCTCGAATTAAACAATCAATATCTGAATCGCGCAGGCCTGTCAGTTCAACCGCCATTGACAAATTTTCCAATGCATCTTCTGTTCGTCTGACTTCTCCTATTTCTTCTATTATTCCGACATCTTCTATTACTTTCATCACTGTAGTAGAGATTTCAGTAACTTCATCAGTTTGGGGGTTCTTAACTAACTTTTGCTTTGTTTCTCTGTCTAATTCAAACATTATCAGCACCCTGTCACCTGCCTTGACTTCTATCGGTGCTTCAATGCGTAAACCGGGTCCGCCCAATTCCGTGACTACCGCGGGTACAAATTGCAGCGGTTTCAAAAGAATCTCCGGGAAATTATGCGACATTTTACCTTTCTCTTTACTGCTCTCGACGCTCCATGTGAGCTTTCTTTCGAATGGAAAGGATGCGATAAAAGCCGGTTTTTGTACGGGAGCACGAAAGAAACGCCGGCGGTTAATAAACCTGATATCCTCACTGTGGTTCAAAACCATTATATTGCCGTTGTAACTGACTACATAAGATTCAAACTCCCAGACTGATGAGCCGAAATAATAACGAACATTCCAAAGTTCTCCAAAAGTAATTGTTATCGGTTCCGTTAATGAAACCGCCAGTTCGATATCATTGTTTTTTACAACAGTTGCCTCGATAGATTCTGAATCTTTTTCGTTTGGACGCCTCAGATGAACTTCTTTACCCACAGGAATCTGCCTGCTGCTTAATCTTTCCGCCTCGCCCAGCGAGCCTCGTGCGAACGATGCTTCTCTTTTAAACCCAAGTTTTTCGCGAAGAGATGATAGAATTGATTCTAAGTGCTGAGTTTCTTTTACAGCATGTTTACTCACAAGCTTTTTTATTATTAGTGCGGATCCGAAGTCAAAAGCGTCAGCCAGTGTGAAAATTGATTCACTCTGCTTCAGTCGTGCTTTACGTGCGATATCAAGGAGAGTTTGGCATTCGGAATAAGTCAGGCCTCTGCTTTCAGCATATTCGTTAAACAGCTTCTCGCTGTTTTTTCGCTCCCGCGTGATTCGCCTAAAGCTGACCACAAGAAGAAGTATCGTCAGTATAATTATGGCGATTACATTGGCGTGAATAAACCAACGTTCACCTATAAAACCGCTGCTGTTGAATTTCCTTACAGCCTCCAAGCGTTGAATCGGAGTCAGGGCCAAAAGGCTCGTTCTTAAGGTTGTTTCAACTAAAGGCGTTATCATTATTTTAAAGTTCCAAACTTATTAACTGATGAGAGAAGTTAATTCTCTGAGTATTTCATTGGCAACCCTGATGGTCCTTGCATTGGCCTGGAAGCCGTTTTGGGCCTGAATCATATTGACAAACTCGGTTGCAACGTCAGCATTGGATTTTTCCAGTGCGCTGCCATGGATGGAGCCGGCACCGCCGCTCATCGCTTGGGTAGCCACCGCTTCGCCGGAGTTGGCTGATGGAATGAAATAACCGCTTCCAACACTTTCCAAACCTAAGGTGTTCTGGAATAACGCTACCTGTATTGTCGCAATATTCTTCTTAATACCATTTGAAAAGGCGCCGATAAGTGTTCCCTCATTATTGACCGAGACGGTTGAAAGGCGGCCTGCCTCATAACCGTCCTGTTCTCTTGCTACCGCTGTGGAATTGCCTGAAAACTGTGTCAAGCCGTTAAACTGGCCTGCCGTACCCATATCAATTGCAATGACTTGCGGGTTCAGGATATCATGGCCAAATGTTACTTCGAACTGGGCCGTATCGCCAGTTGTGGAGTTCAAACCGGAAAAAGAACCATCGCTCTCATCAAATTCTATTCCACTGATTCGGCGGTCGCTCAGGCCGGTTATATCGACAGCACTGATGTCGCCCGTGATTGCGGTAAGGAGAAAGTCCCATGTATTGGTAGTATTTGTTCGCACAAACGCACCAGAGAGAACGTGTTTGCCGCCCAGAGAATCAAAAACGGTAATGTTGACATTCTTGATCTCCTCGCCGCCGACGGTAGAAACCTCAAAATACGCTGGAAGTGTCAGTGTGCCGTCTCCACTCCAGGCCATAGCAAAATCTGATTTGCTGTAGCCGCTGGCGGCATCGGTTATTACGAGCTTGCCTGAAGACAAACTTGCAACTGCGCCATCGCCAAGGACACCCTGTGTCTCAAAGCCCTTCGTTGTTTCCGCAATTGTATTAGTTATTACTTCAACGCCATCAAGCAAAGCGGTAGAATCCATTGTAATTAAGCCCATATCCCCTAATGTATTGGCAAATGTAAAAGTTATCCCGGTAGCCATAGCTCCTGAGACGGTTATATCATCTGTGTCAACGGTTGACAGTGCTTCAAGAGCTGTCTTAATTTCTGCAGCCGTAGCGTCCCAGTCAATCGCAGCCGTTGTTTCGCCGCCGTAAGTTAAATGAAAATGGCCGCCGTCCGGGACATTGTCCGGAGCCGTGGCGAGTGTTACAGTCTGCACTTCACTAACCGCGGCAGTCCCCTCGGTGGTATTCAGCCAGGTCAGCACGTCACCTAAAGTGGTGGTAGCAGTAACCGGCATTGTCAGGTCGACTGTCGGGCTGCTTCCTAAGGCGGTTCCGTCCGGCTTATAACCTGAGAAAGTAAGCACACCTGCGCTCAATATTCCGCTATACTGGTCGAGGTCGGCTATTTTTGTGTCAGCGGTTGCCACAGTACCGTCATTGGTTGTGAAAGCTATATTGGATCTGAGCACATTTGTCTGTGCTGTATCAAATGCTGCATCAGCACTCAGGTTACCGGCCAACGTTATTGAAGAGGTAGCGCTTGCTGCCATTGCTACATCGTAGGGCACATTAGTATTGCTGTCGCCGGCTGTCTGGAAACCATCGGCTTCACCGACTGAGCCGATACGCTGAACAATATAGCCTGTAGACGGATCAATAAGGTTTGAATTGGCGTCCACCGCAAAGGTACCAGCGCGTGTGTAAATATTCTGTGAGCCGTCACTTAATACGAAATATCCTTCACCCTCTAATGCCATATCCAGAGGATTTCCTGTGTTTACAATATTGCCTTGCGACATATTGGGCATTATACCGGAGATTCCCACCCCGCTGCCCATTTGCTGCGGATTTGTGCCGCCGACCGAAGTGGTCGGTTGAGACGCTTTCTTTATCGTCTCACTCAGCAATTCCGAGAAAGTTATTCGGCTGGCCTTAAACGCCGTGGTATTAACATTTGCCAGGTTATTACCCGCTACGTCAAGCATTTTTTGATGGGCCTGCAAACCCGTAACACCCGCTGATAATGCAAAACTCATTTCTATTTCTCCTTAAGTAAGGTATTTTTAATAATTTATTCTTTTTAGTTTTCCGTCAATACTACGGCACCTAAGCCGAGAGTATATTCTACCGCGTCATTGCCTTCGCCTACTGTTACGCCTAAAAGGCTTTCGCCTGTCGTCTGGTTATAAAACGCTGAAGTAACTTTACCGACTTTCTTTTCTAATTCTCCCGTTGCGCTATTCTCGGTATAGAAAGTGACATTTTTGTCCAATAACGAATTGGCATAGTTGCGGTTAGTCGTAGCAAGTACATCTGCAAAACTTGAGTTCATCGTTTCTAACTGCTGAAGTGATGAAAACTGTGCCAATTGAGAAGCCATCTGGTCATTATCCATTGGCTCAAGCGGGTTTTGGTTCTGCAGTTGAGTGACAAGAAGCTTCATATAATCCATTTGAATCTGACTTGCCGAGGTTATCTGCGACGCAGCCATAGTTTTTGCCTTTTCAAAAAAAATTACATAAATACTGCTTAGAACAAACATCTCAAGCACAAGCAATTGTCGTGCCATATTAAAAACCTGCATCATCTTTATGTTACATAAGTTGTTATTTATACATAGGTTAAGAAAAACGGCAATTTTAGTGAATCTTCAGTTGGGATTGATTAAATGTCGTCTTAATGGACAAATCTTCCCGTGTTGTGGAAAATTTTACCGGGATGATGTTAAAGACGGCTATCTTGTAATCTAATTCTATTATTTAGATTTAGTTCAAAAAATTCAATCGGTTTTTCATATCGGTAGCAGGGCGGCGGAACGTCCCATAAAAAATAAACGTCCCATAAAACTTAAATCTAAAATGTAAACTTTGCTTTCACTGAAACGTCCTATAAAACTTGAGAACGAAATAAAGACGCATCGAGAAAAATAAATACGAGATATTATTGGTCCGTCCTATAAATAGATTAAAGATATTCGATATATTCGCCGATTAATGTGGTAATTGTTGATAAGAAATCACTTTACAATAAAAGTAATAACAAAAACACGGATGTACAGTTAATGATATTACACAACATTGTCACGGTAGGCAAAGAACCGAATGTTCATCAATTAGCTCATCAGGTCGGCCAAGAAGTATTTGCGGCTGATGATATCACTGAAGCAGTAGACCTCACCAGCAGAAAGAATCCTGATTTGGTTATTTTTGACCACCGGTTTAACCCTGCCGACATTCGGAATTTTTTTGCCGCTGCCGATAAAGATTCAGGTCTTCATATCGTAGTGATTGGCTGTGATGAAACTGGAAAACATTCCGGCGAACAGTTTATAAATGCAGGCGCTCATTATTATTTGCAGGGTAAACAAGACTATTATAAGCTGGCCGAAATCGCGAATGCAATAAAAGGCGACTTTGGGAAAAATACAAAAGACTTTTTTGCAGATGACCTTGCTGCGTCTGTCGCTAAGGTTGGCCGAAGTAAAGCGATGCTTCATACTCTAAAGATGATTAAACTTGTCGCCGAGAGTCAATGCAATCCGGTTTTAATAGTTGGGGAAACCGGTACAGGCAAAGAATTAGCGGCCAAGGCAGTTCATACCCTGCGGCATCCGAACGAGCCCTTTATAGCTGTTAATTGTGCCGCTATGACCGCAAATCTGCTGGAAAGTGAGCTTTTTGGCCATGTAAAAGGCTCTTTTACCAGTGCCGACCGAGAAAAAACAGGGCTTATGGAATTAGCAGGGGCCGGCTCAATCTTTCTTGATGAAATAAGCGAGATGCCGATAGACCTGCAGGCAAAGCTGCTCCGCGTCCTGCAGGAAAAAACGTTCCGAAAGGTTGGCGGTACAGAGGAAATACGCTGCAGGGCCACAATAATTGCATCCAGCAATCGTAATCTCGCAATCGAAGTCCAGGCAAAACGTTTTCGAATCGACCTTTTCTATCGACTGGATGTATGCCCGATTACTATTGCCCCTCTTCGCTCATCCGATCGAAAAGAAGACATTCCGCTTCTGGCAGAATTCTTTCTCAAGACATCGACTATGTGCCCCAAAAAGGCAAAAAAAATAACTTCGATAACTAAATTAGCCCTTGAAGCCTTGCAGGAGCACGATTGGCCCGGCAATGTCCGCGAACTTCGCAATATCATTGAAAGGGCTGTGTTGCTGGAAAACACAGAGAAAATCGGCCTCAGCAGTATTGTGATAGATTCCGCCAAAGTCAGCCAGCTCTCTGATGGCACAGAGGCTGAAAAAATAAAGGATTTCTCTCTGGTAAAAGCAGAACGCGAGTTGATTGCCCGTGCTCTGCAGGAAACACACTGGCAAAAGACAAAGGCTGCTGACCTTCTTGGTATAAGCAGAGCGACTCTTTACGCCAAGGTAAAACAACATAGCCTTGAAAGTGATGCTTCTTTTGACAATCAGGACCAGGACGAAATCTCAGAACCATCGACGAGCGAGCATGTGACAGTTTCATAGCTAACTGCGGACTGGCACGTGAGATATTTCACATCAGATATCACCTAATTTATGTCAGAAAACTTATCGGTTCGTATAAAATCCTAACACCATTTCAAAGCTTAAAAATACTGTCCCTATGACGAAAAAGTCGATTTTTAGGCAAAAAACCCGCAAAACTCCCCCTCAAAGCCGCTCTAACCGAATTTGGCACAAGTATTGCTATAAGATAAATAAGGTTTTGCAATGCGCTCTGAATTCAGGCAGGCAGATGTTGCATTTGCACTAAAAGTTAGACGCTATGACAGAAGAAAATCAAAAAACCGATCTGGGACATTTGAGCCATATGTGGCACGAAAAGCTCAAAGATATCCGCACCTCCATGGTAAAAAAATATGGAAGACCCGATATTGAGCAGTCTGGCCAAATACCGGAACAAGCCGATATAGAAGTACCCTCAAGCAATGAATTATTCTCAGGTCCTGTCCACCATGAACTCTCGGCGCAGCAAATTTTTGCCGGGAACGGAGATTTTTACAAATCTCTCGAAGATACCCATACTCCCAACCGGCCACAGCCTTTTAGCACAGGACGGATATCCACATTTCCAACTGAACATAAGCGTTTTTCGACTACCCAGAAAATTCTCGCCGCTGCTATTTTTTTAGTAGCTGCTGTATTGCTGTATGAGTTATTCATACCTGTTGTCAGTTCACCGTCTGACTCTACCAACAGACTACCACCTGCCGCCCGCAAGACACCTTATCATAAACAACCAGTCACCGAAACTGCCCAGGTAACGCCACAACAAATCAGCGAGCCCCAGCCTGCAACTGATACCGCACAGCCACTGTCTTTGAAAGTTGCTCAAACCTACTATCTGAATGGAGATTATGCCCGGGCTTTAGACGTTTATGATAATCTGTATGCAAACCTTCTTATAAATCCCAAAGAAGACATAATGAGGGATTTCCTTCAATTACAGAAGGCTTTGTGTATGGAAAGAATCGCCGATTATAACCAGGCCGCTCACCTGATCAGAAGTGTTTTGAATAGTGAATCTCCTGCTGTAAGAGTAGTTGCCTGCTACAATTACAGTTTACTTGAAATGCAAAAAAAACAATACTTAAATGCGAGAACCAAAGCTTACCAGGCGATTGCCTTGATTGACGCGATAGATTTTGACAAAGACTGGTCCCGGTCGATAAAACAAGATTGCTACTTTTTGGCTGCTGAGGCGATAACAAGAGAAGTATTATCACTTTGTGATGCCGATAAAGATATTCCCAAAGATTTATGGGGTGATTCCAGTGCAGCAGACGAACTTTTCACTAATCTTGAGGAAACGAAACTGCGAACCTTTCTGAATTCTGGCTCGCAGCGGTTAGGCCTTGCCGCCCTGGGCCCTCAAATTCAACGATTCGAACATCAGGACGGGCAGACTGGTTTTGATATAACTTGCAGCGGCGCATCGATTGAAGAACTGCTGGTCAGATTTGCTGCCAATTCTAACATTGACCTTCATTGGGATTTGGATTCGAATGAAACCGGCCTTAGCAAGCAGCTTGTTTATTTGAATCTTTTATCAGCAACAAAACAGCAATTCACAACAGTGGCAGCCGGCTGTGCGGGTTTGCTGGCACAAATGGATAATAATGACGTGCTGAATATTTTCAGTCCTGCCGGATACTCTTATATTTCAGAACACATATCCTTTCTTAGCGACCAGGCTGTTTCCCTTTGGCAGGAATTTCTGCTTAAATTTCCAGCGGATACGCGTCTTGCAAATGCTCACTTTGCCTTGGGACTTTTATACGGCTCCAAAAAGCAGTCCACTGAGTCGATAGCGGAATACAAATTAGTGGCTAATCATTTTTTAAAATCACCTTTGGCGTCGTATGCTCTGTTGAATTCGGGTAAGATAAAAAACAGCCTGTACGACTACGCCGGCGGACACGAAGATTTGAAGCAGCTTGTTGAACAATTTCCAGATAAAGAAGTCGCCAGTGAGTCTTATCTTTATTATGCCGATACTACCGCCAAAGCGAATCTGACGAACGAAGCCATACGGCTCTACAACAAAGTTTATAATCTTGACCTCTCTTCGGAATCACAAAACGCTGCCGCTCTTGGCGCAGGAAAATGTTCCTATAGTTTAGGAGACTATAAATCAGCAGAAAAATGGCTGTTGCAGTATGTCGGACTGGCTAAGGACAACCAGAATAAAGACTTATATTCGGCTTATCTACTTTTGGGAAAAATCTATTTAGCTTTAAAAAATCCCGAAGCAGCCTATAATGCTTTTCAGTGTGCGCTCCATGGCGTACCATCCCGCCTGGCCAAAGAAGAATATTTAGAGTCTATCCCAGCCTTGATTGAAGTGTATATGCAGCAGGGACACTTCGTGGGGGCTCTTGATTTATTAGAAAACATCTATTCCTTAACATTATCACCGAAAGAGTCTGTCGGGATATTACTGCTCAAAAGCAGGGTATTCAGAACGATGGGTTTGATAGATAAAGCTGTTGCGATGCTTGGTGATAAAGCTGAATACACTACTGACCCGCAATTGAAAGCAGAAATAGGTTTTCAACTGTGTGAATGCTATATTGAAAAAGGCGATTTAAACTTTGCCTATAAAAAACTTACCGAAATTCTCATACTGGCGAAATCCGGACCTTTGATGTACGAGGCAACCATTAGGTTAGGTGAGGTTTGTCTGAAGCTTGGCCAGAGTTCTCAAACTATATCTGTTTGCCTGCAGCTTTTGGATTTACAGCCGTCGGAGCAAATAAAACAAAAAGCATTAAACCTCCTGGCTATGGCCTATAACCACAAGGAAAATTATGACAAAGCGGCATTAGCCCTTTTAGGACAATGGAAATAAAAATTAAAAATAAAATTTCAGAACAATTTGATAGCCCGGATTGTAGAAGTTTTCTGACTTTAAGTTTCAGACTTTGCTTTTCGGTTTTAGTTGTTTGTATATCGGCCTCTTTTGGCTATGCAGAGATTTTGTCGGAAGATGCCAACCAGATGGATATTCTCGAATCTTCTTTGTTGGCAGATTTAGAAGATGTAAATATACCGAATATCCCAAGCGACATACTTTCATTGGATCAAAGGCTGACAGAGATAAGCAGTAATATAGTCGCAAACTTAGCCGCCAGGGCTGACACAAAGTCATCAGATTTAGTAATTGCGGCAAGTGCCGCAACTGCCCCGGGCCGTCAGTTGTGGCAGGCCGGAATCAGCGTCTCCGAAGACAGCAAATCCGGCCAAGACAGAAACGAACTTCAACAGCTAATTAAACAAATCAATTCCGTCGAATTTAAATCACCGGAGCAACCCCCGGCCTCTCTTATTGTTGTCGAACCGGCCGGAAAAGCTGAATCCAATGAAGTATCGCAAAAAGCTCAATCTGAAAAATCCGCAGCCATACCGCAGGAATCGCTCGATAGCGGACAACAGAATGAAAAACAAATAACAAAAAAGACTATGCAATTATTTGAACAGCTCTCGCTGCAGCCCCAGCAGATTAAGAGTCCTTTTGAACTGGCTGAGATTCTTTTCCGCGGCGGTCAATTGAAAGAAGCTGCAAAGTGTTATAAGGATGCTCTACATTACCTGACTGCAGATGCGAATGGCAGCTATGAAAATAAAGCATGGATTTTATTTCAAATAGGCAACTGTCTGCAAAAAGATGACCCGACGGCCGCAATGCAAATGTATAAACAGCTAATTCTGGAATGTCCCAATTCACCATGGACGGATTTAGCCAAAATAAAGAGTAACTTAATCGATTGGTACCTGAAAGAGAAGCCTGATAAGCTGATAAACGAAAACAAATTGTGAGCCTTTTAGCTGCGGAAGGGATTATTCAAAGAGTGAATAAAAACGAAATAAATAATATAGAGCCAATTCTTAAAAAAGATCGGGCAAGTTCCTCTTTTTGCGATGAGCCGCAAAATAGCAGCCCGGTCGCAAATGTATTGGTAATCGACAATGACAAGGAATCGACTCGATTTATACTTGAGATTTTAGCTCGTAAAGGCATTCGCGGGACTGTTGCCGGCAATAAAAAAACCGTTGTCGATTTTCTCGACAGGAACAATTACGATCTTGTATTCAACGTCAACCAGATAAACCAGTCCGAAGAAGATTTAAAGCTGGTTCGTGCACTTAAAGTATGTTCGCCGGAAATGCCGGTAATTATAATATGCGATACTGAAAAACAGCAATATCAAAACCAACAGCAATTACTTGACATAGCTGTAAAAGCCATCGATGCGGGCTACAGTGATTTTCTGGTTAAGCCGCTCGACTGTAAAAAAATTGAAAATATTTTGGATAGTTTACTGCCGAATCATCGCATTTCAACAGCCGGCTTCGACCACAATGGTATCCAGTCTCTCTTTACAATAGTGGGAAAAAGTGTGAAATTAACCCAAACCATTAGTTTGGCTAAAAAAATCGCTCCTACTTCTGCACCAGTTTTGATAGGCGGCGAGACCGGAACAGGCAAAGAACTGATTTCGTATCTTGTTCATCGGTACAGCAAAAGGGCACAGGGGCCGTATGTGAGAGTTAATTGTGCCGCATTGACCGATTCACTGCTTGAAAGTGAACTATTCGGTCATGAAAAAGGCTCTTTCACCGGCGCTTATGCCCAGCGTAAAGGGCGATTCGAGATGGCTCATGGCGGAACTTTGCTCCTGGACGAAATCACAGAAACACCTGTAAAATTCCAGGCAAAACTATTGCGGGTGCTCGAACAACAAGATTTTGAACGTGTCGGCGGAAACGAGAGCATTAGAGTTGATGTTCGAATAATAAGTACTACCAATAAAGACTTATTGCCGGAAGTTGCCGAAGGCAGATTTCGTCAGGACCTTTACTATCGATTGTGCGGCGTTAGACTGATTATCCCGCCTCTGAGACAACGCTGCGAGGATTTGCCCGACCTCGTTTGGCATTTTGTAAATCTTTATGCACGGCAGGCTCAGCGTCACATCACGGAACTTGATTCGGTGATGATGAATATTTTTGCAAAGTATCATTGGCCGGGAAATATTCGGCAATTACGAAATGTTGTGCTGACATCGTTAATACTGGGAACCGGACCGAAATTGTCTTTAGCGGATGTTTCATGGCTTTTCGATGAGTTACAGCCGCTCTCACAGGAAAATACCTTGTCAATTAGTAACGGCCAAACGCCAGTTTCAGAGATGGCAGGACTGCCCCTTGACCAGATAGAGAGACAAGTGATTTTGGATACGCTGGGTAATACAGGCGGTAATCAAACAAAGGCCGCAAAGATATTAGGTATCAGTGACCGAACCTTGCGAAGCAAAATTCGTCGTTATCACCAGCAAGGTGAATTGCAGTTGGCTCGATAACCGTTCTTTAAAGCAGATGAGGTGAAAAAATGGCAGATACGGATAAAAAAGTGACGGATACGGACAAAAAAGCAGCAGATACAGATAAAAAAGAAGTTACAAAAACGGAAAAAGATGAAAAGCCGCAACAGGCTGGGGCCAAAATCGGTATCTTGACGTGGGTAATAATGGCAGCTGTTGTAGTTCTTCTCGCAGGTTCCGGTTTTGTGCTTGGTCGGTTATTTGCCGGCTCTCCCTCACCAGAGACAGCTGAATCTTCTCAGGAAAATACGCAGGAAAGCACACAACCAGAAAAAAAAATGTCGGATAATTTGCAAACAGGCCCTAATGATATCTGGTATTACAACGAGTTAGAATCTGTTGTGGTAAATCCTGATGAACCAGGGGCAACACGATTTGTACGGGTAGGCTTGACACTGGAGATGAGTTCTGGAATAAGCAAAGAAAAAGCCAAAGAGCTTATTGAGACCCAAAAACCTCTTTTAGTAAACTGGCTTAATCTTTACTTTAAGAGTCTGACTCTTGGCCAAATGCAAAATGATAGAGATATGAAACGTATTTTGTCGCAAATATGTGACTCTTTTAACGAGATTCTTTTTCCCAGCGCCAAACCGCAAATCAAGAAAATACTTATCAGGGAATTTAATATACAATGAGTAATACGGGAAATGACAATTTAACCAGGGAAAGAATACAACAGCTTCTTGCCGCTGTTGGGGCGAAGTCTCAGGAAGATACCGGGCAAAATATAGAGTCGGTTGAATACAATTGGCGACAATCGCATTATTTTAGTCAGGACCAGTTGAAAAAAGTTAATGATTTCGCGGGGAAAGTGGCGCAGAACTGTGCTAAAAAATTTACCCAGCTTTATCATAGCGATTTCAATGTAACAGCGGCTTCGGCTTCGCAGCACTTTGCCGGCGAACTTATCTCCGACGATAACAAGAGCGAATATTACCTTAATTTCGGTGATGGAAACCAGATATTTGGTCTGATTGGTATGCCGGCTCAAACTGCAATCCTCTGGGCGACGCAATTACTCGGCGACAGCAAAGTTGCCGAAAATGCTGACAGAGATTTGTCTCCGTTAGAGCAGTCTCTCCTGTTTGATATAGCTTTCGGTATCGTTGAGGCTCTTTCTGATTCCTTTGATGATTATGATTTGCGTCCGACCAGCGAAATTGTCAAAGGCCGGATGCCCGTTGAAATCAATACGGCTGATGAAATTTGCAAAATCACTATCAGTGTCAAGAAATCCGACTCGGAAAAACTTACCGAAGCTTATTTCTTAATACTCTGCGATAAACTAAAGACAATCGCAGGGCAAAAGGAACAAACCGGTGAAAATCTTTCGGCCCAAAACATTTCAAAGGCAATGTTGAATCATCTCCAGCACGTGCCGGTTCCGGTCACAGTCCGATTGGGTAGCGGAATATTTAACTTTCAGGAGATAATGAGTCTGCAGACCGATGATATATTAGTGCTTGGTAAAAGAGTAAATGAGCCGGTCGAACTGGTTTTAGAAGGCAAAACTGCGTTTCGCGGCCGGCTTGCAAAATCTGATAGTAAGTATGCTATGGTAATTACAGAACTATGCAATAAAAAATAGATATAAATTGACCATTAGAAGGAAATAAAAAATGGCAGAAACAGCACAAGCCGTAGAAGAGAAGACCGAAGGGCAACAGGCTCAGGAAAGTCCCCAAACACAAGCGAAATCTGTGGAATTTTCGCAGGCACCGGAAGGCAAAGCCACAGGCTCCGGCACAAGTATAGATATTTTACTGGATATGGACGTTCCTGTTATGGTCGTTATCGGGCAAATTGAGATACCGATCCAGAAGTTCCTGCAGCTCGGCCCCGGTTCGGTATTGAAACTCGAAAAACCCATTGAGGCACCGGCAGACTTGTATCTTAAAGATGCGAAGTTCGCTACTGGAAATATTGTTGTAGTGGAAGATAAGTTTGCGGTCAGAATAAAAGAAGTTATTGGCACCGGTACCGCTTCGCCTGCGGCAGCGAACAAGAAATAATTAGCGAATCCTGCTTTGGAGAATAAGTCGTAATGGTAGTTTCCAATAAATCAAATTTACCAGGACCCGGACAGCTTAATACTGCTGCTGGTTCACGCAGTAATATTATTTTGTCTGTAGGCATGGTAACAATCCTTGCCACCTTGTTAATACGTATGCCTACGCCGTTAATGGATATGCTCTTGGCCTGCAGCATATCACTGGCTGTAGCTATTTTAATAATTACCATGTTCTCAAAGGAGGCCCTTGAATTATCTACGTTTCCCTCACTGCTTCTTTTCGTAACTTTATTCCGACTTTCGCTTAATGTCGCTTCTACAAGATTGATATTACTGCAGGGAAATGCCGGAAGAATCATCCAGACCTTTGGTGAATTCGTCGCCGGCGGCAGTTTCGTTGTCGGTATGGTAATTTTCCTGATCCTTTTTATTATACAATTTGTAGTGGTTACAAAAGGTGCTGAGCGAATAAGCGAAGTTGCTGCACGGTTTACACTCGATGCAATGCCCGGCAAACAAATGGCAATTGACGCAGACCTTAATGCAGGTGCCATTACCGAGGCCCAGGCCAATGAACGCAGGACAAAAATTGTCAAGGAAAGCGAATTCTACGGTGCGATGGATGGTGCCAGTAAATTTATTCGAGGCGACGCCATTGCCGGAATCATAATTACTGCCATTAATATCATTGGCGGAATTGCCATAGGTTATTCACGCGGTATGACAATTGCTAATGCTGTAAGAACTTATTCTATCCTTTCCATAGGTGACGGACTTGTAAGCCAGATACCGTCAATGATAATTTCTATAAGTTCAGGATTTTTGGTAACCAAAATTTCCTCGAGCCGCAGTGTCGGTCATGATTTGTCCAGACAATTTCTGAGAACCTCTCAACCGCTGACGATAGCATCTTTCATCATTGCTGCCATGGCCCTTGTACCGGGCCTGCCTTCAATACCATTTTTATTGCTGGCCGCAGGTGCCGCCGTAACAGGCCGAATAGTGGCTAAATCTGAAAAAACCGATGAAAAGAAAAGTGAAATGCCGTCACAGAAAACTAAAGCCCAGAAACAGCCGGTTGAAGATATGCTGGATATGGATAGAATTTCAGTGCAGGTTGGCGTAAGATTGATTGGTCTGGTCGACCCTCGTAAAGATAGTACTATCTTCGACCGTATTGGGGCGCTGCGAAGAAAATTTGCCCAGCAGCTCGGCATTGTTATGCCGCTGGTTCGCCTCAAAGACAATATCAACATTGAATCGAACGCTTATGAAATCAGGCTTTTTGACCATACTGTAGCCCGGGGACACCTGGAACCGAATATGTTTCTCGCTATGGATTCCGGCGCTGTCCAAACCAAGATAAGCGGCATAGAAACTACCGAACCAGTTTATGGTCTGCCGGCTTTGTGGATTTCGGAAGCTGATAAGGAAAAGGCAGAACTCAGCGGATATACTGTAATTGACCCTGAATCGGTCTTTATTACCCATCTGTCGGAAACGCTGAAAAAACATGCCGATGAATTATTGACTCGTGAAGATGTACAGCAGCTCGTTGACCGCCTCCGCAAAACTCAGCCGTCACTGGTAGGTGAGGTCGTTGGAGAACTGGTGCCTATAGGAACACTTCAGCGGGTACTTAAAAACCTTTTAGCCAATGCGATACCAATTCGTGAATTGTCTGTCATTCTTGAAGCACTCGGAGAATACGCTTCAAAGACGAAAAATACCGATATTTTAACTGAGGTTGTTCGCAAACATATGGCCAGAACTATTACTGAACAATACAAAGATAAGAATGGTAAAATTTCAGCCATAACACTGGAACCGGCGCTGGAGCACCAGATGACTTCAAATTTACGCCAGGAGGCGGACGCACTTAATCTCGCCATGCCGACCGAAATGACAATGGCTATAAGCACCAACATAGCACAGGCATGGAAGACGGCGATGGACAAGGGTATTGAAAAAACAGTTTTACTGTGTGATTCAAGATTGCGATTGCCTCTGGCGACGATACTGGCACGGACAATTTCGTCATTGCCGGTGATAGCTTATAATGAAATCGTACTCGGAACCGAAATAGAACCGATAGAAACCATTTCCCTGCAGCAGACTCCTAAAATAAATCTCCAGAAACAGGAACTTATGGGAGCTTCAGCATAATATGAAGAGCAAATGTGATAAAATAAAAAGGATTAGCCGATTATGCCGTTAAATGTCAGATCAATTTCGGTGAGTGTTGCCGTTATATGTTTCTTCGGTATTGCTGTCACCGGCTGGATTAACAAACTTTCATCGTTTGCCTGTTGCAAAAGGGCACTGGCGGCGGCAATAATTATGTATATAGCGACATCTCTGGCCGTAAAAATAATTAATGCCATTTTGATAAGTGCGATGATAAATAATCAGATGAATCGGCAAAAGGAAGCAGCTAATGACAGTGGAAACTAAAAAAACTTTCCCACAGCAGCTTACCGAAGACAACAACGAGCATTTGAAAACCCGCGCCAAAAACGCGTACAACGGCCAAAAAGAAGAGTCCGTTAACAACGAGCTGATAACGCAGTTTCTTCCTATGGTGCATAAAATCGTTCAGCGGGCGGTAACGTATATAAAGCCTCCATTATCATATGAGGACTTAGTTTCCGCGGGGGCGGTTGGTCTGATTAAAGCTGCTCGGGATTATAACCCATCCTTCCAGGCTGAGTTCAAAACCTATGCTTATATAAGAATCCGGGGGGCTATTCTCGATGAGTTGAGAAATTTTTCCCTGCTGCCTCCTAATATGGAAAAACAGATTCGCCAAGCCACTCAAATAAGTCTGGAAATCACAAATCAAACAGGCAAAGCGCCTACGGATGAAGAATTGGCTGGAAAATTGCAGATAACCGTCGATAAACTTTATCAAATGCTCGAAAATGCCCGAACCAAACACTTTATTTCAATCGATAGCTCATCGGAAAACTCCTCTCCTCTGGGTGATTCTCTGGCGGCAGCCGATACGCTTGCGCCGGACCATCAGCTCGAACAAAACGAGCTTATAGATAAATTAGCTGAAGCTATCCAGCAATTGAACGAGAGACAGCGGCAGGTTATTATACTTTATTATCAGCAGGAGTTGACAATGAAGCAGATAGCTGAAGTTTTCAATATTACCGAACCGCGTGTCAGCCAACTGCACGCGAGAGCTTTATTTAATCTGTCTGTAAAATTAAGGCAATGGAGAGATGGCTGATAATAGTTACAATTTGATAAAATCGGTTGATAATAACCAAAACATCACAGGTTTGACACCGGCAAAAAGTCGCGAAGAGAGAAAGAAACGACAAAATATGGATAAGCACCAGAATCGGCAGCAGGAACTCGCTAAAGACGAACTAAACGAACCAGCCAAAGAAAAAATCGACGGCAAAATTGCTGAAAATAGCCAGGATAAGCATTCTATTGATTACTGTGCGTAACTTGAATACATTATAATATAAAAATAGGAAAAACCAAAAATGGAAAAAACCGCAGGACGCATTTTAAGGGGCAATGAAGTTAAGCTGGAAGGAAGTTTTCGCCTTGATGCAGGCCAGGGCGCCCCGGGCATGCCGAGAGAAAGAAACACAAGCTCATCTGGGGCACAGGTAAATATTGTAGAAAACCAGCCAGAATTTGCCGTAATTGAAGTAACCTGCAGCTGCGGCGCAAAAACTCATATAAGATGTGAATATACTAACGCCCAATCTGGAGATTAGGGATAAAATAATGGAGAAAATAACAATGAAAACTAATAAAAAAATCAGCTTCTTTCTGATTTTATCCGCATTTGCATTTCTGTTTGCAGACTGCTCATCTGCCAAGAAACCCGCCAAAGTCGACCTCAAACCTGATTCTGCCCAGCAGCAAAATGACGCCATGTCTAAAAGGTTTCAGGCCACTGATTTTGGAGGTCAAACTGCTGTTGATTCAGCGATAAGGCTGGCACAGGAGCACGCCGCACTGTCGGAAAAAATGACCCAGCTGCAGCAGAAAAATCAGGAACTTGTCACCGAGAACACTAAGCTTAAAGACCGCATTGCGGTTATTGAACCGGAGTTTAAGCAAACCAAAAAGGAATTGGATGAGGCAAATGACCTCTTAATCCAAATGCGAATCGAGCTGAACAATTGGAAAACCGATGTACTTGGCTTTCGCGATGAGATTCGCGAAGCGGACAAAGCCCAGCTGCAAACATTGCTAAGAATACTTGAAGTCCTTGGCGGAGAGGTAAAGCTTGCCTCTGCTGAAGCCGGCAAGACGCAGCAGGAGTTGACTAAACAGTCGCCGGGTGTACAAAATAAACCGCAATCTAAAAAAACAAATGTCTCAGGTGAACCAAATGAGTAGTTTTAAAATAATATTTTTATTGCTGCTGTTCTTTGTATCAGGCTGCGGGGTCAATTCATCTTATAAATCGGCTGCGAATAGTTATTTTCTAAATCCGGATAAAGACTTGAGTGCTGTCGGCAGAGTTGTTCTGGTTGAATTGGTCAACGATTCGGCTTATCCTCAAATCTCCGCCGATACAACTGATGCACTTTACGAAGCTATGCAGAAAAAACAGCTTTTCGGACTAACGCTTATCCGTCAAAGCGATCCAGCCTGTCGAAATTTACAGTTGGGTATGAACACAGCATACACATTTGAGCAATTATCCGCAATACGAAGAACTTTAAAATGTGATGCCATATTAAGAGGCACTATTACCAGATACCAGCCTTTTCCGCATATGGTTATCGGCCTTCGATTGGATCTTGTAGACTTGGCTGAAGGGCAGTTGTTGTGGGCTTTTGAGGAAATTTGGGATACCGCCGATAAAAACACCCAGGATAGAATAAAAGACTATTATAGTCATCATATTTTACCGGGTTCTGAAAGTCTGGAGGTAGGATTAGGGACAGTTAGTTCGATAAAATTCATCAAATTTGTGGCTTTTGAGACAGCTGAGACTTTACAACCCAAAAGGTAGTGGCTTGAATAAACCTGATTTTGTCGGTATAAATGAGTACTAACTTTAGAAAAAAATGAAAAATTTTTAAAAAAGTTGTTAAGTTTTGGCAAAAATATGCGAAAAGGATAATGGTTGATACGGAAAAGGTACTAAAGAAATGATAGAAAAAATAGAAAATAACCAGGTTCCTGATATTTTGAAAGAGTTATCTTCCAAACCATCTGAGTCGTCTAAGGGCTCCTCAAATAACCTAACAGATGCTTCGCTGCAGATTAGCAATAATGCTTTGATTGAACAGGCAAAGCAGGTTCCGACAGAAGATGCCAATAAGGTCCAGCAGGCACGCCAGCTTCTATTATCCGGCAAGCTCGACACCCCTGAAAACATTCGCGCAGCCGCAGAATCAATAGTAAAGTTTGGCGTATAAAAGTCAGTCAAAAGGTATTACGCGCAATAATCGAGAAATAATCCTATCGGAAGGTCATTTCCAGTCTCTATACCGGCATTGAAAGTTCTGACTGGGTTGAAGTATTCGGAGTTCTCTTCTGGCTGGTTGTTTGGCCGCTTTGCAGACAACGGTTGGTCGCCTGTTTGGCCAAAAGGAATTGAACTAATAACTCTGCATGAAACTCTCTTTATCACTTCTTCACTTCCCAACTTAGTTTAAGACCTTCAAAAGCCCTTAGCTATTGTCCTGTTTTTTCTCGAGCATATCCCTTAACTGTTTGTTTTCTCTGCGAGTTGCTTCAAGATCAAAAACTTGATATTTGATACATACTCTCAGATAATCAAGCGATTCTTGTAAAACGTCAACGTCCTTGCGGAGTTTGCCGTAGTTGTCACATGCCTGCTTGGCCAGATCGGCCAATTTTTGATGTTGTAAAGTTCCTGTTGCGTCAAACTCTTTAATTAGTTCGTTCAATTTATCTTCTATTTTTAGTTCTTTTGCCACCGGCATTCTCCATATTTATCTCTACATTGCCTATTTTAACAAATTTGGGCTAAAAAATCAAGTAAAATCACGCCTATGAAGATATAAGATGATTTATTGCAATAACTTATGATGTCATAGAATAAGATTTTAAAAGTGGTATCGTTGATTGTCAAATTTCTCGACAACGTAGTTGATTTTTTGGGGTATTTTTGCGATGAAATGGCCGTTATCAGCGTGTTAACCGCTATTTTTGCTTTTTGGTACGGCATTTGCCTTTAAATAATCAGCAGTGATATTATCTTGAGTTAGGAGCAGTTCTAAATGCGCAAAAAGGCGATATGAAGATTATTGCAAAATGCCCTAATTGCGGTAACAGCTGGATGCTTGATGTCGAAGCCGCGGACAGAAGAGTAACATGCCGGATATGCAGCAAGCTGTTCAAAATCCCCAAATTGGACGAGGTGTCAAAAGCGCTTAAAATAATAAAACAGGCAAAGGGTACGATTTATGTGGACGAGAAAGGGGAAACCTACGGCTGATATTTTCAGACTGACAGGGCGACCTCTGGAGATTTCTTTTTTGATGCCTTTTGTTTCAGAATTTCGACAAAGCGTTTGACCATTTCTACAGCAGGCCAGGTGCGTTGGGCACGCTCAAGATTATCCTGTGCCCAGGCAAATGACAGAGGAAGCATTACCGCCTCAACATCTGTCTGTTCAAGTTCTCCTGCCAATTGGCCAAGTGCCTCAAGAACACTGACCGGCATTGTTGCCACATTCGGCCTGCATTTATGGTCCTTTTGACACGAATCTGATGAACCAGTGACTATGTGCTCACGGCAGGCAAGTGGTCTTTGTTCGTATAACATACATAAGTTTTCTGACAGAAGCGGGCAGGCCTGTTTAAGCTCGCAATACCATTTGTTTATCTGACTTATCCGGGGATTCCCGTTTTTCGAAAAACCCTCTAAATAAGCTGTTCGCTGCGTCTTATCAAGGATTCTCTTTGCGGTATTAATGCAGGAACACAAAATCCGATTGCTAAAATCAATCGGCATCGCCAGCAGTTCTTCTCTGAGCCGAAAAACCTCTGGAACCGACAGAGGAATCAAAGAACTGCAGCAGGCACTGCAGCCTTTACAGCAGGGAACAGACTGCCCGTTTTCCCTGAGACCGGCCAAAAATGCAATGGCCAGTTTAGTAGAAAGTTTTCGGGCCAGCGGAACTATATCTGCTAACGTTGCTTTTTCATTTGCAACGTTGATATGAAAAGGCACTATTTTACCTGCGATGTTAAGTTCGAAATCGATAAGTTCTGTATCACAGGAATTACCGTTGTCCGGCTGCCGGAGCGTATCCAAAACCGTTATTGTTGAATTCTCAATCATAATCACTATCAGCCTGCTGTTTATGTCTCTTTAAGGTTTTTCCGACTCAATCTTCAAATTATCGTTCGCATCATTTTTGATTTCGGATATTTTTTCGACTGATTTTTCAGGTTGGTCAATATTGAGAGTCTTTTCGATTCTTGTCATTTTTTTGGAAAGTTCCGTCAGTTTGCGGTCAATCGAAACCAGTTTTTTAGAGATATCTTTGACATCGGTGCTAATGCCGGCAAAGTTTCTTTCATTCATATACATCATACGGTCCATCATGCGTTCATAGGCGTTTATAACTCTGCCCAGGTCGTTTTGGTATTCCGGCAGGGTGATTTCCGGCTCGATTTCGTATTTTTTCTCGCTGCCATGAATCGAATCGGAAAACGCAATCACAAGAAGACAAATGATTAAGACTATGCTGAAAGCCAATAAATTATTATGCTTACTCATTGGATATCTCCTTTATTCTCCATCTAAATAAATATCGAATTTTTAGGAGAATAATCTGTATAATATGTTACTTAAATCGCCAGTTTTTGGCTGTGGGATAATTTCGGAAAGTACCTGATTTTTGAATTATTTCAGAATTGCCAAAAAAGCGGAGCAAGTCCCTATTAAGCTTATGATTGTATTTGCCCGGTGATTGATGTAGATATATTTATACTATTCCCATAGTGATAGCACGTTTTACTAAATCAGCTGCGGTTTTGCTGCCAAGTTTATGCATAAGTCTATTGCGGTGGTATTCAATTGTTCTTTCGGTTCTGCAGATTCTTTGTGATATTTCTTTATTAGTATTGCCGGCAACAATCAAATTCAGAATTTCGGCTTCACGTTTGGTTAACGACTTGTTGAGCCTAATGTTAAGCAGGGTATTTTCCAGAAGTTCATCCGCTTCCGGCTGCTCTGCTGTTTGAAAAGGTCGGGGATTGCTTTTGGGAAGATGAGGATTCTTCGCAGTAGATATGATACTTTCTTTCTCTAATAATTCTGAGTTGTTGGCCATTATTGAGCCTGATTAAATGCTATTTTGCAGCAAAAAAGCGGCAAACGCTATTTCTGCAATAGTAATTCTCGAAAATAAGGGGCCGAACTTAAGGGTTTTTAATGGAAAATTGTGAAAAAATCACAAATTTGTCAGGAAATCCTAAAGTATTTACAAAATCCAACGAAAAAGAAACAGGGACGTATTGTTGTTTGGAACAAACGTAACCCAAAGTTTGCTGAAATAGCGAGAAAACGGCTTCTGGATGGTTTAATAAATGGCAGCATCTCAAACAGATATCAAGTCACAGACGATAGAATTGGCAACAAAGGCTTTTGGGGCTTTTTGTCAGGACATTTCCGGTATGTTCAAAGTGAATATGAAGTGCAGTCAAAAGGAACTGTGCACTGAGACGGCTAAAGGACTTGCCAAAAGATTTGAAAAGCTGGCCGCCGTCAATTTCATAAAAACTAAAGGCATTTTAGATGGGATTTTCCCTGTAGTGTTTGACCGGGGGGGTCTATTTACACTGGCCGGTACCATCGTAATGCTGCCAAAACAAAAAATCCTTGATAATAGAAAACTTGGCTCAGCCGAAGATGCCCAGGGCATGGCTGATGCCATAAGGGAATCCGGTAATCTTCTCGTCGGTACGTGGGATAGAATATTCCGCGAAGAAATGGAAAGTCATGGCCGTTTCGTACAAACAAATACATTTATCGGAGACCCCTGGGATAACCCGAAGGGAAAGATAGGTCTGTCTGATGATGAAGAATTTTCGTTCATTCCTTATGAAATAACAATTGACGATTATCCGGCTTTCAATTGCGGTGTTATTCTGCCGGAATCAATCTTTAGTAAAACAGATGCACCAAATGCTGAAACACCAGCTCCTGCGGATGAAAAAACTCAGGAAAAACCACAGGAAGAAGCAAAAGCCGAAGAAACTACCAAAGTCGAAGCTGGTCCAGAAAAAGCACCAGAGCCAACGGACGGCAAAGAACCGGCCGCAGGGCCTGTTTCAGAAACTATACAAAAAATGGTGAAATCGTCGACAAATTTGTCCGATAGAACCGCCGGTCTGATATCTTTGTCGATGTGTGCAAAAGATATTATGCAAAAAGAGGTTCTTTGGGGCAATGCCGATGATACTGTCCAGCAGGCTCTGACAAAAATGCAGCAGGCTGATGTCGGCTATATAATGGTAGGCAGCAACGGACAAATCGATGGTATAGTCTCAACATTTGATTTAGCTTCCGCTCTCAGCGTGTATCTAAAGCCTATGTTCGCCAAATGGCGCAGACCGACAGATGATGCTACACTTCAAATCAGAATCAAATGGATAATGACAAGACCCGTCCGCACTATAAAGCCGGACACTTCACTTGCAGCAATAATAGAAAGTATGTGCCAATCTAATTTACGTTGCCTGCCGGTAGTCGAGAAGGGCGGCAAGGTGATTGGCATGATAACGGTATTCGATGTTTTTAAAGCGATGCTGGACACTACTGAGTCCGGCATTTCTACCACAGGCAAAACACCACAGGCGCCATTATTGATATAATAGTTATATCAGATATTAAATATCTCTTTTGAATCATTGTTCTTATGTATTTGCTCTGGAAAATTCACCTGATATAAATCTAAATTAACACTTATCAGCGTCAAATCTGGTACTTTCCGAAATGCATTACTGTCTTAAAAATGCCGAATTAAATGATAACGTAAAATTGATGTAACTTGAGATACTATCTAAACATAAAGAAGGAATGCTATGGAAACTAATAATAGACTCATGGAACTCATCGGGCAATTATCAGAGGCATCGGAATCATCAGTGTCGACTGCTGACGAACTAAGCAAAACAGAAGCACAAAAAGCTGATACTGAAAATACTGTTTCGCTGATATTGGACTTTATCGCTGAATCCGAAGCGCAACTCAAATCTGCAGGAGATGGATTGCATAAACTTGAGGTAAAGCCGGATGAGATAGAGGTACTTAATCAGATGTTTCACGCGTTTCATACGATAAAAGGTATGGCGTGGTTTCTTAACCTGACTGACATAGGGTCGCTGGCACATTCAGCCGAAAATTTGCTTGGTCTTACTCTTAAGGGTGAGTTGATATTGGGCGGCAACAATATCCAAGCTGTCTCTGCATCAATCGATATGCTGGAAATTATGATCGTTAATCTGAAAAAGTCGATAGAACCAAGCAAACTATCGTCTCACAAGGCCGATTCGAGCGATGAGAAGAACAGTGCTGCGATGTTCATAGCAAAGACAATTATGACAACTAATGTAATTAGTGTTAAAAGGCAAACTGAAATATATGAAGCCATAAGAACATTGTCAGAACACAACATTACCGGTCTGCCTGTTGTTAACGACGACATGAGCATTGCAGGTATTATCACGGAAAAAGACGTACTGAATCTGTTATATGACGTAAAGAGCAAACGGGGCAAGGTTGAGGACTTTATGACAAAAGGTGTCGTTAGTTTTAACGAGGATGACAGCCTGATCGATATTACCGAGTGTCTTATAAAAAACAGTTTTCGAAGAGTTCCAATAATAACAGAGGGGAAACTGGTGGGCATTATCAGCAGAAAAGACATCATTGAATATATATTAAAGCTGAGAAACAAAGATAAAGCCTGCCAGGCAGAAAGTCACTGAAAGAACGAAAATCCTTATGGATAAGAGAACTATAACAGTTCTGCTGGTAGAGGACAACGAAGGCGACATTCTGCTGGCCAGGAGGATGCTGGCAAATTATTCTCAGTTAGTTGAATGTGTTGTGGAATCAGTACAAAGCCTGTCAGAGGCTGTTAAATATCTTAGCAGTGACAAAAAATGCGATGTTATATTGCTTGATATGGGACTTCCTGACAGCAGCGGCATTGAGACAGTTCAAAGGGTCAGACAAGCCAATCAATATATACCTATCGTGGTGTTAACCGGATTTGATGACGAAGAAACAGGGCTTTTGACAATAAAAAATGGTGCGACGGATTATCTGGTTAAGGACAGGCTGTCAAAGGACATATTGATTCGGACTCTTAACTTTGCACTCGAGCGCAAGCATGCAGAAGAAGAGGTAAGAAATACAAAGACAATGCTGGAAAATATTACTCGGGGAATTTCAGAAGAAATAATGCTTCTGGATAAAGACCTTAAAATTTTATGGGCCAATCATAGTTTGCTTACGCAAACGAGTAATAAACCGGAAAATATTTCAGGGAAATACTGTTATCAAGTGACCCACAATCAGGAATTTCCCTGTTGTCCTCCGCAGGACCCTTGTCCCGTCGCTGAGCTTCGAAAAACAGGATGCCAGGTCAATATGGAACACATCCATTTCGATAAAGATGGAAATAAGAGGTTTGTTGATGTTAGTGTCTATCCGGTTAAAGACGAAAAAGGAGAAATTGTCCAATTTATACATTTAAGTCGCGACATTACCGAACGCAGGAAAGCGGAAGAGTCGCTGCGATTCCAAAAAATGCTGCTGGAGTCTCAAAACGAGGCATCGATGGATGGCATTCTGAACGTGGACGCCAATGGCAAGATAATCTGGTTCAATCGCCGATTTGTAGAAATGTGGCAAATTCCGCAAGAGGAGATACAATCAGGCTCTGACGATGCCGTGATCAGGTATATTCTGGACGAGATTGTCGACCCCGATACTTTCGTAGTAAAGATCAGAGAATTATATACGAATCGGGATGTCAGAAGCAAGGATGAAATTTGTCTAAAGGACGGAAGAGTTTTCGAACGTTACAGTTCGCCGGTAATAGGTGAAGGCAAATATTTGGGCCGAATCTGGGTATTCCATGATTTTACCAATCGCAAGCGGGCGGAAGAGTCGTTGCGACGTGAACGTAACAAAGCCCAGAACTACCTTGATGTCGCCGGTGTAATAATGCTCGTTCTTAACGATGACCTCACAGTTCATCGAATAAACAATAAAGGCTGCGAGATTTTGGGATTTACAGAGAAGGAAATTTTTGAGAAAAACTGGTGCGATAATTTCGTGCCGCCGGAATGCAGAAAAGAAGTAAGCGAGATGCTTAAGGGACTGATAAACGGCGAAATAGGCAAATACGAATATCACGAAAACCCGGTCTTAACCCAAACCGGCCGGCAACGGCTAATAGCATGGCATAACTCCGTATTGCGAGACGAAATCGGACGAATCAAGTCGATATTGAGTTCCGGTGAGGACATAACTGAGCGTAAAGAAGCTGAAGATGTGATTAAAAAGGCCTATAATGATTTAGAAAAAGCTAATGCCAATCTGAAGAATATGCAGGCTCAAATCATCCAGAACGAAAAGCTTGCTTCAATCGGCCAGCTTGCTGCCGGCATCGCTCATGAAATGAATACTCCCGTAGGATTTACCGCCAGCAATTTCGAGACCCTCGCAACATATTTCAGCAAGTTCAAGACTTTGCTCGATATGTATAACAAATTAGCCGGCGAAATGCCGAATATCGACAAAAACAAAATTATAGCAAGAACGGCAGAGATAGAAAAGACCGCCGACGATATGAAAATGGGCTTCATCCTTGAAGATATTAACGCATTATTCGAAGAATCTAAAGAAGGACTTCAACGCGTCACTACAATCATACAAAACCTCAGAGATTTCTCGAGAGTCGACAAAATAGACTCATATGATGAATTTGACATTAGACGCGGTATGGAGGCAACTCTGGCTGTGGCGAGGAACACGATTAAATATAATGCGAATGTAACAATCGAATCTGCCGATATACCGCATGCAATTTGCAACGCAAGTCAGATAAATCAGGTGTTCCTGAACATTCTTGTCAATGCTGCCCAGGCGATTGAGTCCCAGCAAAAGGGGAGGATGGGCAATATCAAAATTAGAATCTATCCGTCAGACCCACACGTTGTATGCGAGATAGAAGACGATGGTCCGGGTATTCCGCAGGAATATCTAAAGAGAGTATTTGAACCCTTCTTTACAACCAAACCTGCGGGCAAGGGAACCGGGCTTGGTCTTGCCGTTTCTTATGATATTATCGTAAACAAGCATAAAGGCGTCATCCTTATTGACAGCCAAGTCGGCAGGGGGGCTAAATTCACAATTAAACTTCCGATAAGCAGGAAAACTCCGGATTCTGGAAAGGAGATAGAAAGCAATGGACAGGAAAACCATATTATTTGTGGACGATGAGGTAAAGGTACTTAACTCCCTGAGAAGGGGCCTTATCGATGAGCCGTATGAGACTCTTTTTGCTGACAGCGGGGCAAAGGCTCTTGAAATTCTCGCGCAGAAAGAGGTTCATATACTTGTAACTGATATGCGAATGCCCGAGATGTCCGGCCTTGAGCTTCTCAAAATCGTCAGAGAAAAATACCCCCGCATCATAAGGATAGTTCTTTCGGGATATACGCAAATAACCACTCTGCTGACAGCGATCAACCAGGGGGAAATTTATAAGTATATCACCAAACCATGGCAGATGGAGGAAGAATTCAAGCCGGCTATCCGTCAGGCAATAGAGTATTATAACGAACGTGAAGCAACTGCTCAGAAAGTTTAGTAGAAAAGTAAATGGCTCTTCTTAAGCCAAGCTTTCCTTGGCTTATCGACTTCCTAATCTTCGTACATCCAATCCCATCTTGCAGGGATTTTGCTTCTTTGAATTTCTCTCGCCAATTGGCGGGTTTCTTTTATCAACTCGTACTCATAGACATATCTTCTTTCGTAGTTGTCAAATTTGGAAAAGTCAATGTGTATGGCGGAAGAAGGATAAAAATCCACTATGCAATAATACGTTTTTAAGCGAGGTATATATTTATAATCACACTGCATAACAATGCCGCGAATATCTTCCTTGAGCATTTTATATCTTACGACATCTCCGTTTTGAAATTTTGGAGCAGGACAAGCGTCTGTCGGTCTGCAAAGTTCTTCTCCGAATCCGGGCAGAGCGGCAGGGTCGCCGAGCTTTATTTTCGCACATCCGACCATAGGTAATACCGCCAGGAGCAGTGTCAATAGTAAAAACTGTTTACCCATTTTTATATCCTCCTTTGCGCAAATAAAAAAGCCAGCGAACGGACAATTATCCATCCCTGGCAAATTTAATCTAAATAACCGGAGAATAAATATACCAAATTTGGTGATTATTGTCAAATTGTTATTTTATTTGTATGGAGTATGTATGCTGGAGATATTTTAGTGTTTGGGTGTGGTATTAGATTGGTTTGAGAGTTTTTGGAGCCGTCCATTAAGCAGTTTCACAGCTTCAGCATTACGATTTTGGAGAGCCTCGAAACGCTGCGTAATATTGGCTAACTGGTCTTGCAGTTTTTTTATCTCTGCTTTTGAGTTGTTCAGGTCGCTCTGGCTTCGCTGGAGTTCGTTGTTGGATATCATTGCATTTGCCTTAACTTTGGCAACTTCGGCTTCGGAGTCAGCCAGCTTCTTTTCGAGAGGTTTAATTTCAGCGACTTTTTCAGCCAGATTCTCACGGCTGCTGTAAAAACTAAAGCAAATGAAAGATAATATTATAACAAGTATCACCAGGCAGGCGGTAATGCCTTGCCAAATGAGTTTGACCTTGACCTGGTCGGTTATAATACCCAAAAGCAGGTCGCTGTTGCGGACTATTTGGTTTAGACCTGATTTTTTTCCATCTTTTTTAGCACTTTTGATAATCTTTGGGGATTCTGCGGCTGTTTCAGGTGTCAGCGAGCCAAGAATCGAATCTTCAAGTGATAAAACCTGCTGCAATTCCTGTAAAATCGTATTGTCAGTATCTTTTTTCATAGTTAATTCCCCGCCCAGGTGACTGTAAGAGTTTGTGTAGCAGTGTATAGACCGGAATCAGCTACATTATCCGCAATATTGCTTGCTCTGACCCAAAGTGTTACTGCTACATCATTGTCGCCGGGCCTATAAGTTATGGCTGCCGGAGTCGTAAGGAAAGTTTCGTAACTTTCATAGGATGTATTGCTTCCACCGGTTTCGCTGGAGCCATCACCGTCAAATTCCAGCTTGTATTCTGTAACAAGAGTATCGGTTGCATTATGCAGTTGAGCATCCGGGCCATTTTCGGCGGTGATTTCAGCTTCCATTACAGTTCCATTTACATCCAAAATAATAGTAGCGCTGCCTTCGCGTATATCAGTCTGACTGGAAATACTCGTCAGCGAAATCGGACCAAAACTGGAGGAACGCCACAGATATTGAGCGCATATAACTGTCGGCAAACAGGTCAATGCCAATATAGCAATAATAATATGGCGGCTTATCGATTTCATTTGCCTGTAACTCCATATGAAGCTTTATTTTCAACATCGAGCAGAAGAATTGCCTCCTGCAATATTTGACGCTCCTGCTCTACATTTAGCGGATTATCAAGATAAGACAAAGCTGTATTATTGATGTCGTGTGAGGTATTGTCCGGCTGCCTTTGATTGTCAAGCAGATTGACGACCTCGTTTAGCGACTTGATTTCTTCATTTGTATTCCGCATTTTTTTGTTATTCTCCTGCCTTGTATTAAATGTAGCGGTACGCAAATTTCCAATTTCGTTGACTTCATTAATCAGCTTGTTGCTATTGGAAGCAGTGGCATTTTCTCCTTCCCTTATTAGTTGCGGGGTGATAAAAATCATCACTTCTTTTTTAGTCGTGCTGTCCTGTTTGCTTTTGAAAATACCGCCGGCAACAGGAATGTCGCTGAGCAGGGGAACTCGCTTATGATTAGTAGAGTCCTGAGTCTCAATAAGCCCGCCTATGACAATCGCATCGCCTTCTTTTACCCTGACACAGGTATCGGCCTTTCGGCGCCTGATTACCGGCAGGTCGCCGCTTGAGTTATTGCTGCCTGATGAATTTCGTCTTGAAGCCACATCGCTGACTTCGGTAAGGACATCAACCGTAATATCATCGTTATCGCCTATATACGGCGTTATTTCCATCATGACACCGGATTTGATTACCTGAAGGTCTGTGCGGAAAGACGAACCATTAAGGTCTGTAATTATCGTAAAATATTCATCCAGTGATATATCTATAGTAGCTTTTTGACCGTTAAGAGTGGCTACTCTGGGACGCGACCTTATACTGGCCTTTTTTTCCGCAACCAGTGCACGAAGAGTCGCGCTCAAACCGGTTAAATGGCTTGCCGCAATACTTGCGTAACTTCCAAATCCTGTAAACCCTGCTGCCCCTTCTGTCATGCTGAACGAAGTATGCGGACTTGAAAATGTCCAATCTATTCCTAATTCATCACTGGTGGTTTCCCAGAGGTCCACAACAAGCACCTCCAGCATAATCTGCTCTCTTGGAAGATCCAGCTTCTCAATCATTTCCATTATATTTTTTGCAATTTCCGGTTCCGCATAGATGAAGACTTCATTTTCTCTTTCTCCGCTGGTTACAAATTGCTGAATAGGTTTTGGCAGAGAAGAGCGAAGATGTTTCGCTGTTATGTATTTCAGGTAGTAACGGGTGCTTGTTGCGATTGACATTGTAGTCGGGCAGGTTGTATCGCCGCAGACGATAAGGTAGAAATTCTTGCTTTTTTTATAAATGAAAAGGCCCTGACCCGCAACCAACTCTCTAAGACACTCATCTAACAGTCTGCCTTTGCCGGCGTCAAGCGAAACGAGGGGGTCGGGTACGTGCGGACAAGTACTTATAGTAACGCCGCTTTCTATGGATATATCACGAAGAATCTGGCTCAGCGGCACATCAACCCACACGTTTTTAACCAATATATCTTCATTAGCGCCTGCAGGGCCGGCGTTAGCATTATCAGCTACAGCAGAATAGCTGAATATACCGAGCAGCAGTGCCGCAAATATTGCTGCTGCTGTTTTATATTGGTTTTGTCTGGTTGTTAACAATATCATAGCCGTTTTTATTTATCCGTTATAACGCGGGCGTTTTTATCTATCACAATAGAAACAGGGATTTTATATGGTTCAGCATCATTTTGACCCTGACTGTCTAATCCCGACAGTTCTGTTTCGACAATAATCGTCCAATTATATGTTCCCGGGCTGGCGTCGGACGGTACTTTTACTTTATAAGAGATTGAAGACTGGCTGTTTGGGGCGATAGTAATATCTGTCGTCTTCAATTCAACCCAATCGCTGCCTGGCCCATTGCCTTCAACTCGGCAATCAGCAGCGACAGTATTCAGGCCCTGATTGGTAACCCCAATTGTATCTGCTGTAAGGCGTCCGGGATTTAATTTCAATTTGAGCTGTTGCGGTTCAAACGTCAACTGCGATTTGCTGTCTTTTATAAAATTCTTAACCCATACATCTGCCAAATCCGGGCTTATTGTAAATTCCGCATCCTTGGTTATTTTACGTTTATACTTTGCGTCGGAAGTGAAAAATATGCGGAGTTTATATTGGCCGGCCGGCAATGGTTCTGCCATTATGCCGGTAAACCAGCGGCTGTCGCCGGGTAAAACCTGTCTGCGGCTTGCATGCAGCGGAATTGCCGCTATTCTGCGCCAGTCCTCTGAATAAACATAGGCTTTTCCTCTTGCTAAAATGGCTGCCAATCCATCATTTTTCAGTTTTGTCTCAACTTTTAATGACCGCTTTTGTTTGATTTTATTAAGAACCGAAACTGGTGCATTTTTATCAATTTCGGTTGTGTCAAACTCCGGCAGGGTAATATTTACGTCAGTAATATTGCCGCGTTCGCTGTAGCTTCTTCGAGCCACATGAATAAATATACCGGAAGCCGTTCTCAGCTTAACCTGTACTCCTTTTTCGCCCTTTTGGAGTTCGCCCAGTTCAACCATAGCGGCTGCCCAGTAATCGCCATCGGCATCTATCGGCGCTGTTACAGTTGCCTTTACTTCTCTGGATTCGCCGGGCTGAAGTACAAATGCATTCGCGTCCAGGCTGATCCAATCTACAGCGGTTCTGGGGTGTTTATATTCCGGCCCAAAGGAAAGCTGCCCTGTGTCGGAAACCATGAAATCAAGCACATTTATTTTTATTGGACAGGGGCGGGGGCTGGAACCTCTTTTATTATTTGATACAGTGATAGAAAAAGTAGCTTTTTTACCCGGCTTGACCTCAACTGTTTGCTGCAGGGGGCTTACAGCCATTCCAGCAAAACAAACTCCCTCTAAAACAAACAAGAACAGGGCTATCAACCCTGCTCCTCTGCAACAAATTTGTGATATCCTTCTCATAATTTTACTCCTTTAACTTGTAGATAAATTATTGCTTAATAAATTCTCATCTCCTAATCAGGTTAAGCATAGTCTTGATTAGTCATCACTGACCCAGGCGGCGGTAATTGTTTGTGTTGCGGTATAACTGCCGGAGTCTGAAACCTCGTCAGTATCGTTTGTTGCTTCTACGGACAATGTAACCTCAACGTTACCGTCGGTATTGACATGGGTTATATCTAAAGCCGTCGCCAGGAAAAGGTTATGAAGTGCATAGACATCTGAACCACTGGCGGTTACCGCATCAGAGTCGGCGCCGGTATCAGGGTCTCCATCGCCATCGGTTGCTATCTTATACTTTGTTACAAGTACATCAGTGCCGTCGTCTAATTGTGCATCTGCATCATTATCAGCGCTAAGTTCTACATTACAGTTAGTCCATAACGTGTACGCTGAAGTGCCTTCCGGGTTATCAGCCTGCGCGGTAATCGGAGCTTCTCCGGATTGTGCATCCAGGTCAATAGCGTCGAAAGCAGCTCCTTCCCATTCTATAATCGAGTCCACGGTTACAGATATGGCGCACGTAGCTGAATCATCCCCTGGGTCGTCAGCAAACGCCGGCTTAGGGTTATAGCTGATGACCATAACACAAATCACAGTTAGCAATAAAAGCATTGTCTTTTTCATAATTTTGTCCTCATAATCGAATATCATTTTTACATTTTTGTTAAAGAACAAACGACAACATTAGTCATGGTGTTTAACTCGACTGAATTCACTTATTTTTTTTAACACGTTGAATTAGCAGAAGTTGCCTTATTAATTTTTTCGTCAAATATTAACGATGAAGTAATTTCGGAAAGTACCTGATTATTTCATTATTTATACCGATTTAAAAAAGGACGGGTGATATTAACCCCTTGCCCGCCTGAGTTTATAGGCTGAAAATAAGACTAAATCCGACGAGCTTTCAATTTACCCAATCTTATTTGACTGCCGACCCAAACGAAACTTTGCTGCATAGGTTATCGGTCCTGTCCATCGATGCGCCCTATTTATAGGGTGTGCTAACTCTCTAAGTCCGAATAAATTTATTTATTTTCAGAATTTACCCATTTAAAAACATAACAAATAAATTGCCTATATTACCATTTTAGACCTTAAAATTATTGACTTTTATGGCCTGATTTTGATAGAATAATTACATAATGAGCAGCAGTAAAATTAATATTATATCGTTAATGTCGTGTATTTTGTGTAGTGCAGTATTGCCGGTTTTAGCTGTTCCGCCGCCCACATCTGCCACGTGTAGAATTACATGTACCGTCTCGGAAATTGTGGAATGGTCGCAAACATCCTTTCCGGAAATTGATTTGGGCGAACTTACCACCAAAAATAAGCAAGCCTCCGGCCAAGCAGAACTTACGCTATATACCAATGGCGATGTAACCATCATAGCTGATAACAGTAATAGTGCAGAACTGTCTTCTGGACCACACACTCTCCTGACCGAATACATGTTGAGATATGACGGCTCAGGGATAAATCAAACTGGCGGCAGGCCGACTGAATGGTGTTCGTTTGACACCTTTCTTAAGGAAGGGGCAGACATAACACATGTTCCTGCCGATGGGGCTGTTGAGGTAATTTTGTCAGTCAAAGCTTCAATAAAAGAAATACGTCCTGAGAATTCAGGCCGATACGATGCTATCCAGACTCTTACGGTTTGCTGGAAGTCATAGACGAATTTTTCGGCATCTCTTTCGTTTCTTCAGTTTTAATATAGCCGGTAAGCTTTTGAGCGAATTTTCTAATTTTAGATATTGACTCCTCTGTTTTCAGGCTGGATTTTTTTACAGGTCTGCGATAAACAGTTTCTGTCTGGCCCGACTTGAAATTGTCCATAGCTGCATTTGGATTAATTATACTTTTAAGAGTATTTATCTGCTTCTGGAGCTCTTTTATTTTGATTTGTTCTTTGGCAATCGCATTATCGGCTTCCACTTTGATTCTTACCATTGTTATCCCCAGCTGGGCCTTGATTTTTTCCGTCTCTTCTGCGTAAGCCTTTGATTTTTGGGCAGATTCCGCCTTAAGAGTCTCAATAATCCCAATATATGCTTTTTCCTTTTCGTCCGCTCTTGTTTTTTCTCTGAGTATCGCTTCTTGCGTCTCTGCCTGCAGCTTTGATAATCTTTCTTTAAACTCAGCCCTGACATTAGCAGTCGATTCTTCAGCATTCGCTTTTGCTTTGCTGACAGCCTCGTCTGCCTGTGCTTTTATTTGAGCAACGGTCTCCTGAATTCTGGTTTTAAGAGCAAATAAGGTTTCTTCAGCTTTTTCCTGTTCTTGTTCTATCAGTCTTTTAGTCTCTGTCCGGGCGATAGCCTTGGCTTTGTCTATTGCTTCCTGAGCCTCTAATCTTACGCGGGATATCGCGGCTGAGGACTCAGATTTAAACCGTGATATTTTCTCTTCTTCTGCTGCCTTGACTTGGGCAATCTTGCTGGTCAAGTCCTCAGTCCTTAGCTTTTCTTTGTTTAGATTCTCCTGGGCCAGAACTTTGGCCTTGGCCTCTGATTCCGCTAAAGCCTCTACGCTGGCAATATGTTGCAATAGGGTGGCAAGTTTCTTATCTGTTTCAGCCTTGATTCTGGCAATAGTTTCCTCTGACTCAGATTTCATTTTTGATATCTCCTTTTCATAAATCTTTGATTTCGCATCAGCTTCTGCTTTAAGAGCGGATATGACATCCTGAGCTTTTGTCTGTTCTTGTGCTATCAATCTTTTAGCTTGTGTCTGGGCGAGGGCACTGGCTTTATCTATCGCTTCCTGAGCCTCTAATCTTATATGGGATATCTGGGCTGAAGACTCAGATTTAAGCTGAAATATTTTCTCCTGGGTTTCGGCCTTGACTTGGGCAATGTTGCCGGTCAATTCATCAGCTCGTAATTTCTCTTTGTTCAGATACTCTTGAACCTGGGTTTTGGCTTTGGCTTCTGATGCCGCTAAAGCCTCTGCTCTGGCGGTTTGCTGTAATTGAGCGGCAAGTTTCTCATCCGCTTCAGTCTTAATATTAGCAATGGTCTCTTGCGATTCAGACTTAATTTTAGATATTGATTTTTCAGTCTCTGCCTTGATTTGAGATATCCGTTCCTCGTAATTCTTTTCTTTCTCGGCGTATTCAGCTTTAATGCTGTCGATAGCAGCCTGAGCTTGTGCCCGGGCGATTGTTCTGACTTTACTTATTGCTTCCTGAGCCTCTAATCTTACACGGGATATCTCGGTGGAAGACTCGGATTTAAGCTGAAATATTTTCTCCTGGGCTTCTGCTTTGACTTGAGCAATGTTGCCGGTCAATTCATCAGCTCTTAGTTTCTCTTTATTTAAAAGCTCCTGGGCATGAGTTTTAGCTTTGGCTTCTGATGCAGCTAAAGCCTCTGCTCTGACGGTTTGCTGTAATTGAGCGGCAAGTTTCTCATCCGCTTCAGCTTTGATCTGAGCAATAGTTTCATGAACCTTAGTTTTAAGGGCAGATATGATCTCCTGGGCCTTTGTTTGCTGCTGTGCGAGCGAACTTTTAGCTTGGGCCTCAATTTGACGTATCTGCTGCTCGTAATTTTTTTCTTTCTCGGTATATTCAGTTTTGATGCTGTCGATGGCGGTCTGAGTTTCTGTGCGGGTTATTGCCCTTTCTTTACTTATCATTTCCTGAGCCTCTAATCTGATACGGGACATCTCAGTGGAAGACTCAGATTTAAGCTGAGATATTTTCTCCTGGGCTTCTGCTTTGACTTGGGCAATGTTGCCGGTCAATTCCTCAGTTCTCAGCTTTTCTTTGTTAAGATACTCTTGGGCCAGAACTTTGGTGTTGGCCTCTGATGCTGCCAAAGCCTCTGCTCTGGCGGTCTGCTGTAATTGAGCGGCAAGTTTCTCGTTTGCTTCAGTCTTAATATTAGCAACGGTCTCCTGCAACTCAGATTTAATTTTTGATATTAATTTTTCAGACTCCGCTTTGATTTTTGCTATCTCTTCCTCATAAATCTGTGATTTTGTATCATTTTCTATTTTAAGAGCAGATATGGTCTGCCGGCTTTCCAATTCAATTTGAGAAATCCGCTGCTTATAACTTTTTTCTTTCTCAGCGTATTCAGTTTTAATGCTGTCGATAGCCGTTTGAGCTTCTGCCTTGACTTGGGCAATCTTGGCGGTCAATTCTTCAGCTTTCAGCTTCTCTTTGTTCAGATACTCTTGAGCCTGAGTTTTGGCTTTAGCTTCTAATGCCGCTAAAGCCTCTGCTCTTACGGTCTTTTGTATTTGAGCGGCAAGTTTCTCTTCTGTCTCTGCTTCTGATTTGATTTGTATAGCAATTTTTTGTGTCTCTGCCCTGATTTTCGCTATCTCTTCTTCGTAAGTCTGTAATTTTGTATCATTTTCTGTTTTAAGAGCAGATATTATCTCCTGGGCCTTTGTTTGCTGCTGTGCGAGCGAACTTTTGGCTTGGGCCTCAATTTGACGTATCTGCTGCTCGTAATTTTTTTCTTTCTCGGTATATTCAGTTTTGATGCTGTCGATGGCGGTCCGAGTTTCTGTGCGGGCTATTGTCCTTTCTTTACTTATCATTTCCTGAGCCTCTAATCTGATACGGGATATCTCGGTGGAAGACTCAGATTTAAGCTGAGATATTTTCTCCTGGGCTTCTGCCTTGGCTTGGGCAATCTTGCCGGTCAATTCATCAGCTCTTAGTTTCTCTTTATTTAAAAGCTCCTGAGCCTGAGTTTTGGCTTTGGCTTCTGATGCTGCTAAAGCCTCTGCTTTTACGGTCTTTTGTATTTGGGCGGCAAGTTTCTCTTCTGTCTCTGCTTCTGATTTGATTTGTATAGCAATTTTTTGTAACTTTGCCTTGATTCTCGCTATCTCTTCCTCATAAGCCTGTGATTTTGTATCATTTTCTATTTTAAGAGTAGTTATTGTATCTTCAGCCTCTGCCTCGATTTGAGATATTCGTTCCTCGTAATTCTTTTCTTTCTCGGCATATTCAGCTTTAATGCTGTCGAGAGCTGCATGAGCTTCTGCACAGACGATTGCTCTCTCTTTGTCTATCGCTTCCTGAGCTTCTAATCTTACACGGGATAGCTCGGCTGAAGACTCAGATTTGAGTTGAGATATTTTCCCTTGGGCTTCTGATTTGATTTCCGATATGATTTGGCTGTACAGGTTTCTTTTTTCGTCAGCCTTGGACTTGATTTTGGCGATAATCTTTTTAGCATCGGCATTAACGTTAGCGAATTGCGAATTTTGAGTCTTTTTTTCAGTTTCAGGTATGGCATCGGCTTTAGCGATTGCTTTTGTAAGTATCTTTGCAATGTGCGGCTTGATATTAAATAGAGCCATAACTGTCTTTCAAGAGATTATCCGCTTTTGGCTGAAAAACTTCCATTTTCCTTCCAAAATGCGGTAAAGATTTATCCAGAATTCCGGCCATAACTTATGATTAAGCTTTAATAGAACCAAAGCAGCGACATATCTATATTTCGGCATTTTTAGTGCAAAGACTGGAAGTTTTTCAGGACGTGGCCTGATGGTAAGCAGTGGGGGTTTTTATGCCTCGGCGGCTTGAAGTTGGGACTGCTGAATGGACTGATTTTGCTCGCCTGGCTTGAAAGGCAGAGGCTGGGCGAACTGAATCGCGATTTTTTTCATAAAGGAATTACAATGCTCTATCCTGCGGATAAAGCCGCTGCGTATATAGTTTTCCATATTGAACGAGTTGTCCTGTCCATAACGCGGCACGCTGAATCTTGTGGTTATGTATTGACCTTCGTGAGGACAAGTGTTGCTATAACAGGTAAAAGCCGCTCCGCTGCTCGAAAGGTCTACTATTTGGCCTTGTGACAAGACATCGTTAAAATCCTCGGCAAACCAGATAGGCCAGTGATAACTTAGTCGTTTTTCTCTCCGTCGTTCAATTGTCTGTTTATTCATCTTTGGTTCCATTTTCGTTTGATATTTGGGCAATCGTCAAAAGATAAATACGGGTTAACAAAATCATTTGTAAAATTTGCCGATTTTTTCAGATGAGCGGATAACGTTCAAAAAACATACTTTTTTAGCAATGGAAAATAGTGGTACGAAAAAATATAGAAAACCTATGTCCTATAATGCTGGAAATTTATGTGCTGCAAAGGTTAGTTTGTCTTGATTTTACTTGACCCGGCGACTTGTTTTTGGTATATATTTAATAGCTGGGTTTAGCGCAGATGCAAAAAAAATTTAAAGAGCAAAACTCCAGCGGGGAGCCAGACGGTCTGGCTCCCTTTCTATATATTTTTATAGCTTGCTAACCATTTCAGCGAACATATTTCCCCTCTGCACGAAATTAACAAACATATCATAACTTGCGCAGGCAGGACTCATTAAAACTACATCGCCGGAGGTTGAAATTTCCTCTGCCTTGTTTACCGCCTCGGCGAGCGAGCCGGCCCGATAAATCGGCGGCACTTTGCCGGTCTTTTTTACGGATTGCTCAATTTTATCGGCTGTTTGTCCTATTAGAATCAACGCCTTGAGTTTGCCTGAAATTGCCTGGGCCATTTTGTCAAAATCAAGACCTTTATCGTAGCCGCCGGCTATGAGGACTTTTGGCTCACTAAAAGCTTCAACCCCGACAACCGTACTTTCCGGAGTGGTAGCTATCGAATCATTATAATATCTTACGCCATTGACAGTGCCGACGAGCTCAAGTCGATGCGGCAGAGAAACGAAACTGCCGACAGACTCTATTAACTGCTCATCAGTCAGGCCGAAATGATGGGCGATTGTTACCGCCGCTGCGAGATTTTCCCTGTTTGCCTTGCCGGGCAGCTTTAAAACGGCTGTCAATCTGCTGTCGAGCTTTTCCCTATCAAATAAATAACATTTGCGGCCTGTCTTTTTATATTTTTCGTACCATTCAAGACATTTATCGTCGTAAACATTTAAGACAGCGACATCGCCGGCTTTTTGAAAGCGGAAAATGTTTTCTTTGGCGTTACAGTAATTTTCCATCGTTTTGTGTCTGTCGAGGTGGTTTGGAGCGATATTCGTAATGCAGCCGATATAAGGCGATTTTTTTATGCGGGCAAGCTGCTCAAGCTGAAAGCTCGATATTTCAAGAACGACAATATCGTCCTTTTTAATCTGCTCGAGAGTTTCAAGCAGCGGACGATTGCCGATATTGCCGCTTAGGAAGACCTGGCCGGATTTTATATTTTTGAGCAGATGTGCCGTCAGCGCGGTAGTTGTACTTTTGCCGTTCGAGCCTGTGATTGCGACTATTTTTGCAGGACATAACCGGAAGAATATTTCCATCTGGGATGTTATAAGTTTATTTTTTTCTTTAGCGGCTTTAATATATTGATTTGCCTCGTCCACTGCGGGATTGACGATAATTACATCTGAATTTGTAAAATCGGATATTTGATGGCCGCCGATGTGAAACTCAATATTTTTGAAACTTTCAAGCTCTTTTATCGAACCGGCAAGTTTTTTCTCGTCGCCTTTATCGGTTACAATAACTTTTTTGGCATATCGTGCGGCAAATTTCGCGGTATCTACACCGCCGCCGAACACGCCAAGCCCCATTACGACAACAGATTTGCCTTTGAGAAAATCGACATTCATTATCTTTGCTGCGCTGCCTGCGCAAGCTCAATCTTAGCGTCAATTACAGCCTGTTCGATGCACTTTTCCCAGTTATCGCCGAACTGCTGTATATATTTTTCATTTTCATAAGCGTAAATTATAGACCTTGATGCGCTGATAAGTGCGCCTGAACCATCCGGTTTGCAGAATCGTACACAATCATCGGCTGTTGCGCCCTGCGAGCCGAAACCCGGCACAAGGAACCATATATTTTTATATTTTTCACGAAGAGCAGTGGTCTGCTCGCCGCTCGTTCCGCCGACGACCATACCGACATTGCTGAAGCCGCTGTTGCTGATTCGCTGTTTTTGATTTGCGATTTGGGCTACTACTTCGGCGAGTTTTTCATACATTTTTACTCCCTCTGAATCGGCGAAATCCTGAATAACTGCCGCCGAAGGATTGCTCGCGCGAACCCAGACGAAAACTCCTTTGCCCTGTTTGTTGGCTATATCGGCGAACGGCAAAATGCCGTCGGTTCCGGCAAAGCCGTTGATTGTTATCGCGTCAGGTGCCAGAACATCGTCAAGCCCGGCAAGTTCGGGATTCTGCAGGTGAGCCATTGCATAATTTTCTGCGGTATGTCCGATATCGCCGCGTTTTACATCGCCGATGGTTTCGAGCTCAAGTTCCTGTGCTTCGCCAATGAGCGAATAATAACATTCGATGCCTTCCCATAAATATTTTTCGAAAAACGCAATGTTTATTTTCACTGCCGGCACGATCGGAGCGACAATCTTCAATACCTTTGTACTGAATTCAAATATCGCGTCAATCGCCGAGGTAGCACTATTTTCATCGTCCATACCTTTTTTCTTGCGTATAGCGGCTGGTAATTTACTGTAAACGGGGTCGAGACCTGCTATCAATGGAGTTTTCTTAGACTTGACAGCTTTATAGAGCCGGTCTCCAAAATGACTTGCCATCGTAATCCTTTCAGATAAGATAATGTCCTGTTTTTTGTTTATTTTTTTGAATTAAGACACTATAAACATAAAAATCTCTTTGGCAAGGAAGTAATGGAAAATTATTACAATTATGAAGAAATAAGGAAAATCTTTAAAAATCCAAAAGTGAAAACCGCCAGCGTTCTTTCGGCCGGTTTGGCAGTTTTTTTGTTTATACTATGGTTTGTCGGTCTTTTCGGTACTCCCGGCAACTACAGGCCGGTTAAATTTGTTTTCGATGGCCAGGTAAGCCAGTATCTTACTAATTACATCTTGCCGGAACTGTATAACAAATCGCAATATGACCAGCCGTTCGATATTGTTTTTTCCCAGCAGGGCATTAATGATATTATCGCACGACAGATAGACCCTAATAGTCTGCGGCAGTCTAATTTGTCGGATTTAAGCGTTGCTTTTAAACGGAACAGAGTATTGCTGACAGGCAAAACGACTTATCACGGGTTTAATTTTATTGTAACAATTGTCTTAAAACCATATATAAATAAAAAAGGATATTTATTTTTTAGAGCATCAAAAGTCCAGGTGGGCCAAAGCCGTATTCCATTTGCTGCCGAAGCCGTAAAAAGAAAAATTCTTTACGGGCTTGCCGGTCTTTCAAATGATGCGGACACGGTAAATTTTGTCGGAATACTGTTTAACAGCGGCCAAATGGAACCGGTATTTTCATTTAACAATCGAAACCTTCGTATCGCAAAGATAACAGTCCGAAAAGAAAAACTGACAATTCAATTTAAGCCTGAACAAGATGGATGAAATTAATAAAAAATCTGCCGCTCAATTTGAGTATGTCGGAAACGCTTTACTTGCAAGGGCGCCGGCAAAAGTAAATCTTTCTCTTCTGGTTAAGGATAAGAGGCGCGATGGTTACCACAATATAGAAACCCTGATGGCAAAGGTTACACTTTACGATGAATTGCTTTTTGAAATCGCCAAAGAGGAAGGAATTGAACTTGTATGTAACGGCCTTTGGTCTCCCCCCGGCCGGGACAATCTTGTTTATAAGGCATGTCGGTTATTTTACGATTCTATTAAGACAGAACCTCGCATTAAGCTGACCCTTACCAAAAACATCCCGGCTGGTTCAGGTCTTGGCGGGGCAAGCAGCGATGCCGCAACGGTTCTTTTGGCCCTGAACAAACTGCACAATCAGTCACTAAATAATAATGAACTCCATAAACTTGCCGAAAAACTTGGCAGCGATGTATCATTTTTTTTGAATGGACCGATGGCTATTTGCAGTGGCAGGGGAGAGAAGGTGGAAAGGATAGATAAAACGTTCCCCTTTACGACAATTCTTGTTCTATCAGAGATAAATGTTTCTACTAAAAGGGTTTATGAGAATTTTAAGGCAGATTTGAAACTTTTCAACTCACTTCACCAACAAATCAAAAGCTGCATTTCCAAAGGCAGGATTGATTTAATACAAAAAATGTGCGCGAATATGCTTGCCAAAACCTGTTTTGAGTTGGATAATAGATTAGCTCTATTACAGGTAAGAATTCAAGAGATTACAAAACTGTCAGTCTCACTTAGCGGCAGCGGTTCAGCGTTGTTTGTGGTTCTTGGCGCCGGACAGTACGGTGAGGCGGAAATATTACAGCGCGAAATTACAAATTTGCGTGATTGCAATTGTATTATAGTTTTCGACAACGAATGGTAGTTTTGTGAGGCGCCTGTTATGGAGATTACTGAAGTTAGAGTAAAGTTGATTGCTAACAAAGACGAGAGGCTCAAGGCATTTTGTTCGATGACCCTTGATAATGACTTTGTCATTCGCGACATCAAGGTTATCATGGGCACCAATGGCTATTTTGTTGCTATGCCTTCGAGGAAAATGAGTGACCACTGCCCTAAGTGTGGCGGCAAAAATCATCTCAGGGCAAGATTCTGCAATAATTGCGGTGCATCATTGGGTGAAGACAGGGCGAAAAAAGATTTTAAAGGCAGAATGAAATTACACGCCGATATAGCTCATCCAATTAATGCTCTGTGCAGACAGACGATTCAGGAAAAAATCGTCAAGGCTTTCGAAGAGGAACTCGAAAAGTCCCAGCAGCCTGGTTACAAGCCTGTAGAGTTTGATGAGCCGGATGATGATGTTCCTGATGATGTAGCCGAACATTCATAAGTCTGAATAGTTAATATTGGTTGATGCAGTAAAAACCTTTCTGTTTGAACTAGGGGGGGGCAAAAGGGTACAGTTTCCCTTTATATGACGGCTATCAAGTTTTGCGCCTTTGAACAGAATAATTATAAAATATGCAGCAGGGGAGAAAGTAAAATCTTTTAGATTTCTACAATAAGTTCTTCGAGTAATTTATCTATTGTGGCGTCGAGTTTTTCATCGAGCTGATATTTACCCAGACAAATCTGTCTGCGAACGGTGGAAATCTTTTCCAATCTTACTTCAGGCAGTTTGGCTACTTTTTCAAGTAATTGGCCTAAAGGTGTTTCTGCACCTGCCTGAAGGAGTTCTTCGGTTCGCAGGTCATCTGTAGAGCTTAATTTTTCTATTCTTTTACAGAGCGATGGCATCTGTTTACTCTGTTTCCGAATTTTCATCTGTTCCATTGCAGTAAACCTTTCTTGTACGTTCCTCAGCCCGAAAAATAATCCATTTTTTCAGCTAAGAGGAAGGTTCGCAGGTCCTAATCCTGCCGAGCCCCTATATATTGTGCTCCCGCTATTCCCTTGCGGCTCTTAATATTAACTTCTAATACTGATATCGTCTGTATGAAAACAAAAACTTTAATAAAGATTTGAACTTTTTTATAGATGTCGGAAATGTGTTTTTAAGCTTTAAATCTGCGTTTTCAGCCTTATTAACGCATTTTTCCAAGGCTGTTTATTTTAAGGTCCGCAGTATCGGCTTTTGTGTTTTAATGTACTTGGCGGCATACCATATATAGTGTAGTGATGGTCTCGAAAAAGATTAGCTGAAAGCGAATAGTTGAATTTGTTTGGTAAAAAAAGGGTTTAAATAGCTTGACAAACTCATTTTAGCGATTATTTTAGTACGTTCCTTGTGGAAGTAAATTTTCGGGGCCGTAGCTCAATTGGCTAGAGCATCGGACTGTCGATCCGAAGGTTGAGGGTTCGAGCCCCTTCGGCCTCGTTAGTTAAGTTATGAGCTGATAAGCAGTTATGCTTTTCGGCTCTTTTTATTTATATTCCTCCGTCTTGTGCCGGACAATTTGGCCTTCAATCATATAAATAGCATCCTCTGCGATATTGGTGGCGTGGTCAGCTATTCGCTCTAAATGACGAGAAGCAGAAAGTAAATGAATTAGTGATGGTATCTGTTCCGGATTTTTCACAATAGCATCCTGAATTTTTAAATACATCTGACGGTTCATCGCATCAATCGTATCATCACTTAAACAAACCTTTTGGGCAAGTTTAACATCAAGATTGACTAAAGCATCGAGGCTTTTTTTAAGCATAGTCTGTGCATGATGAGCCATCTTAACGAGGTCGAGTGAAATATTTACTTTGGGCTGACCTGCAAGGAAAACAGCTCTTTCTGCGATATTTACTGCTAAATCGCCTATACGCTCAAGGTCGTTGTTTATCTTCAGGACAGCAACGATAAAACGCAGGTCAACAGCTACGGGCTGATGCAGGGCAAGAATTTTCAGGCAGTCCTCTTCTATCTCGACTTCTGTGTTGTCGATATCGATATCATTGTCTATTATTTTTTGGGCCAGTACGGTATCGCGATTCTCAATGGACAACGTGGCTTCTCTTACGGAAGTTTCCACTATCGCCCCCAAAGCCAGCAGTTTCTTTTTTAAGTTTTCTATTTCTCTTTGCAGATGTTTTGCCATTTTCAGTACCTTCTCAATTTAATATTTATTGTCATAGGAAGACGATAAAACACATTTGATTTTACCATCACTCAAAGCTATTTTCCCCTCTTTATTAGCAACAAGATTTGCCTCGGAATAACTAAAGGAAGACGGCAGTTCATTAATCAGCTCTATACGATTCCAGGGCAGAATTCTTACCCCTTTGGTGCCGATTCTGACGTCCTTGGCACTATTAACATTTTTGCCGAAGTGATACGTTCGGCAGTCCAATCGGATGTAAGACTGGTTAGATTCAAGAACCTCCCCAATAAGTAAATGATTGTGAGCTTCAGGGTAGTTTTTTACCGTACGGATTTTCCAGATTTTCTTTTCTTTTTGTTCAGCCATTTTATCCAAACCTTCCTGTTATATAATCCTCTGTTTGTTTATTGGACGGATTGCTGAATATTTTTGAGGTCAGGCCGTATTCTATCAGTTCGCCGAGACAGAAAAAGGCTGTTCTGTCGCTGACGCGTGCGGCCTGCTGCATATTATGTGTAACTATTACAATTGTGTAAGATTTTTGAAGCTTAGTCATGAGGTCCTCTATTTTGCCTGTGGCTAATGGGTCGAGCGCCGAACATGGTTCGTCCATCAATATAATACGAGGTTGTGTAGACAAGGCACGAGCAATGCAAAGACGCTGCTGCTGACCGCCCGATAGTGCCAAAGCCGACTTTTTCAGGTCATCCTTGACTTCATCCCAAATGGCCGCGGATTTAAGACTTCTTTCAACAATTTCTTCCAATGCGGACTGTTTTCTTATACCCTGCAGTTTTGGGCCATACGCGACATTATCAAAGATGCTCTTGGGAAATGGATTAGGTTTTTGAAAAACCATACCTATATGCTGACGAAGACTGACAAGATTAATCTTTTTGTCGTAAATGTCCTGGTTATATACCGTTAATTTTCCTTCGCTGTGGGTATGCGGAATAAGGTCATTCATTCGGTTGATGCTTCTGATAAAAGTGCTTTTACCACAGCCGCTCGGCCCGATTATAGCGGTTACGCAGCGGGGATATATATTCATAGTTATATTCTTCACACCTGCTTTATCGCCATAATAAAAGCTGAAATCTTCAGCGATGATTTCAGCAGCAAGCTCGTTATCGGCACAAGAAACAGGTTTCGATAGATTTTCTATTCCTGAAATTTTTATCGTTTGTTTGTTATCCATTTTATTCATTTCTTGAATCGATTCCTGCATTTTTTTAATGTCCATGAAGTTTTTTGAAAAGGCGCGAGCGTAAAATAATTGCCGAAGTGTTCAGACAAAGAACTAATATTACCAGTGTAGCAACCATTCCGTATTGATTATGCGGCACCATCATAGCAAGACGGTCGCCGACGGCCATATCATAACTGCCATAAGAAAGAGTTCTGGTAGAATGAAAGATTGATGACGGAACAGGCCCAAGCGCAACAGCTCCGGTGAATAGAATAGGAGCAGTTTCTCCGGCCACGCGGCTAAGACTTAGTATTACTCCTGTAAGAATACCGGGCATCGCAGCCGGCAATGTTACGGAAATAAAGGTTTTAAAATTGCTCGCTCCCATGGCGAGTGAAGCTTCTTTGTAGGTCAGGGGCACTGCCTTGATTGCTTCTTCGCTGGCGCGAATCATCACGGGAAGTGTCAATATGCTCAATGTCAAAGAGGCCGTGAGAATACAGGGTTTCGAAGGGAGTCCTAAAAACGGCAGGAGAAACAGCACGAAAAATGCCAAACCAAAAAGCCCGAAAATAATGCTTGGTACTCCCGCCAGAGAATTTATGCACATCCGAATTATTCTAACTACAACGTTGTCAGTGGTGCATTCAGTCAGATATGCGGCTGATATAATGCCGAGCGGTATTACAAAAACCATACTTAAAAGCGTCAATAACAATGTACCGAGAATTTCCGGGCCGATGCCACCGAAGTAATGACCGGGTGTGCTGTTGTCGATAAAATACTGCCAGTAAAATCGCCATTGGGGTTTAAGAATTTTTTCGAGATTATCTTTTATGTAGCCAAAGAGCGGTTCAATTTCTGTACCGGCAAATTCTTTCGCACGTTCTGTTCTGATTTTTACAAGAGGCTGGCCCGGCTTTTGTGCAACCCATTCTTCTTTCCACAGGAGATTATCCATTAACTTTTCCGCTAAATCCCAGCGGGTTGCGCCGAATTGATTCATAGCGGTGGCAGGCAAAGCTTTGCCAGGGCGAGGTCCTAAAAGTTGTGTCAGCAAATCTTCCAGTTCTCCGACAGCCTTAACGTACTCGTAATGTTTGGCCAGGTCGATTTTTTCTACTGCCGTTTTAAAATCAATTGCCATTTTGAAAAAAGCCTCAGCAGAAGTCCCTTTGAATCGCGGGTCATCGGCATATTGCATCACAAAATTCAGGCATTCGGCGATTTGAGATTTATCTTCACTCGCGAAAGCGGTATCAAGCCTGTCGCGAATATCTTTGCTCAAAGAGCGTATCTCGGTGTATTGCTGCGGCCCAAGCCCTTTGTAGCGAAGCTGCAGTCCGAAATCTCTATATATCGCTCTTGCCTGGTCGGTGAGAGATTCGGTATCTACGCCGCGTTTAAATTTTTCGATAGTATCGTAGATAGCCTGTCTTATCGAAGCAGTTTGAGTGATTTGTGCCGCAAGCTGAGTTTCGCTGCCGCGGTTATGAATCGATGATTCCATCTTTCGAAATTCAATAGTGTCCTTGAAAACAATCGCACTTGTCCCCTTTGAAAGTATTGGTCCGAGTATTATTATCAGCAGAACAATGATAATAAATACCGTTATCCAGGTTATGGCTGTAAATATTTTATCCAGAATACAGCGTACAATAATTTTCATTTACGTATCCCCGATTTTTTTGCCGCCTGTGTTAGAAAATACTCGCTGAACAGATTAAGACACAGGGTCATAATCAGCAGAAACAATCCTATGGTGAAAAGCGACCTATAATGGTCGGAACCTTTTGCGGTTTCACCCATATCGCCGGCAATAGTGGCTGTCATTGTGCGGATAGATTGAGATAAATCCCACCACGGATGCGGAATCTGACTGGCATTACCGGAAGCCATCCAAACAACCATAGTTTCACCTACAGCCCTCATCATTCCGAGAATAATCGCAGCGATAATACCGCTATGAGCGGCGGGGATGACCACTTTAAAAATCGTTTCCATTCGTGTGGCGCCGAGACCATAAGAAGCCTCTCTGAGTTCTCTGCCTACAGCGGATATGGAATCCTGCGCGACACTTACTATCGTAGGAAGTGCCATTACTGCCAGTACAATTCCGGCATTTAGAGCGTTTACACCGGTGTTAAAACCAGCTTTATTCTGCATCCATGGCGCCAGAACCATAACAGCGAAAAAACCATAAGCCACGGACGGTATCGCAGCAAGAAGCTCTATCACTGGTTTTACAATGTTCTGAACCCTGAAAGAGACAATATCACTGAGAAAAACAGCAGCCAGTATGCCTGTTGGAACTGCAAAAACCATTGCTGTGATAGTTACATAAAATGAACCCGCCACTAAAGCTAAAGCTCCGAATTGAGGTTTTTCAGCCTGTGGATACCATCCGGTATTTGTCAGAAATTCGGTCAAACTGAATTTCTGCAGGAAAGGCAGCGACTCCTTTATGATAAAAAAGAAAATGAGAAGAACCGATAACACGGATGTGCAGGTTATAAGAAAAAGGATTGACCGGCCGATATAAAGACTCAGAAAATTTCCAAGACCTTGTCCGTAACTAAGAACCAACGGCTGATGTCTGACATCAGCCGTTGGGGATAAAACCTGATTTATTTGGCTATCATTCATTTATCACAACTATTAGTAATGTGTCACTGGAACAAATCCTTTGGCAGTGATAATTTCCTGCCCCTTCTCGCTTAGATAGAAAGTGCAGAAGTTATAACTCAGTGAACCGAGTTCAGGGAAACCATTTGTGAACAAAAACAATGGTCTTGATAATGAATATGTACCGTTGCCGATAGTTTCTTTAGACGGCATAATACCATTTACTTTCAGACCTTTTACTTCTGCATCGAGGAATCCTACGCCCACATATCCGATTGCCCCCGGCGTTGTTTTTACGCGGGCATGTACCTGCGGATTGGAACTGACATATTCGACACTTGCGTTCATTTTTACTTTTTTCATTATAAAATGGTCGAATGTTTCATAAGTTCCCGAAGAAGTGTCTCTGCTGACAACAACGATAGGCATATCAGGACCGCCCAGCTCTTTCCAGTTTTTAATTTTGCCGATATATATATCGTGAAGCTGCTGGGTGCTGAGATCTGTAATCGGATTTGAAGGATGGACGATTATACAGATGCCGTCCATTGCTATTGTATGAGCAACCGGCATTACGCCTTTATCGACGGCTGCCGTGAATTCTTCGAGTTTCATAAAACGGCTCATTATCGCGATGTCGCAGCGTTTGTCGATAAGAGCTGCCGCGCCGTTGCCGCTTCCATTTTTGGTCACTGTAATTTTAATGTCGGGGTATGTCTTGTTAAAAGCCTCTGTGAATGCATCAGCGATAGGTCCAACCGTTGTTGAACCTTCGATTTGCAGGGCTTTATCGGCAGCGACCAGCTTTGTAACCGATACCAGCGACAACATTATTAATCCGCATACAATCAGTTTTTTCATATTTTAGTCTCCTTTTTTACTTATACTATACGTTTACTTATACTATACATTTCAAGTGTTAGGATTTTGTTAAGACAATATTAATATTTTGTTAAATATTCCTACCATGTAAATAATAAAGTGTATCTGAAAAAGGCGGCAGTGTTGTTTCTGGGGGATTTGTAGTAATTGCCCGGGAAAAATAGTTCGCCTTCGACCCTGTGCTCTATATTTTTTGCCATCTTATATGAAAGCATAGTTTTCGCCAGATGTCCTCTTAATCTGCCGTCGTCATTTAAGCCGCCTGTGCCTGCTTTAGTAGTGTTCTTGTCGGCAAAGAGAAGTGCATAGCCGGCCTTAATTGACAATTTCTCGGTAAGGTTAGTCGCCCAGTCTGTATAAATCCTGTGCAAATTTGAGCTTTCATACGCTCTGCCGTCGATGGTGTCGATATTGCCCTGATACAAACTGCTCCAGGAATCGATTCGTGCCCAGCCTTTATCGAAATATTTGTCCTGGTCTTTGTTTCCGGAAAGATATTCGTAGCCCAGATATATCTTGGTTTTTCTTTCATCGTTGAAATTGTAAATCAACTGGTCATTCGTTCCGAAAGAGTGGAGGTCTTTGCCGTTTTTGTGGCCGAACTGCGGGGCAAATTCAGCGTTGTATCCCCAATTGTCGTTTAATTTGCCGTAGAATCTCATGCCCGGCGTATATATTTCGCCTTCAGAGCCCTTTGATGTGACCCGATGAGTATCATGCTTATATAGTAAATACAGGTCAAAGCCGGAATCCTTCGAAGTTTTCTTGTTAAAGTAAAAAATGCCGCCTTGCTCGTCCTGCTCGGAAAGGTCGATATCCCTGTCATTTATTGGCTTTAGCCATTTTGCGCTGTCGCCGTGATTATTTATCAATATGACATCTGCTGTGGCGTCCCAGTTTTTTATGTTATATGTAAATCTCAGAGCATCAAAGAAGCCCGATCTGCTGCCGTCCAGCGGTGTGCCGTCAGAAACAAGCCAACCGGTGCCGAGTACTATGTCCTGCCTGCCGGCAACTATTGTGAGCGGCTGTCCAAAAGCGTTTCTCCAGGTAAAGTTGAATTTATCGAGCAGGCCTTCATGATATGCCCAGTGGAGCGGCTCAGCTTTTGCTTCAATATAATATCTTGGTTCTGTTACAAGCCGAACGTTAAAATCTAGGTCGTTCGTTATATGTGCCGTTGCCTGCAATCTCGCTCGAAGACGCACCTGGCTTCTGTCATGCCCGACGGCTTTATTATCGAGCTTGCGATTGTTATCATACATATACCGAAAACGTAAATCTCCGCTAAGGTCAAGCCAGTCGGTTGGATGTTTAAAGTCATATTTAGGTTTGTTAGCGTCGGATACAGACGGCGAATCCGCCTTTAAAGTTTGGCAAAAACTTGCCACTACAATGCACTGCAAAAATGCATAAATAATCCCTTTTTTCATTATAACCTCCTAATTAAAAAAGCATCCGGCCTTTTGCTCTGCAGGCCAATCCTGAAAAGCAATTTTGTGAGGAAACTACCTTGAAATTGTTAGAGAAATGTTTAATGACAGTTAAATTTTGGTTAATTGTTATATTTTGGTTAAGATTCAGATAAATAACAATAAAATAGCAGGTGCATCCTTATCGGATGCACCCGCTCATCTTCCTTTTCCTGCTGGAGGTTATCGCAGGCTTATCTTTTCCTGTTGTCGGCCTGGCTTACCAGTTTTGTGCCAAGGTCGCAAAATCTACAAAATCAACTCTGCTGCTGTGATTATAGTCCATTCCTTCACACCACGATGGTGATGAGCAGGTTTCGAGCCAATGATTTGCAAATACCATCAGAAGAGTATTTCGGTACATAGTCAGATCGTCTGAAGTGACGAAACCATCGCCGTTAATATCTCCCTGTGCCCAGCTTTTGCCGTAGCTTGTGCTGATATTGGCAAGTATGATGTCTCTGTCGTCGGCATCGATTGAGCTGTCGAGATTGACATCGCCGTAATTAGTTCCGAGAATGTCCATCACAACTATATCAATATCCTGACCATCAACAATTAAATCGCCATTCATATCGCAACTGAGGTCCATCCAGGCGGCATCATCAAGGTCATTCCAGTCCAGCACATTGGAACGTACATTTGGATTGGTTGGTGGGGTCTGACCGAGAGCAGCAGCTTTTATTCCGCCACTAAGCACTTTATACATCCAATCGATATCCTTTGCATTGATGGTACCATCGGCCGCTACAGGATTTGCACCTGGGGTAACTTTCTTATCATTAGTATCGACCGCGTTAACATCGGCACCAGCAAGGTCTGCTTTCGACCAGCCTGAATTTGGCTCATAAGCTATGCCTGTTGCAAGGACGGTACCGAAGTAATTTCCACTGCCGCCGGTAGCGGCATCAGCTATGTCGACCTTGGCGAAACCTTCACTGCGGTCAAGCAGTTTTGTAACAGGGTCGATTGCAAGACCATCGGCAAAATACCTTACATCTTTAGCAACGAAATTTCCATCACCGTCGAAGTCGCCGATAATTTCAGGAACGATATAATCGCCTGTTTGGCCGCCATAATAACCGCCGTGGTTTACACTTGCTTCAAATGCTCGCGGATTTTTAACTGCTTCAACCAGTTTGGCTATATCATTCATATCTCGTTTATGTTTGTTTACGCCTGTGTAATTGAAATCGCCGGCAATCTTGTTTCGTTCTGACAGTGTAACACCGGCATTAACAGCATTACCGCCATTATCGATGTATGACGATGTCCTGCCGTCGCTATAAGTTGCTCCGCCTGTGAGAGTCGTTCTGCTCGGCGCCATACCGGATTCTTTGATGGAACCATACGCGGGAATCGGCGTAGTTGTAAGTTCATGAGCACTTCCTCTGATGAAATCCTGCAAAGTCTGATTAAGTTTTGCATTAGGTCCAAAAGAAGTCGGGTTGAGAGGACTTGGCATTTTATCAATAGATGCCACAAGAAAGTAATTATAAGCCATATACTCGCCGGGCATGTTATAATTTAAACTCAGTCCGTTCGAATCAACAAAGTCGGCGATACTTTCGGTTATATTTCTTATATAATCTGCCGCGTGCTGGTTTGCCATAGCGTAGGTTGCGTTGGGTTCAGGGCTTCCAACGGTTGCAAATGTTTCATTGCCGCCGATTCGCCAGCCGCTGTTGGGATCGCCGTTGTCAAGAATATTGTCAAGTGTTGGGCGGATATAAATCGAACCGTCGATATTTTTAACACTGCATACTTCGTATTTTCCGCCGTAAACATCGCCGCGAGCTCTGCTTGAGCCGCAAAGGCCTGTATAACCAATACCAAGTCTTCTGTATTCTACAGCCTTTTCCAGTACGCCTGAGCCGCCGCAGTTATCATATTTATGATTTTTCCCGAGCTTGGTATCAGCTTCAACATCAAATTTGACGCCGACGTTGTCGCCTCTTGCCCAACTTGGGTCGACTCCCAGTGTGTTCATTGCACCATTTCGTGTGCCGGAGCCGGCATCGCGAGTGGATACAGCCAGGTTTTCGCCGTTAGGCATACGGCCGGTAACGTTGAGATATTGCAATTGCTCTGCTGATATGTTTCCTGACGGAAGCCCAACGCCCTGATTGGCGATAATCGCAATGGGAACCCAGGCTATTTCTGTATCGAATACAGTTTGAGCATTCGGGGAAGTCGTATTTGTATTAAGGCCGCCAAGATTTTTTAATTTATTGCTCTGTGTGGTATCCCAGCATTTAAGAGGATTACTACCATAACCTGCCTGTGTTGGTTTTTTATCCCATTGAGCGTTTGCATCTGCTCCGGTATAAACAAACCACGTTGTCGGAACGTCCATAACAGCAATGTCGATATTACAGGGGTCGACAGGACAACCTCCCGGCTGACAAGAGTCTGCGATTCCAGGCTGAAGAACACCCAATTGTGCCCACATAACACGATTAATATAGCCGTAATCTGCAGGGACTGTTAAGTCGGTGAAAAGTTCAGGATTTGTATTATGCCAGTTTACAAGGTCTGACAAACCATTGCCTGAACCGACTCCGCGATAAGCCACCGACCAATACGATGACCAGCCCGAAGTTGTATATGTTGTTGCTAATTGGTCAACATAAGGCGGGTAGTCAAAGAAACCGGAATTACCGTCTCCATCGGCATCGATATAGTCATTTGTCGAAGCCGGTGCAGTGAAGAAATCTACGAAAAGCGTCGCGCCGCTGATGTTCACCTGATGCTGCTGAGCATAAAGAGAACCTGTCAGTCCTCCGATCAATAATAACAATACCATAAACTTGTCCAAACTCATCTTCATCATCTCAAGCTCCTTTCCATAAAATAATTCTAAATTTACTGCACAACATTTACCTTTTAATATATATTTATTACTTCACATCATTTATGCCGGTTATGCTGTAGAACTTGTTGCCCCATTCGCGTTTTTCTATAGTTTCAAGGACGGTTTTTCTGGCAACATGTCCGTCAACATAAATAAAATTGGCACAGCCTCCGAATTCTGTTGTTACGCCGGGACCGGAATGATGTCTTCCAATAGCGTTAATCGGATGGCCTGCGCCGCCGTCAAGAAGGTCTGAAGCCTGTTCAACTTCTTTGAGCGGCCTTAAACCAAAATTACTTATTGCTGCATTGTCGCCATAAACATAATATGGGGCACCTGGTGGCGCTTTATAAACGGCATTACCTTTGTATCCTGTGCCGACATGCGAGAACGCCAGAATAGGACGATGGCTCTTGCTTAAAATACCACTGCCTTGCTGAACGCCGATAGCCTTCCAGTTGTTGTTAAATTCAGTCGCAAGGATGAGCGAAGATGGATTCCTAAGTTCATCGATGCGTACAAAACGGTTTACTCTTTGGCCTCCGGACATCGCGTAAGTAAACTTGTTGCGTGGAATAATCGCAGCGTTTGCAGTAATCGATATTCGCGGGGCCTGTTTATCTGTAAGATTATTTGCACTTATCTGGCCGTTCTGATCCTGCTGACCTTTTTCCCAATCTTCGCTTTTTGAACCTGGGTTGGTCCGCGGCGCACCGCCGAATTTCATAGAGGGACAAGTGAATACTTTGGCATCACATTTTCCGGAATAAAATAGATACCACGACCAGTGAAGATAACCATACGGATGGCTTGGGTCCTGATTCTCAATACTGTAGCCGCCATCTGGAGTTGAAGGATACAAATAAGAAGCCGGAAAATACTGGAATTCTGCCACATAGGCAAGTATTCCTATGCTGAGACCTCGCATATGTGCAGCACAGATAACCCCCTGAGCCGTCCTTTTTGCTTTGTTCAAAGCGGGCATTAATACGGCCAGCAGCATCGCTATAACAGAAATAACCACAAGCAGCTCCACGAGAGTAAATGCCTTATGATTGGTTTTTTCCTGTTTTTTCCTTAATTTAGAATCCATTCGTTTACCTCCAAAAATAATGTTTTTGCAACTTACTTTTGTGATAAATTGTAAACAGGAGTGTTTAGGAATGGATTAGAGTGATGTTAGAATTTGAATAAATTAGGATATTTCAGGCTATTGGCAGATGAATTATGAAGCTGCTGCCGTTGCCGGGTGAACTTTCAACGGTAACGTATCCGCCGTGAACGCCTGATATATGCTTTACAATAGCAAGCCCCAGCCCCGTGCCGCCCAGTTTCCTGCTGCGGGCTTTATCGGCGACGTAAAATCGCTCGAATATGCGCGGAAGATGCTGCCTTTCTATTCCGCAGCCCTGGTCGATAACCTTAATGACAACCTCATTGGGCGTTTTTTGAGCATTTACTATTACGGTGCTGTTTTCCGGGCTGTATTTGACGGCGTTGTCAACAAGATTGATAACGGCTTGTTCTATCAGCGCGGAATTTATCTTTGCCGTTATTTCTTCACTGCAGACAAGTTCAACAGTTATGTTTTTTTGTTCCGCTTTGACTTTCGACAGTTCGATGGCAGAGGCAAGGACAGGCTTTAAATGATGCTCCTCGAAGGACAATTTTCTTTTCTCGTCATCTTCTTCGAGCCGTGAGAGAGCCAAAAGGTCATCGATTATGGCATCGAGCCTTTCGGAGTGTTTGGCGATAATATTCAGAAAACGCTGAATTTGCACAGGGTCTTTCACCACTCCCTCAAGCAGCGTTTCGACAAATCCTTTGATTGATGTGATGGGAGTCTTAAGCTCGTGCGAAACGTTGGCAACAAAATCGCGTCTGACTTCTTCAAGCTGGCGGATTCTCGTGATGTCATGCAAAACAATTACAGCCCCTGTTTTTTGTTCTTTACTGTCAGTAAGAGCAGTCCCATGCAGACGTAAAAAATGGCCGCCGTTATTTGTCAGGGAAATATCAGTTTCAGCGGGCTGTTTTTCAGTAAGAGTATTTTTTACAAATTCAATGAATTCAGGATTACGAACAATCTCTTCGACATTTTTGCCGTGTGCGCCGGCCTTGTCAATTTTGAGGAGTTCCGCAGCGGCATTGTTGATGCTGACAATATGCCCTTCATAGTCAACAGCCAGAACTCCTTCAATCATACTTGAAAGGATCGCCTGCGTCTCATTTTTGTCCCTGGTTATTGTGTCGATTCTGCCGGCCAGTTGATGAGCCATTTCGTTCAGTGTTTTCGCGAGGTCTGCCAGTTCAGTTGTATCCGGAATGGATAACCTGTGGTCAAAATCGCCTGATGCAAATTTTCTGGCTGTTTCTGTCATTTGTTCTATGGGACGAGTAAGTCTCTTGGCGACAGCCCAGCTTATCGCCGCAGCGCAGGCCGCTATGACTATGCCTGTCCACAGGATTTTTTTATGAAGATTCGCCAGTTCATTATCTATCGTGGTTATAGGCACGGAGGTTCTAATCACGGCAGTGATTTTACCGTCCTGCCGTATGGGAATTGCCAGATACATCATATTTTTACCGACGGTGCTGCTGAACCTGACCGCCATACCCGAACTTTGTGTCATCGCTGCTTTTAATTCGGGTCTGTCGCTGTGGTCTGTCATTGCGGACGGATTTTCATCGGAATCGCCGATTACCCGGCCATCCGGCAGAATAATGGTAATACGGGATGCGCCTGCTGCACCGAGAGATTTGCAAACCTTGTCAATTTCGGAAAAGCTGCCGGATTTTATCATAGGCTCGATTTGATATTTGATAATCTGTGCCCGTATATTAAGGTCGCTTGCAATTTGGTTATAATAAAATGTGCGGAAAAAATGCGATGTATATAGTAGGACAGCCAAAAGTACAGCAGCGATAATAGTCAAAAAGACAGGGTAAAGCTGCCAGATTAATCTTTTTTTGCCCATATTAGTCCTTGAATTTGTAGCCTATGCCTCGTACGGTTTCTATATATTTGCCGCAAGGCCCAAGTTTTTTCCGCAGCGATACAATCTGGACATCTATGGCCCGGTCGGTAACAAGGTAATCTTGACCGCGAATAGAATCAACAATCTGGTATCGTGTAAAGACCATCCCCGGCCGTTTCGCCAAGGTATATAAAATGCTGAATTCCGTAAAAGTAAGCTCCACAGGTTTATTTTTAATCAGGACTTCATGACGTGCAGAGTCTATGATTAATTCGTGGATTTTGACAGGCGTCTTTTCCAAATCACGAACAAGATTTTTCTGCAAAATTCGTCTAACTCTTGCAATCAATACTTTTGGGCTGAATGGTTTGGTGATATAATCCTGAGCTCCCAGTTCCAAACCTGTTACAATGTCGGTTTCCTCGCTTTTGGCTGTGAGCATTATTATAGGAATACTTTCTGTTTTGGAATCGCTTTTCAGCTTTTTACAGACTTCAAGCCCATCGATGCCGGGAAGCATAAGGTCTAAAATAATCAAGGCAGGTAATTTTGCCCGCGCTTTTGTGAGAGCTTCTTCACCGGAAATTGCAGTATCGATTTTGTAGCCGTTTTTTTCAAGATTGAACCGCAGCAATTCAAGTACATCTTCCTCGTCATCCACGATTAGAATATTTTCTTTTGCCATAAAAGACCTCTATCTTATATTATTTCTAACTCAAATATTATTATATCTGTGTTAGTATACCATTAATATTATATTATGATTTTGTTAATTTTTCAGGTTTTAATGTATCGAAATAGACGTTGTGAGTCAACAATACATTATCCGATATAAAAAAGTGGTGTCAAAAAAGTGTCAATTGCCACTGTATAACCGCTTGTCAGCCACTTGTATATTCACTTGTCAATAACTTGTAATCCTCATTTTGACCCAAAAAACGCATTGTAACCTATTGTAAAAACTGAGATTATGGAGCGAATATTGGACTGTCGATCCGAAGGTTGAGGGTTCGAGCCCCTTCGGCCTCGTTTAAAAATCTGCTGTTGTCAAATGATGACAGCAGATTAATTTTTATGTTTTTAGTCCAACTATTTGCTTCTAAAAATCAGCCATTTGGTATCAATATTTTTCCATAATTCCCCTTGACTTTTATACCATTATTTAGTAAATTGTTAAAAGATTAACGCTGTCAAATAATTAACGAGTTAATGATAAGGAATTGGGTTTATGACCCCTGAAAAGACGATTGAACGGATGAGTATATATAGACGAACGGTCAGTAATTTGCTGAATAGCGGCAAAAAACAGGCTTTTTCGCACGAAATCGCCAAACTGGCGGGCGTAAAAAGCTCTCAAATTCGGCATGATTTTATGTTCATCGGAACCAATGGAAGGGCCAATGCCGGCTATGATCTGCAGGAGTTAATGGGTCATATTGAAGATTTTTTGACCGGCGGCAAATCGGACAATTTCTGTATCGTTGGGGTCGGGAATCTTGGCAGGGCTGTTTTGGCGTTTTTTCAGGCAAGGCATAAAAATATCGTGATTAAAGCGGCGTTCGATAAAGACCCCTCGCTGAAGGATAGAGTCATTCAAGGCTGCAGGTGCTACTCGATGGAAGATGCCAATGAAATAATCAAAAATGAAAATATCGAGGTCGGCATTATCGCAGTCCCGGCAGAGCAGGCCCAGGCGGTTGCTCAAATTCTCGTTGAGGCCGGCGTTAAGAGCATAGTTAATTTTGCGCCTGTACCTTTAAAGGTCAGGCAGGGAATATTTGTCGAGAATGTCGATTTGACAATGTATCTCGAAAAAGCAGCATTTTTTACAAGGAATATCAGTTAAGTAACGGAGATTTTAAGTGACGACAGTAAAAACAATTTTAGAAAAATATCCGAACGCAAAAAGGGAAAGCCTTATTCCCATTCTGCAGGATATTCAGGAAGCGCGCGGGTATCTGTCCCGCGAAGTGGTTAACCAGGTTGCCCGGCACATTGACCTGCCGCCGGCGAAGATTTACGGTGTGGCCACCTTTTACAACCAATTTCGCTTTCAGCCGCTGGGAAAGTATCACGTTATGATTTGCCGCGGTACCGCCTGCCATGTCAAAGGGTCCAAGAAAGCCCTCGATATGGTGGTTAAGGCCCTGGGTATCCAGCCGGGTCAAACCTCGCGAGACGGTTTATTCAGCCTCGGCGTTGTGGCTTGTATGGGCGCCTGCGGTTTGGCACCGGTAGTAAATATCAACGGTGAATTCTATGCGAAAGTTACTCCCAAGAAATTATCCGGCATCATTGCCGAAATCAAAGAGAAAGAACTGGCCAATGCAAAAAACTGAAAATAATATAAAAAAAACAGGTACATATCAGTGCTGGCCTGACGCCCAGCGACCTTGTGAAGAATTGATAGCCAAACTTCAGGGCGGGCCGTTTAAAGGTGCGCTGGCAAAAGGCAGGGAAGTGCTCGACGAACTGGTCGATACTCTGCGTCGGGATAAACTGACTAAACCGGCGGTGTTTGTCGGAGCCGGAACCTGCGGTCTGGGCGCAGGAGCTGGAAAAACCCTCGATGCTGTCCGCAAATATTGCAAGACGAAAAATATCGACGCTGATATTGTGGAAGTGGGCTGCATCGGATTCTGTTCGGAAGAGCCGATTGTTGATATCAAATTGCCGGGCAGAGCGAGAGTAAGTTTTGGAAACGTACTTGCCGAGGATGTACCTGGACTGTTTGACGAGGCCCTGGTTGGCAAGTTTGCCTCGGACCATTTGCTCGGGCAGTTTCGCAGCAATAGCGACCAGGCATGGCAGGGTATCCAGTATCTTGATGAACATCCGTTTATGAAACTTCAGCGGCGCGTTGTGCTCGCAAGCAGCGGAATCATCGACCCGACAAATATCGACGAATATATCGCTCGCGGCGGATATTCCGCTATGGCTTTGACTCTAAAAAACAAAACCTCGCAGGAATTATGCGACTTGGTCGAGTCCAGCGGGCTGCGCGGACGCGGCGGCGGCGGTTTTCCCACAGGAAAAAAATGGAAATTTGCCCTTGGTGCGATAGCCAATCAGAAATATCTGGTTTGCAATGCCGACGAAGGCGACCCGGGCGCTTTTATGGACAGGGCGGTCGGGGAAAGTGACCCGCATCGGCTGATTGAAGGTATGATAATCGCTGCCTACGGCATCGGCGCGACCAAGGCTTACATTTATATTCGTGCCGAGTATCCGCTGGCCGTGCAGCGTCTCCAGAATGCAATCAAACAGGCCTATGCATACGGTCTGCTGGGGCACAATATTCTCGATAGCGGCAACGACCTCGATATTACTATCAAGATGGGTGCCGGTGCTTTTGTCTGCGGAGAAGAGACTGCTCTTCTGCACAGTATCGAAGGCAAACGCGGGATGCCTCGTCCTCGTCCGCCGTTTCCGGCGATTTCGGGACTGTTCGGCAAGCCGACCGTTATTAACAACGTCGAGACGCTGGCGAATCTGCCGATGATTATCGAACGCGGGGCCGAGTGGTTCAGCGCTATGGGAACAAAGACCAGCAAAGGAACTAAGGTATTTGCCCTATCCGGTATGGTCAAACGCACCGGGCTGGTAGAAGTTCCGATGGGAACTACCATCAAGCAGGTGGTCTATGATGTCGGCGGCGGAATTCCAAATCGCAAACGCTGCAAAGCTGTACAAATCGGCGGGCCATCCGGCGGCTGCATTCCCGAACATAAGCTGGATATAGAAATTGATTACGAGACAATCAAGACAGTCGGAGCGATTATGGGTTCCGGCGGATTGGTTGTTCTCGATGAAAATACTTGTATGGTTGACCTTGCTAAATTCTTTATGGAATTTATACAGGCTGAAAGCTGCGGGAAATGCATTCCCTGCCGCGAAGGAACCAAGCGAATGCTCGAGATTCTCGAAGCAATCACCCGTCCTCGCCGCAAGGAGGATGATACCGATGCACTAATGAGATTTCAGGGTGTGATACAATTGCGTCAATTGGCCGAAACAATTAAAGCCACGTCTTTATGCGGCCTGGGACAGACGGCACCAAATCCTGTGCTGAGCACCCTCAATTGGTTCCGCGAAGAATATGAAGCACATGTTTTTGACCGCCAGTGTCCTGCCGGGGCGTGTAAAGAATTAGTTGGAGCACCTTGTCAGAACGGCTGTCCGGTTGGCACCGAAGTTTGGCGTTATGTTGCCCATATATCCCGCGGCGAGTACACTGAGGCTTATCGGGTTATTCGCGCGGCAAATCCGCTGCCGTCTGTTTGTGCCCGCGTATGTCATCATCCCTGTGAGAATATCTGCCGAGCGGGAGTTACCGGCGGTGAGCCGATTGCGGTTCGAGCCCTTAAACGATTCGTTGTGGAACGGGTAGAGCCGGGCAAATGGAAAGATATAGTCAAACCGGCCGACAGCGGTTCTGCGAAAATCGCTATTATCGGCGCCGGCCCAACAGGTCTTAGCGCGGCGAACGCTCTGGCAATCGCCGGACATAAAGTGACGATTTTCGAACGGGAAGCCAAGGCTGGCGGTATGCTTGTCGGTGCAATTCCGGCCTATCGTCTACCGCGAGAGCTTTTGCAGAAGGAAATTGACGCTCTGCTGAATCCCAATATCGAAATAAAATACAACGCCGCGCTTGGCCGCGACATTACCATCGACGGGTTATTGGCCGAAGGTTATAAAGCGGTCTTTCTGGCGATGGGTTCTCATCAAAGCCTTAAACTGGACCTGCCGGACGAAAATGTCGAAGGCGTAATCCCCGGCATACAGTTCCTCAAGGCCTACAATTTACAGAACAAGGCTCTGGTAAAAGGCCGAGTTGGAATTATCGGAGGGGGAAATTCGGCTATGGATGCCGCCCGTGTCGCGTTTCGTCAGAAAGGGGTAAAAGACGTTACGATGTTTTATCGACGAACCCGTAATGAAATGCCCGCCTACGCCGAGGAAATCGAAGCCGGCCTTGAAGAAGGCATCAAGATTGAACCGCTGGTTACGCCGGTAGCAATAGTCTCGAAAAATGGTAAGCTGACCGGGATGCGGTTTATTCGCAATGAACTGGGACAACCCGACGCAAGCGGACGACGCAGTCCTGTTGCAATTGCCGGTTCGGAGTTCGATGTAGAATTAGACACTCTGATAGTAGCGATTAGCGAACAGCCTGATACGCAGGGTATTGAAAACCTGAAACTGACTAAATGGAACACTGTGTCGATTAATGAAGAAACCTTAGCTGCCAGCCGGAAGGGAGTCTTCGCTGCCGGTGATGTGGTTACAGGTCCGGCAACCGTAATCGCGGCTTTGGCGGCCGGCAAAAAAGCGGCCGTTATGATTGACCGTTTCGTCCGCGGGCGAATTATGAAAGTTCTGCCAAAACTGCGGCTGCCATCGGTTTATATCGAGCCGGTGCAAATGGACGAGGAAGAATCGATGGAAACCAAACGTGTTGTACCGCCGCATCTGGATATCGAATGCCGCTGCGGCAACTTTCATGAGGTCGAACTTGGCATTACCGAAGAACAGGCCATCTGCGAAGCGCGGCGATGTCTGCGTTGTGATTTGGAGTTTACGCAGCCTGAATAATTACTCTATAAGTAGAATGAGGTCTTAAAAATGTTTAATATAGAAATTGACAATCGAGTCGTACAAGCGAACGAAGGCGAAACTATCCTGGCGGTCTGCAAGCGTGAAGGCATTCGGATTCCTACCCTGTGCTTTATCGAGGGGCTGGCTCCGAGCGGCGCCTGTCGGATGTGTATCGTTGAAGTGGAAGGATATCCCGGTCTGATTCCGGCCTGTTCTTATCCGGTTGTCGAGGGTATGAAAATAAAAACCTCAACGCCGAAAGTTCTCAATGCCCGCAGGACTATTGTCGAACTGCTTTTGAGCGACCATCCCGACGATTGTCTCTATTGTCTGCGTAACGGACAGTGCGAACTGCAGAAGCTCGCCAGCGATATGGACGTCAAGCGTCTTTCCTACAGCAAAGTGAAAACCAAACGTCGCGCCGATGTATCGAGCCCGTCGATTGTGCGCGACCCCGAAAAGTGTATTCTTTGCGGCAAGTGTGTCCGTGTATGCGAAGAAATTCAGGGCGTTTCGGCGATTGATTTCATCGGCCGCGGCTGCAAGGCTTATATAGGAACCGCTTTCGACAGCGGATTGAATGTTTCGAGCTGCATCAATTGCGGTCAGTGTATTATGGTTTGTCCGACCGGTGCTCTGTCTGAACGGTCGTATGTCGATGAAGTTGCTGCCGCACTGGCTGACCCCGACAAGTTTGTCGTCGTCCAGCACGCACCGTCGATTTCTGTAACTCTGGCCGAGGAATTCGGCGTCAAAGCCGGTAAAGATGTTGACGGCCAGATGGTTGCCGCTTTGCGAAGACTGGGTTTCAAACGTGTATTCGATACTGCTTTTTCCGCAGACCTGACCATAATGGAAGAAGGCTCCGAACTCGTTCACCGAATCAAGACAGGCGGGAAACTGCCGATGATGACGAGTTGTTCGCCGGGATGGATAAAATTTGTCGAGCAGTTTTATCCCGATATGATTGAAAATGTTTCGACCTGCAAGAGTCCGCAGCAAATGATGGGCGCATTGATAAAGAGTTTTTTTGCTCAGCGGGAAGGGCTGGAGCCGAGCAAAATTGTGAGCGTTTCTATTATGCCCTGCACAGCCAAGAAATTTGAGTGCCAGCGTCCCGAAATGGCGGTCAATTATATTCCCGATGTGGATTATGTACTCACCACCCGTGAATTAGCCCAGCTATTCCGCCGATACGGTTTGGAACTTGGCGCGATGACGCCGGATACAGCAGATACGCCGTTCGGCGAACGAACCAGTGCCGGTAAAATTTTCGGCGCAACCGGCGGCGTTATGGAAGCGGCAATTCGAACTGCCTATTTTCTGCTGACCGGACAGGAATATCCGGAAGAGAAAATTCCCGCTATCCGCGGCCTGAAAGGACATAAGGAAGTCAAACTTAAAATCGGCGAGCTGGAAATCGGAGCAGCAGTGGTGAGCGGACTTGGCAATGCACGTAAACTGCTTGATGAAATTAAAGCAGGCAGAAACGATATTCACTTTATCGAAGTTATGACTTGTCCGGGCGGATGTATTTCCGGCGGCGGTCAGCCGATTGGCACCGATACCGAAGCTGTAAAGGCACGTTTGCAGGCTCTCTATATGATTGACCGGGACGACAGGGTTAGGGCCAGCCATCACAACGAATCTATTAAGCGGCTGTACCGTGAATTTCTGGGCGAGCCTCTCGGCAAAGTGAGTCATCACCTGCTGCATACGCATTATAAAAAACGCGATATTATGGCGGAATACTAATAATTAGGAGCGACTATGACTGTATTAAAAAAAATTCTCGTTGTCGATGACGACCCTGACATTCTCGAACAGGTGGAGCTTATTCTCAAGGCCAATGGCTACGATGTGACGCCGGTGGACTCTGCCGCCAATGCCGAAGAGTTTTTGATTTCCACTCAGCCTGACCTGGCGATTGTGGACCTTATGATGGAACAGATGGATTCCGGATTTGTCTTATGCCATCAAATCAAAAAATTGTATCCGAATGTGCCCATAATTATGGTGACGGCGGTTCGTTCCTCAACCGGACTGGATTTCGATGCCAAGACGCCGGAAGCAAAATCCTGGCTCAAGGCGGATTGTATTCTCGATAAGCCTGTAAGAGCCGAAGAGTTATTGAACACCGTACGAAGACTGCTTAAGGCTTGAGAGCGAGTTATAAAAAAGGTGATTTTAAATGAGAGACAGCAATAATAAACCGCTGGTAACGACGCTCGGCGAGCGATGCCGGATATGCTATACCTGTGTAAGAGAGTGTCCTGCCAAGGCAATCAGGATTGCGAACGGACAGGCTGAAGTTATTGCGGAAAGATGCATCGGATGCGGGAATTGCGTTCGTGTATGCAGCCAGAAAGCCAAGCAGATTCTGGATTCAAAACAGAAGGTTTACGAACTGTTAAAATCGAACAGCAAAACAGCGGCGATACTGGCGCCAAGTTTTCCGGCTGAATTTTCCGAAATCGGCTGGGAGAGACTCGTTGGTATGGTTCGCGAGCTTGGTTTTGATTATGTCAATGAGGTAGGTTTCGGAGCGGACCTGATTGCGGACAGGTATCATAAACTGCTGGATAGAAATGAGTCGAACTGCAAATATATCGCTACGAGCTGTCCTGCGATTATAGCGTATGTTGAGAAATATCATCCTGATTTAGTTAAAAACCTTGCGCCAATAGTTTCGCCTATGGTTGCGACGGCAAAAATTCTTCACAAGATATATAATAATGATTTAAGGATTGTTTTCATCGGGCCGTGCATTGCCAAAAAGGGCGAAATCACGAGCGTTAATATGGACAGTGAGGTAGATGCAAGCCTGACGTTTATTGAACTTCGGGAGATGCTCGAAGCGGAGTCGATAAGTCCTGATAAGGTTGATAATAGTAATTTTGACGAACCTTCAGCCGGTGTCGGGGCGATATTTCCGATAAGCGGGGGGCTGTTTCAGTCTGCCGGAATAGAAGAAGACCTGATTGACGGCGATATTGTCGCGGTCGAAGGCGGAAGCAGTTTTGTCGAAGCTTTTAAGGAATTTGAAAGCGGAGATATGAATGTTCAGCTTCTGGAAGTTCTTGCATGCAGCGGCTGTATAATGGGGCCGGGCATTTCGAACAAGAAGCCATTGTTTAGCAGGCGGGCGTCTGTCAGCGGCTATGTTCGTGAAAAAATGAAAAATTTTGACAAGGCAAAATGGGATAAAAATATAAAACGGTTCGAGAGTCTCGACCTTTCGAGAAAATTTGCCGCTTATGACCAGCGAATTAAAGTAACGCAGGAAAACGAACTCGAACAGATTTTGAGACGGATGGGCAAAAACACGGCTGCCGACGAGCTTAATTGCGGAGCCTGCGGCTACAATACCTGTCGGGAACACGCGCTGGCGATATGGAAAGGACTTGCCGAGAGCGAAATGTGCCTGCCTTACACGATTGAGCAGCTTCACAAGACTATCGACGATTTGGCAAGTTCGAATAATCAGCTTGCCAACACGCAGGAGGTGCTGATGCAGTCTGAAAAGCTGGCGAGTATGGGACAGCTTGCCGCCGGCGTTGCCCACGAAATAAATAATCCGCTCGGCGTAGTCCTGATGTATGCGCATCTGCTGCTGGAGAAATGTCAGAATGATATAACGCTGAAGGACGATTTGCGTTTGATTGCCGAACAGGCGGACAGGTGCAAGAAAATTGTCGGCAGCCTGCTGAATTTTGCCAGGAAAAACAAAGCAATTGTGCAGCCGACGGATATTTACGATATTGTCGAAAAGTCAATACAGGCGGTGCCTAACGAAAAGGGCGTCGAAATAATGATTGAAAGCACGCTTAAGGACAGGATTGCCGAAATTGACGGTGACCAGATGAGCCAGGTTTTCAGCAACTTTATAGCCAATGCGATTGTCGCGACGGACAAGACAGGGCTGATAACAATAATGCTCGACGGCGACGATAAAAAACTGAATATAAAAGTAATCGATACAGGTATAGGTATCGCAAAGGAAAATATTTCCAAGATATTCGAGCCTTTCTTTACGACCAAACAAATTGGCGACGGTACGGGCCTGGGACTGGCGGTAGCCTACGGCATAGTCAAGATGCACAGGGGCGATATAAAAGTCGAATCGAATGCTGACGCAAAGAAAGGGCCGACGGGGACAACCTTTACGGTTATTTTGCCGAGAAGGCAAACAAATGGTTTTCAATAACAGGCTTTTAGGGAATTAATTGTGGAAGAATTATTTAAAGTTCTTGTTGTCGATGACGAAGCCGGGATGCGGTCTGGAGTGGCCAGGGTTTTGAATGATTACAGCATTCATCTGCCGGAGACAGACTCCGATGTGAATTTTGAGATAATCGAGGCCGAGACCGCTGAAAACGGCCTTGAAATCATCGAAAAACAAAATCCGGATATTTTGTTTCTCGACCAGAAACTGCCCGGGATGAGCGGCCTTGAACTTTTAGGCAAAATCGCAGAAAAGAAAATCGATATATTGACTGTGATGATTACGGCTTACGCATCGCTGGAGGCAGCGGTTGAGGCCACTAAAAACGGCGCGTATGATTTTCTTCCCAAGCCGTTTTCTCCAGCTGAGCTCAAGAATTTGATTCGCAAAGCGGCAGGCAGAATTCTTTACAAGCGCCAGGCGAAAGACCTTGCGGAAGAAAGGAAAAGGGTCCGTTTCCAGTTTATTTCGATTCTTGCACACGAGCTTAAGTCGCCGCTTGCTGCGATACAGGGTTATTTGAATATTGTTAATGACAGGGTTTTAGGCAGCGAGATTGACGCCTATGAAAATGTGATTAACAGGAGCCTGGTTCGGCTTGAAGGGATGAAGAAACTGATATTTGACCTGCTGGATATGACAAGAATCGAGTCGGAACAGAGGAAACGGGAATTGACAGATATTAATCTCAATGAACTTGCCAAAAGGGCGGTTGAAATGTGTATGTTGGCCGCAAAAGAAAGGAACATTACCATTAATCTGGACGTTCGCGGCGATGTTGTGATGAAAGGCGATGTCTTCGAAATCGAGATTATACTGAATAACCTGATATCGAACGCAGTTAAATACAATAAGGATAATGGAAAAGCTGATATTAACATCAGCGAAAATGAACAATGGATTGTTATTAATGTCAGCGATACGGGTATCGGCATGAAAGAAGACGAGATGAAAAAACTGTTTAAGGATTTTGTCAGGATAAAGAACGAAAAGACAAGAAATATTCTCGGAAGCGGTCTTGGCCTTTCAACCGTTGAAAAGCTTGCGCAATTGTATAACGGAAAAGTAACTGTTAAGAGCGAGTTCGGCAAAGGCAGTAGTTTTACAGTTGAGCTTTTGAAAAATTCGCTGCCGGTTTTGAAAGAATAAAGTGAATCACGGACAAATAATATCCTGGTTGAAACAAAACGAACCTGCCGAGCTTGAAAAGCTGTGGTCTCTTGCCGACAAAATTAGAAGAGATAATGTTGGCGGGCAGATTCACTTGAGAGGCTTGATTGAGTTTTCCAACATTTGCAGCAGAAAATGTCTGTATTGCGGTATAAACGCAGCCAACAGTAAATTATCTCGATACCAGATGACCAAAGAAGAGATACTGGAATGTGCCCAAACTGCCTGCAAACTGGAGTATGGAACGGTTGTTTTGCAGAGCGGCGAAAATAAAAGACTGGATATCAACTTCCTGGCAGAGACAATAAAAGAAATCAAGAAAACAACCGGCCTTGCGGTTACTTTAAGCGTCGGTGAATGGGACAGGGAGGTTTACAGGCTGTGGAAACAAGCCGGAGCCGACAGGTTTCTTCTGAGATTTGAGACAAGCGACGATGAATTATACAGAAGACTTCATCCAGACAGTAAAAAAGGAGTCGCGGAAAGATTTGAAAATTTGGAAATCCTTAAAGAGCTTGGCTACGAAGTCGGCAGCGGCGTGATGATTGGCTTGCCCGGCCAAAGTTATGAAAGCCTTGCGGACGATTTGCTCAAATTCCAACAGCTTGACCTCGATATGATAGGTACTGGGCCATATATCAGGCACAAAGATACAGAACTTGACAAGAATCTTCAAAAATTTCTGCTCGAAGAAGAAAAACAAGTTCCCGCAATGGAAGAAATGGCCTATAAGGTTTTCGCACTGGCAAGAATTTTGTGCCCGAAGGCAAATATACCTGCCACAACGGCTGTTGCGACATTAAATCCTGAAAATAGTTATGAAAAGGCTCTGGCCTGCGGATGTAATATAGTTATGCCGAATATTACTCCGATGAAATATCGGAAATTATACAATTTATATCAGGGCAAAAATAGTTATGAGCTTTTCGATTTCGATATGAAAATTAAACAGAGAATCGAAAAAATTTCACGTTCGGTCGGCAGCGGCAGGGGTATTTCGCTGAGGTTTATGAAAAAAAATGGGGTGGGATTATGATAAAAGAAAAATTATTCAGCAGCACGGTAAAAGATTTCATTGATGACGATTACCTGCAAAGGCTGATTAATGAAACAAAATCTGATAAAGAATCTGTCAGAGCAATAATAGCAAAAAGTCTCAATAAAAAGGCATTAACAGTTGAGGAAACAGCGGTACTTTTAGCTGCGGACGAAGAATTAACCGAAGAGATTTTTGCCGCTGCCCGGCGGTTAAAGAAAGAAGTTTACGGAAATAGAATTGTTCTGTTTGCTCCTCTTTATATAGGCAATAAATGCATAAACGATTGCGGGTATTGCGCTTTTCGGGCTTCCAATAAAGAGGCAATCAGGCGTACACTGAATCAACAAGAGATTGTTCAGCAGGTTGAGGCACTTGAAAACGCAGGCCATAAGAGGCTGATACTGGTTTTCGGCGAACACAAAGAATATGACGCGGATTTCATAGCGCAATGCGTGCGAAAGATTTACAGTGTTAAAGTCGGCCACGGTGAAATTCGAAGGGTCAATATAAATGCGGCGCCGCTTGACGTCGAGGGATTCAAAAAGGTTAAGCAGGCCGGAATCGGAACGTACCAGATTTTTATGGAGACTTATCATCACGAAACATACGAGCAGTTTCATCCGGTAATGACTGCGAAGGGCGATTATTTGTATCGGCTCGATGGTTTGAGCAGGGCGTTTGAAGCGGGCTGCGACGATGTTGGAATCGGGGCATTGTTCGGATTGTATGACTGGCGGTTTGAAGTTCTTGGATTAGTGAGTCATTCATTATTTTTACAAAAAAGTTATGGTGTCGGGCCTCATACGATTAGTTTTCCGAGGATTCAGCCTGCCGCAGGCGTAAATATCGATAAAAAATGGATTGTTGATGATTATCAATTCAAGAAACTTGTCGCGATATTAAGATTGGCCGTTCCTTATACTGGTCTGATACTTACGGCGAGGGAAAATCCGGCTCTTCGCAGGGAAGTAATGGGTTTCGGCGTTTCGCAGATTGACGCAGGCAGCAGAATTGAGATTGGCGGGTATACCGAACTGGGCGATGCGCAGGTGATGGAACGCGAACAATTTATGCTCGGTGATATTCGAAGTCTTGACGATGTGATGAAAGAATTGATTGAAGATGATTTTGTGCCGAGTTTCTGTACTTCGTGTTACAGGCTTGGGCGAACCGGCGAACATTTTATGGAATTTGCGATACCCGGCTTTATAAAAAGATTCTGCCAACCGAATGCCTTGACAACATTGACGGAATATCTTGTCGATTACGCATCTGATGAAACCAGGGCGGCGGGCTTGAAGCTTATTGACGCTGAGCTTGATAAAATGAAAGATGAAAAAATAAAACAGGAAGTTAAAGAAAGAATTAAAAAGATTAGTCAAACTAATCAAAGGGATATGTATTTTTAATATGATAAAGACTCCAAAATCATTAAGGCTGCATATAGGAATATTCGGCAGACGAAATGTCGGCAAGAGTTCGTTTTTAAACGCTTTTGTCCGCCAGGCGGTTTCTATCGTATCAGAAATTGCCGGGACAACGACGGACCCTGTCGAAAAGCCGATGGAGCTTTTGCCCATAGGCCCGGTTTTATTTATTGATACCGCAGGCATTGATGACATAGGCTCGCTGGGAAAAGAGCGGGTTGCTAAAACAAGGAAGATATTTGACAGAACAGATGTTGCGGTGATCGTGACAGCGGAAGGTCAATGGGGCGAATTTGAACGGATGCTGCTGAAAGAATTTAAGAAGCGGAAAATACCCGTCATTGCCGTTTTTAATAAGGCCGATTTGAAAAATGTCGATGACAGCGTAATCAATGAACTGGAGAAGGAAAGAATCTGTTGGCTGGAAGCTATTTCGACGCAGAAGAAAGGAATGGTAGAATTTCGCCAAAGACTTATTTCGGTTGTGCCGGATGAGTTTATTAATAATCCTTCGATACTCAGGGATTTGGTTAAGCCCGGCGAACTTGCGATTCTTGTAATACCGATTGATAAGGAAGCGCCGAAGGGAAGAATAATTCTGCCACAGGTTCAGGCTATCAGGGATATCCTCGACAACGATTCGGTTTGTATTGTTCTTAAGGAGACCAGATTGCGGGAGTCATTTTCGAAACTTAAGGAAAAGCCCGCTATTGTTATAACCGACTCACAGGCGTTTTTGAAAGTCGCCGAGGATACGCCTGAAGATATACCTATGACGTCATTTTCGATTGTATTTGCCAGATTAAAAGGCGACCTTAATGAATTTGTTAATGGCGCATTGGCGATAGAAAAATTAAAATCAGGGGATAAAATTTTAATTGCCGAATCATGCAGCCATCATCCTATTGTAGACGATATCGGGAGAGAAAAAATTCCAAAATGGCTGAGACAATATACCGGTTGCGAGCTTGTGTTCGATGTTTGCCAGGGGCACGATTTTCCGGAGAACCTCGGAGACTATAAACTTGTTATTCAGTGCGGCGGATGTATGACCAACAGACGGGAAATACTTTCGAGGATTGAGCGATGCCGCATTGTCAATGTACCTATAACGAATTACGGAGTTGCGATAGCGTATTCACTTGGTAAGTTCGAGCGGGCACTTAGGCCTTTTGCAGATAGTCTGGATTATTTTATGAAAAAAGGAGAACGGTATGGCGAATAAAAATTTTGTGATTCTTGCTATTGACGATGATTCTGACGTTCTCAATGCGCTGAGAATTATCCTCGAAGCCAACGGATATAAGATGGTTGAGGCGTATTCCGCCGAGGAAGGATTGAAAAAATACAAGGAATCAAGGCCTAATTTTATTCTGGTGGATTTGATGATGGAGGAGGTCGATGCCGGCCTGAACTTCGTCAAGGAAATCCGCCTGCTGAATAACAAGGCTCCGATTTATATGCTTTCAAGTGTCGGCGATAGTCTCGCTCAGAGCACAAGTTATACGGAGTTAGGATTAGACGGCGTACTTCAAAAGCCTGTGGACAACAAAACTCTTCTGAAAATAATTCAGACAAATATTAAATCCTGATAATATCATCTGCGATAAAAAGTGTTGGTCGCCAAAGGTATCGACGAGACAATCTGCGTCATTTTTGCGTCAGTCGCCAGTTGTAACTGACTTGTAAGTCTCACTTAGGTCCACTTGTCATTCACTTGTAACCCTCATTTTGGGCTAAAAATACGCATGTAACTCATTATTAAATATGGTCTTATGAAGCACCTATAGAACTGTCGATCCGAAGGTTGAGGGTTCGAACCCCTTCGACCTCGCTTGTAAGTTATTATTACACAACAACTTACGCATTGTTGCTTGAGGGCTTGTTCTATCCAAAATACTCTCTGCACCAATTTGCACCAAAATTTTACTCATGGCTTTGCTCCTTCCTTGTTGTTTTGGAAACGTTTTTGAAGCAGTTCAAAAAGTTATTGATTTATAGGCATCGAATAAGTATAAGACATGTTTCACAGTTCAAAATAAATTAAGAATATATATGCTATATTAGGATGATAATCATCTCCTTGTCATAGCAGGAGGCTAATAATGACAAACTCAACAAATAATGTGCCGAAAAGCCAAATTTCTGATAAAAACGTTTGTAAGGTAGACATCTATGAAGCTGAAAATAACCTAATTGACTATTTCAAGATTTTTTGGAAACGCAAACACTTTATTATTTTGGTAAGCCTTTCTGTCGGCATTAGTTGTTGGTATTGTTTTTTTTCTCACCCCAAAATTATAAAACAACTTATGTTTCAATGTTAGCGGTGATGTAGATAGATAGGATTTTAAAAAATGCATTGTAAGATGATACTTGACACAATGAAGATATAATTTCTTCCTTAATCGCAACGAAATAAAACGCGGCTTTCGCGATTAAGGCAAATTTTAGGTTGATTATTGAAAATATGAGGATAATAGGTGATGATTGTCACCGAGGGGCACGGAGTGTATTTAGAACATCATAATGATACAATAAATGGGGGTAAGTCAGGTTGTTTCCGCACTAATAGATACATACTTTAAGAGGTATAATGAATACAAGAAAATCAAGTCAACAGTATCCTATTTGGGTATTTTTCAATCCTATAAGGACTATATTGGGCATCTGGAAATACCGGGATTTGCTCTGGCAGCTTGTGCGTAGGAACATTCAAACCCGTTATAAAGGGACAATCATGGGCCTGGTGTGGATGGTAATAACACCGCTTATGATGTTAGCGGTTTATACCTTTGTTTTTAGTGTCGTTTTTAAAGCCCGGTGGGGAACAGACTTTGGCGATTCCAAAGTTGCTTTTGCACTTATTATGTTTTGTGGCATTACGATGTTCAATATTTTTGCTGAAAGTATTACCGGTTCTGTGGGAGTAATTACCGTAAATCCTAATTATGTGAAAAAAGTGGTATTTCCTTTGGAAATCCTGCCGGTATCCATGGTGTTTAGCGTCTTTTTTTTTGGTGTGGTTTCACTGATAATACTTTTGGCAGGGGTGGTTTTGATTCTGCATAAGTTTAGTTTGGCTGTCATTTGCCTGCCGTTGGTATTTGTGCCGCTATTTTTACTATGTTGCGGATTTTCATGGTTTGTTGCCTCGCTCGGAGTATATGTGCGAGACTTAGCACATGTTATCGGAATTGGGATTCAAATCTTATTCTTTATGACACCGATTTTCTACAGCGTTGATATGGTTCCGCAATCATTAAGAGCGATTTTACTTTTAAATCCATTAACTAGTATTGTTCAGACGACAAGACATATTTTAATATACAATAAGTGGCCAGATTGGTCAGAGTTAGCTATTATCTCGCTGCTGTCTTTAATTATATTTCAATTGGGATATGTTTGGTTTATGAAAACTAAACGGGGGTTTGCTGATGTCCTCTGATGTGGTACTGCGAGTTAATAATGTTGGTAAATGTTATGAGATGTATAATGCGCCGCACCACCGGCTGTTTCAGACCCTCTTTCATGGGCGAAGACAGTTTTACAAAGAGTTTTGGGCTCTGCGTGATGTTTCGTTTGAGGTAAAAAGCGGCGAGTGCGTCGGCATTATTGGCCGTAACGGCTCCGGTAAAAGCACCTTGTTGCAGGTTATTGTTGGTACACTTGCGCCTACACTTGGCAATGTAGAAGTTACCGGCAGAGTGTCTGCACTTTTAGAACTTGGCAGCGGGTTCAATCCCGAATTCACCGGCCGGGAAAATGTCTATATGAATGGTGCAATTCTTGGGTTATCTAAATCCGAAATAGACAAAAAATTTAATGAGATCGCCGCCTTTGCCGATATCGGGGAGTTTATTGAGCAACCGGTAAAAATATATTCCAGCGGTATGTATGTTCGTCTCGCTTTTGCTATCGCTATAAACACGGATCCAAATATTCTTATTATTGATGAGGCGCTTGCTGTAGGAGATATGAGTTTCCAAAAAAAATGCATGGAACGAATTGATGATTTCAGGGATGAGGGCAAAACGATAATTTTCTGCTCTCACGATATGCACATGATAGGAGCTTTGTGTGATTGTGCTATGTGGTTAAAAGATGGTGCAATTGCTGAAATTGGCAAATCCGAAATGGTGATTTCTTCGTATGTATCATGGATGTTGAATGCAAATAAATCGAGCCATGGTCCGACTCAGGCCTCGTTAATTAATAATCCCAATTTTTATATAAGGAATTCTGAAGAAGTGGAAATTATATCTGTCAAGCTATATGATGTAAATGGAATAGAGAAAGAGGTTTTTTTTAACGGTGATGATTTAACTTTCGAGGTAACCTATAATGCCATCAATAGTATAAAATGCCCAAACTATAGCGTAATTTTGTTCAGGGATGACAAGGTTCCTGTCGGGATTGGCAAGATGAGTTATAAAAAAGCATTAAAACCAGAAGGTATTGTGAGCGGCATAACTACATTTAAGGTTATATTGAAGGATGTCCAATTAAATAGCGGTCAGTATACTTTTGGTATTTCTGTGTGGGACAAAGCAAACAAAATAAATTTTGCAAATAATATTACGAGGAAATTTGAAATCAAATCTTTAAATATTGTTTTTGGCCCAACTGAAGAGAAGTGTGTTTATTTTCCGGAAATGGAGTGGATATGTTGATGGTGTACATTGTTGAAGTCAGAAAAAGAAAAAATGAATAAGCTTCACTTTGGCCCCGGGACTAACTGGATTAAACCATCATCAGAGTGGCTATCAATTGATGCAGATCCAAAAGTGGCTGATATTGTGATTGATTTTAACAGATTTGATAGCTTACCATTTACTGACAAGTCAGTCGTCTGCATATATGGGTCTCATATCTTCGAGCATATAGGCATCTTCCATGCCCCATTGGTATTCAAGGAATGCTATAGAGTATTGAAGGATGGAGGTTATTTTCGTATTGTATTGCCTGATGTTAGAAAAAGTATTGAAGAATATCTTAAGGATAATATGCAATTTCCGCTTTTCCAGCGAAGAGCCGAATCTTTAAAGAAATTACTCTCTGTGGAGGAGGTTAGCATATTTGAAGTCCTAAAAGGAGATTTTATTTCACCAAGCGGCCAAACGTGTATATTCGGGGATTACTCTCTTGCTCATCAAAATGCTTGGGATTTTGATGCATTCTGTTTAGAGCTTTCGCGAGCTGGCTTTGACCGTAAAAAAATAAAACAGATGGATTTTATGAGATCTGGTTGCAAGGATTTTTCATTTGAAGGTACTTTCCCCTCTGAAGCAAACAAATCTGACCGTTCGATTTACGTGGAAGTAGTAAGATGAATGGTTTCAATCTTTTTAAACAAAAAACAAAAAAACTAATATGCCATGTTGGGGCTTGGGCAGGGAATTTTGGTGATAGTATTATTCAACAGTCTATAAAAAATAGGCTAACAGAATTATCAAAAAATGAACTTGATTTTTGTTATATAAATTGCCAACAGACTGAATTTACCAGAGAACGAATCGAACAGATTAATTCCAAATGCGATTTGATGATAATAGGAGGGGGAGGGCTTGTTTTTTATCGCCCACAGGATAAATCGAAATCCGGCTGGCAGTGGAATATAGATATTAATTTGATTAATGCGATTAAAATTCCATTTGTTGTGTATGGTATTGGTTACAATCAATTCGAATATGATACTTCAAATTTTATTCCTATAACGAATTCACATTTACAAAAAACGGTTAATAATGCTGCCTTATTCTCCGTAAGAAATTCCGGAACCCGGCGGGAGTTAATCACCAGGGGATGTGATGGCAGTAAAATTGAAGTTGTTTCGGACAGCGGAATGTTTGCAACGCCCAAAAAGATAACAATCCCGGACATTGATAAAACAAAGCTGAAAATCGGCTTTAACTGGACTTCTGACAGAGAAGACCAGACGTTCCCACCTCCGTTTAAGGAAAACAGAGATAAATTTATAAAAGCTTGCATATCTCTGTTGAATTATGCAATTGTCGAAAGAAACGCCCAGGTTTTTTATATAAGTCATATGGGAAATAATTTTGACAGAAATATAATTGTTGCGTTAAAAGAAAAATTAATATCATCACCTATTGTGATAGAAGATGTATTGAGCGAGATATATCCTCCCTCAGATGGAAACGCGGGTTTTTTTGTTGATATATATAGGCAGATGGATATAGTTCTTGGCATGAGGGGGCATTCAAATATTGTGTCCTTAGGACAGAATACGCCTTTTGTTGGGCTTGGTAGTCACAGGAAGATTAGATATTTCTTAGAGGATGTTGGCAGAAGCAAGTATTTTTTTGATGTCCGGCCAGGTAAAGATTTGTATTCTACTGAGAAAATGATAAGTATTCTTAATAACATTATTGACAATATTTCAAGTCAGAGAAAAACAATAAAGGAAGAAAAAGAGAAGCATAAAAGATTATTCAATAAATTTAACTCTAAAATATTAAGTTTAATGGATTAAAATTTTAAACCCAATTTACAAATATATGGAAAGTTCGTAGAAATACTAATTTATGAAAAAAATTATTATTTTTACCTATCTTCAGCGTCACTTTAAAAAAATGATTCCGATTATTAAAGAATTGGAAAAGGATACGCATATCAGCCTCGTTGTTATTCTAATGACGCAAGAAGAGAAACGAATGGCAATCGATAACAATATAGCATATACGATGTTAGATGATTACACCGATAAGAAAAGGAATTTGGATTTTGATCTTGCATGGGGTCTTGAGCCGCTAATAAATGCCATAGATCGAATACGGCCGGATTTGTTCATTGCCATTGAGGTAAATTTTATATTGCGAAATGCGGTCAGATATTGCAGGCAATCCGGGGTAAAAAGTCTTATTGTTCAGCATGGAACGCCTAATAAATATTCTCTTCATGCTTTTGTTCCGTTTGAGGGGGATTGTTTTGCGGCATGGGGACAGTTTACCAAAGATTACTTAATCGAAAATTTTATAGATCCTGCAAAAATTGTGCTTACAGGCGGTGTGCCATTTGATCTGTCCTTAGACATTATTCCAAATAGAAAGTATATTGCTAAATATCTTAACATAGATCCGTCAAAAAAATGGATTGTTTTTACAACGCAGGGTACTGGGGCGGGGGGAATTCCTACCGAAGAAGAAATTAAAACAGGTGTTGTCGAAATAGCTCATAATGCATTATTATTTCCAGAATATCAACTTATATATCAGGTACACCCGGAACAGAATGTTGAGTATATTAAAAAATTTATTATTGAAAAAGTACCAAACCACAATTCAATAGTAACAAAATATAAGAATACCGAAGAATTAATGGCCGCTTCTGATGGAATTGTAACGTTTTTTTCTACAACAGCAATTGACGCTGTTGTTATGAAAAAACCTCTTATGCTGATAAACTTTTCTGTTGATAAAGAGTTTTTGCCTTTTGTTAAAATGGGAGCTGCGTATGGTGCTTATGATAAAAATGAAATTGCATCGGTTTTTCGTAAACTACTATGTAAAGGCGATGCATTAAAGAAGGGACAAAAGAAGGCCGCGGAATATGTTAATTACAGAAACGACCAAAACGCTTTGAAAAGAGTTGTTGATCTTATTTACTCGATGTTATAACGACTCGTAAATTTAATATAATTGGAATATATTTATGATAACTGCAAACAATACTGTAATAATCGCCGAAATGGGGTGCAATCACAGGGGCAATATTGACACGGCAAAAAAAATGATCGATACGGCATCTGATTTTTGTAAGGTCGATGTTGTAAAATTTCAAAAAAGGACACCGAAAGAACTTTTAAGCCCTGATGAGTACAGTACCACACACCCCCATCCAATTCACGCTTATGGTAAAACATACGGTGAACATCGGGAGTTTCTTGAATTTACCATAGAACAGCACAAAGAATTAAAACAATACGCTGAAGCAAGAGGGGTGATATACAGCTCTTCAGTATGGGACTTCACCGCGGCCAAAGAAATAATCTCCTTGGATCCGCCGCATATTAAAGTGCCTTCAGCATGTAATCTCGATTTTGCCCTGCTGGAACTGCTAACAAGAGAGTTTCGCGGAGAAATTCATATTTCTTTCGGCATGACTACAGAAAGTGAAGAAGAAAAAATAGTATCATTTTTCGAGGATCGCGGGAGAAATCAAGAACTCATTATATATTCCTGCGTGTCCGGCTACCCCGTAGATTTTGAAGAGCTCCCTCTTCTGGATATCGAGCGGCTTAAGAGAAAATACGGCAAAAGGTTAAAAGGAGTCGGTTTTTCCGGACATCACCTTGGTATTGCGGCAGATATAGCCGCGCTGGCGTTGGGTGCGCGATATTTTGAAAGGCACTTTACACTGGATAGAACATGGAAAGGAACTGACCACGCCGCAAGTTTGGAACCGGACGGCATGAGAAGGCTTGTACGGGATATTAGAAATGTTTCAAAATCGCTGACTTATAAGAAAAAAGAAATTCTTGATGTGGAAATAATACAGCGGAAAAAATTAAAAAGAGGGTTGCATGGATAGATTTGTTGCGATTATTCCTGCGAGGGGGGGGAGTAAATCTATCCCCTTAAAAAATATCAAATTGTTTTGCGGTAAGCCTTTGTTGTATTGGTCTATCAAAGCGGCGCAAGAGTGCAGATTTATTGAGTCTATCTTTGTTGCAACAGAAAACGAGCAAATTCGAAGAGTCGTTGAAGAATTTAATCTTCCAAAAGTATCCGTAATCGGTAGGGGCAAAGGCACTGCCACGGACACAGCTTCAACAGAATCCGTAATGATGGAATTTGCAGCCAAACATAAATTTGACCATCTTGTTTTAATCCAAGCAACATCGCCATTATTGGAAGGGCATGATTTAGACAGAGCAATTGATAAATACACAGCAGATAAAGCCGACAGTTTATTGTCCGTAGTAAGACAAAAAAGATTCATCTGGAAAGAATATGGCAGATACATAAAACCTGAAAACTATGACATATTTAACAGGCCCATGAGGCAGGGTTGGTCCGGATTTTTAGTTGAAAATGGAGCTTTCTATATCACCTCGAAAAAGAGGCTGTTAGAGTCAGGGTGCAGAATATCAGGCAGCATATCTTATTATGAAATGCGGGAAGACAGCTATTTTGAGTTGGACGAACCTTCAGACTGGATAATTGCAGAAGAATTGAAGATACATACTCCTCACAGATACAAGTGTCCCGAGTTTAGGAATATTAAATTATTAATATGTGACGTTGACGGCGTTTTGACCGACGGAGGGATGTATTATTCTTCCGACGGAGAAGTATTAAAAAAATATAATGCCCGCGATGGCAAAGGCATTGAACTTATCAGGAAAAATGGCATTAAAGTTATGCTGCTGACATCGGAGAATTCCGAGATAGTCAAACGGCGGGCGGATAAATTAAAAGTAGATTATTTGTTCATGGGCGTTTTAGACAAAAGAAAATTTTTGGCCGGATTCTTTAAAAAACATAATTCGTACTCATTCAACAGCTCAGCTTACATCGGAGATGATATTAATGATGTACCAAGCATGAAGGATGTATGTTTCTCTGCCGCTCCAATAGATGCTATGCCTGAAGCAAAAAGGGTTTCAAGTTATATCAGCAGCAGAAAAGGCGGGGCGGGATGCGTCCGGGAGATATGCGATCTTATTGTGCAAAGGAAAAACTCAATTGAGTAACATTTCTTTCGTTATAATCAATGATGATGCCGCTGAATATTGCACAGTTCTATTTGATAGTCTGAAAAAACAAAAAGACTCAAATAATATCGAATTAGTATTTATCGATAATCATTCGGCAGATGAGTCGGTTAAATTAGCCGCAAATTTCGGTATCCGCAACATCTATTCATTTGACAGCAAGACCGAAAGACGAGGACTCCTGTACAATAAAGGGAGCGAGCTTTCTTCGGGCGATTACATTATTTTTGCACATAGCGATATTTTACTCAGAGAAAACTTTTTCTCAAATGTGTATCGGTATATTAAAAACAACCCTGATGTTGACTTCGTAAATTTCAGCCAATATTATCTCGATCATGTTTTTTTGGGAAATAACTACATCGGTATGGATATTATCACGGGCAATTTTTTCTATCACCAGTTGTTTGATTTTAATCCAAATGTGAAGATAGCCTGCGAGTGTTCCGAAGCTTGTTTCATGGTGAAAAGAGATGTTTTTAACCGCAATGTTTTTAATGCGGACTATTTCAATTCATTTTATGAGTATGATTTCATATACCGTATTAAAGAAGATCATAAAAATATTGAAAAATTGAATGAATCTGCTTTTATGCATTATTTCATTGAATGGCACGAAAAAAACAAAAGCCTTGAACAGGACAGGCTTGTTTTTCTTGCCAAGCACGGCAACAAAGTAATCAAACATTTATTAAGAGACCTTCATCGATATAAAAAACGAGATGAGGAAATAGCTGCTTGGGGGCAGGCACAACTCTTTAGACCTGTCGACGACCAATATACAGAAGCAAACTCCATCCGTCACAACGTGCCCATTGGAGAATGGACTTGTGCGGCCTTCGTCCTCACCCAGCCCATTTTGTCGACTGGCATGGGACTTAGAATTGACCCTCGTGAATCTCCGGGATTGCTGCGCATTCGCCGCATATCAATATACTCTGAATCACAGCCGAATAACTTGATTTTCAATTGCTCTACCAACAAAGACTTTGCCCAACTCACAATAGACCGCACGATGGTTCGCCTCCCTTCAGAAGAAGGCCTGCTCCTCGCAGCGACAGATTCCGATCCGAAGATATTCCTCCCACCGCTGGCTCTGCCGAAATCTGCTCTGCCGGTAAACGTGGAGATAGAAATGTGCATCGAGCCGACGATAATGGATGCACTTGAGCTAATGGCCATAATGAGTGAAGTCTCACGAGTTACACACAGCACAGCCGCAGAACGCGACGGACAGATTGCAGGTCTTAATCAAGCCGTGGCTGAGCGTGATGCGCAGAATATCAGTCTGAACAAGACCATAGCCGACCTCCTCGACAAAGAGGTCGATAGCCTCAAGCAGATTGCAC
>Ga0105104_10000010_pt1 | contig 194562 bp, 159 predicted proteins | sample PPLLaktember2015_3_FD_87034 | JGI IMG/M metagenome (GOLD analysis project Ga0105104, IMG submission 87034) | Freshwater sediment microbial communities from Prairie Pothole Lake near Jamestown, North Dakota, USA - PPLs Lake P7 Core (6) Depth... | ecosystem: Environmental > Aquatic > Freshwater... | reverse complement strand
TAATGATGGTGAACAGATTGAACTATCAAAACCTGGCGATGAGGACGGACTCGGTGTAAGACAATATATCCGTGTTGAGCGGGTTGATTATTCCGATGGTTCGCATCCCGGCGGAGAACCGGGTGATATTGACCTTTGGCCAACGGGGGCTGATGGTTTGGGCAGTTCGTTGACGCGAACCAGCACAACACAATACGGCAACGACCCGAACAACTGGACCGCCGCGACGCCTGCGCCCGGCTCATAGCCGTCGAGGTTGACGCTTTTTGCCTTTCTTCGATACCGCAACTTCGCAAGCGGCTGTCCGTCTGTCCAACAGCATTTCGGCTGTAAACCAGCATATCACGGCTATCCATACCATGTTCAATTTGAGCAGGTGAAAACCAGGTATAAAAACGTTGTTATAATTGCCGAGCAACAAGGCTGAAGCAACGATAGTATAAACCAAAGAAAATTTCGAAGGCCAAATCGCCGCTAACGCCACAGGCAGCACAAAATACTGCGCCGCAAACCCGGTGGTAAACGTCAGAAAAAAAAGCGTACCCAGCAGACACTGTGCGATTATATCCCTGTCCCTTAAAAAAAGCGGAAAAATAAACATCGCCAATATAAACGCGTATTTCAATTGAGGTATCGCAAACAGAGACGTCAATCCGTAAACGCCGGAAAATGAACCGTACTTGAACACGTGCTCGATTATTCCCGTGCTGCCCGTTTTCCAGTAGGGAACAAACAACAAAAGAAAAATTGCTACTGAAGCAACAAACAGGGACAGTTTTATACTGTATCGTTTTATGGAGGACTGCAGACAAATAATAAGCTCGTAAAACACGTTGTGTTTGACAATCATCCCCGCCGTGGCAAACAGCCACAGCAACGCCGTCCTCAAAACCGGCCTGTCTGCAAACCTAAGATACATAAAAATACCAATCAGCACCATCAGCATCGCAAAGTTCTCAAACTGCCCCTGATAGCCGGTCACAAGAAATGAAACGGGGCTAAGATAGAAAAATATGGCTGTTCTGGTTACAGGCAGTTTTTTAACGCGGGCAATAAGAAGCAAAACACCAAGCGTCAGCAAATCGACGCAGCAAAGAAACGTCCTTACGACAAAATAAAACGGCACATCAAACGCAAGCTGTATCCGCTTCAGCACCAAAAGGACCATAAACCACACGGGCGTATAATTATACCTCTCGGTCTTCGCATAGACGTTGCCGCCCTCATTGAGTATGCCGACCACTGTCTCGTATGACTGCATATCAAAATTGCCGAATACCACCTTTGCAAGAATCAGGCGTATAAGCGTGCCGGCAAAAATCACCATTGCCACCATAATTGCTGTCTTTGTTTTGGAAACGGACAATTGATGCCCGCCGCCGTTTATGAGAAATAATGCCGCGCAGGCAATAAAACCTGTAAGTGCAACCGAAGCGGCGAATAGCCGTCCGGCCAGCATAAATTGTAACCTCCCTTTATTCTCAGGCGTAACATTATCAGGCGTAAGCCCCTTGGTAGGCCCTATTCTATTGTCAATATCATCCGTTGTCCGGTTAAGGTAATGACTCAATATTTTGCCCCCAATGCTGGTTTTGTTGATGTTATGGAGCAGTCTCTTTATTTCCGGCACGTATTGGCCTTTAATCAGCGGCCCACCGATATAGCAAAGCCAGCACAAAACCACTATAAGAATAGCAAGTATCGCAATGGTGATGTTATTTCGTGTCACTTTTTCTCATTTCTTTTGCAATAATTCAAACGCTCCGCAGCAACTCCGTTTGCCTGCCTGTCCAATCGCATTTCTGAGATAAACCAGCATATAACCGCAACCCACACCACGTTCAATTTTAACAGGTGAAAACCCGGGATGGCGGTAATATTATCGTTGCCGAGAAACAAAGCGGAGGCAGCAAGGGTATAAAACAGTAAGAATTTGGAAGGCCTAATCGCCCCTAACGCCACAGGTAATACAAAATACTGGACCGCAAACCCGGTGGTGAAAGTCAGAAAAAAAAGCATACCCAGCAGACACTGCGCGATTATATCTTTGCTTTTCAAAAAAAGTGGAAAGATAAACATCGCCAATATGAACACGTATTTCAGTTGTGGTATCATAAACAGAGACGTCAATCCGTAACCACCGGAAAATGAGCCGTACTTGAACACGTGCTCGATTATTCCCGTGCTGCCCGTCTTCCAGTACGGAATAAACAGCGAAAGGAAAACAATGACTGAAACTATGAACAGGGACAATTTTATCCAATATCGCTTTATAGAAGAATTAAGACAAATAATAAGCTCGTAAAACACGTTGTGCTTGACAATCATCCCCGCCGTGGCAAACAGCCACAGCAACACTGTCCTCAAAACCGGCCTGGCTGCGAACCCGAGATACATCAAAATACCAGTCAGCACCATCAGTATAGCGAAGTTCTCGAACTGCCCGTGATAACCGGTCACAAGAAACGACACCGGACTAAGGTAAAATAGTATCGCCGTCCTTACCGGGGGCAACTTCCTGATGTTGGCGATAAAAAGCAACACACCAAGCGTAAGCAAATCTACGCAGCAGAGAAACGACCTGACTATAAAATGAAAAAATACGTCGGACATTGCAATCTGTATTCGCTTCAAAGCTATAAGAATCGTAAGCCAAACCGGCGAATAATTGTATCTCTCGGTCTCCGCATAGACATTGCCGCCTCTATGGTCTATGCCAACGACTATCTCGTATGAATCCATATCAAAATTGCCGAACGCGGCAGCTGCCAGAACCAGCCGGATAATTGTGCCGGCAATAATTATCAGTGCCACCGTAATCACAACCCTGGTTTTAGAAATGGGCGTCTGCCGGCCGACCCAATTTATGAGAAACAATGCCACAACTGTAATAAAACCAACTAACGCAACCAAAGCAACAAACATCCGTCTAAGAATCAGAAAGAACACCTTCTCTTTATTTTCAGGAGTAAGCCCCCTGGCTGACCCTATGTTATACATCGTATCGCTCTCTACTCGGCGGAGGTAGTGAGTTAATATTTTGTCTCCGATGTCGGTCCTGTCAAAATTATTCAGAAATTCAGCCATTGAAGAGACATACCATCCTTTAAACAGCGGCTGACCGATATAGCAAAGCCAGCACAAAACCACTATAAGAATAGCAAGTATCGCAATTGTGATGTTATTTCGCGTCACTTGTTCTTGTCCTTATCCGCAATTACCCAAATGTTCAGCGGTTATTTTAGCCGCATTCCGACCCTGCCATACCGCGTAATTGACCCCGCGGTCCTGTGGATATACCTGCGCCATAGTAGCAATATAAAGCCCTTTTACGGGCGTTTCAGTCGGACAGATAATCTTGCTGTAGTTACGCCCTATAAACGGTTGCGCATACGGTGCTTTGAAAACGTGATATCCTGAAATCTGCTCACGCTCGAACCTCGTAAATATCCGTTTCAGGTGCGGCACGGAAAACTCCAGCAGTTGCTCCCTGCTCATATTGTCTATGTCACTGTTCTGCTCGATATACTTCGACAGATATACAATGTGTCTGCCTCCGCAGGCCTCTATGGGCAGTAAATTCGTATGCTCAATTATGCCGGTAAAAGGCACGTCAGGGTCGTTTATATTTAGCCAGTAAATATCCGAAAGGGGCTTGCTCAGTTCAAGCACAAGGCAAACGTTCGCAAGATACTTAATCCGCCTTAAACCGTCGATATACCCCTGTGCCTCGCCGTTTTCGAGCAAATCCGCGATAATAGGCAGCGCAGGTGTTGCTATGACAGCTTCAGCGTCTGTCGTCCCATCCGGCGTCCGAACACCCCGCACACATCCATTCTCAATAACCACCGATTCTACCGGCTTACCAGTGAGCACTTCACCGCCAAACATCCTGATTTTTTCTGCCAATGCATCTGCCATTGCGCCGAAACTGCCGTTAACGTACCCAAGCATTTCATTTCCAACACTGTTCCGGCTGCCGCCACGCAGCACTAATTTGTTCCAAAACCATACCGCCGACACCTCGCGAGCAAACGAACCAAACTTGGCACGCAAAAGCGGCTCCCATACCACCGAGTAAACTCGTCTCCCGCACCGACTAATCAGCCACTGCTCGGCGGTCTCCGACTCCAAAGGCCTCCAGTCAGCAAGACCTTTCGCTTTCAATACCAGCATTCCCAGTCGAACACGGTCGACCAAACCCAAAGGCCTGAATCGCAACACGTCCAGCGGAGATGACAATCTGTAAAAACTCCTGTTTATGTAAATGCTCGTCTTCGTCGGGGCGTATCGCAGTTGATTGCCAAGACCAATTTCGCCGGCAAGACGCATCAGGTGTTCGTCACTGTTAAAAAAATGATGATAAAATTTGTCCACACGAGAGCCGTTTACCTCAAAACTCCCGGTGATTCCTCCGACTGCCTCGTCTTTTTCGAGCACCGTAACAGGAAATCCCAGTCGGGCCAACTCATAACCAGCAACCAGCCCTGTAATCCCCCCTCCGATTACAACAACATTCGCCCTTCTACCGCCAATGACCATACTCACCCAAATCGAAACGACTTATCGGCAACGCTCTCCGCCGCGACGCCTACCCCCTGTTCATAATAATCTGCTATTGGCTGTTTATCTCTTTCTTTTGACCGTTGTTCCGGCCAACGCCGATGTATTTGTCCACCTGCCCAAGACCTATCAGAACCACTATTGCGATAACGGTCGTAATAATCGCCAGGGGATACAACCTTGCGCCGCAGCCCATCCCGATGCTTGCCACAAGCCATATCGTCGCCGCTGTGGTCAGGCCGTGGACCCCGCCCCTGTCCTGTATGACCGCACCCGCGCCAAGAAAACCAACGCCCGTAACAATCTGCGCGGCTATTCGCGTAATCGAATCCTGCTCACCAGCCATTCTTTCCGAGATTAAGGTAAAGACCGCCGCGCCGAGGCATATCAGAATGTTTGTCCGAAGCCCCGCCGGTTTGTGCTTGAGTTGACGTTCAAGGCCGATGACCGCCCCGCATCCCACCGCCAACAGCACGGGAGCTATATCGCTTGTCCAGTCCATAGTTACCTCTCTATTAACGTCTCATCGACCTTCATCCCGAAGTGTCTGCCGCCCTTTTCAATATGTGCAAACACCTTATCGCCCGGCTTGAGCGATGTAATCGAGATGGGTTGGCCTTCGGGGCTGACCAATCGAATTGTCTCGGCGTTCTGCATAACAAGAGTTATCGAAACACCTTGGGCCTCGGCCTCGATAAGCATCATCGGGCGTTTCTCAATCTTGTTCCTGCCCAGATACGCGACCTGACCTTTGCCTTTGAAATCGACAATCAACACCTCATCGCCCGCCTTGAGGTCCGCGAGATACTTCGTCCCGCCGCCCGGCGCAAGCGTATAAGCGTGAACCGCCCCGGCATTTACGCGGAAGGGTCTTGCGGCAACATAAGGATTTTCTATTGACTCAGAATGAACCAGGAAGAATCCAGACGCGGTATTGCCCACCAGCATCCCTTCTCCCGGTGACATCTGTGTGCAGGTATCAAGGCACGCCCGGTCGCCCATACCTAATTGTTTGACGGTTTTTATCGTCGCGATTACAAGCTCAATCTTTTCGCCTATTCCCTGCAATACCTCAGCCGTCTTTTTAATCTCATTGAGGTCCGAGGTACTCAAAACAACACCGTCAACACCCTTTTCCAGTATCTCGGCCATCAGTTTCGCCTGTTTGCCGTCAGCCACCTGCACCATTATATTGTTACCGCGCCTGGCAAGCAGGTTTTCAATGGGGATAATCGTCCAGTCCAGCATCCGCAATACCAGGATTTTATCTGCCGGCACCGCCGCCGCCCTGTCCTCATCGGCCTTGCCCTTTATATCGACAAATTCAACGTCTTTGCCGGGGACGATATCGCCGTCTTTTGCGACGATTTTGATTTTGCCCAATTGCCGTACCGCTTCGGCTTTACCCTCCGGCAGCACTACCGCCTCCGCCCCGCTTTCAAGTGCGGTCGTTACTATCTTCTTGTCATACGGCGTCGCATTTACCCAAAGTTTCTTCATCAAATGACCTCAATAATCAGTTTACTCTGATTTTCGCATAAACCAATTGCCCATTCGAGAGAAAAACCACATTAAGGTTGTTGTCTTTATCAAACTCAGCACATATATATTTCCCAAAGAGTTTGCTTGGAGAATTATCCACACCATTAAGAAAAACTTCTTCATTATTCCACTTGCCGCCTTTTTTAACTCTGTGAACAAGGGCGCCATCATTGTTAACCCAGACAACATGGACATTTCCAAGAGAATCAACTCTTGCCAAGGGGATAAGTCCCTCACCGACTTTTTCAACGTCGCCGAACTTGCCGCTTTCACTTTGAGAATAATAAATCTGGGACAGGATTGTTATATCCGCATCGGTTTTGCCTTTAACAACAAGATTTCTCTTTATACATGAGAAAGAAATTACAACATCATCATTAATGTTATCAGCCGATAATTCTCCGTAAAAATAATCAACACGCTCCTTACCTGCTCCAATTTCTAAACGTGAAGTATCTTTATAGATTTCCTGTGTTTGTACGACTTGTTTCTTTATTGCGTTGTACTCCGTATGGTGCAAAATAACAGGCATTGGGGGAGTAAAGCCCCGTTGCTCTGCACCCCGTTTCCCCATCCGGAAACCTAAAAAGCGAATAGTGTCTTTTCCCGTTACCACTGCTTTAATTAAAAAGCACTCATCTGTTTTTCCGCCGTAAAGAACATTCTGGTATTTGAGTAATGTCTGCCCGCTTATTTCCGCCCAAACCGGCTTATCGTAATAGGTGCCGTGCCCTCCCGAACCAACAGTAGCTATTAATTCACCGGGATTCCGCGGAAATTGCTCCTGTGAACCTAATAAATAAAAAGCATTGGTGTCTCCTGGAATATAAACGACTTGAACAGGACCGGGGTATGTGGGGAAATCTCCGATTGGTATATGTTGTTCGAGGGTAATATTTTTTTTGACAGAATAAATATCAATATGCTGTTCATCTGGTTGAAAGACCAGATGAACTATGCCGTCTTTTACAAACCCATTCAAAAAACCGCCATATTGTTTTGTAGTCACCCATTTGTTATTTAGCCAGAGACGATCAGGTCCTTCCATCTCTATCACAATATCATTTTCCTTACCAATAAACAAACTTGCCGAAATTATATCCGAGGCATTAAATTGGTCTCCGGAGAGCACTTTGCTTTCAATAATCTCAGGTTTTGCCTGTAGGTTGCTTAAAAGCAACAGCGTAACCAGCAAGATTTCCCAGGAATATTTTTTTGTCACTTGTGCCAATCCACCTTTAGGCCTTCAGCATTTTCATTGCTTCTTTGACGCTGGCGCCATGATGCACCATTTTGCAAAGCGCAGCGACCATTCTTTCGGGGTGCTTGTGCTGGAAGGCGTTCCTGCCGATGGATACTCCGCCCGCGCCGGCTTTTAACGCGCCTTCGGCCATTATGAATATGTCCTCGTCGCTATCCATCTTCGGCCCGCCCGCTATCACAACAGGCACAGTACAACCCCTGACTACTTCTTTGAAACTCTCAACGCTGCCGGTATAAGGAACCTTCACAATATCAGCGCCCAATTCCGCGCCGACCCTCGCCGCGTGCTTGACATACATTACATCGAATTCATTTTTAATCTTTTCTCCGCGTGTGTACATCATCGCCACAAGCGGCATCTGCCACTGCATACATCTCTTGCTTACAAGCCCCAACTGCCGAAGCATTTCGTTGTCCGTTTCGGCACCCAGATTTATATGCACCGACACCGCGTCTGCCCCAAGCTGCACCGCCTCCTCCACCGTGCAGACAAGCTCTTTGGCGTTGGGGTCCGGGCTAAGCGACGTGCCCGCCGAAAGATGAATAATCAGCCCCACGTCTTTGCCGCTGCCCCTGTGTCCTGCCCCTACAATCCCCTTGTGCATCAAAATTGCGTTCGCACCGCCCGCGACGACGCCGCTGACCGCCTCGCGCATATCCTCCAGGCCCGCTATTGGCCCTACGGTCACGCCGTGGTCCATCGGGATAATTACGGTTTTGCCGCTGTTGCGGTCAATTATTCTTTCCAATCGTATTTTTTTGCCTATCATAATTCATTCCCCTGTTATTCTTTCAGCATCTTCAATGCGTCTTCCTTCGAAAGGCCCTCGTGCACCATTTTGCTGAAAACCGAAACTACTTTCGTGGGGTCTTTGTGCTGGAACGCGTTTCGTCCTATCGACAGCCCCGCCGCCCCCGCCTTCAAGGCCCCTTCTATCATTTCGACAATCTGCTCGTCGGTCTCCATCTTCTCGCCGCCCGCTATTACCACAGGCAGATGGCACCCCTCAACCACCTCGGCAAAACTCTCCGGGCTGCCCGTATAAACCACCTTGACAATATCTGCGCCCAACTCCGCGGCCACCCTCGCCGCGTGCTTTGCGTTATTGACATCATACTCGTTTTTTATCTTAGGCCCGCGTGTGTACATCATCGCCACAAGCGGCATCTGCCATTCCATACACCGTTCCCCGACGTATCCAAGCTGCCTGAGCATTTCCTTATCAGTATCCGCCCCCAGATTGATATGCACCGATACGGCGTCTGCCCCGATTTTTAATGCCTCCTCAACCGTACAGGCAAGCTCTTTGGCGTTGGGGTCCGGGCTAAGAGTCGTTCCCGCCGACAAGTGAATTATAAGCCCAACGTCTTTGCCGCTGCCGCGATGACAAAATCGAGGCGAACCCTTGTGCATCAGCACCGCGTTAGCGCCCCCTGCCACGACTTTGCTTACCGCGTCTCGCAGGTTCACCAGCCCTTTAATCGGCCCCACCGTCACACCGTGGTCCATAGGGATGATGACCGTTTTACCGCTGTTGCGGTCCATTATTCTTTCCAAACGAACGCTTTTACCTATCATAACCAGGCCTCCTGCAAAATTATTCGACTATTGGCCTAAAATCTACCCAAACCAGCCCATAACGCAAGCAAAAAACGCTTATCACGCCACAAAACCGAAAAACAACTCCTGACCCCTTTTCCTTTTTTTCTGGCCGGACTGAAAAGTCATTTTCGACGGATAAAATTATGTCCTATAATGAGAGTTTTTCTGAGTTGCCTATCTATAAAAAAACGACAGCTTTGTACGTAACTCCATTATACATCACGAGTTAACAATAAATCCAAAGTTTGGCCCCGAATGAGATAAATCCCGATTTCCCGTAAGCCGACACATAATTCATGCTTATTGGAGCAGGTAAAACACAATATAAACATCACAATATCCTGACATGGATGCTGGTTTGCATCTTTTTGCCGCCATTACAAACATTGACAACTCTGGCTGCTGACGCCGACAAGACCAGCACAAAAGACCTGACTGATATGTCTCTCAACGAGCTAATGGATGTTAAAATTTACGTTCCGGCGACCATCACTGAAAAGAACCCCATGAAGGTTCCCGCCAGTATAACAGTGATTACGGCCAGGGATATCGCCCTAACACCTGCCCGCAACATACTGGACCTGATTGAAATCTATGTTCCCGGAGCTTTATGGATGAATCATAGTGTCGGTCCATTGCCGGGGATACGTGGCAACCTTGTGGACAGGCCCTACAAATTTCTCGTAAACGTAAACGGAGTTAATGTAAACATCAAGGCGCACTATGGGGCACGGCTGGAATTGCTGAACTGGGAACTCAATGATATTGAGCGTATCGAAATCATCCGCGGTCCCGGCTCAGTTACATACGGGCCGGGCGCTATCGGCGCCGTTATCAATATTTACACCAAGACAGGCCATGAAGCACCCGGGCTTGAGGTGGGCGGCCATTTCTGGGACAAGTACAACAGTGTCGGCGAATATATCAGCTACGGCCACGACAAAAACGATGTGGACGTATACAGCTATCTAAGTGTGGTAAATACTCAGGGGCATACTCCGGACCTGTTTGCCAATTCTAGTAGTTTTGCAAGCGGATACATGGGTCATCCCGGTGGACCTTCGGCCCCTTATCCTCCTGCCGACTATTTTGCGGATTATCCCAGTGAACCGCAGATAAAGGCCCATGTGGATGTCCATTTAAAGGATAACTGGCGTTTCTGGACGCGCTACACTACCGAATCACACGACCTGATGCAGGGAACGGCCCAGAAATATCTTATCGACGGTGAGTATGAGGATTTTCGTCAGACACGCTATCGCCATTTTCAGTCCGTCCTGGAAAACCAATCTCCGCTTGATAAAGTCTGGAGCTTGACATCGCTGTTCTCATTCAGCTCAATCGACGTGCATAATATTGAGAGACACGTCACTGACGATATAGACGATATACAAAATTGCAAGTGGATATGGTCGGAAAATGAATATTCCACCCGGTTTATGTTCAATTACGAACCGGAAGACAGCATTATCAGCGCCGCTTTCGGCTTCGAGGGCAGTTACGACACTATAGGGCCTGCCTGGGGAACAAACAAGGACAACGGCCTGCGTCTGTCGGAGGCAATAATCAGCGGACCGTCTTCAGAGGCATACGGCAGCGGTACCGGTTTAGTGAACGAAACAACTGCGAATTACTTTGCCGTCGGCAATGGCTGGGAAACGTTGAGTCACGCATTCCTCGGAGAATTGAATATCAAGCTTACGCCAAAGACAACAACGATATTTTCCGCCCGTTTTGACAAACATTCATACACGGACTATATGTTTTCGCCTCGGTTTGCCTGGATTTATGAACTGGGAAAAGATAGTTTCTTAAAATTCATCGCACAGCGTTCTGTTAGAATGAACACCCAGGAAGAGCTGTACATAAACCATGAGCTGGGACTGGAGAACAAACCTGAAATCCTGGATACCCTTGAGTTAATTTACTCCGGCAAGGCCACTGAAAACCTTTCATACCAGGTCTCCACTTTCTATAACCAAAACGAGGTAATCGCCTGGGACGCCACGCTGCGAAGGACCGACCTCGTCGGGACTCTGAAGACCTTCGGACTGGAAGCGGAAACGAAGTACCAGAAGGACAATTTTAATATCGGAGTTAATCATTCGTTCGTCAAACAACTGGACTGGAAGCTGGCTGATGAAGTTACCGCATCCGGCATCAGCTATTCAGATTACTACTATAATGCCGGCGGCGGCGTCATCATTAACAGCAAAGGCAACGACCTGTCCAACTGGGCGAATAATGCCACAAAACTATTTACCAACATTGATTTTCTCGACGGCAAGATGACTCTGCATGGTGACGCTCGAATATTTTGGGGATTCGAAGGGCTGCAGGACGGGCTTGACGCCCTTTCTGATGCCGGCATACCCGCAGGAGCCGCCGCGCAAATACAAGACGTTGAAAGACATCATGCCTACGGCCCGCAGGCCACCGGCGGCGTCTCCCTGGTATATCGCCTCGACCGCTTTGCCGATGTAACGTTCTTTGTCCAGGGTATTCCACTCTACGGCGATAACAAGCGGTATTCGTATTCATCGGGATTCAGAAAAAACTACCCGGACAAAACAAGCTGGATTGAAGAACCGATAGTAGTCGGTTTCTCCTATCGGGTGAAATTCTAAGAATTCATCTATTAACTCAATCGTTGATGCCCCTTTTCCCCATATCTGACTTCCTGCAAAATTATTAAGCCCATCCACCCAAACCAGCCCATAACGCAGGCAAAAAAACATCTACCCTGCCCTTTTTAAGTCTATAAAAAAGCTGCCCGGCTGTTAACCGGGCAGCATCTAAAATCACCTATTTCTGACTTTATCTGGCTTCAAGTCATCTCATTACTGTGCGGTAATCTTTACATCATCTATCCACAGGTTTTCGCCGGAATCAATCGACGACCCTTCAAACTTGATACGGAAATTCGTGCGGAAATACTGAGAATATTGTGAGCTTGTAATTGTAACCGTGTAATGGTTCCATGTATCTTCCGTCGAATTGCCGAGTTCGTAGAAGTTGGTGTAGCTGCTTCCGTTATACAGTTGCAGATAGATATTGTCGCTGTCGTCAATATCATCGTCTCTGAACCAGAAGTCGATTGTGATGGAAGTTTTGCCGCTGGTATTGAGATTGTCGCTGAACAAGTCATTATCACTGCTGCCGGCGTGTGCCGAATAGCTGCCTGCATGCTTCTGGCTTGTTGCCCTGTCCCAGTCGGTCGTGCCGCCATCGGTCCACTTGTCAAAATTGCTCTCAAAGCCATCTTCCAGGAGTGTTACTACGCCTCCGGCATTCACTGTAACGTTTACTGCCGTTGAAGTCGTCACCGCGCCGCCGTTGTCAGTTGCTCTCGCGGTTAAGCTGTAACTGCCTGCCGCAACACTGCTCCACGTATAGGAGTAAGGCGAGGTTGTGTCCGTGCCCAACAACGTCGTTCCCTGATAGAACGCCACACTGGAAATTGTGCCGTCGGTGTCGGATGCAGTGGCATTGATGGTGATAGTAGCAGGAGCGGTAAACGTAGCACCGTTTGCAGGCGAGGTAATGGAAACCGTCGGCGGATTGTTAGTAACGCTGCCATACTCAATGTACCCATTGCAGTTAAGCCATTCGCTGTATGAGCCGCCGCAGGTTGTTGTCCAGACACCCGTGTTTATCGGCATATTTTCTGATTGATACGTGGTGCTGTCTATCACGACGTAGTCAATCTGGACGTCGCGTGAGCCATTATCATTGGTGAAATGGACCTGGACGGTTCCTGTGCCGTCAGCGAAATAACTTGCATAGCTTGTTGAGAGCGTATAGGTGGCTACAGTAACGCCGTTGGCCTTGATGTCGATGGTTTCATCGCCTATACTGCCTCTTGCACGAACTTCGATATTTCCGGAGCCGCCGCCGCTGACCGTGATATCGACAGGCGTCGAAGTGGTCATGGCACCGCCGTTATCGATAGCATCGGCTGTCAAACTATAGCTGCCCGCCCCGACGTTACTCCATGTAAAGGAGTAAGGCGAAGACGTATCTGTGCCTAACAACGTAGTTCCCTGATAGAACCTCACCTGCGTAATCGTGCCATCGCTGTCGGAAGCGGAAGCGTTTATGACGATATTGGCCGGAGCCGTAAACGAAGCGCCGTCAGCCGGCGATGTAATTGAAATGCTCGGCGCAAGGTTGCCGCCGCCTCCGGGCAGGTCGTTGTTCCGGTATGCGTAAAGCATATCCTTCGTAAAACCGCCCATTTCGCCTTCGCCGACGCGAAGCGTCCAGTTCGTATTAAACATCGGGGGCGCCCAATCATAGCTGGCTACCCAGGCGGAGCTGCTGATTTTTCTCGATTCGCGGAAATCCCTAAGCGGTGCTCCGTAGTTAGTAATCGTGCCGTTAAGCAGCGAGTCAGATGTCGTCGTAAATCCCCATTCAGTCATAAAGACGGGATAGACGTTCAGACAAGTATTAATCTGGCTGGTGTACCAGTTGTTGCCGGCGGGGTTTGCAAGCCAGTGACCGGGATAAATATGGGACACCATAACGATGTTATTTCCCGTAAGCGGATAAGTTGCCGCCGGGCCGATAATTTGAGACCAGCTTGCACCACCGACAAGGATAAGATTATTCGGCGCGTATGTCCGAACAATATTAATCCATGTCTGCATATCAGTCCTGACACTTTGCCAGTTGGCATTATCAGAGCCAAATGTGTTGTTTATCGGCTCATTGAAAAGCTCAAACATGACGTGGCTGTCGTTGGCGAATCTGGGCGCCATATATGTCCAGAACGCGCTTGTCGTAGCAATATGGCTGTAGGTGTTGTCAATGTAATGCCAGTCGATAATTACGTACATATCCTTGGTTCTGCAGTAATCGACAACGGGCCTGAGAAGGTTGTTGTAGAAATCATCATTGCCGGGGTCGAACGGATGAGGCCAGCCGCTTACCGAATCAGCCGGGGTTATGTTAATCCTTATGACTTTCGGATACCAGCCAGGCGAACTTCCCTGTGTATCGCTTTTGTTCGTCAGCCGGTCAATCATCGCGATTGCGCCGCCCTGCCAGTCCTGGAGGAAGCCCAAATCGATCAAATCGATGCCTCTGAGAACAACAACGTTCCCAGACGGGTCTTTAATTTTATTGCCGTCTGTATGCAACCATGGCGTGTCTGCGTAAAGACCGCCTGCGATTAAATGCACCGACAGTAAAATCGCCACGGCAAAGTTGAATTTCATTGAATCTTTCATAATACATTCTCCTCTTTTGTGTTTGTAAATGTTGTTCCAGTTACGACCTTACATAACTCATCACCAGTCTATTCTTCTGCCTCCTTTCCCATAAGCCGAAAAAACCTCTTTTGGGTACTCGTGAAAAAACCACATCTGTAAATGGGTGCATAGCTTGTAGAGCCCCCAAAAGAAAGAATTGATAATAGAATTGTCATGCCGATGTTTATAGAAGGATTGCGACTTATTCCGAGCAGGTGTGCCGAATCGTTCACGAAGCCAAAATAAACCATTCCGCTACGGCCCCTATATGGGACTCTCCTCCCCAAAAGCATCGCTTTGGGGAATGGCTTTTATTAAGACCACATAATACAATCATTATACAATGGGCAAGTTTAAAAAAAAGCCATTTTCTACTTAATATCCACCACATTTTACAAGCAAACATCCTTCCTGGCTGCCCAAAAAAGGGCTTTTTACGGCCCCCTGCCTAATAAAACAAAATTAAAACGGCCCGCCCGAAAACCGGTCACCAAAGACATAAAACTTGACAGACAGCCATGTTTTTTATAATATACTTTTATAACATCGTTGAGCCGGCTACGAAGGTCGCTTACACCAGCGGCGTTCGTAATCTGCTCGCGATGACTCAAAAACAGGATTATTTTGATGGAACAGGAAATTCTGGATCAAATCGAGCAGATTATCGGCTACAGGTTTTCCAATCGCAACCTGCTGACCGAGGCCTTTGTGCATGCCTCTTCGGTCGATAAGCGGGCAATGAGCAACGAACGCCTCGAATTCCTCGGCGACTCTGTCCTGGCACTGGTAATCTGCAGGACTATTTTTGACCGCTCGCCGGATTATCTCGAAGGCGACCTCACAAAAATGAAAAGCATGCTTGTCTCCCGCGGAACCTGCGCCCAGGTCGCCAGCCAGATTAACCTGCACAAATTCCTCAAAGTCGGCAAGGGTATGGCAGGCAGCCAGTCGCTTACCCATTCGCTGGCGGCGGGTCTGCTCGAAGCCCTTGTCGCCGCTATTTATCTCGACGGCGGTTTTGAGCCGGCACAAAAATTCATCCTGAAAAACTTCGACCCCATCATCGAAAAAGCCCACATCGAGCAGGCACAGGGCAACTTCAAGTCCATTTTACAACAGTTCGCCCAACAACACTTTAACACAACGCCGGCTTATGAGCTTCTGGACGAAAAAGGGCCGGACCACAACAAATGCTTTGAAACACAGGTAGTGATAAGCCATCGCCATTTTAACAGCGCCTGGGGCAATAACAAAAAAGAGGCAGAACAGAAAGCCGCTCTCAATGCTCTCGTTGAATTGGGCGTAATAAAAGATTATTGCAAGGAAGCCGAATAGTCCGGTTATGCCTGCGATTATCCGACAACAAACCGGGCCACGGCCATCAGTGCCAGCGCCGTTATCACCATAAAAACCAGTATCGAGCCGAATAACAGCGCCGATTCTTTAATAAAGTTCCACGCCGAAACTCTCGACACTTTGGTCGCCTTATATATCACCGCTATCGACACCAGCAGGGGAATAAGCAGCAGTAAAGACCGGGGGGTGGTACCAATCTCCTCAGGTATAGTGAATTCCGCCATCACAATCGCCGCAAGTGCCAGCATGCCTATTGCTCCACGTCCTGTGTCTTGCGAATATACGCCATATACACGGCATTAACTATGCAAAGCAGGTTAAGCAGTCCCGCTGTGCTGGTATATATCTGGCCCATTTCGTTGGGGCGACCGTAAACAGGGAAACCGCCGCCCTGGGTATGATATCCTATAATCGCCACTAACGGCGAACTCATCATCTGGACCATATACCACAACTTATAACCGATGGGGTCAACCACACCAATAGAACCGATATACAACCCCGTTGCAAACGTTGCGGTTACCGCCACAAATATTATCAGCGCACGCCTGGTCTCTTTCAGCACAAGGTATCCGCCGCCCGGCAAAAACCACCCCGCCAGTCCCACCAGAAATATAAGCGGCCACGGATTTTCCTCTGTTTTACGGTATGTCACGACTATTTGTCCGTTCGATTATTATCGGCAGGAACCGAATTGGGCCCGGCCACGTCCTGCCGCTCTTGTATTTCCACGAATTTCATACGCTTCGCTATGTTCTTCGGGTTGTAATGTACAAACGCCAGCGCCTGAGAATCGGTAAATTCGTCCCTGACAACCTCCGCCGCCTTGGTCATATCAAACCCCTCCTGATAAAGCCGGTGAATAGTCATACTCTCAAGACAGAAATAGGACATACCTGGTTTGAACTCCACAATTGTCCCCGGCTTGGCCAGCGTATTACTGTCCTCCGGCACAAGAGCGTAAAGCTTATCCACAAGCATACCTTCCCGCTTTGTCCCGTCGATAAAAACGCGGGCCATCGGGTTGCCCTCGTAGCGGGTCATGAGGTCTTCAATCCCCAAATTGTTGATTCTGCGAAGCCCGCTTCGCGTGTTCAGCGCAAATGTATGTCCTTTGTCTGATATCGTATTGGAGTCGTCTTTGCCCTTGCCGTAAATCCTGTTGAATTTATCGACGGCGTCCTTCCACCCCTCCTTCGCCGCCAGATCAACAAACTCCTGGGCCTTGCTTTTGGCTTTATCCATCGCTGCGAGCCGTCTCAGGTCTTTAATTACCAGTTCTCTTATCGTGTTTGAGTCCTCCCCGGCTGCGGCCTGCTTGTCGAATCGAACGCCGTGCCTGTCAACCTTTTCATTTATATTTTTCGGCTCAGCCGCCTTTTCAGCCGCCACGATTCGAACCAGCATCACATTTTTACCGGCATAGTCGCTACTTCCCTCGCGAGCGTCTTTCATCGGGCCGATATTCTCATAAAGCCGAGGCACCTTCACATCCATAGGACCAAGCTCGCTCGTCTTCAACTGCTCGACAGCGAATACCACTCTCGCTAAAGGCGATTCCGTAACGCCCGCCCCTCCAACGTATAGCGAAGCAAGATTCTTATCACTCTGGATATCAGATACACTCAACAACCCCGTCCTGTCGGCATACACTTTGACTTTGTGCTTTTCGCTAAGCTGGGCCGCCACCTTCGCGTAATCAACCGAGCCATTCTTAATCTGTTCATCGGTCAACTTGCTCTGTTCAGCTTCGATTCCCGATAAATTGGCCTCGCTAATCGACTTGGCCTCACCAAGTATCCGCTCAGCTTTTGAATCAACCCTTTGTTGGTAAAGCCCCTTCGATATCACCGACGCCACTTCCGCGTAACTGCGGGTTTTCCGCACTAACTCCGAATTGGGGTCGTTGGGATCCGAATATGCCGTATATGCAATAGGCGGCTGCGTTAAATGCTGCTGGTAATACTCCTCCACCTCCTGCTGCGTCAATGGCTTCACTATTTCGGCCACGTCATCCAGGCGAACAGCGATATACTCAAGACACACTCGCTCTGGCAGCTTGTAGCCAAAACCGTATGGATTGCCTTCGCTTGCCTCGCCGGCAAAATTACCCTTATATTTCTCGAACTGCTCCTCCACCTTGTCCGCCCCCGGCTTAAACGACTCATTCGCAAACGTGTCAGCTCCACATAAAACATAGTTGATGTCGATGGTCTCCCGCCGCAGGTTTGTCTGGTGAAGAACCTGCTGAATTGTCCTGTTGTCCGTCGCGCAAATCGTTCTGCAGTATTCGATGACCGATGTCATATCACTGAAGGCTTCGAGCACCTGCTCCTCAGAAACTCGGTCTCGCTTCTCAATTGCCCCGATGACCTGCGAGTATGTCGCCCCGCGGTTCAGCCGAGGCAAAAGCGCCTCGAGTTGCGATTTCGCGTTATCTATCGGCGTTCGCACCCCCGCCTCATGGGCCTCCCTGGTCAGCAAAAGCCAGTATATGCTGGCAGGGTACTGCTTTGTGTAAATCCCGTTTATCTGCTTATCGGACACACTGTAATTGTCCATACTCACAATTTGCTTTATCCGGCTGATTGATTCGACGGCACTGGAACGCTCCGGGAAAATCAACTCCCCAAGTAAAGCTATCCGCAGGTCCTGCGTTGACCCATAACGCGGGTCTTCGGGCCTGAGTATCGACTCTATGCCAAGCATCCTCAATATCTCAATCTGCTGGTTCGCCAGAGCCACATCCTGCCTGTTTATCTTTTTGCCGTCGCCGTAATAGGCGATTACCTTCCCCTCGCCTGTCCTCGCCGAGCTGAAGTAATTCATCATCGGCTCAATTGTAAAAACAACCATCAGCGCAATGACCACAAATGCCATTATTTTGCGGTTATACTTACGAAACCATACCATCAAGCTCATTTTGTTGCTCCGAAAATGTTAACTCACGGTTTTTTTCAAGTTGTACAAGTATAAAGAGTGGTCTTGTTTTTTACAACCAAAAACAACCCCGCCCGACCTCGCTTCTTTGGATATTATTGCTCGAAGCGAGGACCGAAGCGTTTCCCCCGCTAAAACCCCGTCCACTCGCTCAAACGGCACTTTTTGATGCCGTTTTTACTTGACTCGGCAGGGAATTTTTGCTATTATACAGTCGTTGCATGTGCAGACAGGCGATGTTCGCCAAGCCCCGTTAAACCGGGGCAAAAAGACACGTTGCAACAGGGAGACGGGTGACAAAAAACGATTATAAATCGCCGTGTCTCCCTTTTTTTTACTGGATTTCCACTATATTTGTGAACAGCACTACCGCCTCACCCATTTCGGCGTTCGCCTCGATTGTGCCCACAAGCCCGACCTTTTTATCGACGAATTTGCTCAAATCCACGTCCACCGCCGCGCCGGTGGGCCGGGCGTAACACTGCGTCTTGCCGTTTTCGCTAACCACGCGGTAATACTTCGCACCGGGCGTCTCCGCGAACAAAGGCGATTCCAGAAGCTTACCGATAACCGCGAATATGCTCTTGTCTTCGAACTTCGAAAGCTGCTCGTTTTTTGCGCTCTCTATCTGCTGCTGCGTATTTCCGAACTGCTCATCCTGAACCTTTACCGTCTTGGCAATCTCCTGCGAAAGCTCGCATCTCTCAATCATCTTCAGCAAACTCTGTGCGCGATTCGCCGCTATGGGGCTTTGCTTGTCGCCTGCAACATCCATAATCTCTTTTTTGATACCCGCGAAGTTCTGGTCCGCCGCCGGTTTTGCACGCTCCGCCTCAACTTTTGCCTTGAGCACATGTACCTGGCCCATTCTCTGCTCTTCCAGTGTTACTATAGGAGCCGGTGGCGGTGCTGAAGGCATATTCGGATCATTCGGATCATTCGGCGAAGACACCTGCGGCTTCAGCGAACCTGAATCCGTCGGGAAAGGCGTCGCCGGCACAGGATGGGCCGTCGCTGGCATTACCGATGTCGTGGTCACGGTGGCGGGCTGTGCCGGGGCCATCAGCGTCCCAAGCGGCTTGGCGTGCTGACTGCTCACCCACAAATATGCCCCCTCCGGAGGAGCTATCTTGCAGTAGCCGTCCTTTTCCTCGCCGACTATAGTTACCTTGTCGCCCTTGCTGAGCTTTACCTGCATCGACGTCGAGTGCATCGGCTGGACCTCGTCCGAGCCGGCATAAACACGAACCGCTTCCCCCATAACCATCCCGCTTGTATTATTCTGCGGGTCAATTTGAACATACTGCTTGGAAATCCAGGAATAACTGCCCGCCGGCGGAACTATCTGAAGCCAGCTGAACTTGCTGCCGACGACCTTGACCTTGTCGCCTTTCCTGGCCTTGCCGGTATTATAATACTGGGTGCCCTGGCCCGACCGAATATACACGTCGTCGCCTGTTATCTCCGCCAGGAACGGAAACGCCGGCAGATTCAGGGTATTGGCTTCTGCCGCCGGGGCGGTATTACCGGCTCCTGCCCCGATTACTGGCAGACAAACACCGCATAAAAGAACAATAATTGAAAATCTCAGATAAGATTCCATTCTTCGACCTCCTAACAACTTTATCCCTAAGGGATTGTCCGCCACAATGGCGGAACGGTTTTTCTCCATAAATTACCATTACCCTGCTTAATCCTTAAGCACAATAGGGCCATAAATTTTTACCGTTTACAAAACTATCACTACCTCCCCTCCTTGTCAACTATTTTGTGCCGTTCTTTTGGTATGGCTTTGGGGCTGTTCCTCGAACACCGGGAAAATATCGTTTACTCGCGGGGGTAATTAGGGGGGTGAAACTGACAGGAGAGCAAATTTAATTTAGGACTTGTTTAATCCTTCTTCGCAAAAGCCGGTTTTGACGTCTCGATTTCAGCAGATACGCACTCAATAATCCGGGGAACTATGCCTGCTATCTCGTCCGACAGGCCCAGGCCGGGCGTTACATCTTTGGGCTTGATGCCGATTATGATTACTTCCTGCGGTGCGCAATTCAGTCGCCTCGCCATCGCCAGCGTATCAGCGATGCCGAATTCGTGCAGCGAAATACTTTGGCCCGCGTTCAAGGCCAAATCATCAGAAGTGAACCGCAAAATTGTCCCCGGCTCGATATCCACATCAACAGCATCAACGACAATCACCTTTTGCCTGTCGCAGATATGGTCGAGCAGGTCGGCGCCAGCGGTGCCGCCATCGAGAAGCTCCACGTAATCAGGAACGCCGCCCTTCTGCATCTGCTCAACCACATAAACGCCTATACCCTCATCGTGCAACAGTATGTTGCCAATGCCAAGCACCAAAACAGGCCGGCGAATATAGGCGTCATTTTCATTCATAATTTAAATACTCGGTCTGCTGTACACCACCATTTCAGGTTCCGTCTTGCCCGGCCTTACCATATGCACGGCACAGGACAGGCAGGGGTCAAAGGAGTGAACGACCCTGAGCACCTCAATCGGCTGACCGATATTGGCTACGGGCGTGCCCACAAGTGCCTGTTCGATTGGGCCAAGCTGACCCGCATCGTCCCTCGGCGAGGCATTCCAGTTCGTGGGTGTTATCACCTGATACCTGTTTATAGTGCCCCCGGAAATTGTAATCCAGTGGCCAAGTGCTCCCCTGGCTGCTTCGGTCAAACCGATACCTGTTGCAGTGGCCGGGGTAGCCGCATATGTATAGCTCGAAGCCCCGACACTGATTTGGTTGAGCCAGCCATCCATCGCGTCGGCGATTTTCTTGGTCTCGTAAGCCCGTGCAGCAATTCGGTCAAGGGCCGAAATACCTCTTGTGTAGTCGCCGTTGATATACATTCTCGCTAAAGGTCCGACCTCGTGAACGAGATTCAGATACCTCGGCGATTTAATCCATGAATATGCACCCGCTTTTGTCGCATTTGGAGTGGTAGCGCCGGCTGAAGGATTCAGACCGCTCGCTGAACTGTATTTGGAGTACCTGACATATTCGGCAATATCAGTCGGACTAACTGCAAGCGATTGCCCGTTGGTGTATCTGCCGCGTTTGAGAAGTTTGGTTGTTCCTGCCGCGTCGAGGTCAAATACGCCGTATGCCAGCAGATTTCCGCAGCCCCTTCCAATGTTGTAATACCCCGGGAACGCCCCCGCCACAGCCAGGACATCAGGCAGATATGTCCCGTCGATAAACGCGCGAAGCTCAGTAAGCAGAGTCCTGAAACTGGTAATTTGTGCCGCTGTCGGAACTGAGGTGGCACCGCCCGGGACAAATACCGGGCTGCACGGGAGTTTGCCGCCTACAATTGCTCCCATCTGATGCGCCTTTCGCCTCATTTCCAGTGCCTTGACATAATGGCCTACAAGCATTGCAGCAGTCGCACCTTTTACCATATCAGGCGCAGCATATCGCGGGCCCCACGGTGATATGTCGAGGATGCCCGTGGTGTCGATATAGTCCAGGGCCGCAAGGTGGTAAAAATGCAGGATGTGCGACTGGACGAAATTTGCGCCAAGAACCAGATTTCGGATTATCCTTCCGTTGGCCGGAGGCGTAACACCGAAAGCCGCTTCAAGGTTCATACTGCTGGCCATCCCGTGCGCGATTGGGCACACGCCGCATATTCTCTGTGTGAAATGCGGAGCATCGAGCGGGTTTCGGCCCTGAAGAATCGCTTCAAAGCCCCTGAATGTTGTGCCGTTGCTTTTGGCGTCAATAACCTGCTGCTGGCCGCTGACGGTATCAATCGTAACTTCAATCGCCAGGTGGCCTTCGATTCTGGTTACTGGGTCAATTTTTACAGTTGTAGGCATTTTCTTTCTCCTAAATTAATCACGGGCACTTTCGGCCGAGCCGGTTCCCGTAGTCATATAATACGGGTTGGTATTAATCATCATCTTCATGATCATCTTCATGATCATCTTCACGATCATTTTCATGGTTATCTCCATGACTGCTATCTATGGAAACGCGACAGGTGCTTGTGCCTGTTCTCCAACTGCTCGAACCGGCTGTGTTTGCTGCCCTGACACGGTAGCGATAGCTGCCGCTGCTAACACGTTCAGAATAAGTATTATTCACTCCCGAATAAATTCGTCTCCAGTCGTCGCCGTTCCTTGAGCGTTCCAACCGATACGAGGTTGCGCCGCTCGATGCCGGCCAACTTACCGTGTAACGGCCGGTACTGCTGTTAGCCGGATAGGTAATCGTAGCCGGTACAGAAGGTATCTCAGACGGTAGCGTAGTTATAGAAACTACACAGTCAATCGTGCCCGCTGTCCAGCCGCTCGAGCCAGCGGCATTTGTTGCCTTGACGTGATAGCGGTAGCTGCCGTTGCCAACGCTTTCCGAATAAGACAGATTTGTACCCGAGTAAACCTGTGTCCACGTGCTGCCGGCGTTATTCGACCGTTCCAGTTGATATGAGGTCGCGCCGGTAGATGACGTCCAGCTTACCGTGTACTGACCTGTACTGCTGCTGGCCGGATACGTAATCGTAGCTGGCGCAGGAGGTATCACAGGAGGCGTTGATGAACCACCCAGGGTACAGCCGACCGCAGAAAATTTTGCGATTGTTGCGTCTTGAAGCACAACCCCGCCGCCTGCGATATTCGCGGCGACCTTGACGTTAACCGTTGGAGCGCCATCTACAAGAATTCTGCAAAGCGTGCCGCTGACCTTAGGGGCATTGTTTACATCGCTATACCGCGAGGCCATCGCCAGCGTAACAGCGGACGTTCCAATACCGTTGTTATCGACCGGTGAACCCCAGTCGAAAATTTTGCCATTTTCGTCGATTTTTATCGATGCGGGGAAAATACCGTATCCCGGACTTGCGGCATTGCTGTCGCCGACCTTATAGCCATAAACGTTCTTAATAATCGCGCCGCCATCGACCGTAACATCAAGTGCGAATGCTATAGGCAGAATTGTTTCATCTGACGCGTTGTAATCGATGCGAACCACACCGCTTCCCTCGCTTACGCAGGTTATCACAACCGCGTTGGCGGGGATGCTGCACAACAGCGTTATAAGCAGAATCCAAAGCGTTTTCATTGTCTGTTCCTTCACAAATCGACCGTTATTAATTGCTCTTTTCTTCGCTATTGAATGTTGACCTGCTGAGCTTCATTAAAGCTGGCAAACTTCAACCTCAAGCCAACACTGCCGGCACCGGCCATAACCGTGTTTTTTTGTATTGTCAGAGAAAAAACGCATGTCCCTAAGTTGAAATTACCGGCGGCAACGCTGCCGTCCGGCAATACAATTTTTGAACAGGCGAACTTGTCTTTACCCGCCTTGAAACTATTGGCCGGTATAGCAAATGTCTGTGAACCGAGCGTAACCGAGAATGGCACGCTGACCATATTGACAGCCCTATCCGCGACAGTGAAACCGCCATTGACCGTCAGTTTGTCGCCGCTTGACGTTGTGCTTCGTTTAACCTTAATCTTGTCAACTCGCAGAGAATCTTTGACTCCCATCAACAGCTTAATTGGAATCGGTCTATTCACGCCGTTGACTATCGTTTCATCAATATCCGCGGCGCCTGTGTAATCTCCAATCTTTATTTCGATATGAACCGGACAGGACAATCCCTTCAAACTCACGTTTTTGGCCGCGAATGAAAATTTCGAAGTTGCTGTATCGAAGGCAAACGATGTTTTTAAGGGCTTTTCATTTCTGGTGCATTTATATTTGCCTGCCTTAAAAGTCGTGCCGTTAATTGGAAACGTCTGGACGCAGGGACTGACTATATCTGCGGAGCTTATCGTAACCACAACCGAGCCGGGAATCGTAAATTTATCCGCGGATACGTCGATGAAACCCGAGGCCGAAATCGAATCGGTTGCGGAATTGCTTCCGGCAGTTACCGTGCATTTATTTACTCTGACACCGAGAGCGGTCCCGCCGGATGTCAATGTTGCGACTGTCGCGTCTTCAAGAACAACGCCGCCCCCGTCGGTATTCGGCGTGACTTGTACGTTCACTTTCGAAACACCGTGCGTATCAATGAGGATTCGACAAAGTGCCCCTTTAACACCCGGTGCGTTCTTCTTGTCGTAATACCTCGATGCCATCCCGAGTGTAACAGATGGTGTGCCCGCTCCGCCGCTGACGACAGGGCTTCCCCAGTCGATAACATCACCATTTGAGTCAAGCCGCATTGAATTCGGGAAAATACCGAATCCAGGACTTGCGGCGTTGCTGTCGCCGACCTTGTAGTCGTAAACCTTTGTGATAGTCGCCCCGCCATCAACCGCGACGTCCAGCGCAAACGCTATCGGCAGCGCCTTTTCTCCGCTCGCATCGTAATCGATTCGCACCACGTCGTTGCTCTCGTTAACGCAGGTTATTACTACTGCGTTAACAGGAACAGCAAACAGCGATGTCACAAAAAGAACACAAATGGCTTTCATTATTTGCTTCATTAATTAACCACCGTCTTAATCGTCGTCTTCTTCTTCGGCGCCGCTGCCGCTTAATGTGTAGAATGGCGTCATCGAATCCGGGAAAGTCGGTTCAGTGCAGCCGATACAGGGACTGCCCGCCTGGACGCACCAGTTGACGCCCGTCTGGCCCGCGGCAGGACTGTTCCATTTTCTCGTCGGGCAATCGCAATATGTCTGTCTGCCTTTGCATCCAAGCGAAAACAGGCATCCTGCTGCGCCTAATGTGCGAGGATTCGGAACCTCGCCATCCGTGCGGGAATGACATGCAAGGCAGCTTCTGTTGTCCGCGTGGCCCAATCGCCCGGAAATGGACGAATTGAACGAGCTTAAGAACGGACAGGCGCTATGGACAAGTGTCCCAAAAAAGGCGGTTGGCCTTGACTGGCTGTCGAGAGGAACCGCAGTGCCGGTCAGGAGATTGACAATCGTTCCCACAAGCCAGTCGGGATGAATCGGACAGCCGGGGATGTTTATAACCGGCCTGGATTGGCCTAATGAGGTCAATGCTGCGCTAACTCCCATAGCGTTAGTTGGGTTCGGGCTGGCCGCTGGAATACCTCCGAAAGTGGCGCAGGTGCCAACCGCAATAATCTGGCTTGCGTATTTGGCAAAAAGCCCAAGTGCGGTGAGCATCGTCATCCCGCCGCCTATTTCGCAATATGCGCCGGCTGCTCCTGTTGGAATTGCGCCTTCCACTATGAGAATGTATCCTCGCTTTGCCAAAAGCGCATAATCGACAAAATTGACGATTCCGTCGCCGTTGAGGTCCATATTCAGGCCTGGAGCTTTTTGCGACCATTCGCCACCCATGTCTATAAGCTCACCCGTTGATGGACGGGCCACCTGCGCAGCCGATATGGCAAAATCCCCCGCGGGAGCCATCACGTTCGGATGGTATTCGAGGTTAATCTTGTCGAGCAGAAGCGTATCGACCGTCGCGTAATATACGCTGTTCAGAAATGAAACCGAACAGCCCGTGCACCCTTGCCCCTGAAGCCAGATTACCGAGGGATTGCCCGCCCCCGCTAACGCTTCCTGCAATTTCAGCAGGCCGCTTGATTGAAGCCCCAGCACGCCTGCCATTCCGGCTGCGGCCCTGAAAAATTCTCTGCGCGATATTCTCATTGTTCGATTCTCCTTAACTAATCACCGCAAATTTATGCTGCTTAAAAACCGCATCTGAAACAAACACTATCGAAAATAACGCCTGCAATACCCCCGCAACCGTCAGGGGTTTGTTGGGAATTAGAACGTTCATGAAAAATTTCGTTAAGGGGGAATAATTCGTTAACAGGTTTGCATCTAATTTCTGACAACGTAGTAATCACACGATTAAATTTGATTCGTTTGCCGCCATATAAAAGTAAGACCAACAATCACCCCAACTTGTTCCTTATTTTCTTACTTAAACCGTGAGGATTATGTTCGAGTATATTTATATTATTAAATACATCGGCTTTATAGGATAATTATAACCTGTAATTTTCGTAAATCAAGAGAAATTATTATATGATGTTAAATATTATACCCCTGTAACCATATAGGGTGTTTTGGGGATTAAGACAGCCGAAAATACCTCCATGTAATCCGAAAAAGAGCTTAATAACTGGTACGCTTGTTGCTCGAAGCGAGGCCCGAAGCGTGTATAAAGGGTATTCAAAACCAAAACAACAACCATACAGACGCTCCTTTCGTTATTGGCAGCTATATTGCCTCTATTATCATTTACGAACGCCGGCAAAATTCGGGTTCAAAAAAATAAAAAATAATCCGCGACACCCCGTGTAAATCTGGGCAGAAAAATTCCTCCCTATACTGGCGCAAAATCTAAATACGTTAAAAATCAGCCGGCCAGACGCGAATGCGCCGCTTCCATCATCAGCAAAAACGCCTGCGCCTCGGTGCTGGTCCCCGACCTGTCAAACAATGGCGACCCGCACGCCCCCTGAACAACGCCATACTCATCAACCTTGCTGTGCGCCCCCGCCCGCATTCTGTCCGCCGATTTGAGATAGCCGTCCTTCAGCCAGCCGCTCTTTACCCCCTTGTAAATCGAATACGCCAGCATCTGCGACAAATTCGTCTCGACAAACGTATTCGTATCGTCAACCACGTCGTGAAACAGCCCGTCGGGCCGTATAAAAGAAATACAGCCGTCTAATAATTCCTCCGTATAACCAATCAGCTTTTTGCGGGTCTCTTCCTTATCCTTAGGCAGCGTATCTATTATCTGCGCCATTCCCGCCGCGCACCACCCGTTGCCCCCGCCCCAGCACGCCTCACGCTTGAAAACCTTCTTCTTGTCGTCCCATATATGCGAAAACAGTTTTTTTTCCTTGTTCCACAAATACCCCCTGTAACAATCGACCTGCCGAATCGCCTCCTCGAAATCGCCCATAATCGCCAAAAACGGCGGCGTCATAAACATCGAGTCGCTCCATATCTCCCTGCCCGGCGTAACATGACATATCGCACCGTTTTCAGTCCTCGGCGCCCTCTTTTTGAGATATGTATATAACGCGTCCGCCGCGTCTTTTAGTTTCTTGTCACCTGTAACTTTATAGGCATACAGAATCGCGGCCCCATTAGAGCCGGGGTCGGTTACCGCACTTTCCGTTCCGAGCATCGCCGCCCGCCCATCACTCTTACTGCGAAGCACCGCCTCCTTACCCATCAGCACAATAATGTCTTTTTCTCCCAGCTCTATCATCGCCTGCGACGCCACACCCTGCTCCCAGCTCGCCCGTTGCATACACAGCATCGCGATTTTAGCTTTCTCAACCAAATCACTTTTCACGGGTTTGCCTGATTCCGCCAAAGCCATCTTCGGACTGTATCCCCCTGCCGCCGCCAGAATCGGCAACGCCAAAACATCCCGTCTTCGCATTGTCCTTACCTTTCAAAAACATATTGTTCGCCCTTGCTAAAACCACCTCATAGTAATTATAATTACCCTCCTGACAAAAAACAGTTTATTTCATATTGGCTGAAAGGAGATTGTTATGCGAATCATAAGAAACCTCACCGTCACAATAATAGTAGTGGTTTCCATCATGACACAGGGCTGCAATGAAAGCCAGCAGGCCTCGACAGGACCAAAGACATCCGCCAAGGCCGAAAAAACAGCCGCGATGAACTACGATTTAAAAGACAGGGACGCCTTCACCGTAATGGGCACTCAAACCCGTATTACATCAGCCGACCAGAAGAACCCGGAAACATACACCAAAATCTGGGACGCCTTCGAACAATACAGAACACAGGTTCGGCCTCTCAGCATCGAACAGAGATCTTTTGGCATCACCTTCGCGACAGACAAAAAAGACGCCTTTGACTATCTCGCCGGATTGTCTGTGCATAGTGACGCGACCTCGCCTGATAAAGCCCTTGTAGTCCGCAATGTCCCCGCCGCTCGTTATGCCGTCTTCAAATGCGCCAGTCAGGATATGGGCAAGACCTATCAATATATATACAGCGAATGGCTGCCCGGCTCACGTTACAAAATAGACAAAAACGCCTGCTGCTTCGAGCAGTACGCCCCGAAGGAATGGGCAAACCGCCCCGTTTACATCTATATCCCTATTTTGCCAAAATAGGCACAGTCGCAAAAAACGGAAACTTGGAATTATGAACGGTTAATATAAGCTGGAACGTTTTGGTATAGGAGAAGAAGGTGATTATGAGAAAGCATCTGGCGAAAATTATTGGAATCATCGTTTTGGTATGTGCCATCAGTGTTTCAGGGGCCGAGAAAGCGGCAGATGTGTCGCCTGTCAAGGTCGGAGCAATCTTCGCGGTAACCGGCCCGGCTTCGTTTCTCGGGATGCCGGAGGCGAAGACCGCCGAAATGCTCGTCGAAAAAATTAACAAGGAAGGCGGAGTCAACGGTCGAAAGATTGAGCTGATTTTGAAGGATTCTGGCGGCAAGCCGGAAAATGCGATTTCGTTTGCCAAGCAGCTTATTGAGGAAGAGAATGTTCTTGCGATAATCGGCCCATCAACCAGCGGTGAGACAATGCAAATCAAAAATATCTGTCAGGAAGGCAAGACCATCCTTATTTCCTGCGCAGCCGCCGAAATCATTGTCAACCCGGTCGCCAGCTACGTCTTCAAAGTTCCGCAGAACGACAGTGATGCCGTAAGACATATTTACCAGGTTATGAAGGCAAAAGGCATCAATAAAATAGGCGTGATAACAAGCAATGACGGCTACGGAGTCGCAGGCGGCAAACAACTCGCCGGTCTCGCTGCTGAGAACGGCATTACAATTGCCATTTCAGAGGCCTACGACAAACAGGAAACAGACCTGACAGGAATTCTTACCAAGGTTAAAGGCCAGGACGTTCAGGCGGTTGTCAACTGGTCCGTCGTTCCAGCTCAGAGTTTGGTTGCCAGGAGTATGAAGCAGATTGGCTTGAATGTGCCGCTGTTCCAGAGTTCCGGCTTTGGGAACATAAAGTACGTCCAGGAAGGCGGCGAAGCGACAAACGGCACTATATTCCCCTGCGGACGTTTGCTCGTTGCCGATGAGCTGCCCGATAACCACCCCCAGAAAGCGGTGCTCCTCGGGTACAAAAAAGATTATGAGAGCCGGTTCAAAGAAGATGCGAGTACCTTCGGCGGCCACACATACGATGCGCTGTTGATTCTCACCGAGGCGATCAAAAAGGCCGGCAGTACCGACAGGGAAAAGGTTCGAGACGCTCTGGAGAATCTCAAAGGCGTCGTCGGAATAGCTGGTGTCTTTAACTTCTCATCCAAAGACCACTACGGCCTTGATATGAAGGCGTATGAGAAGCTTACGGTCAAGGATGGAAAATTTGTAATATATAAAAACTGACGCCGGCCACCCGCCTCTTAGGGCTGCTTGCCCTTGAAGACACGGAAAGAGTGCGGCTTGATTGTCATTTTGAAAGCCGTCTTATCCGGTGCCGGTGCCGCCTGTCCGAATCGTCTCGGCTGGGTCGATACCGCCTCGCCGGACAGTTCTTCAGCCGTGAGAATATCGCTCAATTTGCTTATTCGCATGTCCGCCACAATTTTGACATCCACCGGTTCGTCGCGGAATGACTCCACGATAAACGTATCATTATCGTAAACGAACATCGCCACTTGAGCCGGGCCGTCCAATCGGACATACATCTCTCTGGCCAGCACCTCTCTGATTTGCGTCAAAATCTCCGCGGGCATATTGTATAAATCCCCGTAGTTATCCGGAATCGCCAGTACATATAATTTGCTGTTAGCGTAATCTGCGGAATGCAATATCGGATATCCGATGCCGCTTGTCAGACAGGAAATCTCTTCCCACGAATCATTGGTCAGGTACTTAATTTCCGGTATGACTATCGGCGACTTCGACTCATAAACTTTGCCGCTGCGTCCCCAGAAATCGCGCCTCCGCCAGAACTGGTTTGTAACGGCCTTTTCGTCGCCGATTCTCAATTCTACTATGTCCTCGATGCCCTTACCCTGCATCGCCTTATACAAACCGGAAGTGATTACGACTGTCTTACCGTCAACTAACTGCTTTTTGATTTTAGCTGCTATTTCATTGTCGAATTTCGCCGACTCGGTCAGGAATATCACGTTGGCCTCCGCCGGGAACTCTGGGCTTAAATCCATCGGAATTCCGCACATACCAATATAATTCTGAAGGAAATCCTCGCCCGTCGAATGATATGGCCTGTAGCTTTTGACCCCGACCGGGTTGCCCAGCTTACCCAAAAATTTATCGACGAGCTCGAAACTATAGCCGGCGGGTCTGGCCATTGTGCTTGGTGTCACCGTTGTGCCGTCCGCCAATTTTATCGGCTGCATCATCTCGTTATAATCGAAGCTCGTCTTGCCTCCCTGCCACGCCCCACGCAAATCATCCGGTATAGGCCCACACGCCCTGCGGAAATCAAACAGCGTTATTTCAGGCGCCTTCGCGAACAGCGTCAGCCACAACTGTTCCGCGTACCGGTCCATATACCTCATCGCGCCGGTATCGACCCATCCGCCGCCGTTGCCGCCGGGCTTTATGTTCTCGAAATACCGATATACCAGATAACTCTCATACTGCTGCAAATGCTGGTCCGTATAAACGGGGTCTCTCGTCTCTGTCCCCGTGTATATCCCGTCGAATATCTTCGGCTGCGCCTCAAGATTAAATCCGCAACCCTGGAAATGCTCATACCAGTTCGGGTACTTGATTACCATTTTGACCTTCGGATTCACCGCCCTGGCAGGCGCCACCACTAATTTCCTCGCCGCATCTTTCATCAGGTCAATTCTAAATTCCGACCAACTCTGGTTACCTTTGGCCTTGATGCACGATTCGCATTTGCAGTTCGTGAAGAAAAAATCGTCTAATATAACCTCATCGAATAATTTCGCCGTATATTCCGCTATCTCCCTCACCCGCTTGCGTGATTCCGGCTTTGTATAGCAAAACGTCTGGAAACGGTTGCTTTCCGCGATTGTATAGGTAATGCCACCGGCAACCTCAACGCCTCTATCCTTGAAGAATTTCTTCGCGGTCGCTATCGTCTTCTCATCTACCAGCACCACGTCGCGATGCGTCTCTAAATAGACCTTATCAACCTTCACCTGCCTCGAAACCTCGTCCCAGCGTGTCGCCAGCCAGTTAGCATCGCCCATCTGGTTGACTTCCTGCGCCCGGCAGTAAATCGCCACCTTGAAGTTCTGATACCCCTTAGCCGAAGTCGAAAAAGTTGAACACATAAGAATTAAAACCCCCACCGCGAACCCTGCGATTGCCTTATGCATATCGTTGTCTCCATTCAAACCAGCCAAATTTTGCGTGAAAGATAGTGAATCTTATAGTATTTAAACCCGTTGTCAAAAGGAAACCGGCCTAAAGAATACTCCTTACAAATGTTGAATTTCTACTGAGTTATATGGTATAGTCGCAGCCGAAAGGTGTGCAATGCCGGCTAAATTGAGCGACCATAATCTGCGGGAACCAGTATCGGCCTATATGCGGACCGATTTCGTCACGCTTAAACACGACGAAACCGTGGCCCACGCCATAGAATCCATCAGAAATCACGCCTCCCCGAAAGATATCCTTTATCTCTATGTCACCGACGAGCACCATCGCCTCGCGGGCGTCGTTCCTATAAGAAACGTCATCACCAGCGACCCCCAGGCGAAAATCTCGTCGATTATGGTCCGTTCCCCCGTCTCGGTCCTGCACTCACAGTCCGTTTTGCACGCCTGCGAGCTTTTCGCGGAATATCGTTTTCTCGCGCTGCCCGTAGTCGACGACGACAACAAAATCCTCGGCATCGTCGATATCAATCTCTTCACCGACGATGTCGTCTCGCTCAGCCACCAGCGCCAGCTCGACAACGTCTTCCAGATGATTGGTGTCCACGTCTCCATCGGCAAAAAGGTATCTTCCTGGTCGGATTTCAAAGGCCGGTTCCCCTGGCTCTTCTGCAATATCTCCAGCGGAATACTCTGCGCCTTCATCGCCAGCCGATATGAATTGCTCATCAGCGAGCTCGCCATCCTCGCGATGTTCATCACCGTCGTCCTCGCAATCGCCGAAAGCGTCAGCATCCAGTCAATGGCGCTCACCTTGCAGGTGCTTTTGCAGCGAAACGTCTCCTGGCGGCGCATATTGATGGGTGTCCGCAAAGAACTGCTCACTTCCGTCCTCCTCGGCGCCGGCTCCGGCTTCGTCGTCGGCGTTATCGCTTATCTCTGGAGAGACGTCGTCTGGCAGGGACTCGCCATCGGACTCAGCATCTGGTTTGCCGTCATCACCGCATGCCTCCTCGGCGTTATTGTCCCCACCCTCATTCGAAAATTCCACATCGACCCGAAAGTCGCCGCCGGCCCCATCGTCCTCGCTGCCACCGACATCGCCACTATGCTGTTTTACTTCTCAACCGCAAACCTCATCCTCGGCTGACCACCCAAGAAAAAAGCCGGCGAAAAAACCGGCTATTCTCAAATCGATAATGTATATTTCGCTGCGTTGCTTTATTTACCTGCCAATCGGCAGCGAATGTCCCTCCCAGCCCTCAAAGCCGCCTTCGAGCTCCATCACCGAAAATCCGTTTTCGGCAAAGAATCTGCACGCCCTGGCCGCCAGATGACATTGCTGTGAATAGCAATACACGACGTTGGTCCTGTCCCTGCTTAATCCCTTAAACGAGCCCCACCGTTCCCTCGGAAGGTTTACCGCTCCGGGGACATGGCCCTTGCTGAAATCCTCCTTGCTGCGAACGTCGATTATATTCACATATTCGCCGCTTTCAATCATTGAGTTCAGCTCGACCGGCCCGGTCGTAAATTCAAGCTTCGCCTCGAAAAACTCCACCGCTTTTCTTGTGTCCGTTAGCGTAATCATTGTCGTCCCCTTTCAAATTTCAAGTCCCTTGTGAAAGGTTTCAAATCTGCTTCTTGTTCTGCTTATTTATACGACTGGCGCAAAATTGTGCTTATCAGAAAATTGCTTAGTATAACTGTCATTCCCGCGGAAGCGGGAATCCAGAACCCGCAATAAAACAACTCCTGTTCGCCCGCTTTTATGTGAGCAATAAAGAGGGCGCATTTAAGCATAACCCCTATCACTCCGGCTAAAGCCAAACCGTATAATTAGGTGATGGAATGCAGAAAAAAATCATATCTGTTGCGGGTTTTAATAATTGTTTTGCTGCCCCTCGGTAGTTACATCGCTATCGCTTCGGATGATTTTTCTAAAGAGTCGCCCCTTGTCATCAATGTTTACGCGACCGCCTACTATTGCGTTTACAACTCCGAACTCGCCGGCACACAAACCATCACCACCGCCATTTCAAACAAAACTTATACCCTGAAAGCATCCTTTTTATTCGGCGGCTGGGGAGTCGCTATGCAGGGCACAGGCAAAACCACTCCCGATGGCGATTACGTCAAATACAACGGGGGCGCAGGCGGCTTCGTACGTCTCACCGGCCCAAACGCAGGCAGAAACCCCAAAGGCCAATGGGTAATCAATCCCCAGACGCTCCGTGATCGCTACGCCCGCCTCGGCATCACCGACTTTACCGGCTTCGGCAATCTGGCCCTTTTAAATCCCGACTCTGCCGTCTATTCAATCACTTCATCGCTCGCCGGCTCAGCAGGCCTGCCCCTCACTCCCTGGCTCTCTATTTCCACCGACCCATCGTTAATCCCGACCGGCCAAACAGGAACTATTCTTTTCAAAAACGGCGATACCAACCCCGCCGACCTCCCCTCCTCTAACTTCATAGCCCATGACTCAGGCCAATACATAAAGGGAAAACACATCGATATCTATCTGGGTGAAGGCCGGTCCGTGATTGATGATTGGAACCGCACCGGCGGCAACCGCTACGTAGATATCTACCCACAGTAAGATGAGACCTTGCCTATTGGCGGGTGGCTTTTTTTGAATCTAAAAACGCCTGCAAAATTTCCGCGGCGGCCAATGCGTCTATTCGGCGTTTCTTCCCCTTGCGGGTCAAATCCATAGCAATCATCTTGTCCTCGGCAGCGAAGGTACTCAACCGCTCATCCTGAAAGAAAACGGGAGTGTCAATCTGCTTTTGTATCTCTCCGGCGAACGCCTGTACCTTTTTCGCCTGCGGGCCGACCGAGTCATCCATATTCAAAGGCAGCCCCAGGACAAGCGCTTCGACATTTTCAGCTTTGACGACTTCGATGATTTTGCCGATAAGGTTATTCGAAGTGGGAAACGCCATAAGAGGCGAAACGATTGTCTCCGTGGGGTCGCAAATCGCAAGGCCGGTAATCTTATTTCCGTAATCGATTGAAAGGTATCGCATTTTTTAAGTTTTAAGTGTTGAGTATTTAGTGTTTAGTTGTTTTGTATAACTCAAAACTAAAAACCAAAAACTAAAAACTGCTAATCGTGCCGATTAGAGGTATTTATCCCCTGTTCGTTTCTCGATAAGCTCAAGGAGCTCTTTTAGCCGATACGCCTTATCGACGGGGCAGACAAACGTGGCGTCGGGGCTGTGAGCAACAACCATATTTTCAAGGCCGATAGCGGCTATCAGGTGCCCGGAATCCTCGGTAACGAATACGCTCGATTCGCAATCCAGCAGTTCGGATTGTGCCGCGACAACGATATTATTATTTTTGTCGGATTGTATTATATCGGCCAGCGCCGCGAACGAGCCGAGGTCGAGCCAGCGGCAGTCGAGCTTTATGGCGTGCACACCCGGCGCTTTTTCCATCACGGAAAAATCGATGCTTATTTTGGGCAGCTTCGGAAAAAATTCGTTGAGGGCCTGCTCCTGGTTCGGCCCATCCCACGCCGCGGCAATCTTTTTGAGCGGCTCGACGGCCTCAGGAAGGTATTTATTAATATGGGCGAGGATGGTCTTGGCCTTCCAGACGAAAATGCCCGAATTCCAGAAGTGTTTGCCGTCAGCCAGATACCTCTGGGCGGTCTCTTCGCTGGGCTTTTCCTTAAAGCTATCGACGGTGAAGATTTCATTTTTACAACTGGTGCATTTTTTGGGCGCCGAGCATTTTATGTAGCCCAGCTGCGTGCTGGGTGATGTCGGCTTGATGCCGAAGGTTATCATCCGGTCCGGATTGGCATTAACGAAGGTCAATGCGTCTTTTATCGCCTGCTGGAAGACCTCGCTCGGCTCAATTATCTGGTCAGCGGTAACGACCGCCATTGAGGCGTCGGGGTCGAACTTCGCGAGTATCGACGCCGCGAGCCCTATCGCGCCTGTGGTATCTCGAACGGCTGGCTCCGCTATCACATTCGAATACGGCAGGCCCGTAACTGATTCGCGAACGATATCCGAGTAACCCGCGTTCGTAAGAACGATGATGTTGCGGGCGTCGAAGATGGGTGAGAGACGGTTGAAGCACAGACGCAGGAGGTTCTGGCCATGGAAGAGCTTGAGGACCTGTTTGGGATGTGCCTTGCGACTCAGCGGCCAAAGGCGTTTGCCGCTGCCGCCCGCCATTATCACCGCGTAATTCATATTATTCCTCTGCCACAGAGAATAAACCTATTTTTAGCCACTCCCTATGGGATGCCTTACGGCAAGAGAACACAGAGAGCACAGAGAAATCATAATAAAAATTTCCCTGGACGGATTTTAACACGGCGACGACAAAAAAACAATCCTGCGTTAAATCACAAAGTTGTCGTCAAATTCGGTCCTGGCGCGAATCTCGGCGGCGAAGTCGGCATAAGACCTGTCGGACGTGTATTGGCCTGCCTTGCCCATAAGCGCAAAGGTCGCCTGCTTGCCCAATTCCACCGCCGGCTGGTCGTAGGTGTTGACGTCCAAAAGAGCGCCGGCAAACGAGGTAGTCGCCTCGAACAGGAAAATGAACTGGCCAACGGTGTAGGCGTCAATTTTCGGGAAAAGGACCGTTACGCAGGGACGATTGCTCTCGCATAAAGCAAATTCGGTGGCCTTCTTCTCGGCGTTCAGCAGAACGCCCATATCCTTTTTGGCAAGATAGTTAAGCTCACGAGCGCATTTGGGCGGTGCTGGAATCCTGACTTTTCTGCCAAAATCCTGGATTTCGAGCAGCGTAAAAATCTTGTCGTTTGGCCCTTCGCGATACAACTGAACCTGGCTGTGCTGGTCGGTCGCGCCGAGCGCTTTGACAGGTGTCGGGCCGACGAATGCCTCGCCGCCATCGAGGAAGTATTTCTTGCCAAGCGACTCCGCCCAAATCTGGCGATACCAGTCGGCGAAACTATACAGCGCGGAACTGTAGGGCATCATCACGGATATTCTTTTGTTGCGGTTGTAATAGTGAATCTGAATCGCTGCGTTAATCGCTGCGGGGTTTTTGAAGAAGTCGAGATTCGTTACGCGGGCGTGCATATCTTTTGCGCCGGCCAGAAGCTGGTCGATATTTATGCCCGTCATCGCTGCGCTGAAAAGCCCTACCGCAGACAGGACGCTGAATCGCCCCCCTACCCCATCGGGAACGACAAGCGTGTGCAATCCTGCGTCGGTGGCGATTTTGCGGAGCGTGCCTTTTTCGAGGTCGGTGGTCGCGACAACGCGGTCCTTTAGTTTTTCTTTGCCGAATCGGTTTTCGAGCATTTTCTGGACAATCATAAATTGCGAGGCGGTTTCAGCCGTCTGGCCCGATTTGCTTATGACGTTGAAGACCGTTTTGCCAAGTCGAGGCGTGATGAAGTCCATAAATGAGCCGAATTGCGCGGGGTCAACGTTGTCGAAGACAAAAAGTCGCGGGCCTTTGCGTTTGTTATTGTCTAAGTTATAGGTAAATGGGTTGAGTGCGTTTTGCAGGGCGATATTGCCCAGCGCCGAGCCGCCTATGCCGAAGACGACGAGGTTTTCGCATTTGGGCTTGAAGTGTTTGACTAACGCCTTGACGCTTTTGGCGATTTGCGGGTCGCCGGGCAATAGGCCATAGCGCGAGTTGCCTGTGAGGATTTCCTCTTTGATTTTGGGAATCAAAGGCGTTGTCTTTCTCGCTAATTCATCTAACTGCTCTTTGCTTATGCCGTGTTCCGGGCCGATTACGTCGGCCATTACGTTCTTATAGTAGAACTGAATTTGTTTGCCAGCCATTTTCTGTTTTCCTTTCCGTATTTATCATAGCGCATGTTTATAGAAGGGAATAGTGTATGCGTTCTGATGGGATTTTCAATGATTTTTAACCACCCCCGGATAGTATTAGATGTACTTATTTTTTTATGATTTTCGGAAAAAATTTGGGTGAAAACGGAAGGATAACCGGTATCCATCTTCGTTTTTGACTACGCCAGAGCAGGTAGATTGCCCAGATTAACTTTTTTGCAGCCACGAAAATGCTCAAAACGAGCAAAAAAACGCCTGAAAAGGTGCCGAAACTTCGAGAAACTTTGGAAAATTTTGGAAAATTTTGGAATTTTGATACCATTTTCTGGAATTGCTTGCGGGAGGATATATTAGGGGAATTAATAATATTAGCGTACAGCGTGTAGCGGGCAGCGTACAGTTCAGATGCAAGAGAGAAGGTTTTTATGGCTTGGCCATCCCTATGCCGTGAGGCATCCCAAACGGGATCGGGAGACGCTGATTACGCTGGTTACGCTGTTTCTTAGACACTGATTTAACACTGATTTGTCAGCCATTCGTTTCCGGTTTTAGATTCTTTGCAAAATTCTCGATTTCTTCAAACACTTTCATAATGTCTTTATGTTTCGCAACGTCTTCCCATTTCATCGCCGCAGCAATCTTCGCATTGTATTTCTTCGTAGGTAACTGCTCATTCATTGGCTTGCTGGCTTCATATTTCCACCCAGACAGTATGTTCGACGGCAATCCCTGTCTAACTGCATCTTCTGTGAAGTAATCCTCAATCTGTCGCTTTTCTGTGATAATACAAGGGATACCAAGTGCTTTGCACTTTTCCTGAAGGTCCTTTCTAGACTGCTTTGGTTCGCTCGTTCCTGCGTCATTATCTTTGTCCACAAACATAATCATATTTGGCGTCACTTTCATTAATGGCGCCAAATCGAAATCTTTAGTGCCGATTTCGTCGGGGTTGCAGGGCTGGATGGCTAAAAGTAAATGACCCAACACTTTCTCCCTGTCAGGCCATTTCTCTATCCATTTCTCAATGACTGCCGCACCCGACTTGCCTTCCACATAAATCACAATGTCCGCCATTGATAGATGTCCCGGCCGCGAACCTAATACTGAGGCGGCCTCCTGAAGTTCATGAGATGACAATGTCCTGCCTTTGCCACTCTTCCCGTCTTTGTTCGTAATAATATTAACCGCTACCTTGTCACTGCTTCTGATAAATACAGGCGAATGAGTTGTAATAAATATTGCGCTGTCACTGACATATTCTTCAAGTTTATTTAATAATATTTCCTGGGCTGCTGGGTGCAAATGACTTTCCGGCTCTTCCCACAAAACGCAGGAGGTTTTTTGCTGAATCAAAACACAACCAAGAATCAATAATTGCTCTACCCCACCGCCCATATTCGTAAGGTTCACAACGCGACCATCAGGCCATTCATACGCCAACTCAAGTTCTGATCCTTGTGTTTCGATGAACCGAGGATGTAATCTGCCAGCCTCTGGCGTGATACCTTTCACAAAAGTTTCGACTTTCTGGAATGCTTCATAATTATTCAAATGCAAATCATGCAGGTAGTTAACAATATTTTCGCCATTTTCACTCAGCACTTTACATCGCTGCGCGGTCATAACAATTCTTCCATGTCTGTAAGGACTTACCATAAACGCCGTCTGGAAGGTCTTTTTGATATGTTCAAATGTAGGATTCAGTAGCCATACACCACATAGTTCATTGCGTGGTCCTACTCCTATCAACTGTCCTCTCGATACCCTAATTTCTATTCCTTCGTTGAGTCGCTTATTTCCAGCCAATTCTGACAGATTGTTAAACGAATTTCCTCGCATAAACAAGTTCATCAGCGACAATCCACTTAATGAACCACCAGGATTCTGAGTTTGAGCAACTTCAACACTCTCGTACTTACCCTCGTGTTTTTCATGGGTTCTGATCATAATCAAACCAAAGTGTTTCCCTTTACACCCCGCCCGGAAATCAAATGTTAGACTGCCGAATAGTTCCCTATCAAGTTGGGACGTGATTTTTTCAAAACCCATCTGTGGACGTGTATGTCGTTGGTTCCATTCCTCAACCAACTTATTAAACTGAGTATTCCGCTCGTCTTTGTTTTGCGTTACTGTAATCGACACCTCGAAGTACCCGTCCTCACCTGTGTCTTTTTTGAAGTATTCATTTGTTATTTTTATCGTCGGATTTGCACGATTTATATCACCAGTATCTAAGTCCAAGAAGTACTTATTAAGCAAATGAATACAAGTCAGCACGGAACTTTTTCCAGAGTTATTGCGACCGATTAGTACATTGATTGGTTTAATCGGCCCCATCTTAATTTCTTCAATACCTTTGAAGTTTCTGATTGTTATCTCAGATATTTCCATGTACGCCTTTCGTATGCACCGACAATCGCTTGGGACTGTCTTGTTTTTCAACCTGCCAAAGTTCCTCTTTTTTCTTGGAATGCATTGTAACCGGAATTGAAGATGGTTCAAGGAAAACCTTGAAGAAATGTCCAATATCGAATATTAAATGTTAAATGATGAAGTAAATTACGCCATCCATCAAATTAACCCCGTCATTGTCCCGATAAACGGCATCGGGACGAAGTGACGGGGCTAAATATTATTTGGATAAGGAGGAATGTTAAATATTAATTGAAAAGGAAAATATAATTTCATAAAATTACCGATATGGCGAATACAATCGGATATATGGTGACATGGACAACATACGGAAGCTGGCTGCAGGGAGACAAACGCGAATACTCAAAAGACGGAGAAATACTGCCCCCAAATGAAGAACTGGCGGACGCAAATTCAAAGGCACTTACGAAAGACGCTGTAGAGTTAACTTTTAACCAGCGACGGATTGCGGCAGAGGCCATTCGGCAAAAAGCGGTTCAATTAGGCCAGCGAATTTACGCCCTGTCGGTTACCGCAAAACACGTTCACCTTGTTGTGGAATATATTCCAAGACCAATCGGGGTTGTTGTGCAGCGATACAAGGGTTGTGCGGTGCGTGCGCTTCGTAAAGAAGGGATGCAGGGCCGGGTGTGGACGGCCGGATTCAACAAACGATATTGTTTCGACGCAAATACCCTTCAAATAAAAATAAATTATGTAAATAAAAATCATCCTAAGAATAATTAGCCCCGTCATCTACGCCCCCGGTGAGTGACGGGGTTAAATATTTAAGGAAGAAAAAATCCGTGAGAATCCGTGTTAATCCGTGGTTTATTTTCAGTAATTGAACAAATCGCGAAGAGAATAACTTTTGCCTGTGGCAGCGAGAAGTTAGTTTTGAGTGTTAAGTGTTTAGTTTTGAGTTGCGAATATGAATTTAGTAATTAAACAAATCTCGCAACGAGTAGTTTTGGCCAGTTGCAGAGTTAAGAGCATTGAGAACCTTAGTTTGGGCGTTAAGGGTCAATCTTCGGCCCTTCGCGGCACGCGAAACCATCTTGTGCGTAAGCTGCTGCGTTGAGGCCGCGACAAGGTCGTGCGGCTTCAAATTGCGCGCAGCCAATATCTCCGCAATCGGCTGCGGGCCAAGGTCACGTTCGGTTCCGTCATCCATATCGCGAACATTATATTCTATTTATGCGCCGAAAAACAGAGCCGTGGCAATGGTTGCGGAAAAAGGGCAAATAGGGTAATCTATCAGCCGGCGACTAAGAAACATGGGCCCCGCTGTTGCGGAACCAAAGGAGTCTGGGTCCCAGCGTGCGCTGGGATCTGCGCTACGCTTCTCCCGAAAGGGACGCCTTACGGCGGAGGGTTTTCCCCCTTCGCCAAGGGCTACTCCCGTAAGGGACACCTAAACAGTGGGCGGGACAGGTCGCTACGCTACGAAAGGACAATATATGAATAGACGTGATTTCCTTAAGACGGGCAGCGCAATCGCAGCGGCGGCAATTTCGGGATGCAAAACGCCGGCTGAAGTCAAAACAGCCGAAGAATCACAAAAACAACCCCTCAAGTTTCCCCGCTATCGCGGCTTCAATTTCCCTGTTGGGTTCGGCGCAAAAGGCCCGCAAAGAAGGAAATTTCAGGAGGAGGATTTCGAGATAATAAAAGAGTGGGGCTTTGACTTCGGCAGGATACCGATGTCGTACTGGAACTGGGCCGACAAAGACGACTGGTATAATATCGACGAGGACGTGCTTAAAGAAATCGACGCAGTTGTGGAGAAGGGCAAGCAATACAAGATACATATCAATCTCAACCTGCATCGCATACCGGGATATTGCATCAACGGGCGGGACCAGGAGCCGATGGACCTGTACGAGGACACGCCTGAAAGAATGCAAAAGGCGCTCGATGCGGCGGTCTTTCACTGGAAGATGTTCGCGAAACGATATAAGGGCATACCGAGCACGCGGCTCAGCTTCGATTTGATTAATGAGCCGCCGACCTTAAAAGAGGACACCCGCCACGTTGAGGTTGTTACGGCATTGGTAAAGGGCATCAGGGAAGAGGACCCCGGCCGGCTGATTGTGGCAGACGGCAAAAACATCGGAAGATTGCCTATTATGGGCATAGCGGATTTGGGCGTTGCGCAAAGTACCCGCGGTTATGACCCGATGAGTGTCAGTCACTATACGGCGACGTGGGTGCCGAAAAACGAGTTCGAATCATCGTCCAATGAACCGCCAACGTGGCCACTGAAAGGCGACGACGGCAGGATTTGGGACAAGGCGGCGCTGAAGGCAAAGCTGATTGATACGTGGATGCCTTTGGTGAAAAAGGGTGTGCCTGTGCACGTGGGCGAATGGGGATGCTTTAACAAAACGCCACACGACGTCGCGATTGCGTGGATGAAGGATATGCTTTCGCTGTGGAAAGAGGTCGGCTGGGGGTACTCGATGTGGAACCTTCGCGGGGCGTTCGGCGTGCTGGACAGCGGGCGAGAGGACGTAGAGTACGAGGATTATAAGGGCCACAAACTCGACCGTAAGATGCTGGAGCTTATAAAAGAATATTGACAGGTTACGACCGATTCGTAAACAGTGAATATGAAAAAAACGCTTTTTCTGTTCTGCCTGACGATACTGTCTTTTTCCTGTGCCGGTGAAAGGACTTTCACCGGCCAAAAGAAAATTTACGAAGCGGAAGACGGGAATCTGCTTGACGGAATTTCGCTTTTGCAGGATACAGCCGCGAGCGGCGGTAAATTCCTCCGAATGGGGAAAACGGGAGCGGTGGTCTTCCGCGTTAATGTCAACAGCAACGGACGATATACAATAGTCATAGGATACCGCTCACCCGGTAAAAACAACGCTCAACGAATACTAATCAACGGTAAAGAATACGCGCCGGAAATCGGGTTCCCCGCAAGCTCGCAATGGGCAAAGTTTGAGAAAAACGCAGGATTACACGCGGGCGTCAACACAATCGAAATCCGTAAATCCTGGGGAAATATGGATATCGATTACATCAAGGTATATGGGCCAATTTCCGAAAGGCCGGAAATCACTCCCGTTACAAACACATTTTACAAGAACAAAACAACGTCGGACCTATTCATTGAATTAGACAAGAACGGCAATAAACTCGTTTCAGTAACACAGAACGCCAAGCCCGTGCCCTTCGAGGAAAAAAGCGTTTCCTACACACAGGACGCTGTAATGGTAAAAATACAAAAGGAGTATTTATCGTCGCTGGAGACGGGCAAGGCCGAGATATGTTTTAATTTCAGCGATACGGAACCCGTTAAATTCAAACTTGATGTAAGAGACACGGAAATAAAAGCCGAATGGACAATCGTTTCTCTGGATGTTAGTCACGGTGCATCGGTTTTAATGCTTTTGCCCACGGGGAAGACGCTGCTTATCGACACAGGCACAGAACAGATGTGCAAAGAACGTATCATTCCCTTGGTGGACAGACATCAAATCATTCCAGATTATTTATGGATTACACATTATCATGAGGACCACAACGGCGGAGGGGGCCTGATTATTGAAAAATACAAAAATATAACCAAAAAGGACTACAAGGATTTCAATACGGGCGACCAGTTTTTATTTGAAGACGTAAATGTAACAATTCTAAATTCATATCGGGATGGTATAAACAACGCCGACGAGAACTACAAGTCACTCTCAATGAGAATGGAATACAAGGGATTCGTCTATACCCACGGGGGAGATATTTACGGCCAGAACCAGCATCAAATACTTCAAAGATACGCACAGAAAAACAATCTGGACTTCTTAAAAACCCACGTCTATCACGCAAACCATCATTTTCACGGGTCGGTCGATGAAGAGTATCTTAAAGCAATCGACCCGTATCTGTTTATTATATCAGGGGAAGAACATATTTACGGCAGAGGGGCTTATACGCAGCAGGTGCAGCGAAACGTTCTGGCATATCTGAAAAACGAGCACAAGCGGCTCATCGAAGATTTGCTGTCATTCGAAACAGGACATATTGTTATCAGGGTGTCGGACGGCAACAACTGGGATTATGAAACCTATAAGGACCTTAACGCGGTGATACCTTTTTTGAAAAATAATTAAAGGAGACAGGGACAATGAATTTCAGCCGGCTCGGTTCTAAACTGTTTATCATTATAGCTTCTTTTTCGTTCTGCGTTTTTGCCGCAGATTCACAGAAACCGAACACAGACGTAAACAAGCCAGCTAAGCCAAAGGCATCAACCGGAGTCGCGAAAAAGCCGGTAACGCAGAATGCTTCGCCGGAAGCGGTGAAGTTATTGGAATATCTATACAGCATTTCCGGCAAGCAGACGCTTGTCGGCCAGCACTGTGCGCCGCTTGTCGTAACGACGCAGCTTCCGTCGCTTGAAAAATGGACGGGGCGTTACCCGGCATTGTGCGGATTCGATTTCGGATTTAGCGCACCGGGCACCTGGGACGGGATTAATTTCCGCCAGCAGATTGTGGACGAGGCCATCCGGCGAAACAACGACGGTTTTATAATTACAATTATGTGGCATGCGGTGCGTCCTATTGAAGATGAGCCGGTGACATTCAAGGAATCTGTGCAGGGAGAACTGACAGACAAGGAATGGCAGGATTTAATTACGCCGGGGACAGCTGTTAATGAGCGTTGGAAATCGCAGGTGGACGTAATAGCGTTTTTCCTGAAACAACTGAAAAACGCCGATGTCCCCGTGCTGTGGCGGCCCTATCACGAAATAAACGGCGGCTGGTTCTGGTGGGGTGGAAAAACCGGCGACAACGGTTCAAAGAAACTCTATCGAATGTTGTATGACCGATTAGTGAATTTCCACAAGCTCAATAACCTGATATGGGTTTATAACTGCAACGAAATTAGAGAAAACGTGGCCTCTTACGACAGCATTTATCCGGGCGATGACGTGGTGGATATCCTGGCAACGGATGTTTACAAGACCGGTTTTGACCCGAATGATTATAATCAGCTTTTGGCCCTTGCCGGCGACAAACTAATCGCGTTAGGTGAAGTTGGAACGCCGCCGATACCGGAAAAATTGCGAGAGCAGCCGAAATGGGCATGGTTTATGTTATGGGGAAATCTCCAACGAGGAGCGAACCGCGATGTCTATGACTGCAATGAAACACTCACCTGGGATGAACTGCCCTGGGTTAAAACAAAGAAACCAAAGGTCCATTACCCGATTCTGAAATAATAATTAGCCACAAAGACACCAAGACACTAAGACACTAAGAGTTTTAAGTTATTAGTGTTTAGTTTTGAGTTGTTTCACAAGAGACCAAAAATTAAAAACTAAATGACATCTAATCATCTTGCCTTCGTGACTTTGTGGCAAGATTACAATTTCACGAGTTTGGCGAACTTGGTCATCAGGGATTTTGTCTGTCCGGTGTTGAAGGCGACGGTAACGATGGAGTTGTCGCCCATATCGGCAAAATCCTTCACGGTGCCTATGCCGAATTTTTTGTGAACGACTATGTCGCCACAATGAAATTGCGGCGACAATTTATGATTTATGATTGATGATTTATGATTTGAAATTGCTGATTGGGTCCCCTGTTCAGAACCAAAGAAGCCGCTCTCGGGGACGACGCTACGCGTCGATTCGGAAAAGCTCAGGCCAAGCTCGAAGAGGAATTGCGAGGGAATGGTGCGGAGGGTCTGGCCCCTGATTTGGCGGTATTTGGCAAAAGCGAGAAACAAGTTGACCTTTGCGCGTGTTATGCCGACGAATAAAAGACGACGCTCCTCTTCGGTCTCATCGTCGTTATCCGCGCTTCTTTCATGAGGCAGCAAACCTTCTTCGACGCCTACTATGAAGACATTATCGAATTCGAGACCTTTCGCGGAATGCAGGGTCATCAACGCCACTCGCTCGACTGACGCGTTATATGCGTCGGCGTCACTGAAAAGAGCAATCTGCTGGAGATAATCGACCAGAGCGGGAGTTTCGGTTTGTTTATCATATACGGCTGCCGCGCTGATTAGCTCTTCGACATTCGCAGCGGCGTCTTTGCCCTCCGCGCCTTCAGCAATCAACGACTTTTCGAGGCCCGAATCGGTAAAAACGCGTTCGACCATTTCGGCGACTGAGCCGGAGTCATCTTTTCGGAAACCTTCAATCATATTAAGGAAAGCAGTGAGTTTGGCGGCGGTGGATTGGGGGACATTCGATATTTGCGAAACAGTCCTGATTGCCTCATATAAGCTGATATTGCGACGAGAGGCATAATCCTGAACCTTGTCGATTGTTGTTTTGCCGATGCCTCGCGCGGGAGTATTGATAATTCGCAGAAGCGCAACTTTGTCGGCAGGATTAACGATAACCTTCAAATAGGCGAGGACGTCGCGTATTTCCTTTCGATTGTAAAATTCGACGCCGCGAACGATTTGATAAGGGATTTTGCTTCTGATGAAAACTTCTTCGAGTGCCCTGCTCTGTGCGTTGACACGATAGAAAATGGCGATATTGGAAAGGGACACTCCCTCATCAACCAAGCGCCGGATATTTTCAGCGACACCGATGGCCTCCTCGGTTTCATCTTCATACGGCTCAATGACGACTTTGCCCGCCGGCGGCCTTGTCGCAATCAGCCGTTTTTCCTTTCGGCTCTGGTTATTGGCGATGAGCCGGTCGGCAACTTCGAGGATGCAGGGAGCGGAGCGAAAATTTTCTTCGAGGCGGACAACGAGGCAATCGGGCCAGTCACGCTCGAAATCGAGGATATTGCGAATGTCGGCCCCCCGCCAGCGGTAGATTGACTGGTCCGGGTCGCCCGTCGCGCAGATATTGTGATGTGCGGAGGCCAGGGCCTTGGCAATTCGATATTGCGCGTGGTTGGTGTCCTGGTATTCGTCGATGAGAAGATATTTATACCGATTGCCGAGTTCCGAACGAACATCGGGATTGTTTTCGAGCAGAAAGGCCGCTTTCATAAGCAAATCATCGAAATCAACGGCGTTAAGGTCTTTGAGAATCTGCTGATAGCGGGAATAGATTTTTGACAGCGTCTTCGAGAAGAAATCGTCTGCCTGCTTTTCGAAAGCATCGGCATCGATGAGCTTGTTTTTCAAGGTGGAAATTGCGTCGAGCGTTCGGGCTGGTGAAAAATCGGTGGTATTAAGATTGCAGTCGGTGATTGCCTGCTTTACGCATTTGGACTGGTCGGAATCGTCGTAAATGCTGAAGTTGGGGGTGATATCGGTATTAGCGGCGTACCTGCGGAGAATGCGGACACACAGGGAGTGAAAGGTGCTGATGTGAGCGCCCGCGGAGGCGGCAAAGCTGAACGCGCGCTGGCGCATTTCGTCTGCGGCCTTATTGGTAAAAGTAATGGCGCAGATATTGTGCGCAGGGACACCCGAATCGACGAGGGCGGCGATGCGACAGGTTATGACGCGTGTCTTGCCGCTGCCCGGCCCCGCGATGACAAGCAAGGGACCGTCGCGGTGAAAGACGGCCTTTTGCTGGGAAGCGGTAAGCCGGGAAGTGAAAGCGTCATCGAGTTTATCAGGCGAAGGGGACATCATTGCGACTGCTGCTGTTGCTGCTGCAACTCCTGATCCATCTGCTGCGCAAACTGTATGAGTTGTTCAGCAAGCTGCGGCCTTTCAACTTTTATCCGGCCAAAAAGGTTCTGACGCATCGTCAGTGGATACTGCTGGTCGTCAAAGAAATCGATAATAGCGTTAAATCTCATTATCTTAAACTCCGGCAAACGGAGCCGTGCCTCATCGCCATATTCTTTAGTGTAAACATTATATACATCTTCAGCCATTTTTTCTATGGCGTAGGACGCGTCATCATCTCGCAGGGCATACCGGAAATACGCCTCGCGGAGCATCGGCATAATTGTATCCATCGCCTTGGTGATTGTGATGGTCTTAAGGTCTTTGCGTATCTGCTGTATGATATAAGATTCAACGGCAGGGTCGCTGAACTCGGGACGAGGATACAGTTGTCTGACATAATCGTATATCTTCTGCGCCTTGGCCCTGTGGCCCGCCTGATAGAACATAGTCAGGGCATTGGTAAGCATATTGCGGTGCCCAATCATATGCGAGTCGTCCGATTTGTCGTCCCCGGCGTTGTATTTGCGGATAATTTCCGTTATGGCCTTGCTGTAAGGGTCAAACATTCTGAAATCAGCGCGAAGAAATATATCCTTGGTGGGTCGAGGCACAGCGGCTGATTGCGAACCCTGCGGCGAGGGCGTATTATCGTTAACGTCGTAGATAAATATTTTTCCGTACCGGAAAAGGTTTTGCAAACTGTGAGCGACAACACGGTCGGTATTAATTTCGTCAACCGGGAACTCTCCCCTGCCCAGTTTAACGACGTCTTTTTTGCCCGCAAGGCGAAGGCCCTGAATCGCCCAGTAAATTGCGTGAACGTCGGGGTGTCGCCAATCGAGCGGAAAATGCTTGTTTGGGTCATTAAAATCGGTGGGGCCGTACGTGCGGTTTAATTCGAGCATAAGAACGGGGTCAAGCTTCCAGACGTTTCGCAACTGCCAGGCCTTTGCAAAAACGTCAAACTTTTCAAGGGTCTTAGTGCCTCTGAACCGGTCTATGACCTTAAAGGCGGCAGGGTCAAACCTGGACGGATTTTGCCGCAGCGAAATATAATTGCCGACAAACCGTGAGTCGTCCTCAAAATTTTTGTCGGCGGCTTTCAGGGCGGCGATAAACAGCGTGACATCGGCATCGGCGGCAATCTGACTCCAGTCGGCAGGCGCTTTAGCGATTGATTCAAACCAGGCGTTATCGGCTTTGCTGAGCAGCGGTTCCATCGCGAGGGCAATCTGGAGCTTGTAGTATTTGTGGGCATCATCGCTGTTGCTGCCGATTTTGTGCTGAAAGATTCTGCCAAGCTCACGATACAATCCGATTGATCTGGGGTTGAGAGGTATGCCCTTGTCGCGTAAAAGCTCGTAGCCGTTTTTTACCCACTGCCATCTCTGGTCGGGCTGCTCCGCGGGGATAGCGACGGAGATATTGTAGGCCATATTCCAGGCCTGAAACGCCCAGACCTGCGCAAAGCGGGGCTGAAGGACGGTAATCCATTCAGCGAGCTGTCTGGCGTCGAAGTACTGGCCCTGTTCCTTGAGCTTGTCGGCGCGCATCCAGAGAACATCGACGACCAGCCCGCGAAACGCCCCCATCGCGACAGTGGCGAAGGCGAGGGACGGCGGAGCGTTCTGGAGCGGCTCGTTGCTAATCAGCTTCATTTCGACCCGCTGCGAGTTTATGAAATCCAGACGAGAACCAGCCACGGCGAGCAGGACAACCGTCAGGACGACACATACAGCAATAATCAGTTTGTCACGTAAACGCATAATCGTACTTTGGCCGGAACTTAATGATAGCGTTAGACAATAACTTTTGCAATTTCACGGTAGGTGAAAATCAGCAGCGACATAATCGCCAGCGGCAGCGCCTTTAAGCAGATGGTGGTAAAACTCAGCCAGCCGAGAGAAGACCAGCTAAACAGCCGGGCAGGAACAAGAAATTTAGAAGGACTGATCTGGTCAAACTCCGGTAAAAGCATAATTAACGGCTTCAGGAAATAGGAATACAACCCGCTGGGCTGGACACCGACAGCGTGGTAGGACTCGCCTATATAACCGCTCATATTGGCCATGCCAAAAACCGACAGGCAGAGCAGAATAGCGACCGGAAACGAAAGAAATGAACCGGCGAAGACGGCAAAAGCGGCAAGAAACACAAGTCGAACAAAAATAAGCAGAGCGGCCCTGATAAAATTGGCGGTGAAAGTGTCCGCTTTATAAAGCAGTTCGAGACCGTCTTCAAGCGGAAAGATAACGACCGTATCATTAAGAGGGTCATTAAGGAACGCCAAGGCAAGATAGCCGTCACCGGCAACCGCATCGGCAGGCACCGCAAACTCACGGAACGTTCTTATCAGGTCCTTTCGTTCGAGTGAATACAATGGCGTCTCTATTGAAGTACCGAGGCGAAGCTGGCGAAGGTCGCCAATGCCCCATCGGCTGTAAATCGACAAGTCCTGCGGATTGACGGCGACATCATATTTGAATCTTATAAATAATTCCTGGTTGGGGTCTTTTGGTTTAACGTTGTTGAATTCCCAAAGCAGTTCTTCGCCGACCACAGCGGCGCGTTTTCTAAGCCCGATGCGACGAGCAAGCTCATTTCGATAGTTGTTACGAGTTACCGGATTTTCGTCCACCCCGGCCGGCACTTCGCCATCCTGCTTGAGCTTGTTATAGGCCTTATCAAGCTCTTCTGATATGTCCGGTTCCGCGGGCGTCAGAGACGCCCTGGCGGTAAAGAATTCGTTGCGGACCTGTGCAATCTGGTCATTGTCCGCGTGCAGTAAGGTCGGCAACAAAATGGTGATGCTGTAAATGATAACGGAAAAAAGCGTCAGCAAAGCGGCATCCAGAAGAATGACGCCGAATAATTTGCCGAGGACAAACTGGAAACGTCGAATTGGTTTTGTGAGGACGGTATAAACCTGCTTATCTTTGACGTCGCTTGTCAGGGTATATGCGGCAGTGAAAATTGTGAGCAGCGCCAGCAGCAAAGTCGTCAGCGACAGGCCATAGCTGACGAAGGCCTGCATACGTCCCTTCAATGTGCCGTCGCCGGTCATCTTCAGCCCCATTACGGGCAACAGCACAAGCAGCAGGACAATAAAGACGGCGGCGATTTTGAGTCGGAGGGCCTGCTTTAGCGTATTGACCGCGACGGCCCAGATGCTACGCATTGGCGGAATCTCCGGGATGTGCGTTCTTTTTGTCCGGCGAAGGCCGGCCTGTTAATTCGTCGAGGATGCTTTTGTCCGGCTGATCGGATTTCGCGGGTTGGGGTTTGGCCTTCGTCGGCTGCGTAGTAACGGGTTTTGAATCGACCTGTTCGGTCAGCCGATTGAGCAGGTTTTCGTCAGCCGAAGTCGCAGGCACTGGCTGCGGCTGGACATTCTGAGTGTCGGTATTCGCCGCCTGCTCATCCGATGGGGACGCGGAAACGAGCTGGTTGAGTATGGCCTCCCTGCGGGCTCGTTCGTCGGTTTTGGCGGAGAGAAACTCGCTAATCTGTGTTCCGCTTTCGGCGCCGCTTGTCGGAACGGCCTGCTGCTGCGCCCTGGCAACGATATTGATAAAGAACGTTTCGAGCTTGTCCAACGGTGAACCAATTGTGTATTCGGTGTGGTCATCGGCAAGCGTTTGTTTTATTTTTTCGAGGGTGGCGGGGCTGAGGCGTCCGGTTACAATTTCGGTTTTGTCGGAATGTCGCAGGAGGTCGCGGACGCTGCCTTCGGCCTGAATCCTGCCGCCGTAGAGAATCGCGATTCTATCACAGACATCCTCGACGTCGGCGAGCAGGTGGCTGCAAAGCAGAACTGTTTTACCGCGTTTGGCGAGTTCTATGATAAGGTCTTTGATTTGTCTTGTACCGATGGGGTCAAGCCCCGTGGTGGGTTCGTCGAGAATAAGCAGTTGGGGGTCATTAATGAGGGCCTGCGCAAGCCCGATTCTCCTTGCCATACCCTTCGAGAAGGTCCCAACGGTCCTGTTGGCGACGGCCTTGAGGCCGACCATATCGAGCAGCGCCTCGATACGCATCTTGCGAACTTTAGCGGGCAGCTTGAACAACTGGCCGTAAAAATCGAGCGTTTCGCGGGCCGTGAGATATTTATAAAGATAGGACTCTTCCGGCAAGAAACCAATCCTGCTGCTGATTTGAGGGTCGGTGGCGTCGCCTTCGAGGACGAGGGCCTTTCCTTTTGTGGGGTGAAGCAGGCCGAGGAGCATTTTGAGCGTGGTTGTTTTGCCTGAGCCGTTGGGGCCCAGGAAACCGTAAACCTCATTGGTGCGAATCTTCAGGTTGAGGTCATCGACGGCGACGACCCTGTTGCGTCCCCACCAGTCGGCGAAAATTTTGGTCAAAGAAAACGTTTCAATCGCATATTCCATAATCAGCTAATCCTGTCCGGCCGGCATATAGAGATTACGTAACGTCGCCCGCATGGTGCGAGAGTTCTTCGCCGTGGCGAACCAGCCGGGCGCTATTGAAGACGACAATGAGTGAACCCGCGAAATGCAGGAACGCCGCCAGTGTCGGCACAATCAAACCAGTCAACGCGATTGACCAGCCTACAATAATAAAACTGACACCAAAGGCGAGATTTGAGTTGATGACGAAACGCGTCCTGCGCGACAGTCGCACCAGTGCGGGAAGCCGTTTGAGGTCGTCGCTCAACAGGGCTATAGAGGCGGAGTTAATGGCGACATCTGAGCCGGCTGCGCCCATCGCAATACCGAGGTCGCCCGCGGCAAGCGCGGGGGCGTCATTTATGCCGTCGCCTACGACAACGACGGTGTGACCGTCTTTTTTAATTTTTTCGACTATGGCGAGTTTGTCCTGCGGCAGGCAATGCGCCTTGTAATCGGTGCAGCCGAGTTCCGCCGCGACGCGGCCGGCGACCTCATCTCTGTCGCCCGTGAGCATTGTTATTCTCTTGACGCCGAGTGCGAAAAGGTCTTTTACGGCCTCTTTTGCCTCAGGCCTGGTCTTGTCCTGAAGGCCGACCCAGCCAACGCAATTGGTATCCAAAGCGACGTATAACGTGCTGAAGCCCTGCTCCTCGTGCAAAGACGGCGAGGAGACATTAGACATATTGACTTTGTTTTCCTTAAGGAACGACTCCCTGCCGACGATTATCCGGCTGCCGGCGACTTTGGCGATAACACCTTTGCCCGGCGTTTCCTGGAAATTATCCGCGTCAGGCAAAATCAGATTCGCCTGTTTTGCGACTTCGAGCAGCGCTCTTGCCGCGGGGTGTTTGCTCATTTTTTCGGCGGAGGCGGCCAGCGACAGCAGAGCTGACGGCTCAACTCCATTGGCAGGCGTGAGTTTGGTCACATAGAGCCGGCCGGTAGTTACAGTTCCCGTTTTGTCGAAGACCATCGCCGTGATTTTGCCCGCTTCCTCGAGGTCGGCAACGTTCTTGACAAGTATGCCGAGGCGGGCGGCAGCGGATATCGCCGCGACCATCGCGCTGGGCGTCGCCAGAATCAGCGCACAGGGACAGCCAATTACGAGAATGGTGATGGCGATATTGATATTGCCCGTGAAGAACAAGGCAATACCCGCAATCATCAGAACGGTCGGGGTGTACCATTTAATGTAGCGGTCAATAATCCGCATAATGGGTATTTTGGTATGTTCGGCCTGTATAATCAGCGACTGGACTTTGCCAAGCGTAGTATCTTTGCCCGCCTTGGTAACGGTGATATCGAGAGCGCCGGTAAGGTTGTTTGTGCCCGCGAAGACCTGCATACCGGGTACCTTGTCGGCGGGCAGCGATTCGCCGGTGATTGTGGCCTCGTTGACAGAGCTTAAACCTTTTACTACGTCGCCATCGACGGGGATATTGTCGCCGGGTCTTACACGCACTATATCGCCGGGTTTAATCTGGCTGACCATCACTTCCGTTTCGGAGCCGTCGGGCCGAATTTGATTTGCCTTTTGAGGAGTGAGTTTTATGAGCGATTCTATCGAGGCCCTTGCGCCGAGCGCAGTCCGGCTTTCGACCAGTTCGCTAAGAAGCATAAAGAAGGCAACGGTGCCTGCGGCGACATACTGCTGCGTGGCTATGGCGGCAATTATGGCAAGCGCCACAAGCTCATCCATATGCGACTCTTGATGCAGCAAACTTTTAATTGCGTGCCAGATGATAGGAGCGCCCAGCAACAGGGCACCCACCAGGGCAAGGGTTTCGGTCTGGAAACTGCCGGCGCCGTAAATAAGCCATTCGCCTATTTTGCTGCTCAGCAGCAGCGTTCCCCCTGCCAGTGTCCCCAGCAGGGCCACGCTGACGCGGACCTGTTTGCCGTGCGTGTGCTCGACGGCGATATCGTGCTTAAAATGCAGATGTTCATGAGCCATTATTTATCTCTCAGGATTCTGTCACTAAGGTTGTTTTCCTGGTTCGGATTTTGGTTTTATCGCAGGGTCCCTGTTAATGAGTACCCTGATTTCGGTATTTTTGCCGTGCTGTGCGGGCTGAATGACCGTTTTCTCTTCCGCGTTGCGAAGCACCTGCTCAATCGCGTCCTGATAGACCCTCTGGATGACAAGTTTCGGATGCTTTCGATATTCGGGAAGAATTCTCTGGAGGTATTCAGCGTCCGCTCTTGCCGACTCGACAACCTGCGTTTTATACCCGCGGGCATTGGCAATTGTCTCCTGTGCCCTGCCGGCCGCCTGTTCCCACAACTGCTCCTGTTTTTGCCTGTCGGAACTGTCCCGCAGAGACGCAAGAAGCTCAGCCGCAATGGGACCAGCGGTCTCGTTGAGTATCCTCTCCGAAGCAAGTTTTGCGTCGCTGATTTCCTTTTGCTTGTTTTGTGTCGCGGTCAGAGACGCCTGGAAAGCTGCGGATACCTGCCTGGGCCATGTTATGTCACGGATTTGAACCGAGACGACTTTAATGCCCGTTTCCAATGTGTTGAGCTTATTCTGGAGGCGTTCTTTGACCCGCTCGGAAACGGAAGAGACCTTTTCAAACATCGCCTCTTCGATGGTATAATTGACCATAGTTACGACAACGGCGTCGGTGAACAGATTTTCCAGCAGCGGATTTATGCTTTGCTCTATTACGTCCGAGTAGTTCTGCCCGGCCTGGAGGTGATTATCGTGTACATAGCAGTGTTTGTAGAATTTTTCCGCTTCGGTAATCTGGTAGGTCAGAACCCACTTGCAATGGAGGATGTTATAATCGCTGCCTTCGGAAACGGCTGTACCCTGTGCCTGCTTTTCGCCCCTCACAAGACAATATCCATCGGTAAGAGGGTTGAGAGTAGGCGGCGCGTATGCTGCTTCTTTAGCTGCTTCGTCCATTTCCTCACCGGGCTTTTGATAATACCAGAATGAATTTATCGCCAGGTTAACTTTCTTCTCTACGGGAATCCGGACGATTTCGTGTATTGGGTACGGCAAAAGCAGTTTCAGACCCGGGCCGAGAAGGCGCGCCTCGCCGACGCCGCTGATTTTGCCGAACCACAGGACAATCGCGCGTTCACCGGGGCCTACTTTGGTGACACCGGAGAATAGAAAGAGCACAACCAGGACGACCATTATGACCTTGAGAACGGCAAAGCTGACCTTCAAGGCCCCTGACAGATAATCATAGCCGGGGTCCTCCTGCCGCGGCTGGCCGGCGACGTCGGTGGTCGTGTGATTATGTTCGTGTCCGTGACTGTGTTCGTGTTCTTCCGTCATATCGTTCGAATCCGTATAAGAAACAACAGAAATTAATCTTTAGGTTTCAGATCGGGCATTTGCCTGAGCAGCTTAAATGGTTCAGTGTCCGCGCTGATAACAACCGTTGACCTTTGTTCCAGTATTCTCTTGAGGGCGTCGATATCCCGCAGGAACATAGCGAGCTGCGGGTCCTGTTCGAGTAATTTGTAGTATTGAGCGGCTTCGGCGTCGCCCTGCGCACGGATGGCCTTGGCCCTTGCCTCGGCGGCCGCGAGCAGCTCGGTCTGCATCGAAAGGGCATCGGTAACAATTTTCTTGGAGGCGGCGCTGCCCTCGGCGATTGTCCCCTCGGTCCTGCGGTTCCGCTCGGCTTTCATCCGCTCGAATACCGCCTTGCTGACGTCTTCGCTGATTTTAAGCTGCCTTATGCCGAGCGATTTGATTTCGATGCCGTAGTCGCTGCGCACGGCTTTCTGAATTTCAGCAAGCATTTCTTTCTCGATGTCATCGAACTTTATCTTCGCGGGGTCGCTGTTGACGAATTCGGAGAATTCATGCCGACCGATGACCTTGTTCTGTGTGTCGCTTATCTGGCTGAGCAGCTTGCTCTCGGCATCTGAAATGGTCCCGACCGCGTTAAAAAACGCCAGCGGCTCGGCGATGCGCCAGACAATAAACGTGTTGACGATAATGGGAACGGCGCCTTTCGTGGGCGTTTCTCCGAGTTCGGCGACAAGCCCTCTGGCCCGGGAATCGAACTTCTGGACCGACTCGATGGGCGGAGGCCATTTGAAATACAAACCCGGCTCGGTAATCTGACGAGTGGCCTTGCCAAAGGTCAGCACCAAAGCGGATTCGGTCTCACGCACCTGAAACATCGTAAAGACCAGCGCCAAAACGATAAAAAGCAGAACGATAAAGATGGTTATGGTTACGTTTTTCATTGTGAGCTGCTCTCCTGAACCCCGCCGATATCATACAGGCTCGGCGTTAATTTTTCCTTAAGGTCAACAATAAATGTCTCCGCGTCATTGGGATCGGCGACAATAACATATTTTCGTATCGGGCTGAGCGTTTCCTCCAGGGCAAGGAGGCGTTGCTCTTTTTTGTAGATTTCCGGCGCGGCCCTGTATGCCTTGACCTGGCTGTCGAATCGTTCACCGGTGGAACGGGCACTGGCGACCCTTTCAAAGCTGTAGCTCTGTGCCTCCCTGAGCGTGCAGAAAATATCGCCGTCCGCCTGGGTGAACGCGGTATCGAGTCGGCCGGCAATTTCGTCGGTCTTTTGACGGTCATTTTCCTGTCTGGCCTTCTGATAATCGGCGGCCAGGACGAAAAGGTCTGATGCCCCATCTACCGAACCGGCGAGATTGCTGAGAGTGCGATTACGCTGGGCCTGGGCCATAAGAATTACTGCCTGCTTTAACTGGACTGCGCCCACAACCTTCTCATAGTCAGCGGCGACCTGGGTGGGCGGATGTATGCCCTGAAGCCCCACAAAGACAATTTCGACTCCAAGGCCGGCCTTGTCCGCGGCGGCCTGGATATTTTTAGTCAGGACCTGCTTGGCTTGTGTCCTGCCCGCACCCAGCAAACTGGTTTGCAGAGATGCCTCGTCATCAACTTCGATTGAGGCGCCCGCGGCAAATCTGGCCAGTTCGCGGTAGCAAATGTCCTCGAGCCGTTTTTGGGGATTGTCCTGATTGTAAAGGAAGGCATAAAGGTCTTTGACCCTGAACTGCACAGGGATATTGGCCTTGAGCAAACTGACTGGTGCGGCGCCAGGCGAATTTTTTTCCGCGCCGAGACGGCTCGCGACAAGGATGCTGTATTCTTCCTTATAATGGTCCTTGCCCCAAAGCAGCGGCTCGCGGATTACCTGCCCGGTTTTGGGGTCGGTCTTAGGCACGTAGCCAATTTGCAGCTCCTCTATGTTGCCGGTGGGATATTTCCGCGCTATATCAATGGGCCAGGGCATTTTGAAATGGATGCCCGGGCCAACGAGTCGAATATCGCCCTTGGCGTCTTTCGGGTTGCCGAACCGCTCGATTACGGCCTGTTCATAGGAATTAATGACAACAACGCCGCTGAGCAGATACAGCGTAATAGCGCCGAAGAAAACCAGCGGCACAATGGCTTTTTCGAGAAGTTTATAAAACCAGGTCTGGGAAACCTTGAAGCCAAACTGGTAATCGATTGCGCCGGTAGCGGTATGAAGGATTTCGCCAGGTTCGTTGATAAGCCCCAGCAGCCGGCTGTCAAATGCCGCCCTGCTGTAAAGGCCCGTCAGGCGAGGCCGGTATATGTCGAATATAACGTTAAGCAGGTTCTCGACGCCGAGGACGATAAGCAGGACAGGTATAATATAATCAATCACACTTATTACGGTGATTATTTTGAACTGAACCAGGGCCAGTGCTATCGCCAGGGCAAAGGACAATATCGCTGAGCCGAACAGAAAACTGCCGCCCGCCCGCAACGGTTTCCATTCCGCCTGATTAGACATCCCTGTGGCGTAGCGTGACAGCAGGAAACTGACAAAGGCGATTGCAACCATACAAACCGCGCACAGCAGGGGTTGTTTACCGACTGCCGAATTTGAATTGGGAACGGCTTTCAGCAGGTACAGGCCTATGCCCACCTGATACGCCGCGATAAGAAAAGAGAAAACGGGCAGGAACCACTTTTCGAGGATTGCAAGGCGTTTTTGAGCGACGGCGAACAACTGCGACTGCTCGCCTTTGGCATGGAAGATTTTATCCGTTCTGTGGTCGCCAGCAAGGGCGCTCATATCCAGCTTTTCCTGCTCGGCAAGATTCCGTTGATGAAACTGTATAAGCAAAACCAGCCAGATTAACGCTGCGCCAAGCGAAACAAAACCTGCAGAATAAATTGCGACGAAACCGCTCCATCTGCCGAGAGGAACCATGATGACAAAGAAAATAACGCTGAGAATCAGCGATACTATCGCAACGAGCTTTGCCGGTCTTGATGTTGTCATTTATTCAATTCCTAAAGTTTTGTACCGAACCCCAGAACGCAAAGGGCATATAGATATAATAATTCCCGGCTATTTACAAGCCGGTTTTTATGTCATATAAGGATATATCGCCAAATTTAGCCATAAAACCGTTGTCTAAAACTCAAAACCGCTGAAAATCAGCGATTGTCGGAAAGGTCTCAAACGATGAGTAAGTTGTTTACGATAACCAGGAATACCTTTATCGAGACCATTCGTCAGCCGGTCTATGCGATAATAATCATCGCCGCCCTGCTGCTGTTTTTCGTCAGCCCGTCAATCTCAATGTACTCAATGGACGACGATAACAAATTGTTACGCGAATTGGGCTTATCTACGCTTTTCATAGCCAGCTTGTTCATAGCAATTTTCTCAGCTTCCGGGGCTGTGGCGGAGGAAATCGAGAACAAGACGATAATGACCGTTCTCACCAAGCCGGTGCAGCGTCCTACATTCATTTTGGCCAAATTCCTGGGGGTTACCGGGGCGGTGGGTATGGCCCATTATATCTGCACAATAGCACTGATAATGGCGATTAGGAACGGAGTCCTCGAAAACGCAGATTCGACCAATGACTATACCGTATTAACAACCGCAGGAATTATCGTGGTGCTGACTTGTCTTCTAAGTGCTTTCTTAAACTACACTTATGACTGGAAGACCACCTCAACGGCTATGGTTTTACTGACTGGTCTGGGCACAATCGGGCTGATTTTCCTGATATTCTTCGACCGCGACTGGAAGTTCAATCCTGCTAATAACAATATTAACGCAATTGATATTTACGGCTCAGTTCTGCTGTTTCTGGCGGCTGTTATAATCGCGGCTTTGGCGGTTGCGCTATCGTGCAGGTTCAATATAGTAGTAACCCTCTCGGCGTGTGTGGGTGTTTTCCTTTTGGGGCTTGTCTCGGACTGGGCATTCGGAGAACTTGCCAAGACGCACCTCTGGGCGAAAATATGCTATTTTGCCATTCCTAATCTTCAGGTTTTCTGGATAAGCGACGCAATTTATGAGGGAAGCACAGTGCCCCTAAAATATGTCCTCATAGGCGCAACATACGCGATTTGCTATACGGGCGGGATACTGGCTTTGGCGGTGGCCCTGTTCCAGAGAAGACAGGTCGGCTGACGCCCTACTGTCGAATAGGACAACTGCTTCCCTCAATCAGCTTGACGACGGCGGTTTCGTCGCAATTCTGCTGTTTGGTACAGCGGGCACAATCACTCCAGACCTTCATAGGCAATGAATCCTTGTTGACCGCATGGAAGCCAAGTTTGCCGAAGAACTCCGGCTTGAGCGTAAGGCCGAATACTTTAGGGACTCCCAACTCACGTGCCTTTTCAACCGCGGCGTTCACAAGCATCGCCCCAGCCCCGTTTCTCTGATGTGCCTCATCGACAGCCAATGATTTTATCTCCGCCAGGTCCAACCAGATTACCTCCAATGCGCAGCAGCCGACGACCTGACCATCGAGTTCAGCAACAAGAAAGGTCTGGAGATTTGTAAAAATATCGGCCATCGAGCGAAACAGCATCATATCACGCTCCGCGTAACAATTTATCAGGGCGTGTATGGCCTTTACGTCAGTAACATTTGCATTGCGAACTTTCATAATTGGATAAGTATAGCATACTTGAAAACCATTTCCAGAGTTCAACTTCATTATACCAAAGTAAAAAATGCTGGAAAAATCCCGGCCGATGACTACAATTGCCGCAATTATGAGGTTCATACTAATAGACAAAGTTATTGAGTTGGAACCGGGTAAACGGATAAAGGCGGTCAAAGGCGTAACATTAGCCGAGGAATATCTGGCCGACCATTTTCCGACTTTTCCGGTACTGCCGGGGGTATTGCTCCTCGAAGGCCTTATCGAATCGGCATCATGGCTTGTGCGGATAACGGAGAATTTTGCGCACAGTATGGTCTTGCTGGAAGAGGCGAGAAATGTTAAATATAAGTCCTTCCTGGCGCCCGGGGCGCAGATTGAATACTCAGTTGAGGCCAAAACAATCGAGGAAAACATAAGCAGTTTCACCGGCACAGGCGTATCAAACGGCGAACAAATCGTCGAAGCCAGATTTGGCTTGAGGCACTTTAATCTCACCGAAAAGGATTCGGGCTTAGCGGCTGTAGATGCGCAGATTATCAGCGAGATGAAAAAACGCTGGGAACTATTAAAAAAATAGGATATCGGGTTATCAGGAAATCAGGTTACCAGGTAAGGGCAGACCTGTGTGTCTGCCCGGAATGCTATGAGTCAGTGTAAATCAGTGTATGGAGTGAAGACGAAATGGCTATGGACAGAGAACAGATTTTGGAACAGGTTAAAGCCGTAATGGTTGACGCACTCGGAGTCGATGATGACGAGGTAACGCAGGAAGCGACGCTGATGGGTGATTTGGGCGCAGAGAGTATTGATTTTCTCGATATAGTGTTCCGCCTGGAAAAAGCGTTCGGAATAAAAATCGCCAGGGAAGAATTGTTCCCGGCAGAAGCGCTGATGAACAACCCGGAGTTTGTCAGCAACGGCAAACTTACGGCAAAGGGCATCGCCGAGTTAAAGGCCAGAATGCCGCATACAGACGTAAGCGAGTTCGCGAAAAATCCCGAACTGAGCAAATTACCCGACTTGTTTACAGTGGGTATGATAGTAAATTACGTGGAGAGCAAGCTGAAGGCGGCTTAACATCTTTACCACCCCCGCTATTTTCTTTGAAAATAAACTGCCGGGACTACGCAAGGATTCGCAAAGTCCCCGAAAGAGGACTTTTTTTCACTGCGACGAATATGGTGTTCCCTGATTTCATTGAATATAAATAAGGGGTGGTGATTAAAATGAACAAGAGTGCATATTATCTTTGCTCACAACTGATTACACTGATTCTGGTCATCAGTGCAGGCCCGGCCGGAGCAGCCACAATCACAACGCTGACGCAAAACGGCTCGACTATCGGAAAGTTCGAGAAATTCGAGATGACTTTTACCCTGGACCGGACGTACAGCAATCCTTTCGATATAAACATCATTGATATAATGGTTACTATCAATAAGCCGGACGGCGGCAAAGCGGCAATTGGGGCCTTTTATTACAAGGAATACGATGTAGATACGGACGGCAACTACATCAACGGCAAAAATCCGTGCTGGAAAGTACGCTTCGCGCCGGCTCAACCGGGCGTCTATGACGTCGGCCAAATCAGGATTATCGACCAAAACGGCACTTATACATCTGATCCCAATATTAGTTTTACCTGCGTCGAAAGCGGTAAAAAGGGATTCATCAGGGTTGATCCGAATAATCGGGCGTTTTTGAAGTATGACGATGGAAGCACCTGTCTGAATATCGGCCAGAACCTCGGCTGGAACACCGGCAGGGTTAACGGCTGGGACAAATACCTGACTAAATTACATAAAGGGGGCGCAAACTGGGTTCGGCTGTGGATGTGCCGCTATGGGACCGACGGGGGAACGCTGCTGGAATGGAAAGACGGGACGTACAGCGGATATTTTCAGGGGGCGGGAAAGCTGTCGATGCAGATTGCGCTTCGATTAGACAGATACGTCGAAATCGCGGAGCAAAACGAGATAAGCATTCAGCTTTGTCTTCAGCATCACGGCCAGTTCAGCACATCCACAAATCCTGACTACAACGACAATCCTTATCGAGACGCGGCAGGCGGCTGGCTGAGCGATCCGGCGCAATTTTTCACTGATGCAGAAGCGATAAGATACACTAAAAACAAGTATCGCTATATCGTAGCACGATGGGGATATTCAACGTCGATATTCGCCTGGGAGCTTTTCAACGAAGTGGAGTACACCAACGGCTGGAACAATAACAAGCCAAGCGTGGTCAAATGGCACGATACAATGGCCAAATATCTTCACAGCATAGACCCTTATCAGCATCCGGTTACAACAAGCAGTCACGGCCGCGGTTTTGAAAGTTTATGGAATTTGCAGGATATCAATCTGGTCCAGGAGCATTACTATGGACCCGACACGATCCATATATTCGAACGGGTTGCCTCAATACTGGCAGAATACAATAAGCCGGTGATTATGGCGGAGTTCGGATTAGGGGGTAACCCGGAAGGCAAACGCCAGCAGGAACCGATGGCGACACAGTTGAATGAAGGGCTGGAGATGCATAATGGCATCTGGGCGAGTTTCTTTGTCAAAAGCAGCGGGCATATGTGGTGGTGGGACAGTTATATCGACCCTTGTAATCTTTACGGAATATATACGCCGCTTGCGATGTATGCTAAAAACGAGAATCTCGCGGACTACAATTTAATCAAGGCGCAGAGGGCTGTTTCGGGAATGAAGGCATATTATGCTATTCCGGGGCTTAACGCATTCTGGGATGCTTCCACTGCGAAGGAGTTTACCATTGAGGGAGATTATTTCGATGGGATGGAAAACCTTTCTAAGTGGCTCCAGGGTTCGTCACAAGAAAAACTAAAGTCGGACCCAAATTTTCATTTAAATATGCCTGCGGGAGGTAACCTTAAAATCCATATCGCGGAAGCAGCCGCCAAGGGCGACAACAAAATTCAGGTGCTTGTCAACGGCACTGTGGCTTACGATAAGGTCCAGATCAATCGCGCAAGAAATTACATAATAACAGTTCCATTACCGGCAGGGACGCGGACGGTGCAGATAAAAAATACCGGCGACGAATGGTTTCGCATAACCAGCTATGTATTTGCTCCGGCAGATGCATCGGCTCTTGAATCGATTGGCCTTTCGAATAATAAACGCGGCTTTATCTGGATTTACGACGTGAACAGCCAGTACGGATTGACAGACAGCGGGACCTTCCATAACGAGAAGATGATAGTCAAGGGGCTCGATGACGGCCAATATTCTGTCGAGGTTTACGCGACACGCGGCGCAGGCGGGATTATCGCCTCGGGCACGGCGAATTCCTCCTCAGGCACATTGACTTACACACTGCCGGATTTCACAAAGGACATCGCGATAAAAGTCAGACCATTTTAAGGTTGGAATTTTACCAGCCGCATGCCGTTTTGGCTTGGCCATCCCTAACGGGAGGCATCCCTTACGGGAACCGTATTACATGGACAGCTCTGCCCCGAAGTGTTGCCTATGCCCTGAAATGGACAAGATTTGCTTGAGAAATCGGGGAAACTGTCTTATTATACCGGGCTATGCGATGGATTTGGATAGATAAGTTCGTTGAGTTCAAGAGCGGCGAATCGGCAGTCTCGATAAAGAACGTAACGCTTGCCGAGGAGCATCTGCACGACCATTTTCCCGGTTTTCCCATTATGCCCGAGTGCCTGATGATTGAGGCAATGGCGCAAACGGCGGGAATATTAGTGGGCGAGGCGAAAAACTTCCAGGAAAAGGTCATCCTGGCAAAAATCAAAAAAGCGGTGTTCCACGATTACGTAAGACCCGGCGACACGCTGAGATTATCGGCAAAGATTGAATCGATAGCGCCGGAGGCCGCCAGCACAACCGGCAACATAACCTGCGACGGTAAACCAATAGCCGACATCGACCTGATGTTCAGTCATATCGACCAAAACCTTGCGGGCAAAGAATTTCCGAAGGAGAATTTTGTGTTCACCGATATGTTCAAATCGCTTCTGCAGGGAGCAATTTTCCAGAAGGCAGACAAATAGGAGACAAACCCTGTGGGACGGACCCGTGTGGTGATAACAGGAATTGGAGCGGTAAGCCCGCTGGGATTGACATCGGCCCGGACGTGGGAGGGACTTTGCGCGGGCAAATCCGGTATAAAACGCATAACGAAATTTGACCCAGCGAAGTTTAGCTGCCAATTAGCAGGCGAGGTCGAGGAATACAAAATCCAGCAATATGTCCCCAAATCATTCCGCAAGGCGACCAAGATGATGTCGAAGGATATCGAGCTTGCGGTAATCGCGGCGGACGAGGCGGTCAGGGACAGCGGCCTCATTACAAAAGCAATCGACGAGCAGAAAATAAACGTCAACCCGCAGCGTATGGCAATCAATCTCGGCGCGGGGCTTATCAGCTGCGACCCCTGCGAGCTTGCCCCCGCGGTCGCCAAAAGTATTGCCAATGGCAAATTCGACATTCAAAAATGGGGCAAAGAAGGACTCGATTTGGTGACGCCCCTGTGGCTGTTGAAGTATTTGCCGAATATGCTGGCCTGCCACGTAGGTATTATTCACGATATACAAGGGCCGAGCAACACAATCACCTGCGCGGAGGTTTCGGGGCACATCGCGATAGCCGAGGCAGCGGAGACAATCGCACGAGGCGATAGTGACATCGCCCTGGCAGGCGGCGCGGAATCAAAGGTTAATCCGGTTTTGATAATGCGGCAGTGCCTGATTAAACGGACTACAAGTAAACATAATGACGACGCTGATGGGGCATGCAGACCTTTTGACTCAGACGCCAGTGGCTCGATATTCGGCGACGGCGGCGGAATCGTCGTGCTTGAGAATCTCGACAACGCGACAAAACGCGGCGCAAAAATTTACGCTGAATTAGTCGGTACCGCCCAAAGCGCCTGTATTAACCCGGTGTATGAGCACATCGAGGCGGATGGATACGGATTGACTATCGCAATTGAAAAAGCACTCGCACAAGCGAATATATCGCCCAAAGATATCGATTTGATAATCCCGCACGGCACGGGTATTTTGCAGGATGACCTGGCCGAGGCGAAAGGAATAGAAGCGGCAATCGGCGAAGAAACAAAACGAATACCCGTTTGGCCGACGAAGAGCATGCTCAGTAACACAGGCGCCGCGTGCGGCGGGCTGGATGTCGTCGCGGCGGTTTTGGCGATGAGAGACGGCATTATACCGGCAGCGAAAAACTGCGTTAAAAAAGCTGTCGGCTGCAATCTCAATATCGTAACAACAACGCAAAAAACGAACATTCGCTGCGCCCTGTGCTGCGGCTACACCTATGGCGGACAAACCGCCGCTGTCATACTCAAAAAATTTGAGAATTAAAATAATGATACAAGACATAAAAAAAGAGCGTGTCGTAATTACCGGAATGGGCATCGTTTGCCCATTGGGACACGATATTGAAACAATGTGGCAGGCATTACTGGCAGGCAAAAGCGGCGTCGCCAAAACAACTATTTTCGATGCCTCGACCTTCCCGACAACTTTCAGCGCGGAAGTAAAAAATTACGACGTCGCGAAATTTGTGAAAAATCCCAATCTGCACAAAGACGGCAACCGGGGAAGTAAATTCGCCGTCGGGGCCGCAGTTCAGGCGTGCAGACAGGCGGGTATAAACGTCGAAACCGATAACCCAGCCGACGGTATCGACCGCAAACGAATTGGAATTTACTTAGGCGCAGGCGAAGGCGCGGCAAATCACGAGGCATTCTTCGGAGCAATCGCGGCCGGCTGGGATAACCAGACCAATGTTATGGACTGGACAAAGTGGACCGATGTGGCGGCGGTGCAAATGAGGGCAATGCACGAGCTTGAGCAGGAAGCCAATATGCCCGCGGCGCATTTGTCGATGCTCACAGGAGCAAGAGGGCCGATACGAAGCTGCCTGACCGCCTGCGCGGCAAGCACACAGGCAATCGGCGAAGCGACAATGACTATTCGCAGGGGCGACGCTGATATTATGATTGCGGGCGGCGCACACTCGATGATTCACCCATTGGGACAAACCGGATTCAACCGGCTCACCGCCCTATCGAAAAGAAATGACAGCCCGCAGACCGCGTCGAGACCCTTCACCGCCAGCAGAGACGGGTTCGTATTGGGCGAAGGCGCGGCGATAGTGATACTCGAAAACCTGACCTCCGCAAAAAAACGCGGGGCGAAAATACTCGCGGAAATAATCGGTTACGGCTCCAGCTCGGACGCGTTTCGAGTTACGGATATGCACGAAGAAGGACGCGGCGCCACCCAGGCAATGGAAGCGGCTATCGCAGACGCCGGGATAACATATAATGATATAAATTATGTAAACGCTCACGGCACAAGCACCGCAGAAAACGACTCGATAGAAACAAAGGCGATTAAGGCCGTGTTCAAAGAACGGGCCAAACAGATAGTCGTCAGCAGCATCAAAAGCTCGATGGGCCACCTGATTGGCGCAGCAGGCGGTGCGGAAATCATTACCTGCGTTCTGGCAATTCGCGACGGCATCGTACCCGCGACAATAAATTGCAACGACCCCGACCCGGAATTGGATTTGGATTACGTCCCAAACACGCCGAGAAAAATGCAGGTCAATGTCGCGATGAAAGAGTCGTTCGGCTTCGGCGGTCAAAATGACGTCGTCATTGTCAAAAAGTATCAGGACTAAAGGCGAAAAAACAATGATTGATATAAAGGAAATCAGGGAAAACCCGCAGCGATTCAAACAGGCAGCGAAAAACAAAAATATCCAGGTCGATATCGACCGGCTGCTGGCGGTTGACGCGGAACTGCTCTCTGCCAAACGGGGCTTGCAGGAACTCGCCACCGAGAAAAATCGCATCGGCAAATCAATTCCCAAACTCACCGGCGACGAAAAGCAAAACGCCCTCGCTCAATTGGCGAAATTCAAGGCCGACGAATCGCAGTTCGAAGAAAAAGTAAAACAGCTGCAGCCCGAAGCCGATTCGCTGATGCTGCTTGTGGCGCAACCCGCGGATGATACTGTGCCCTTAGGCAAAGACGACACGGAAAACGTCGAGCTAAGAAGAGAGGGCCAGGTCCGTCAGTTCGATTTCAAACTCAAAGACCACATGCAGCTTGGCGTCGACCTCGGAATAATCGACGTCGAGCGCGGCGTGAAATTAGCGGGGACGAGAAGTTATTTTCTTAAGGGCAATGGCGCTCGGCTGCATTGGGCGGTGCTGCAATTCGCTATGGACGTGATGGTAGCACGGGGTTATTCGCCGATGTCGGTGCCGCTTTTGATGAAGGATGAGGCGATGCGCGGAACGGGATATTATCCCGGCTCGGAAGAACAGACGTATCGGACGGAACGCGACGAGCTAAATCTGGCAGGGACAGCGGAGGTGCCGTTGACGGCTTATCATTCCGGAGAATTGCTGCGCGAGGATGATTTGCCGATTAAGTTCGCCGGTATGTCAACGTGTTTTAGACGCGAGGCGGGCGCCGCCGGCAAAGACACATACGGACTTTACAGGATTCACCAGTTCGACAAGGTCGAGCAGGTGGTAATCTGCAAAAACAGCGTCGAGGAAAGCAATAAATACCACGAGGAGATTTTGAATAATTCCGAAGTGGTGATGCGTGCGCTGGAGGTGCCCTACCGCGTGGTGGTTGTCTGCACGGGCGACCTTGGCAGAGGCCAGGCGAAAAAATACGATATCGAGGCGTGGATGCCTTCGCGGAATAATTATTGCGAGACCCACAGCGCGAGCAAATTTTACGAGTTTCAGGCAAGACGAATGAACCTGCGATATAAGGACTCCACGGCAAAGAAAAACATGTTCTGCCACACGCTGAATAACACGGTGATTGCAAGCCCGCGGGTACTGATACCCATATTGGAGCTTTACCAAAACGCCGACGGCTCAATCACCGTACCAAAGGTCTTACAGCCCTATATGGGCGGCTTGGAACGAATTACAAAATCATAATCAGGAGAACAACGCGATGACAAAAGAACAGGTTTTTGAGTTAATGAGAAACAATCCTGTCTTTGCGCTGGCTTCGGCGGAGGAAAACAAGCCACACGTCAGAATGATAATGCTCTACCGTGCCGACGAAAACGGCATCATATTTAATACCGGCGAAAACAAAGACCTGCACAGGCAGCTCTCAAAAAACGAAAATGTCGAATTGTGTTTCTACAATGCCGACGAGGGACGACAGATACGTATTTGGGGCTCGGTTGAGGAACTCGAAGACCTCGAACTGAAAAAACAGGTCGTAAAGGATTTTCCGTTTTTGAAAGAATGGGTCGATAAAGAGGGCTACGATGTCCTCGTCGTTTACTGCCTCAAACGCGGCAAGGCGACAATGTGGACAATGGAAACAAACTTCAAACCCAAGGAATATATACAGTTATAAACACCCTTCCCAACTCCCACATTATTAGGAAGATGAGAACTTGGACGATATCAGGCGAAGATTAGCTGAAATCGACAGGCAGTTCGACCGCAATCCGGCATATTACTACAAGCAATCTGTCAGCACCGCCCCGCTTGTATTCTGCGCCATTGGCCTTATATCAGGAATAATCATACAAGACCATTTGCCAGCATCTATTTGGCCCCGGTGGTTGCTGCCGGGTATATGCACGGTAATAACAATTCTGACTATAATAATTCACTTCTTCCGGCCCATATCAGAAACCCGTAAACTATATATCCTGCCTCTTCTGTCAACAGTGATTTTCGTATGCCTTGGGGCAATTCGTCTGGCAAGTTTTAATAGCGCACCGCCGAATGACATTCGCAATTTACTCGGCATCGAATCTACGCCGGCGGCAATTCGCGGCGTGATTGTCACTGACCCGTATATCGACAGCAACGACTGGAAATTCTCTCGCTACACACCTACGGACCGTGGGAGCAGTTTTTACCTGGAACTCACGGAAGCCGAAGCGACCACCGGCTGGGTAAAAGTCAGCGGGCTTGTCCGGGTAAGGGTCAACGAGCCGATTTTCGACCTGCGGACAGGCAACCGCATCCAATTGTATTGCCTGCTGAATAAATTCAATCCTCCCACTAATCCCGGCGAGTTTGATATCGCTAAATATATGGCCCGCAAAGGCGTTTCCGTCGCCGGCTCAGCCGATTCGCGTCAGGCAATCGAACTATTGAGCAACGATGCAGGGTTGTATACAAGAATAAAAGCGAAATTGCGCAAGTTTGCTGTTAATGCACTTTTGGGCGGGCCGTATCCGCAGGACCAATCCGAAAGTTTACTGCTGGCGCTGGTCCTGGGACACAGGGCCAATATCGACAAGGATACATATACAGCATTTCGCAAGACGGGTCTGCTGCATTTTGTTTGTCTTTCGGGAATGAATTTTGCGATGGTTATTGGATTTGTCTGGTGGGTTTGTAAAACAGCCGGTCTTATGAAGCCGGGCCGGGCGATTGTATGCACGATTACCGCCGCTGTTTTCCTTATGGTTGTCCCGGAAAATGCCCCTGCGTTACGAGCGGCGGTAATATGTTTCGCGTTTTGCGCATCGTTCATATTCCGTCGAAACTCAAATTCTTTTAACTCGCTCGCCCTGGCGGCGATAGTCCTGCTGCTGATTAAACCCACAGGCATCTTCCAGCCCGACTGGCAACTTTCGTTTGCATCGGTGCTGGGGATACTTATGTTTTGCCCGCCGTTTTTCTCCTTACTCCGTGAGAAAACCATAGAGCATCCCTGGTTTACAGATATTGTGAAAGACAGGCCTTTTCTGCATATTACTACCCGCCCCACGCCATATTCGATGTTCTCCACGAGTTTCACCGCGTGGCTGTCAACCGCGGGCATAATACTATACCATTTTTATACGTTTCAATGGCTCACCAGCATATGGACGGTCCTTGTGTCCCCATTGATAGGACTCGTCTCACTTTTAGGGTATCTGAAATTGATTGTGGCAATGTTTTTGCCGACGGTTTCAGCATTGATGGGAGTAGTAATAAACCACCTTTCGGATTTGCTGATTTGGATTGTCAAACTTTTTGCAGGTCTGAATATATCCGAAATACTAATTGGTAAAACAAATATAGCGGTGATTCTTTTGTTTTACGGCTTGATAGTATTCGCGTTCTTTTTCCGCCTGCGGAATCCGGCAATCAAGAAGGCAATTTGCGTAACGGCGGCGCTGGCGTTTGTCATAATGGTAACGATACCTAAATGGCAAAGGACACACGGGGACAATCTGACCGTTACCATCCTCGACGTCGGCCATGGGCAAGCAATTCTGGCCCAGTTGCCGGGCGGGGCTAATATCCTGTTCGACGCCGGCTCATTGAGCAGAAGTGACGTGGGGACAAAAGTTGTGACACCATTCCTGCGATACAGCGGCATAAGGAACATCGACGCGGTCGTCATAGGCCACGGCGACATTGACCACATCAATGGCCTGCCGGAAGTAACAGGGGACATCCGGACAAAAGCCGTCTATGCAAGCAAAGCTTTTTTCGAGGACAAACGGCAGACAACAAAATTTCTGCGGGACAAGCTGCGAAAAATAGCGGACATAAATGCCCTCCCGCAAAAATTCGGCTCATCGAAAATACGGGTGCTTTGGCCGACTCCGGACATACAGGAAAATAACTCAATCAGCGACAACGACAAATCGGTAGTAACATTGATTGAATACGCCGGCAAACGGGTTTTGATATGTTCGGATATCGAAAAATTAGCTCAAAATGAAATCATCCGGATTTATCCTGACCTTAAAGCCGACGTTTTGATACTGCCCCACCACGGCTCGGCACGAACGATTGAGCCGGCATTCATTGAAAAAATCGACGCTACCGTTAATATCGCAAGCAACAGCGCTTCATCTTATGAAAAACACCAGGTCATCCCTTATCCGGAAGATATGAATTGCACAGGCCGCGACAGCGCAGTAACAGTCACGGTAAATAAACATGGAATTATCAGCACATCAGCTTTCACAAAATAAAAGCGGCCCGCTGATTAACGGGCCGCTCTAACAAACCTGTAATTTCAGCTGACTGCCTGTTTCGTTATTTCATCATGTGAACCACAATTTCAACCCTGCGGTTTTTCTGTTTGCCTGCACCTGTTGAATTAGTCGCTACCGGTCTTGCTGCGCCATAGCCCGTCGCTCCTATCCTGTTGTCGGCAACACCTTTTTGTATGAGGTACCTGGCGACTGTCATCGCTCGCTGCGAGGAAAGCTCCAGGTTGTCCTTCCAGCCCGTTTTCCTGATGGGGTCGGCATCGGTATGCCCCGCAACCTCAATTTGCCTGCCGGGGTATTTGGCTTTCAGCACCGAATAAATATGGTCAAGCTCTTTGTTAGTGGCGTTTTTAAGCGAAGCCTTGCCGGAGTCAAACAAAATCGCATCCGAAAGAGTTACTGTAATAGTCCCGGCTGCAGCGTCAAAACTCACGTCGTATCCCGCGCCGAATCCTGTCGCGTCAGCGGGACTTCTCTTCTTGTCAACAATCTGTTTTTGCAGGTCCTGGATAATCTGCTGGTCTTTGGCGAGCTGGTCGGCCAACTGGCCCTTCTCGACTCGTTCTCGCTCCAGCAATCCTTTAACGTTCTGGTTCTCCACGTTCAGCGCATCGTGTTTCTTTTTCCAGTCGGTGCAGCCGGAGAACGTCATGACTGATAACAGAGCGAGCAACAACGCTACTTTACTTTTTGTAAACTGCATTTCTGTGCCTCCTTTAAAATATTAAAGCGAATCCTTTCTTATCTGCCAAACACAACTTTCAGATAGTTAATAATACCATCGTGGAAAATCATAACAACAACTATTCCTATTGACAAGAAGGGACCATAAGGAATTTGCCTGGTTTTTTTTGAAAACATCTGCGCCGCCGCCCAGACAAGTCCGAAGAACGGCGCAACAAAAAACGCGATAACTATAAATAACGGCCCAATCACCGTACCGGCGGCGCCCATCAGGTGCACGTCGCCTAAACCCATTGCCTCCCTGCCGAAGGCCAGCGTGCCAAAAACACGGGTCGCCCAGACAACCGCACAGCCGACAAAATAGCCTGCCAAACTGCCCATAAACCCTTCAACAACAGGCCTTTGCGAAAAAACCAGCCACCATTGATGCAAGACGGGGCATCGATTGACAATCTGGCTGGCTGCCAGTGCGCAAACAATTATGGGCAGCAGAAACAGGACTTCCCGAAACATCTCAAAGCGGTCATTGAATTCCCCCTCTGCTTGCGGTGAGTTGGCTGAATCATCCGGGTTTTCAGTACCTGGAGGATTTTCAGACGAGCCACCAACCCCGGATAAATCGTAACTTCTTTTTAGAATCCCCGTGACCAGCAGCAACATCGATATGCCCAGCCCGATTGTTGCGCCTGTGACCAAAGAAGCGACCGTGGTGTGGTTGACAAATATCAAATCGGTGGTCGTTGGCAGCAGAAAATAATAACGAATAGTAGCGGGATGAATAAACAGAGGCGCAATCGCTCCGCCGAGCAGGCCCGCCGCCGTGGCGAACCAGCAGATGGATAATGGAATAATCCACATCTCCAGGTCGATTGCCGAACACGCGATAAGCGAGGAAAAGAGAATGACGGAAATCAGATACAGAACCCACCCGCCTGAAAAAAAAGCCGGTATCCCATGACGCAATCCCGAATTAAAATAAAGAAGGAACGTGCCGATAAAAACCAGGCCCGTCAGCAATTCGATAACAAAATATCTGGGCGAAATACGCGCCTTGCAATACCGGCATTTGCCGCGAAGAAGCAGCCAGGAAAAAAGCGGTATGTTGTCGTAAAATTGAATGTGTTTGCCGCAGGACGGGCAGGATGACGGCGGCCTGACGAGAGATTTATCACGCGGCAGACGGTAAATCACCACGTTGAGAAAACTGCCCACGCAGCAGCCGATAGCAAAAAGAAATACTACCCAGAACCACATCGGCAACACTATTTCGCTTCCCTGCATAAAACTCACTGCTTATTTCTTTTTAGCGTTTCTGCGAACCGCGCCAGCAACCTGCATCGGCAAACCAAACAAACGGATAAATCCAATCGCGTCAGTTGGATTATACTCGGCGCCCATTTTGAAACTGGCTAAAGCGCCGCTGTATAAGCTGAACGGGCTTTTGACGCCCGCAGCCGTGCAGCGTCCCTTGAAAAGTTTAACCCGCACCGTGCCGGTAACGTTCCGCTGTGTAACATCGATGAAGGCATCGAGCGCCTCACGCAACTGGCAGAACCACTGGCCGTAATAAACCATCTCCGCATATTTCAGCGATACCTGCTGTTTGTAGTGTGCCGTCTCGCGGTCAAGCGTAAGTGTTTCGAGCGACTCGTGAGCAGTCATAAGAATCGTCCCGCCGGGCGTCTCGTATGCCCCGCGTGATTTCATTCCGACAAGCCGGTTCTCGACCAAATCAATCTGCCCCACCGCGTGTTTGCCGCCGATTTCGTTCAATGTCTCGAGCAGTTTTACGCTGCCGGTCGCCTTGCCATCCAATTTGACGGGAACGCCCTGCTCAAAACCAATCTCCACGTAATCCGGCTTATTGGGCGCTTTCGATACGGGATTCGACATCACCCACAACTCATCCTTTGGCTCATTCCATGGGTCTTCGAGGTCCGCACCTTCGTGGCTTATGTGCCAGATGTTCCGGTCGCGCGAATATATCTTCTTTTTGCTCTGGTCAATCGGTATCCCGTGCTTATCCGCGTAATCGACCGCCGCCTCACGGCTGGTCAATTTGAAATTCGGGTCTTTCCACGGCGCGATGATTTTCAGCGTCGGGTCAAGGGCCATATACGTCAACTCAAAACGCACCTGGTCATTGCCCTTGCCCGTCGCACCGTGAGCAACGCCCATCGCGCCTTCCGCGTGAGCGACATCGACCTGATACTTTGCAATCAGGGGACGAGCGATACTCGTCCCGAGTAAATACCCATTTTCATAAATCGCCCCGGATTTGAGCAGCCGCCAGAGGTATTCCTCGACGAACTCTTTTCGTAAATCCTTGACGATACATTTTGACGCGCCGCTTGCGAGCGCCTTCTTCTTTATACCCGAAAGCTCATCGCCCTGCCCTAAGTCAGCCGCGAACGCGATTGTATCGTAACCATACGTCTCTTTCAGCCAGGGCAGAATAACACTCGTATCCAGCCCGCCGCTGTACGCCAATACTACCTTCTCTTTCTTCGCCATTTTCGTCCTCAATTAATGTTAGCAAAACGAGAATTATACACACTTGGCCGTTGAAAGACAATGACAGTAACTTTTAGAAAAGTTTTATGCTTGTTTGAAAACGCCTTCTCGGCATTGATTTCAAAGATGGGCCGGCTTTGCTCGCGTTACGCTGTGTAAATCGGCTCAACAGCTTTCAGGATATGCCGTCGGCGGATATAGTTCTCGCTCGTCTCGACGGCCTGACGCTCCACAAGGTCAACATTCTGACCGAATATCTTCGCCAGCTCAGCCTGCATTTCGCCTAATTTGACTGATTCGGGCACATGTTCCTGCTTAAACCCTACCAGCACGCCGATTCCGCTGTTCGGGCGAAAATCGTCGTGCAGAACCGTGCCGAAAAGACCGAGGTCGCAGATATGATGCTGCTGACAAAACGCCTCTATTCTTTCTTTGTGTATCGCTACGTGGCTGTTCATATTTTCACCGCCTTTATTTTCAATTATACCACTAATCACCGCCGAATGACACACTTAATCCGGCTTATTTCAATAAGAGGACCTTCTTCATAATCCCCGCATTTGCTTCGCGGCCGGTGAATAATCTGAACTGCTCTGAGGCCTGTTTGAGGAACATATCTACGCCGGAGATTGTCTTGCAGCCGGTTTGTCTGGCGTGCTTCAACAGCATCGTTTCGGGCGGAGTATAAACGGTATCGAAAACCGCCATATGCTTTTGCAACAAGTTAACATCAACCGGCGACGCGTCAATGTGCGGATGCATACCGATACTGGTGCAGTTGACAATGAGTTTTTCTTTCAGCTTATGTATGCTGCCTAATGAGTCGTAATCGCATTTGAAATCCGCGGCTAAGTGTTTGGCCCGCTCGACGGTGCGGTTATAGATTTTTATTTTCGCATCAGCATCCGCCAGCCCCGCCACAACCGCACGAGCCCCCCCGCCAGCGCCGATCACCGCAACGAGCATTTCCCGCAGACCGGCCTTATCTATACCAAGCCCCGCGGTGATTGCGCCAATCGCCGCGACGCAATCGGTATTGTAAGCCGACAGCTTTGAGCCGTTGATGATAATTGTGTTGGCGGCGCCGATTCTTTCCGCAAGCGGGTCGATAACGCCGCCTTTCGATTTGACGTAGTTGAGGGCGCTTCCCTTATGCGGAATCGTTACGCTAAAACCTTTGAAACCCAGCCACGGGCGTGAAAGGATATTATCCATAAATGCGTTAAAATCCGCCTGCTCGCCCGCAACCAGCAAAGGCACATAAACCTTGTTCAAACCCGCGCCATTGAAACACGCGTTGTGAACAGCCGGACTTAATGAATGAGCAATCGGGTCACCAATCACGCCATAAAATTCCGTTTGTGCGTCTATCGAATCCCAGCGATAAAGGTCCCGCAGCTGCTCAACCGTCGGCTGACCCGGCGCTGTTGCCGTCTTTGCGCCGATATTTGCGAACGTAACAAGGCCGTCGAATTTCTTTGTCAAAACCCTTGTCATAAAACCCGGCTCATCCATACAAAACGCAATCATCTCGCTTTTGGCATCATGCTGCAAATCGAGGATATCGAAACAATCGTTGATATGATGCGCCGAATAGACAAGCTTGGGTATCGCGCCGGAAAATACGTTGGCAATCTCCCAGTAATGCTTCGTGATGTTCTTGAATTTCGTCTGGAAGTTATGGTCCGACAAAATCAGCCGCGTCCCCGTCCCCGTCGATATCGCAAGCGATATTTTGCTGCCGATTGCCACCGATATGAAATTCTCATATTCGACGTCGATGAAATCCGCCCCCGCCCGAACCGCCGCGGTAAGAACGTCTGTTCGCAAATCATTCGGATGACGAAGCGTCCCCCCCTGCTGATAATCCCGGCAGGTAACGATAATCGGCAGTCCCGGCGCAAGTTGTCTGGCCGCGTTGATAACCCCAAGGGCAAGCTCAACGGACAAATGCACAAGATAATCCGTGCGTAATTCGAGAAGCTCCGCCCCCGCTATAACAGCGGCCTGTATCTGCTCCTCGGCTTCCTGCAATGTCTTGGCCGCTATCGGAACCGCTAAATATGCCATAATCGTTTCCCGCGATCAAAAATCGACGAGTAGTAAGAAAGTAATCAATCGCCAGACATATTACGAAATAGGACGTGCTATTTCAACCAGTTATAGGATTAACCTGCGGGTTGCCCGTTATGACATTAGATAATACGTTAGAAATCGAAACGGTAATTGGCAGCAGCAGAAATATCAGCGGTTAAATCTCGACTCCTCCGGCGGATTCCTCCTGCCGATTCGGGGCCTCTCCCTTAGTGATTTGTGAGATATTTCAGAAATCTTGAACTTCGGCTTAAATCTCTCTCTCGGTTGCGGCTGCAACTCAGGCTGCCGCTGCTGCTGCTTTTGTTGATGCTGCAGAGCAGCTTGTCGTTTCGCTTCTTTGTCCAGCGATAGCGCGCGTGCGCAAACCTGACGTGTTCCCTCATTGGAATGCCTGAGACCTTGTTCAATCAGGGCCATACCGTTTTTCTTCATCCTGCCGCGCATTTTGCGAAGCCCGTATGCGGCCGCACCCTTTGTGGCCCTGCATGCGGTGCCGAAAAGAGCTTCCTTGAGAATATCGAAACCGTCCTCCTGCATCCAGGACAGATTGAACGCCGCATGCCGCGCTGCCGACGGGTTCTCGCTATACACTTGTTCCCGCAGCCGCTCAAGCATCTCTATGGCTTTCTGGTCTTTTTCTCTACCGCTCGGTACTCGTTTTTTCAACCTCATAAACCCATCCCTTATTGAATCGGCAAGTATGTATCAGTTTCTTAAAAAAGCCCGGTTTTGTCAAGTGCCTTTTTTGCATCCAGCGGACTTTATTGCCTATCTTTACAAAAGCAGATATGCGGCACTTCCACGATTATCCCACCCGTCGGGCCTCGACAAACTTAATAATAGCGTAAACAGCACGGTTATAAGCAACGTCAATGCGGTATTTTTCCGCCAGGGCCAGTACCTCGCCTGTGAGCGAATCGATTTCTGTTTTTCTCCCCGCCGCGATATCCTGCAAAGTCGATGATTTGTGTTTGGCGGTATCAGGTACGAGCTTTTCGTAAAAAATCTTCAGAAAACCGTCGGCACAGGGCCAGTGCGTCCGAAAGCCCGCCGCCGTCATAACTGCGAAAACCTCCTGAATAATATGATTCATCAAATCCCTGCTGTAAGTATTTTCAGCAAGCGAGCCATAAGGGACGTCGAGAATCGCGCCTAACGGATTAAGCGCGCAATTGTAAAGCATCTTGGCCCAGAGGTCCTTTTCGATATCGGGGACGGTTACAGCCGCAATGCCTCCTGCGGCAATCGCTTTGGCGAGCGGCTCAACGCAGGCGAGGTCGCAGCCAAAAAGCGAGCCGATATGAATAGCGTCAGCGTGGACCGTTATCTCAACCTCGTTGGGCTTGTGCCGTGTGAAACCCGTAATAACTCGCGAGCTGTAAACGCGATCTTTCGGAAAATGAACCGTGAACTTCTCCGCGTTGCCCCAGCCATTTTGACAAAGAACGATTTTTGTATTTTGCCCGAAAATGCCCGGATGCCTCGAAAGGTCTTCCGCCGATAAGCCCGAATCAAACGACTTGACACAAACAAGAATAAAATCAAACGTCGTATTCCCGATTTCATCTAAAGATTGATACGCCGTGAATAAACCTGGTTCAGCGTGGAATTGCCCGAATATGCCCGTCCTGTTCAAGCCCCCCTTCCTCAACTCGCGAACAGTATCAGGCCTGGCAATAAGGCAAACCTCGCTGCCTGATTTCATCAGGCAGCTCGCCAAACCCAAACCTACCGCGCCGGCCCCATAAATCAAAACTCGCATAGTGACAGCTATTATAAACAAGATACGTCGCGATGAAAACATTTCTCGATTGATTATTAAACAGATTGCGTTATAAAACAGATGACTTTAAAGTATGTATCATAAGCAAAATATATTGCCGGAGCATAAATTGGCAGACGAAAAGCGATACATAGCGGTTGACCTTGGTGCCGAGAGCGGACGGGTGATGCTCGGAGTCGTCTCAGCAAACAAGATTCGTCTGGAAGAAATTCATCGATTTATCAACGGGCCTGTCGAGCAGAATGGGTCTTTGCGCTGGGATTTCTCCCGGCTTATGTCGGAAGTCAAAACCGGCATCGGTAAAGCTGCCAAAGAATCCAACGACATTGCCGGCATCGGCGTCGATAGCTGGGGCGTTGACTTTGGGCTGCTGGACGAAAAAGGCAATCTCATTGAAAATCCCTATCACTACCGCGACAGCAGAACAAACGGCATGATTGAAAAAGCGTGCGAGTTTTTGCCCAAACGGGATATTTACGAGCACACCGGCATCCAGTTTATGCAACTAAACACCGTTTACCAGCTTCTTTCGATGCGATTATCCGGTTCGCCCGCCTTGGCAAAAGCAAAACGGCTGATTTTTATGGCCGACCTCGTTTCATATTTTCTTTCAGGCAAACCCTACGCCGAATACTCCCTCGCAAGCACCAGCCAGCTTATGGATATGAGCTCAGGCACCTGGTCGCGGACAATTTTTCAAAAATTGAACCTCCCACTCGATATTATGCCCGAAGTCGTCAGCCCGGGAACCGTAATTGGTAAACTTACGGAAAAAGCTGCCAAAGAAATCGGATGCCCGCAAATCCCCGTTATCGCCTCCGCATCGCACGACACCGCTTGCGCGGTCGCCGCCGTGCCTGCCGATGAAAATTCCAGATGGGCATACCTTTCCAGTGGAACCTGGTCATTGATAGGAGTCGAATCACAGTCCGCCGTAATAAACGACAAAACTTTCGCATATCCTTTCACCAACGAAGGCGGCGTCGATAACACTATCCGTCTGCTAAAAAACATAATGGGCCTTTGGCTCCTTCAGGAATGCAAAAAACACTGGCAAAAAGAAGGCCTCAACCTCTCATACAATCAGTTGACCGAGATGGCGGCAAAGGCAAATTCCGGTTCAGCGACTATTGATGTTGATGACAGTTGTTTCCTCGCCCCCGGCGATATGCCAGCCCGCATAAACGATTACCTCACCAGAACCGGCCAAAAAACTATTAACGACAAAGGCCTGATGGCGAGGACGATTCTCGAGAACCTCGCCCGCAAGTACGCCGAAACAATAAAAAAGCTCGAAGACGTAACAGGCTCATCGATCGAACGCCTCCACGTCGTCGGCGGCGGCTCGCAAAATGACCTTCTAAACCAGCTCACCGCCGACGCAACAGGCAAAATTGTCGTTGCCGGCCCTGTTGAGGCAACCGCCCTCGGCAATATCCTCTTGCAGGCCAAAGCAACCGGCCAATTAAGCAGTCTCTCGCAGGCAAGAGACCTCGTCCGCCACTCGTTCACCCCGCTCGAATACCAGCCGCAAAACCCCCGACACAAAAAAATATCATAAAAAAATTATAAGACATTGCATCACTCAGCCAATAAATATAAACTAACGAGATTGAGTTGATACATTGAACATTTTGAAAGGCCTTAAATAAAAATATGTCGGACTTGCCAAAATTGCAGCATGCCGTGCAGTTAGTCGCGGCCAACGAGCTGGTCCTCAACACATCGAAACCCCTCGCCTCACCGGGGCCTCATCAGGTTCTCTGTAAAATCGAAGCGGTCGGCCTGTGCTTCAGCGACCTCAAGCTCATCAAGCAATTCGCCGCACATCCTCGAAAAGCGGAAATAATATCCGGAATCACCCCCGACGTCCTCCGTGAAATCAGCAGTTACGTTCCCGCCGATAAACCTACCGTCCCGGGCCACGAAACCGTCGTCCGCATCGAAGCCGTCGGCAAAGGAATAACCAGATTCAAACCTGGTGAGCGTTTCCTTGTCGAGACCGATTACCGATGGCTCCCGACCGCGCAATCCAACAGCGCTTTTGGCTACAATTTCGAAGGCGCACTCCAGGAATACGTCCTCATGGATGAAAGAATCATCACCTCACCGCAGGGTGAATCGATGCTGATACCAGCGCCGGAAAATTTAAGTGCGTCAGCCATCGCACTTATAGAACCATGGGGCTGCGTCGAAAACGCTTATGCCTCCGACGAAACCCAGCGAATAGAGATGGATAACACAATGCTCATCGTCGCCGACGTAATGGTTACCCCTAACGAGCTCACGGAACTCTTCAAGCAATGGGGGCAGCCGGCAAAAGTTATCTGGGCCTCGCAATACAGGCCGCCCGAAGTCCCCGGCGTTAATATGGAACTTTGCCCGGATATCGCTCGCCTCAGCGACTACGCCTTCGACGATGTAATTTACCTCGGCGCCAACCCCAACAGGGTTGAAGCCCTCTTTTCAAAGGTCGGCCCACAGGGACTTTTCAATATCGTCCTCTGCGGCGAACGCTTCGGACGAGACGTCGCCGTCCCAATCGGGCGAGTCCATTACGCGGGCATCCGCATTACCGGAACCGTCGGCTACGAACCCGCCAACTCGATGAAACACATCCCGCAAACCAGCGAGGTCCGCAAAGGCGACAAAATCAACATCGTTGGCGCCGCAGGCCCAATGGGGACTATGCACGTTATACGCAACATCTATTCCGGCATTGAAGGTATTGGCATCTTCGCCGGTGATTCCGATGACAGCCGCCTCGCTACACTGTTCAAAATCGCCGAACCTGTTGCCATAGCCAAAAACGTCCCCTATAAGCAATACAGCCCAGCCAAAGACAAAATGCCCGAAGGCGCCGACTATTTCGTTATTATGGCGCCCGTCCCGGAGCTTGCCGCGGCAGCAGTGCTTAGCGCGGGAAAACGCGCTATCATAAATATCTTTGCCGGAATTCCCAACACAATGACCGCCAAAATAAACCTCGACGCCTATATCGAAAAACAAATGTATTTCGTCGGAACAAGCGGCTCTGTCCTCGAAGATATGAAACGCGAGCTGGCGAAACTCGAATCGGGTAACCTCGATACTAATATCTCCGTTGCCGCGGTCTGCGGCCTCGATGGCGTACTCGACGGAATCCGCGCCATCGAAAACCGCGCAATCGCGGGCAAAATTATTGTGTATCCCGCATGCAAAGGCCTCCCCCTTACCCGGCTTTCCATACTACCGGACAAAATTCCCGATGTCGCCGCCTGCCTCAATAACGGCGTCTGGACCACCGAGGCCGAACAAAAACTTCTGGAACGATATCGGGTGCTCTGAAACTCTCAGTTCATCCGAAAGCTTTGATTATTTATACAACTATATATGCGTCTTTAAACAGTTTTCTTGTAACGCTTATTACCTTTTTCTATATGTCGATTTTTAAGGAGTAGAAGATGGCGTCCAAAACGACATATGATGCTGCAAAAGAATGTTACGCACATTACGGGGTCGATACTGAAAAGGCAATGGAACAGCTTGCCAAAATCAGTATTTCACTGCATTGCTGGCAGGGAGACGACGTGGGAGGATTTGAGGTAACCGGCAGTGCCGGAGGCGGAATAATGGCAACTGGAAATTATCCCGGCAGAGCACGAACGCCGGACGAGCTGAGGGCAGATTTGGAGGAGGTTTACAAATTGTTGCCCGGCAAACATCGGCTTAATCTTCACGCCAGCTATCTTGAGACCGGCGGCAAAAAAGTTGACCGCAATGAAATCCAGCCCAAACATTACGCCGGCTGGGTCGAATGGGCAAAGCAGCAGAAAATCGGAATGGATTTTAACCAGACGCTTTTTTCACATCCAAAAGCAGCGAGTGGTTTCACGCTTTCAAATTACGACAAAAATATCAGAAATTTCTGGATAGAGCATTCGATTCTGTGCCGGAAAGTGGCGGAATATATCGGCAAAGAACTGAAAAGCCCCTGTGTGACGAACTTGTGGGCGCCGGACGGATTCAAGGATATCCCCATTGACCGCAAAAAATCGCGGGAGCTGTTGAAGGATTCTCTCGACAAGGTATTCGCGGAGAAGCTCAATCACAAATACCAGCTTGACGCCGTGGAGTCAAAACTGTTCGGCATCGGCGTGGAAAGCTGCACCATCGGCTCACATGAATTTTACCTTGGATATGCAATCAAGAACGGCACGCTTCTTACGCTCGACACCGGACATTACCATCCGACTGAAGTCGTCTCCGATAAAATTTCATCTGTATTGTGCTATCTCGACGAGATTCTCCTGCATGTCAGCAGGCCCGTACGGTGGGATAGCGACCACGTAGTGATTCTCGATGATGAGCTTAAAGCAATTGCTTCGGAAATTGTAAGGGGTAATTTTATTGAAAGGGTACATATCGGGCTTGATTTCTTCGACGCCAGTATTAACCGCGTGGCGGCGTGGACCATCGGGACGCGGTGCATGATAAAGGCACTTTTGATCGCCCTGCTTGAACCGACTGAGATGCTGCGAAATTTTGAGATAAACGGTGATTACACATCCCGGCTGGCCATGCTGGAAGAGCTTAAAACTCTACCATTCGGAGCGGTATGGGATTACTATTGCCTCAAAAATAATGTGCCGGCGGGTATGGACTGGCTCAAGCAGGTCAAGCAGTACGAGGAAAAGGTTTTGTCCCGTCGCAAATAAATTATCCTGATTAAGGAGAAACATAGTGCCTACTGAACCAATTGCCAATCCCATGCTGGGCGTGATTATTTTTATGTTAGGCGGCCTGGCAGGCGCCATATTCTACCTGCCCTTCAAAAAAGTAAAAAACTGGGCATGGGAAAGTTACTGGCTTATCTACGCCGTGTTCGGGCTGATTGTTGTGCCGTGGATACTGGCGTTTTGCATGTCCCCCAACGTAATGAGTGTATTAAAGGCATCCCCCGGCAATGAGCTTTGGTACTGTTACCTCTGCGGCGCCGCCTGGGGCATCGGAGGGCTGACCTGGGGATTGATGATTCGATACCTCGGTGTTGGTCTGGGGCTGGCTATCGGGTGCGGCCTGTGCTCGTCGGCGGGGACACTGATTCCGAAAATGCTTAAAGGCGAGTTTGGCCAGTTGTTTGACTCAGGTGCCGGCATAGTATCATTTCTGAGCGTACTGGTGTCTATCGGCGGTATTGTGATAATAGGTATGGCAGGAATATCCAAAGAAAAAGAGCTGTCGGATGAGGAAAAGAAAAAGACGGTTGCGGAGTTCAACTTCAAAAAGGGTATTATCGTTGCCATTTTCTCGGGGCTGATGAGCTCAGCGATGAGCTTTGGTCTCCAGGGCGGAGCAACCATCGAGAAGCTGGCACTATCGACCGAGCCGGTCACGTCTGCTGCATGGAAAGGGATGCCGGTACTTGTAATCGTGCTGTTGGGCGGGTTCACCATCAACTTCCTGTGGTGCCTGATGCTCAACCTCAAGAACAAAACAGTAGGCGATTACACGAAGGCCAATACTCCGCTGGTCGGCAACATTGTGTTTGCCGCAGCTGCGGGTGCGATATGGTGCTCGCAGTTCATCTGTTTCAAGACCGGCGAACCGGCAATGGGCAGGATGGCTTATGTAGGATGGGCAGTTCTTATGGCGAGCGCCATTCTATTCAGTTCGCTATTGGGCATTTTATTGGGCGAGTGGAAGAAAACCAGCTTGCGGACAAAGTCGCTGCTGACGGCAGGTATTGCGCTATTGGTGTTCTCAGCCGTCATAGCAGCATACAGCGGCTATCTCGTTGGGCATTGAGAAAGGATATACAGCGTGAATAAAGATTTGGCGAAACTGATAAAAATATCAAATGCTACAGGCAAAGACCCGACGCTCACCCAGGCCGCCGGCGGCAACACCTCCGTCAAAACCAGCGACGGCAAATATATGTTCATCAAGGCAAGCGGCACCGCCCTGAAAGATATGAACGCCCATCGTGGCTGGCGAAAACTCCACCTCGATAAAGTTCACAGTGTCATCACAGATAAACAGCTCGCCAAACTCCCCACGGCCAAACGCGAACAGGAAATCCTCCGCCGCCACCTCATAAGCTGCTGTGACGGTATCTCAAGCACTGCCCGCCCTTCCGTCGAAGCCAACCTGCACGCACTTCTCGATAAATGCATAATTCATCTGCATCCGTTGGTCGTCGGCGCGTATGTAAATTCTAAAAATGGCCGCAGGGAAATCACAAAACTCTTCAAATCCGAAAAATGTCCTCCGCTTTGGATTCCATATGCCGCGCCCGGCTTTCCCTTAGCGATAAAAACCTCTCGCCTCGTAGCCGCCTACGAAAAGCATTACGGCAAAAAACCCGCGATTATTTTCCTCGCAAAGCACGGCCTGTTTGTCACAGCTCCAAATGCCGACAGCACAATGCGACTCCTGCACAAAGTCCTCAACCTCTGCAAAAATAATCTCCCCAAATTAAAAACATTGCGCCTCAAACTGCCTGCTGCGAAAAAAATCCTCGCGGTCAAATCCGCTATTCAAAAAGCAGTCCTCGACACAACCGGCCAATGCCTGCCCGTCACCTTCATTTATAATAACACCGTTGCCCATTTTATAAATCGCCCCGACGCCGGCAAAATCCTCGCGATGGGCCCGCTCGAACCCGCAGAAATGGTCTATGTCAACGGCACTCCGATGTGGGTCGATAATCCAACTTCACAAGCAATCGCAAAAAGTATGAAAAAAGTGGTGCGAGAAGGCAATAAACCCGTCTCCGCGTTTCTTGTCAAAGGTATCGGCCTTTTCATCGCCGCCAATAAAAAAAACGCGGGCATCGTTAAGGATTTCGCAACAGGCACGACGCTGGTCCGTTTATGGGCCTTGCATTTCGGCGGCCTCGTCCCTCTCACCAAAAACGAACAAAATTTTGTAAAACGCTGGTATCTCGCAACACCGCAACCGACAAAGCGTCGCCGTTAGTTCTTTGGTTTCGTATCACGCGGAAAATAATAAATCGGCTCATGCCTGTGCTCACTGGTTGTGTAATACCCCGCCCCCTTTGCGTCAAAGCAAATCGCCTCCCCCTGCCGCTCCGGAATAATCGGAATCGAACACTCGCTGCCTTCAAACGCCTTCCACAAAGGCTCATTCTTAGGACGCAGCCATAGCGACGCCCCAAAGTATCCCCTTATGATAATCTCGTTACCATCAGGCGAAATATCCCCCGCCGTAGCCATCCCCCAGTGCAGTTTTGCGACCTCCTCTAATACAGTCTTGCCTGTGGTAGACTTGTCCGCCGTAGCATTCCTGTCCTCCATAGCTTTAGCGACGGAGGAAGCGAAGGCGGATTGCGGATAAGCCGCTCGATAAACCTTGCTTGTCTGCTCCTTTGAAACGATATAAATATCCTTCGTCAGCGGGTCAACCATAAGCGTTTCCGCATTTCGCGGCCCGTCAGGATACGTCAGTTCAATCATTTCAACATCACCGACGGTAACTACAGATGGCGTCTGGTTGGCGTCAACTTTTGGCTCAGCAACCCTGTAAACAATCACATTTTTTCGTTTCGAGTTGTTATCGCCAATCGCCCCGACGTAAATATAATCGACATTCACCTGGGGCCCAGGTCCAATCGCGATATCCTCCCAGTCCCGCATCTTTGCCCCCGCAAGATTATAAACCCCCAAATGCTTACCCTGGGCGGTCATCGCGTAAACGCACGCCGGCCCATCGTCATTATGCGTCCACAACACGCCCGGATTCTTTCTGCTCGCCGCCAGCCCCGACGCTTCGCCTATCAGTGCCGACTGAATCTTGCCGACCTCGTGCCCCGCCAGAAACTTCGGACAATCCCCCGACACAGACCGGCACCCCGCCGACAAAACCAAAACCATCAATACAATTCTCGAAAAGCGTTCTATCATTCTTTACGGGTTCGCCGCCAGTTCTTGTGCAAGCTTATGATACTTCTCGTGGGTTCCCTCGCCCATTTCGTCCTTCTCTGCCTTTTCAAACTCCTCCGACAGAGCGGCCTGGTCTCCGGCAGTGAGAATCTTGTCGGCCATAGCGAACAGGACGTTATCTTCCTTGCTGATGTGCTCTTTGAGCAGTTTGACGTATGCGGCCAGATTCTCTCTTACCTCCCGAATCGCATGCCTGTCCCCCGTGCGTGCCTTGCCCAGTGCGTCAGCGACCGCCTTTAGCCGGTTGCGCCCGTGCTGATGCTCAGCCAGCATCACCGCGATTGGCCCAACGTCGGGCTTCATCCCTCGCCGCTCTAAAGCGACAAAAAAGTGCTTTTCCTCTTTTGAGTGGTGACAGCAGTCAGCAAAATTGCGGAAAAAATCGAGCAGCTTGTCAATCTTGTCGCCGTCCATCTTGCCGGCCGCTTCAATCGCCTTGGCCTGTTTCTCAGCGGCTGCCAAAACCAGCAGGATAATCTTGTGTTCCTGTTTGAGCGTTTCTGTCGGCTTCATCAAAAATCCCTTAATCCAGTCAACCTCTTTATACACGGAATAGCCATTGGTTTATGGATTTTAGATTCGCCCAAGTGACTTGTCAACCACCTCTAAATCCGAAATCCGCCTGCTGAAATAGGGTCAAATTGATAAAAAGGGTCAGTTAAACTCACTCCAACGGTTGTCTTGCGGTGATGGCATCGGAGAGCATACGCGAGTTGGCATATTCGAGGGTTGAGCCGGTGGCGAGGCCGCGGGCGAGGCGGGTGATTTTGACGCCTGTGCCCTTGAGAAGCGAGCTGATATAAAGCGAGGTGCCGTCGCCGACCATATTGGGATTGGTCGCCATAATAATTTCTTCGATGCCCCCTGCTTTGACGCGATCGACGAGTTTGTCAATTGTGAGGTCAGCGGGCTCAATGTCGTCTAAGGGGGCGATGTGGCCTCCCAAGACGTGGTAAACCCATTTGCACTGGCCTGTTTTTTCGAGGACGATAACGTCTTTGGGCTGCTCGACGACACAGATTAGGCTTTTATCGCGACGGGTATCGGAGCAGATGGGGCAGGTATCGGTTTCGGCGAAATTGTAGCAGGTTTTGCACTGTTTGATTTTAGTTTTGACGTCGCTTATGGCCTGGGCGAGGGCGAGGGCGTCGGCGGGTTTCGATTTGAGGATATGGAAGGCGAGCCGTTCGGCGGTCTTCGAGCCAATACCAGGCAGCCGTGCCAGTTCCTCAATTAGTTTATTTACTGTTTCAGTATAGCCAGTCGTCATATCATTAAAGCAAATATCAAAAAGTAAAAAGTAAAAATATCACCATTATCATAACCGGTGTTTTGTAAAAAAGCAAACTGCCTGCACCTGCATGCCGCAATAATGATGGGGGTTCAAAAGAACCGTTCTGCCAATTTGTAAGTCAGCGCTGCTATCACTGCGGAAGCCGGAATGGTTAATATCCATGCCCAGACTATCCGGCCGACAACACCCCAGTGGACGGCGCTGAGCCGCCGCAGCGACCCCACTCCCATAATCGCCCCGGTGATAGTGTGCGTAGTGCTGACCGGAATGCCGAAGGCGGTTGAAATCATCAAAGTCAAAGCTGCGCTGGATTCGGCGCAAAAGCCATCCACCGGTTTTAGTTTGGCCACTTTCTGCCCCATCGTTTTGACAATCCGCCAGCCGCCGAACATCGTCCCCAGAGAAATAGCGGCATAGCAGAGGAGCACTACGGTTAAAGGGATATAAAATGTCTCGCCCAGCAGGCCGGCACTGAATAGCAAACTGGCGATAATGCCCATGGTTTTTTGCGCATCGTTGCCGCCGTGCCCGATGCTGTAGGCCGCAGCCGATAAAAGCTGACCTTTTCGGAAAATATGGTCAACCGTCCTGGGTGAGGATTTTCGACAGGCCCAGTAAACGATGTTGCCGAGAAACCATCCTAATAAAAGCCCCGCTATCGGCGAGATGAATATGAATGCAACCGTTTTCATAATTCCCGACCAAACCAGAGCTTGTTGTCCCGTTTTGACCAGCGCCGCGCCAATCAATCCGCCGATGAGAGCATGAGAAGAGCTGGTCGGCAGTCCTAAATACCAGGTAATCACGTTCCAACTGCAGGCACCGACAAGCGTCCCTAAAATAATCCTCTGGTCCACAATCGCGATGTCGATGATACCCTTGCCTATAGTATTGGCAACATGGAGGCCAAGAAACAGAAAAGCGATAAAGTTAAAAAATGCCGCCCACATCACAGCGTATTTCGGCTTAAGAACGCGTGTGGAGACAATCGTGGCAATAGAATTGGCCGAGTCGTGAAAGCCGTTTAGAAAATCAAAGACAAGCGCCAGAATGATTAAAAGTATAATGGTCAACGTCATAGTCAGGCCTGTTTGACCATAATGGAATCAACGATATTGGCCACATCTTCGCAAACATCCAGCACAGTTTCGGCGTCCTGATAGATATCTTTCCATTTTATCACCGCAATCGGGTCCTTGTGATTCGTAAAAAGCTCCATCAACATCTTGTCTCGCATTGTGTCGCCGACATTTTCCAGACGATTAACCTCTACACATGCGTCGAAAACCACCTTGACGTTTTTGATGTCCCGCAATCCCCCGATGGCCCTCGCCACGGCCTGTACCGACTCCTCTATCACCTCGGCAAATTCCACCAGGTTTTTGTCCACGCCGAGGATATTATAAATTCTCATCCGGTTGACAATGGTATTTATCATATCAACGATGTCATCGAGTTCGGTTGCAAGAGTATGAATGTCCTCTCTGTCGATCGGCGTGATGAACGTCTTGTTTAACTGTTCGATAATCGTGTGCGCCACGTCGTCCGCCTGGTGCTCAATCTCCGACATCTTGCTCAGTGTGTCCTCAGTCACAGAGCCCTGGGACACCACTTCTCTGAAAAAACGAGCCGCATCCACAGCGCAGCTTACCTGCTTTTCAAACAACTTAAAAAAGTTGAAATCCCTTGGAAAAAACTTAGAAAATATTGACATCTTTTCCAGCGATAAAATCGCTCCTCGTTATATATATTGACGCAACATGACCAATTAAACGCTGCTGATACGAAATTTCAATGCGCAGTGATATCTTTAATGCTCAGCGACACAACCATACTTTTCAGTTCTACAGCAATATCACAATCTTTTCAGAATTGTAACCAGTCGAACATTGTCGTGCAACATTTTAAAAGGATTTCGATCCTCGTCTTGCAAAAAAGCAAACCACTCGCTTATTCCCACTTTAATAAACTTTTTACATTGAACTAATCTTTTGCTAACATAAGCAGCGGACACCGGTTAAACGCATTAAGTGAAAGGGATGCAAGTGGCCCGGGGAAGTATTCTCGCCGTAGATGACGAAGCAGATGTGCTGGAGCTGGTGCGTTACAATTTTAACAAAGAAGGATTTAAAGTTGAAACGGCCACAACCGGTGAAGAGGCATTGAAAAAGGCGAAGGCCAACCTGCCCAATGTGATATTGCTCGACCGTATGCTGCCTGGGATAGACGGCATCGAAGTGTGCAGGATGCTTAAAGCCGATTCGAAGACCAGTTCCATACCTATAATAATGCTGACTGCCAAAGGTGAGGAGTCAGACGTTGTTTCGGGTCTGGAGGTCGGCGCAGATGATTACGTGACGAAGCCATTCAGTCCGAGAGAGTTAATCGCACGGGTAAAAGCCATTCTTAGAAGACATAAAGAACAACCGCTCACCGAGATAAAGATAGGTCAGATTGTTATAGACAGCGTTAAACACAAAGTGCTGGTCAAGGGGCAGGAAGTTGAGCTTACCGTTACAGAATTTCGACTGCTGGAAAATCTTGCCAAGAGACCGGGCGCTGTATTTTCAAGAAACCAGCTGCTTGACGCTTTCGGCACCGATGAATCAATGGTTTACGACAGGACCGTTGATGCCCACGTTAAATCGCTGAGGCGAAAACTTGGCCGGGCCAAGGACTATATCGAGACAGTCAGGGGAGTTGGTTACAGATTCAGAGAGGTATAAATGCGAGTCAGAATACTTTGGAAATTATTCGCTGCCTTTACCTTTTTAAGTGTAATTACAGCAATTTTCCTGACCTCTTTTTTAGTTGTCCGGCTTAGAAGCGACGTCGAGAAGAAAATTTCGCAACGGTTAGAAAGCAACGCAGTTTTGGCCGGCGAAACTTTCAGAAAGGATTTTCACGAGGGGGATATCCCGGGTATTCAAAATCGGGCCAAAACCCTTGCATCCGAGCTGCATCTCAGGATTACCGTAATAGATAAACAGGGCAAGGTGGTGGCGGATTCCGAAAGAGACCCGGCTTCGATGGAAAATCACGGTAACAGGGTTGAATTTACAGAGGCGGTCGAAAAGGGGTTTGGTGAAAACACGCGTCTGAGCGGGACATTAAATTTCCCTATGAAATATGTGGCCGTACGTATTGCCGATGACAACGATATTATCGGGGTTGTTCGCATCGCTGTGCCTTTGTCAGAGGTTCAGCTTGAACTGCGTCCGCTTTACAGGGCTGCGATACTCGGTGCTGTTGTTGCAATATGCGCTGCGGCGATAATCGCTTACCTGATGGCCCATAACATAAGCTGGCCAATCAGACGGATGAAGAGAATAGCCGAGCGAATTTCAAAAGGGGACTTTGGCGAGAAGATCATCATAAAAGGCAACAATGAGCTGGCCGAATTGGCTGAATCGTTAAATACTATGGCCAATGAGCTTCAAGTTAAAATGGAGCGAATGAAGCATATGGACAGGATTCGCAGCGATTTTGTGGCGAATGTGTCTCATGAGCTTAAGACGCCTTTAACTGCGATTCGCGGCTTTGTTGAGACACTCGAGGATGGAGCGATAAACGACAAAACCAACGCCGCGAGGTTTCTCGCTATTATAAAAAAGCATACTCAGCGGCTTGGTAATATAATAGATGACCTGCTGCGGCTGAGCGAGCTTGAATCCGGCGGCAGAATTGAAATGGCCCAGTTAGATTTAAAAGACCTGATTGACGAAGTCATAATGGGTTTTGGGCACGCACTGACAGCCAAACATCAGATGTTGTCGGCGGAAGCTGCGGGCGGGGATTTTGTTACACGGGGAGACAGGGCCACGCTGGAGCAGGTCTTTGTGAATTTGATAGATAACGCGATAAAATACACTAAAGAAGGCGGACAAATTAAAGTCCGGCTTGCTGAGGACGGTGATTGCCTGACTGTTGCTATTGAAGATAACGGGATTGGCATACCAAAAGATGATGTCGAACGTGTATTTGAGAGATTTTACCGCGTTGACAAGGCACATTCTCGCAAGGTAGGCGGGACGGGCCTGGGACTGAGTATAGCAAAGCATATTGTGCTTGCACATAACGGCCAGATACGCATCGAAAGCGAACCTGGCAGGGGCACGAAGGTCATCGTGACGCTTGCGAGGCGATAAATAACTTTTCTTTTTTCACCGGGTTTACACACGTTCTTCATATTATCTTCACACACTTTCTTTACTCTCCTGATTAGGTGACTGAGGAAATATGGCCTTGGTCTAAACGGTCTGATGAAAAGCTATACAGCATCTTGCAAAACTAACGAAGTTCTAATAAGATTCTAACACGATGTGGATTCGACAAGCTCACCATAAAAAGGAACGACTGATTTTGACCGCCCTGCTGCTGGCGGTGGCAGGCATTGCCGGGTGCAAGGAAACGGTGGACCCGAACGAACCCGTTGGTTTTATTCAGGTAAAGGGCTCCGATACCATAGTTAACGCCGCGCAGGAGGTGGCTGAGGAGTTTATGAAGGACTACCCGCACGTCTTTGTGGCGGTTACAGGCGGAGGCAGCGGAGTGGGAATCGCATCGCTCATCAATAAGACCTGCAACGTGGCGACGGCATCACGGGAAATGAAGGCAAAAGAAGTGGAAGTTGCACTCAAACACGGCGTAACACCCAAGGAATTCACGGTGGCATACGACGGGGTGGCGGTGATAGTCAATAAGGATAACCCAGTCGATAAGCTGACAATCGAGGATTTGCACAAGATATATACGGGCAAGGTCAAAAACTGGAAGGAATTCGGGGGCAAAGACCTGGGCATCGTGACAATTTCGCGAGAGGTAAGCTCGGGCACACATATGTACTTCAAGGAAGAAGTTGTCCAATTAGGCAAAAAGGGAAGCCCTGAGGAATTTTCCAGCGAGACGCTGCTGTTATCTTCGTCGCAGGCGATAGTTGAGGAGGTTGCGGGGAATGAGGGGGCAATCGGGTACCTGGGGATGGGTTATACGTCAGAGCGGACGAAGTCGCTGCTTGTGGCAAAGGACGGAACGGGCTACCCGCCGAACGTAGAGAACGTCAAACAGAAGAAATACCCGCTTTCACGCGGATTATATTTTTATACGAACGGCGAGCCGAACGGCGTGACGAAACTGTTCATTGATTTTACGATGGGGCCGAAGGGTCAGGAACGTTTCAGGAACACCGGTTTTGTGCCGACGGGAGAGCATATTGTCGAAAAGAATTAACGAGTTCGTTATAGAGGGGTGCATCAAGCTAAGCGGGCTTGTTGTAATTCTTTTTGTCGCTTCGATATTTTTGTTTCTGCTAAAAGACGCGCTTTCACTGTTCGGTGTGCACAGCCCGCTGGATTTTCTTTTCGGGAAGAGCTGGCTTCCGATATCTGAGCCGCCGAAATTCGGGATGATCCCCCTGCTCCTTGGTTCGCTTTACGTTACTCTTGGCGCGATTGTTATTTGCGTCCCCTTAGGCGTTTGCTCGGCGATGTTTATCGCGGAGGTAGCGCCGACGTATCTCAAGAATATTTTGAAGTCATTGGTTGAGATACTGGCGGCGATACCGAGCGTGGTTCTGGGATTTATCGGCATCGTGTGGCTTGGGCCGTTTTTGCGGAATACCTTCGGGCTCAGCACGGGTATGTGCGGGCTTACGGGAAGTTTGCTATTGGCGTTTATGGCACTGCCGACGGTGATAAGCATATCTGAGGATGCGCTGATTGGTGTGCCGAAGGCGTTTAAGGAAGCGGCATACGGTCTTGGAGCGACGAGATGGCAGACGCTTTGGCGGATTGTATTGCCGGCGGCGTCATCGGGAATAATCGCGGCGGTGATGCTCGGTATCGGCAGGGTCATCGGCGAAACGATGGTTGTGATGATGGTTACGGGTAATTCGCCTGTGATGCCCAAATCACTTTTGCAGCCCTTGAGGACGCTGACGGCGACGATTGCAGGCGAGATGGGCGAAACGGTAGCGGGTTCGGAGCATTATTTCGCGTTATTCGCGGTTGGTCTGATACTTTTCATAATAACTTTCATAATCAATTTCATCGCTGATATTTGTCTGCGAAAGGCAAGAAGATGAACGCCGCAAGAGTCAGGGAGAAAATCGCGTTCACGATACTGGGCTTAATCACGCTGCTGATTGTGCTGCCGATTATCCTGACGATTTTTTACGTGGTGAAAAACGGCGCGGGGGCGGTGACATGGGAGTTTATAAGCCAGTCGCCGAGAAGAGGGATGCGAGAAGGCGGAATATTCCCCGCGATAATAGGCACGATAGTTCTGATAATCGGCACAATGCTGTTCTCGCTGCCGCTGGGAATACTATCTGCCATATACCTTGTCGAATACGCAAAGGACAACCTGTTTACGCGACTGATAAAACTGTCTGTGGTGAATCTTTCGGGGATACCGTCGATTGTTTACGGCCTGTTCGGGTTTACGCTGTTCGTGGTGTTCCTCAATTTCGGAACGTCTATATTAGCGGGGTCGCTTACGCTGGCGATTATGAGTTTGCCGGTGATTATCACCGCTACCAAAGAGGCGCTGGAATCGGTGCCTTTCACTTACAGGGAAATCAGCTTGTCGCTGGGTGCGACGAAATGGCAAACGATTAAATATTGCGTGCTGCCCTACTCGATACCGGGCATACTGACGGGGACAGTTTTGAGCTTGAGCAGGGCCGCGGGCGAGACGGCGCCGATATTGTTCACGGTGGCGGCGTTTTATCTGCCCCGCCTGCCTCATTCGGTTTTTGACCAGGTTATGGCGCTGCCATATCATTTGTATGTTATATCAACGCAGGTTCCGAATATGCCCGCGAGGTTGAGTTTCGCGACGGGTCTTGTGCTGATAGGTCTGGTGTTTTTGATGAACTTAGTCAGCATATTCCTTCGGGCGCACTACAGGAAGAAGAAGCAATGGTAGCCGAGGTTGTGATAAAAACCGTTAATCTCAAATGCGAGTTCGGCGAGGCGACGGCGCTGACGAACCTCAATATCGAGATTTACGCCAACGAGATTCTGGGTATTATAGGGCCTTCGAACAGCGGCAAGACAACTTTTCTACGCGCAATCAACCGGCTCAATTACTTAAACGCATCATACAAACAGTCGGGAGATATAATTTTCGAGGGCAAAAACATCAGTCAATTAAGCGACAGCATCCTGAGAAAGAAAATCGGAATCATATTCGCGCTGCCGCAGGTGCTGCCGGTAAGTATTTTCAATAACGTGGCATACGGGCCGAAGGTTCATGGCGTCAGCAATAAAGCGACGGTGGCCGGGATGGTTGAGAACGCACTGAAGAAGGCATATCTGTGGGACGAGGTAAAAGACCGGCTTGATATGTCCGCGATGCGGCTTTCGGGCGGTCAGCAGCAGCGGTTGTGCATCGCCAGAACATTGGCGGTAGAGCCGGATGTAATACTATACGATGAGCCGTGCTCGGGGCTTGATCCTATCTCGACCGCCAAGGTTGAGGACGCGATGCGCGAGTTGAAAAAGGATTACACGCAGATACTCGTTACAAATAACACCAAGCAGGCGGCCAGAGTCAGCGAACGCTGCGGATTTTTCCTTATGGGAGACCTGGTCGAGATAGAGGAAACCGAAACAATGTTCACCAACCCGAAAGACCAGCGCACCGACGATTATATAACCGGAAGATTCGGCTAATTAAAGATATGGACTTTGAAGCGAAAATATCGACGCAAAATCTAAACCTGTACTACGGGGACTTTCTGGCCCTCAAGGACGTGCACATAAATATCCCGGAGCGCAACGTTACGGCAATAATAGGGCCTTCGGGGTGCGGGAAATCGACACTTTTGCGGTGTTTCAACAGAATGAACGACCTTGTCGAGCAGATAAAGGTCGAGGGAAAGATTATTATCGAGGGTCAAGACATTATGGCCCCCGAAACGGATTTGATACATCTGCGGCAAAAAGTCGGGATGGTCTTCCAGAGACCCAACGTATTCGACCTGTCGATATACAACAACCTGCGATTCGGACTGCGGATACACCAGATGCTCAAGAAAAAAGACGACATTATGCAGGCGATACAAAACGGGCTTGAGCACGTCAATTTGTGGAACGAATTAAAGGACAAGCTGAAAAAGAACGCCCGTTCGCTGTCATTAGAACAGCAGCAGCGATTATGTATCGCGAGGGTTTTGATATTGAAACCAGATATCATATTATTGGATGAGCCATGCTCGGCGCTGGACCCGGTTTCGACGCTGAAGATTGAAGAATTGCTGCGGGTGCTCAAACAGGAATATACGCTTGTGATAGTAACTCATAATATGCAGCAGGCGGCTCGAGCATCTGATTACACGGGATTTTTATATCTTGGTCAGTTAATCGAATTCGGCGAGACCGACCAGATTTTTACAAACCCAAAAGAGAAACTTACGGAAAATTACATAAGCGGCCGTTTCGGCTGATAAGGGAGACAAAAAATGCGTGAAAGTTTTAAAGAACACATCAACGGGCTAAATGAAGATGTCGTGGCAATGAGCGAGATGGTGGCGACGGCGACCAGCCGAAGCGTTGAGGCGCTCGGCAATCGTGACATTGAAAAGGCCAAACAAATTGTCAACGATGACCTGCTCATTAACAGGAAGCGATGGCAGATTGAGGAGAAGTGCATCAACCTGATTGCGCTTCAGCAGCCGGTGGCCACGGACTTGCGCGAGATTATAGCGGTGCTGAACATCATCACTGAGCTGGAACGTATGGGCGATTACGCCGAGGGTAACGCCAAAATCTCGATTATGCTGGGCGGCGAACCGCTTATCAGGCCTTTGATATTTTTGCCGAAAATGGCTGAAAAGACCAACAGTATGCTCAAAAGGAGTATGCAGGCCCTTGTCAGCCGGGACGCCAAAGCCGCAATGGCAATTTGCAACGAAGATGACGATGTCGATAAGCTTTATGACGAGGCGTATCACGACCTGCTGATGTGTATGATTAAAGACCCGACGCTGGTATCGAAGGCGACGCCGCTAATCTGGGCCGCGCACAATCTCGAGCGGATTGCCGACCGCGTCACGAATATCTGCGAGCGAATTGTCTTTTTGGCGACAGGTTCCATGCCACAGGTAAACGTGTCGAAATATTGAGTTTCCTCTTATATCTTAAAGAATATTTTATGCCGATAGAGGAATAAGAGCAGGAGCCATTTAGCGGCAAAGGCAGCGAGAGGAAGAATCAGAAGCTCGAATTGTCCTGTGTGCTGAGCAAACCCCCGGACAAAAAAGGCGGCGATTGTATCAAAGTTTACAATCCCCTGAAGAAAATAGATTGTTATGGGATTGACGCCGATAACGACAAAGAAAAACGCCCATTTTTTATAGCCCTTGACATCGATTATCCAATAGAACGCGGCGAGAAGCAGTAACGACCAGCCGGCTGCATAGAGGACGTAAGAACTTGTCCAGATGACTTTGATGATTGGAAATGATAATCCCCAGAAGTGTCCGATTATAAGACAGATTACTCCGGCAACTGCCAATGCTGCGGTTTTAAAGTTGCCGGAGACAGACGAGCTAAGCCAGCGGCCCGCGAGAGCGCCGATGAGGACAGTGGAAACGGCGGGTATTGTGGAGAGAAGGCCTTCGTTGTCGCCATAGGTGAAACAGCAGAATCTGCCCGGAATCAACAGGCGGTCAACATATGCGGGCAGGCATCCTTCCGGAGTCAAGACACCCGCACCAACGCCGGGAACGGGGACAAACATCACCAAAGCCCAATATCCGAGGAGAAGCCCCCCTGCCACAATGGTCTGGATGAGCCAACCAGTGTGTATCACAAGTAAAGCGGCAAAGAAGTAGCACAGGCCGATTCGCTGAAGAACGCCGGGCCAGCGCATATCCGCCAGATTAAATTGCAGCAGGCCATTCATAATCAGTCCGAGCAAAATTAGGATAGCGGCACGTTTTATGACGTGCAGGCGAAGCACTTTGGGGCTGAGACCCTGCTGGAGGCGGCGTGAAGTGGAAAACGGCAGAACCACTCCGACGATGAAAAGAAACAAAGGAAATATCAGGTCTTCGAAGCGGAATCCCTCCCAGGAGACATGCTCCATCTGCTGTTTGATTGTCTCGGTGAAGTTATTTTTCCAAACCTTTGGCAGTGTCTCGAAGAAAGCGCCGCCGCCGATTATCCAGAACATATCGAACCCGCGGAGTGCGTCAATGGAAGCGACACGGTTTTGCGACAAAAGCCGGCAGTTGCTATCTGACATTGTCATATCCATCCATTATAAAACAATTATCAGTTGTCTTCGATATTGGTGATGGTGGCGTCGAGGCCCATAATGACGGTTTTGACGGCGGGGTCGTTGATTATTTCGTTTTGTCTCTGGCTTTTCATCTTGGTCTTGTCCTGCGCAGGCGGACCATTTGCCGTTCCGGCCGCAAGTCGAAGCTCGATAGCAATGGGGGTGCCAAACTTTTTGGTCAGGGCTGATTTTATCTGTTCGAGCCGGCCATTGCTCTCGCACATCTGTTTTTGAACAGCACAAGATGCGGCAAACTCAAGTATTAAGATGTTATTTTCAAGCCGAACCGGCTCGGCAGCACTGAGTAATCCAGCTGTCCCCGGGCCGAGAGTTTTAATGATTTCCTGCCAATTATTTTTTACTGATTCAATTTCGCTAATCAGTGGCAAACATCCCTGTCCCGGCGGCTCCGGCTCGTCGATTGCGGCCGAGGAATGCTCAGTCGTTACTTTTTTTTTATCCTGTGAAGGATTTGGTTGTGAAAGCAGCGAGTCAACATTAATGAAATGCTCGCTCATCGCAAGACGAAGTATGGTCGCTTCCAGAAGAGGCCTTGCGGATTCGCTGTTTTTCATTGACCATCGCAATTTTTCGAGAGTCGTAATACTATAGACCAGCCCGGCTATATCGAATTTTTCCGCCAACTGCTCGGCGCGTTTTCTCTGCTGCTCAGTGAGAATCACAAGTTCACTTTTAGCTCCTGCCGCCTTAACGACCATCAGGTCCCGCATATAATCGACAAGGGCATCGGCAATCTGGACTTCGGTAAGGCCCGAATTAGTCAACTCCCCTGCCGCGGCAAGGGCAGCAGAGGCATCGGAGTCGCCTATCGCGGCAACAAGGCCGCAAACCTTTTCGCTGTTTGGGCAGCCAAGATATTCCTCAAGCAGCGAGGCCGTCAGCGGCACAACGCCCGTGCTGATGAGACGGTCCAGCAAACTAAGGGCATCACGCATAGAGCCATTGGCAAGCTTAGCAAGAGAGAGAATGAGGTCTTCCTCGTATTTTATCTTCTCCTGGTCGAGGACGGATTTGAGCTGTTTACTGATAAAGGCAGGTGATATATTTCTGAAATCGAACCGCTGGCAGCGGGATTGAATCGTCGCCAATACCTTATGCGGCTCGGTTGTAGCAAAGATGAATTTGACGTGGCTGGGCGGCTCTTCGAGGAGCTTCAGAAGCGCGTTGAACGCCTCGGTGGTAAGCATATGCACTTCGTCGATGATGTAGATTTTGAATCGCGCCCTCGCAGGCACGTAAACCGCGTTTTCAATAAGGTCCCGAATGTCATCAATCTTGCGATTCGACGCGCCGTCGATTTCGATAACATCGATATCGTCGCCGAGGTTCACCGCCAGACAACTATCACACTTGCAGCAGGGTTCCGCGGTAGGCCCGTCGGCCTTGAGACAGTTCAGGGATTTCGCCAGGATTCGGGCCATTGTGGTTTTGCCGACGCCTCGCGTGCCGGTGAAAAGGTAGGCGTGGGCGACGTGATTGGTTTTTATGGCGTTTTTGAGGGTCTGCGCAATCGGCTCCTGGCCGACAACATCGTCGAAGGTCTGCGAACGGTATTTACGCGCCAAGACGGTATATGCCATATCAATAAAAAAAGATCGGCCGGGTTTGCCACGGCACGGCCAAACACCGCGTATGGCTGCTCGGTTCCCCGCCTGACCAGGTTAACGGGTCGGTCTGCATGGGACCCGGCCGGTAAAAAATACTACTTTCAATTTACTATTCAGGCACCTGCAGTATAACAAGTTGTCCAAAAATTTCCATAATTTTCGCTTGAACAATTTGTGCCGAAAAGTTAATTAGGATACTATGAGTTTAATCAATAAAACCGGATATGGGAGACAGGTATGAAAGTTCGAATAGAGGATACCTGCACGGCCTGCGGGCTGTGCTGCGACACCTGCCCGGAAGTTTTTGAAATGGGGGCGGATACGGCACAGGTACAGCTCGAAGAGGTACCGGCAGAACACGAGGACGCGGTTCAGCAGGCAGCGGATGAATGCCCCGTAGAGGCGATAGTCGTCGAATAAATCACTCAGACAGCTCTTTGCTTCTGTTACGGGCGGCCGTCAGGGCGTCATTTATCAATTGGGGGAAATTCTTTGCCGCAAAGACCTTCAGGGCCGCCTCGGTGGTTCCGCCCGGGCTTGTTACCTTTCGGCGAAGCTCGCTTGGGCTTTCGTTGAATTTGTCCCGCTCGGCGGCGAGCAGCGCTGCGCCTTTGGCGGTCTGGAGCACGAGGATTTTAGCAATTTCGAGAGGCAGTCCTAACTCATCTGCAACCCTGATCATTTCTTCCATCATAAGGAAGAAATAGGCGGGGCCTGAGCCGCTGACCGCCGTTACGGCATCAATCAAATCCTCGTTATCGACAATGACGGCCTTGCCGACAGATGAGAATATCTTCATAGCCCTGTCCATCATAGGCCTTGCCCTGTTGTTGGCGAACATCGCGCTTGCGCCTTCGCCAATCAGGGCCGGCGTATTGGGCATAACGCGGATTATGGGTTTATCGCCGAGGGCCGTGGCGATTTCGGCAATCTTTACGCCCGCCGCTATGGAAATAGTAAGCGTGCTGTACCTTACGGCTGATTCTATCGCCATCAATACATTAGCCATATTCTGGGGCTTGACGCTCAGGACCAGAACATCCACCTGCCCGGCCAGTACGGTGCTGTTTGCCACCGCCTGGACGCGGTATTGCCTTGTCAGAAACTCCAGCCGGTCGGAGCGGATGTCGTTTACAAGGATGTTCTTCGGCTTGCAGAGGTTCGCTTTTATGATGCCCTTTATCAGGGCCTCCGCCATATTACCCGCGCCGATAAAACCAATTGTGTCCATAATTCCTCCTTGCTGTAACCAAGGCCTGAATTATAATCTCTCATATATTTTCGAACACATAATATTAACACGTTTGCGGAGAAAAACAATGCAAAAGCAGGTAAGTTTTTCGAAAGCCGTCAAAACCAAATATCCGGAGCAGGTCGTTATTGCGATAGCCAAAGACAAAGCCGGCAAAGCTAACCCTGTCACTTTGGGCTGGACGATGATTGCCTCGTATGACCCACCGATGATGGCCATAGGCGTCTATAAGGGTCATTACAGCGTTAAATGCATACGCCATTCGAAGTGCTATACGATTGCGTACCCATCTTCCGATATGGCCAAGGCCACCCTGTTTTTTGGCGAGCACTCCGGCCGGGATACCGATAAATTTGCCCAGTTTACCTGCCACGGCGAAGCCCCTAAGGGGCGAAGACGGGACTGTAAGACCGCCCCTGCCAAAAAGATTGATTCGGTTCTATTGACCGACGCCGTAGCCAACTTCGAATGTCGATTAGTCAAACAGATTGCCACGGGCGACCACATAACTTTTTTCGGCGAGATTGTTTGCTCGCATATAAATAAAAAACCAAAAAAACGCTTGTACACCTTGGGTGCAGGCCACAAACTGGGCTCTGTAAAATAGGCGTCAAATACCTATGCTTGAAAAGGGACTTGTGCAGATATATACGGGGGATGGCAAGGGCAAGACGACGGCTGCCATGGGACTTGCGCTGCGCGCGGCAGGCCAGGGCAACAAAGTCCTGATTTATCAATTCCTCAAGCCCCCCAGCTTAAATACCGGCGAACGCGCCGCATTATCATTGCTGCCGGCGATAAAAATCGAGTCGCTGGATATCCAGTGGGACATGGCAAAATCGCCAAAAGACCCCAAGGCAATATCAGCCGCCCAGACAGCCATTCACAATGCGTTCCAACGACTCGTAAAAGCCGGGGCTAATCGTGAATTCGACGCCCTGATTTTAGATGAGATTGTTTATTGCGTTTCAAAAGGGCTGACGAGTATTGAGGATTTGAAAAAGGTTATCGAGGGCAGGGACCCGCACGTTGAGATTATCCTTACCGGCCGAGGGGCAACACCCGAACTGATTGCACTGGCCGATTTGGTTACCGAAATGAAAAGCATCAAGCACCCGTTCGATAAGGGTATCGCTGCAAGACAAGGCATCGAGTTTTAACGCCATTTGCTGTTGACCTATCGGCATTAGCGGGAGATAATAACTGCACAGGAATTCAATGCCGGCGCAATTATTTTAGGAGGACATAAATTATGACGGCGAAAACACACTCAATCACAGCGATAGCAATATGGATTTTATTCGCAGGATCGATGCCCTGCCTTGAAACAATTAAGGGGGCAAACCAGCCGGAGGAAAAAATCATACAAGAACGGCTGAATTCGATGCAGCAACTGAGCAAATTAGGAAGCGCGATTGCCATTTACGCCGAAACTCATGAAGGAAAATACCCGAAAAAACTCGACGAATTAGAGTCATTCCGCGGTATTGACCTTGAATGGCTCATAAAAAATGTGAGTTATGTCGGGGCAAATATGACCAAAGATACACCGCAGAACAAGCCGCTTGCGTTCGACAAAACAATGCGGTCAAAAGGCGGCGGGACGGTTGTTTTATATAACGATAAGCACGTTGAATTCGTGAAGCCGGACATGTTCGTCAAAATGGAAATACCGCAGGAGCCTCAGGAGCCGAAAGACGAAAAACAAGAGAAGAGCACGGGCCCGATTGTTTTAAAAGTTGTCGGGCCGGACGAGGAAATATTATCCGGCGCCAGGATATATAAAATTTATTCGATGAGAGACGGAGAGCCGCAATACGGGGAATATATCTGCGACGCGAACGGACTGATTAGTTTACCCGAAGAAAAGATATTCGAGGCCGAATGGCAAAGGAAAAACGGGGTCGCTCTTTACGGTCGTTATGAGAATAAACTTGCCGGCTTCCTGGATGTGGGCACAGTTGACCTCGGCAAAACGCTCGAAATGAAGCTGACGCCCGCGTGCAGGGTTTACGGCAAAATCAAAAGCGCTGATTTGAAGAATCTGGGACGGGACGAAAGTGACACGGTAGCTCAGCTTAACCGGTATACCTGCGCTTTAACGGTTTTCGGCAAAAATGGGGAATTCGAGTTTTTCATGCCTGAGGGCAAATATATGCTGTGGGTAAACGGCAGGAGAACATACCCCAGCTATGAGGATTTCAATGTTGCGGCAGGCCAAAAGGAGCTTGAAAAGAATTTCGATCTGCAGGCAGACCGGATCGCGCATCTGATTGGAAAAGAAGCCCCTGAGCTTCAAAAAATCAAGGGATGGATAAACAGCAAGCCGCTTACGCTGGCCGAGCTTCGCGGCAAGGTGGTTGTGCTGGATTTCTGGGGGACATGGTGCGGCCCGTGCCTGTTCGAGATGCCGAAGCTGATTGACCTTCACGAAAAATACCACGACAAGGGGCTTGTTATCATCGGAATCCATAATGACGTTATGAATTCCGTAAAAGACCTTGAAAAAGAGATTAATAAACTGAGCAAAGAACGCTGGGAGGGCAGGAAAATACCGTTTGCCCTTGCGCTCGATGGCGGCGGCAAATGCAAGATTGAGGGGACCAAACTGACATGTGAAGGCACAACAACCGCGGTATACGGGATACAAAGCTGGCCGACAATGGTGCTGATTGACAAACAGGGCAAAGTTGTCGGCGACTTTTACCCCGGCGGCCCCAACAATGAACTGCTGGAAAGATTGCTGGCTGAATAAGTAAACGATACGCCTTGATTGACTTATCTGGATTGGCGGGAGATAATAACTGCACAGGAATTTAATGCCGGCGCAATTATTTTAGGAGGACATAAATTATGACGGCAAAAACACACCCAATGGGGAGAATAAGCATAGGCATTTTGTGCCTGATGATGCTTTTGGGATTTGCGGGTTTTGCCAAAGGTAATAGTGAACCAAACGACCCGTCCTATGAGCTAAAAAAGGTTTACCGCCTGTTTGTCGTAAAAGACGTAATGGGCCTTGTGGGAATACTCGAAAAAGGCCGGCCCGAAATACAAATAGCAGCCGCAAATTATCTCGGCCAGCTTGGCAGCGAATCCGCCATAACACCATTGCAGCAATTAAGCCAAAAATGGAATTCAAACAAAGGCGAAAATCCATTTGATGCGGCGATACAAAAAATACGAATAATAAGCCGGCAGAAACAAGCGGACATCATCAAGAGGGCAAATCTGAGACCGCAGGAGTATCCATATCAATATCAATCGCAACCGCCGCCGCAAGGCGCTCTCTGCGGTCATATTACCGACGCCAATTCAGGACAGGCAGTAACCGACGCGACTGTTATAATTCATGGCAGTTCCCCTGTAAAAACCGACGCAAACGGATTTTACCTTATAGAAAACATACCGGCAGGCGCAACTTTCGGTATCCGTGTCGATTCAAACGAATACGTCAGCATAGCCGATCACCGGTCAACACCGTCCGTGATTATCAAAAGGGACACTCAAACCGTCAAAGATTTCAAATTCGACAAGGCCTGTATGATAGAGGTGCAGGTTGTTGACGAGGCAAACCAGCCCATCGAAGGCGCAGGATTATCCGTAATGTCATTCGACAACGAAATACAAAGAAAGATTATGACCGGTCCAAGACGTTATAATAATATACAAACAAACAAAGACGGCATCGCCCTGCTCGGCGGTCTTCCAGCCAGCAAGATGGGCTATCTCATTGTCGCCGCACAACAGGATTACGCGCCGGGCAAGCTTATCACAATACTAAACAGCGCTGAATATATCGAGTCAGGGCTAATAGTCCTCCAGAAAGGCATCGATGTCACAGGACAGGCGATGTATGAAGACAACGTACCGGCATCTGATTTGACAATAAGCGCTTCCCGCTGGTATGTTTACGGCAATGTGGGCCGAAGTTACTCTCACGGCAGCAGCCCCGTTGACGCCAATGGAAATTTTACGCTGAGGCACGTAGTTCCGGACCGATATAAAATCTGTGCCATCCTTACAACAGAACAAGGAAACCCAAAGATCATCGCTGAGTTAGATGCTACATTGCCGCTGCCTGATAACGCACCGCTGACGATAAATATCCCGAAGAAATCCACGCAGCCCTTAGTTTCCATACGGGGCAATATGATATTTACCGGCAACAACCTTCCCGATAACGTCAATATCTTGGTTTTTTCAATGGATGGCAGATATGATTCATCCATACAGTGGCCAAAACCAGGAAAAGACGCCTGTGACACGAGTTTCGTAACAGGCCCGCTTGTGCCGGGAAAATACAAACTAACTTTTGTATCACCTTATTATATAAAAGAAAAAACGTTTGAAAACGTGGAAGCACCAAGCGAAGGACTCGAATTCAAGCTTGTATCCTTCGGCAAGTTTATCATCAGGGGCACTGTTGTAAATTCCCAGACTGGCGAGCCGATACAGTCATTCAGGGCACGCATAAGACAACTGCAGTCCTTCTCCGGGCCTTCAATTTCTCAGCCAGCCAGCCACTGGCAGGATATGAACAACGCGGAAGGCAAATTTAATATGAAAGTCCAGGGACAGGGCATATACCAGGTACAGATAGCCGCGGAAGGGTTTGCCTGGGCATGGAGTGAGGAAATCGATACCAGCCGGGAAGCTGCGGTTGTGATCAAGCTTGTCACCGGCGGCAGCATAAAAGGCATCGTCGTAGATGAGAAAGGCAAACCGGTCAACGGGACCAAAGTTATGCCGATGTCGAAAGCGGCGGAAACAAGAGGTTCTACAAAGGACACCTTAATTTCGGATAACGACACGGTTGAGACAGTTAACGGCTCGTTTGTGTTAAATAACCTGGCGCAAGGCAAAGAAAGCATAAAAGCGGTACACCCTGATTATCCGTTTTCGATAATTGACAACATAGAAGTCAAAGAAGGTCAAGCAACCGAAGGCATCAAGATTGTCCTGCGTAAAGGCGGGACAGTGGAGGGCTATGTTTATGATTCCGCGGGACAGCCGCAGCCGGATGTTACGCTGATTTTTCAAAACACGTCCCATTTCAGTCCGATGGAAGACAAATCCGGGCGTATCGCCACCGCAACAACAGACGTGAACGGGTATTATCAAGTTGAAGGGCTGCCTGAGCAAATATGCTATGTACAGAAACAGAGGGAACAAAATGCAATGGGTGTTGCCCGCCGGGCATTTGTGCCTGCCATCGGCAAGGTGACACGTTTGGATTTCGGGGGACAACCCATCGTGAAAGGCAGGGTTGTTTTTGACGGAAAGCCCCTTGCCGATTACGCACTTGATTTGACGACAACTCAAAAACCATACTCCGCTGTTTTTCAGTGTTACGCCAAAACAGGCCCCAACGGTGAATTTGTATTCGGCGGCGTACCGAAAGGCAAATGGTCAATCTATTGCGCGGACCCCAAAGGTAAAGAAAGACAGCTCAAAATAGCGACCATTGACGCTGACGGACAGGATATGGACATAGGTGTAATACCAGCAGGACTTTCAGCCTTTGCCGTTTCGATTGAATACGAACAAGACGGGGCAAAATGGGATGTCACTGATGTATACCTGCGGGAAGAAAAACTCTTCTGGGACCGGCCATTAGTTATTCTCAAAAAACCGGCCGGCAATAATGAGCCGTTTACCACCGAAAATATTCTGCCGGGCAGATACCGCCTTGTCGTGAACCGGGGCTATGTGACACAGCAGCAAACAATAGACATCGTTGAAGGCAATACGAATATAACTGTTCGGATACCCAAAAGCACCGCAAGCGTTCGGGGCCGTCTGACCAGACAATATAATAGCTGGCAGGTGCTATGGAGACAAGGCAAGGAGGTTGTTTGTTATATCAGCCAGGACATGAGCAGTTACGAATATAACAATCTGCAGGCCGGGAAATATTATCTCAGCCCCGATTGCTCCACCGATTCGAGGCCGCTGCTCGAATTCGAGCTGGCGGAAGGTGATCAGAAAGAGCTGGATATAGATACAACGAACCTCCGGAAAAACCGGGACAGCGTTCTTCATGTATTCCTTCTCGATGAATATGGAACGCCGGTAACAGGAGCGGATGTCCGGCTGGAGGGAAATGGGAATACGATTGAACCTATAACAGATTCGACGCCAGGGTTCTATTTTGCCGCAGAGCCGGGAACATACACACTACATGTCAAATTTGCCGGTTATAAAAAAGCAATACAACCCGTAGAAATAAAAAACTGGGATTTTCAGACAATGAAGCGTCCGCCCGACCCTCTTCTTGTCTGGCTGGAAAAATAAAAATACAATAAAAATCGGGAGGTTTTATATGACGGCGCAAACACACTCAAGGAGGACAATAAACACAGGTATTTTGTGCATGGCGATACTTTTGGGATTTGCGGGTTTTGCCAATGGCAATAGTGAACCAAACAAACCCGCCGACAAATTCCTGTCGGCTAAGCCGGTCGTTAATCAATCGCAATCTCAATACGTTCTTTGCGGCCATATTACCGATGCCAAAACAGGACAGGCCGTAACCGACGCTACAGTCAGCGTGGAACATACGTATAAAGCTGAAACGGACGCGAACGGTTACTACCACATTGATACAATATATAATGACGGTAATTACAGAATAGCGGTTGATTCGAACGGATACTCAGGCATAACAAACTACGATTCAATGCCGGTTGTGAATTTACGCAAAGGCACGGAAGTCGTCAAAGATTTCAAGCTCGACAAGGCCTGCATAATAGAGGTGCAAGTTGTTGACGAAGCGAATCAGCCCGTCGAAGGCGCGGCACTTTCAGTTGCGTCCCTAACAGATGAATACAACAATAAATTCAGAGAAATAAGACGTCGCACGGACAAAAGCGGAGTCGCTATACTCGGCGGTTTGCCGCCCAGCAAAACACCATATCAAATTGTCGCCAACCATTATGGTGAAATAGACAAACAGTCACGCCAGAGGCAATCGGATTATGCACCGGGCAGATTCGAGGTGGTATTGAACAACACCGACGTTGTCGAATCGGGGCAGATAGTCCTGCAAAAAGGAGCAGATGTTGAAGGTATTGCTCTGTATGAAGACGGCGTCCCCGCATCGGACTTGAAAATCTACGCATATCCCGAATGGTGGGGCATTGGCAACTCTCCAGAAAGCTATCCGATTGACGCCAACGGAAATTTTATACTCCGGCACATAGTACCAGGTATATACCGGCTTATGGCGCACATACCAATGGCATCGAGCGGGTCAATGGGTATTACGATTTCGAGAACCACTTTGCCGACGGCGGATAATGAGCCGCTTAAACTTACAATCCCGCAGAAATCGCCTCAGTCATTGGCATCTATCCGTGGAAAACTGGTTTTTTCCGGTGACAAAAAAGCTAAGTATGTCAGCATAGAGGCCTATCCCTCTGCCGGCAGAGACCGCTTTTCTCATTCATTTCACTGGCCAAATTACAAAGATCCCTGTGATATGAATTTCGTGTTAGACCGGCTTGAGCCGGGTAAATATAGAATCACGGTGACATCCTCAGAAATGGGGAGGAAAGTCATTGAGGATGTTAATGCACCCTGCGAGGGATTCGAAATTACGCTTGAACCGGCCGAAAGGCCAATACTCAAAGGCACCGTTATCGATGCTCAGACAAACCAGCCCATAAGTAATTTCAAGGCCCGCGCGAAAACAACTAAAATATTGCGTGGTCAATACAATTCACAGCCTGACAAATGGATTGATGTTAATGACAACGAAGGTAACTTTAATATAGAAACCGCAGGACCCGGTATATATCAGATAGAGATAGCCGCGGAAGGATTCGCATGGACGTGGAGCGAGGACGTTAATACCGACCAGAATGTCCCGGTTGTGATTAAACTTGGCACCGGCGGAAGTATTAAAGGCACGGTCGTTGATGAAAAAGGCAATCCCGTCAGCGGGGCGAAAGTCCTGCCATTGTCAAAAGCAGGCGGAATAAAAAATGCGTTACCAGCATATATAAAAGACCCCTTTGAATCGGAAGATGGCGCAGTTGAAACAGTAAATGGAAAATTTGAGTTAAAATACCTGGCGGCGGGCAAAGAAAGCATAAAGGTCGTTCATCCGGATTATGCGTATTCTATTGTCAGTGATATAGAAGTAAAAGAAGGCCGGACAACAGAAGGCATTGAGGCGGTATTGAACAAGGGCGCAACTGTTCAGGGTTATGTGTTTGATAATCAGGGACAACCTCAATCAAATGTTACACTGTATTTTAATAATATTTACAGCGGCGATGAAAAATCAGGACGTCTTGCAGAAGTGACAACAGATTTAAACGGCCATTATCAGGCCGAATGTCTCCCGGAAAAAATGATGACTCTGAGAAGGCAAAAAACGTGGGAAAGTATGGGGGTAGTCTGCCGAACATTGGTCCCAGCCAATGGCAAAGTGTCGCGTATAGATTTGGGAGGGCAGCCAAACGTGACGGGGCGGCTGATTATTGATGGTAAGCCAATAGCCGGTCGCAGGGTTACACTATCGTCAATCGGCGGCGCACATTCCGACTTCTTCCGCTGTTACACTATGACCGAAAACGACGGAGCATTTACCTTTGGCGGAATACCGACCGGCAAATGGACCATTTATTATGACGACACTGAAAAACGCAACAACCAGATTAAAGTTACAGAGTTTGAATTAACAGGGCAGAATGCGAATTTGGGGACAATTCCAAAGGGAGTTTCTACAGTAAGCATATCAATTGAATACGCGCAGGAATCACCCAAATGGGAGATTATAAAAGCGTATCTGAAGGATAATAACAATTTCTTTAATCAGCCGGTAACGGAAATATCTATACCCAACGATTATAATCAACCGTATATTGCCAAATACGTTTTACCAGGGGAGCATTATTTTGTCCTGATACGGAAAGATTACTCTTCGCTGCGATACCCGATAAAAGTTGACGAAAGCAGCACGAAAATAAATATCCATTTGCCGAAATTAACAGCCGGCATCCACGGCCGAATGACAGGCAAATACCTCGGCTTGCAAACAGTGTGGACAAAAGATAAGTCAGTTGTAAGTCAGATACAACCTGACGCCAGCGGTAATTACAAACTTGATAATCTGCCCGCAGGTCAATATCTGCTCGGCGGCAATATGCTTCTCAACAACACGGCGATTCTTGAGTTTGAATTAAAGGAAGGTGAACGAAAAGTCCTCGACATAAATATCCCCGAAACCCCACGCAATCTAACGGGAGGACTACAGGTTATTGTTCTCGATGAAAATGGCATCCTGCTGACAGGAGGCAAAGTATGGCTTCAGAGCAGCACAGGCATAATTGAACCTGTCGCAGACATAGGCGGGCTCTATTTTGTTACGGAGCCGCAGAAATATATACTGCACACAAAATTAGCAGGTTATAAGGAATCAAAACAACAGGTTGAAATAGAAAATCGTGCTGCAAAAACAATAAAAAGCCCTCCCGAACCTGTTTTTGTCCGGCTGGAGAAATAAGAATCTGGGCAGATATTGAGATACGAGGCGTTTTTGGGGCAGTCTTTAAGAAGCCCTTATTCCATATTCGACACACCGGGTTTGATTTTACGCGAGATTCTGCTATAATGCTTCATGGAGCCAAGGGTGATAAATGGTGGTAACTGCAATGAGTAATACGGACGCAAGCGGAATCCTGCTGATAGGCAACGCGGGGACGGCGGTATTTGGCGCCGCTCCGACCGACAGGCCTGCGGTTCAGGTCTGCGGCAATATACACGACGGCATTGAAACCGCGAGAAAAACCCGTTTCGCAACAATCGCCGTGGTAATGAAAGGTACAGCGACCAATTTGCGAGACGGCCTCGCTCTATTGAGAGAAAACACAAACGCGAAAATCCTTCTGCTTGCGCGAATGTATGAAGAGCCGGAGGCGATAAAGCTTGTCGGCAGCAACGGGACCAGTTTGGCTGATGATTACCTGATTTGCCCGGTTCAAACAGAGCGGCTTTACGATGTCGTATGCGAAAGCCCGCTTATGGCTGTGGCCGGAAAAGAAGCAGCCATCTCTGATACGACTCTTCAGGCAAAGATAAGCCGGCTGGAAAAACTGGCGACCGAGGACGATTTGACGGGCCTGAAAAACAGGAGGTATTTGTGGGAATTCGCAAAACAGATAATCGCACGGACAAAGAAAGATAATGGGCGAGTAACCGTGCTCATATTCGACATAGACGATTTCAAACATTATAACGACGTTTACGGCCACGCCGCGGGCGATGAAGTTCTCAAGCAGGCATCGCTGCTGATAAAGCGATGCTGCCGAAGGCACGACATGGTGGGCAGAATAGGCGGCGACGAGTTCGCGGTGGTGTTCTGGGACGACCCGAAATGCCCGCAGCAGGCAACGGGCAGCGAGCGACGTTCGTCTATGATGGACCACCCCGGGGAAGTGATATTCATAGCAAAGCGATTCCGCAGAGAAATCGAAAAAACCGACCTGCGGTTTTTAGGCCCGGACGGCAGAGGCATACTGACTATAAGCGGAGGGCTTGCGAGCTTAAACAGGGACGGCTCGACAACCGAAGAGCTTTTCGAAAAGGCCGACCAGGCGCTTCTCGAAGCAAAACGCAGCGGCAAAAACAGGATATACCTTGTAGGCCAGCCCGAAAACGACATCGACAAAATTAAGTAGCCGCCCTACGTACCCAGAACAGTCGTCTCGGTTTTGCTGATGAGTTTATACCGGATGCCGCGCCAGCGAATCGTCCTGCCAAAGGCCGAAGACAATATCAAAATGAGCATAAGCGGCGACCAGAGCCAGAACAGCGTAATATCGGCGATTGCCGCGATTTTCAACCTGGGCCAGTCCTCCGCGAGCAGCTTGCTTACCATACTTTGCCTGAGTATCGCCCTTGTGAACTGCATGATAAAAAACAGGATGGGGACAGCGGTGAAAAGCCAAATGTGATGATTCTGCGTGATTCCGGCGTAAATCGCCAGCGCAGCGCCGCCCCAAAGCCCAAAGACCGAATAGACCGCGCTGAACAAACTAAATAACCACATCTGCGGCGCATAAACCTTTGTGATAACAAACTGTCTGCGTCCAAACTCAAAAAGTTTTGCCCATGTGGTCGATTCCGAGGTCGCCACCAGGCAACCGGGAACAAATTCTACCTTTTTATGAGCGCCTTTCACGGCACAGCTAAGCGAGAAATCATCGCTCACCGCATTTTCCCAGAGATTTTCAATGCCCAATTCTCTGAAGGTCTGCACCTGAATCGCCATTGACCCGCCCCATGCGTGGTTGAAAGGCGTGTTGCCCATAAGCTGGGCAATTTTGCCGTTTATAGCTGATAAGGCAAGCGTAGCAAGATTGCCGGCTTTCGGAACAAACCATCGGTAGCCGGTTACCGCCCCCCTTGTTTCAGGATGCCGAAGCGGATAAACCAGATGATACAGCCAGGTTGGCTTGACGCAGATATCCGAATCCGCAAAGGCCAGCACCTGAATATCTTCGGGAATCCGGTGATAAGCATACAGCAGATTATGAATTTTCTGGCTGCACTCCTGCCCCGCACCGGCAATAAGCACCCGAACGTCAATTGCCTTGGTGCTGCCTGCCAGTTTATCCCTGAGCCGGCATAATGGTTCATACGCGGGGTCGGCCTTATCCTCCACAACAAACCACAGCAGATAATTTTCGTAGTCCTGCGCGTAAAAAGAGGCAATATTTCGCTCAAAGTCGGCATCGAGATTTTTGCAGGGAATAATCAGAACGACGCGAGGTGCGTAACGATTGTGCTTCTTATTGTACTTGGCCAGCGCGAAAAGATAATTTTTCAACGGCAGCGTCGAAAAAAGCACCTGCGAAACTATGAGCATCCAAGCAACATAAACGTACAAATCCATATACTCGAATTATCGTTTATTTGTTGTCTTGCTGTCAATCAGCATTCGGCCGGCGGGCTTTTTTGCTTGCAGGAACGCTGGCCGGAGTGTAAATTAAAGGACTAAGTAAGGGTCGGTGCCCGAGTGGCTAAAGGGAGCGGACTGTAAATCCGCTGGCGAAAGCCTACGTAGGTTCAAATCCTGCCCGGCCCATTCTCCTCTCGCATTGCGCCGTGTTCCGTCGGCCTGAAAAATACAAGTTGTCGCCCCCACCCAAATACTTATAATAACACCCCGGCACAAATTATGACCATACGATAAGGAAAGGAGAATATATGACTGGATGTCTGTTGTTGACAGGTACATTAGGCACACTCGACTGGGCGGCAATCGGCCTGTATTTTGCCGTTATTATGGGTGTCGCCTGGTGGGTTGTGAAAAAACGTAAAGACACCGCAGCGGATTACTTCCTCGCAGGACGTAACCTCGGCTGGTGGGTCATCGGGGCATCCATTTTCGCCTCCAATATAGGTTCGGAACACATCGTCGGCCTGGCAGGTTCCGGTGCCGCAGACGGCGTAGCCATGGCACATTACGAATTGCACGCATGGTGTTTGTTGACCCTGGCATGGGTTTTCGTACCTTTCTACTCACGTGCGCTGGTCTTCACTATGCCCGAATTCCTCGAACGGCGTTTCTCCACGAGTTCGCGGTATGTCCTTTCTATTGTTTCTCTTATCACATTTGTTGTCTCAAAGATTGCGGTGGGAATTTTTGCCGGCGGCGTCGTCTTCGCCACACTGCTTCCGGAGGTGCATCTTTATCTTGGAACAGCCCAACTCAGCGAATCCTGGCTGCGAACGGTGCTGGAAGTGTTGAAGGTTTATCAGCCGGCTACCGGCGTGTTAGATATCAACAGTTTCTGGATAGGTTCCGTGGCAGTGATTGTTATGACGGGTCTTTACACGGCACTGGGCGGTATGCGGGCCGTGGCTTACAACGACGCTGTACAGGTAATAGTCCTTATAATCGGCTCGGCAACATTGACGATTTACGGGCTTATTAAACTGGGCGGCTGGGACGAGCTTCGCAGGCTTTGCGGCTCAGATATGTTCAACTTATGGAAGCCGCTCATCCCGCCGGGCGTTGAGGGCACATGGGCGCCGGTTTTGGAAAAAAACGCCACAGGCCAGGTAGTCAGGCAGGCCTGGTATTTTAACGGCTACTACCCCTGGCTGGGCATGCTCTTCTGCGCGCCCATTATCGGCCTGTGGTATTGGTGCACAGACCAATATATAGTTCAGCGGGCATTAGGAGCACCAAATGAGCAAACGGCTCGCCGGGGCAGTATATTCGCGGGCTTTTTGAAGCTGTTTCCTCCATACCTGTTCATAATTCCTGGTATGATTTGTTTTGCCCTGGCTAAGAGCGGTAAAGTACCGGAACTGGCGGTAATGGTGACACCGGAAGGCCAACCCATTCCACACGCGGCACAGGCGGCGTTCCCGATGATGGTAAAATACCTGCTGCCGGCCGGTTTGCGCGGATTAGTTGTCGCGAGTTTGCTCTCTGCGCTGATGGGTTCGCTGGCGGGAGTATTTAACGCCTGCTCAACACTGTTTACCGTGGACCTTTACGAGAAATGGAAACCAGGTGCCTCGCAGCACCAGTTAGTGCGGACGGGCCGTATTGCCACAGCCGTTATGGTGCTTATCGCGCTAATGTGGATTCCGGTAATTCAGGGCGCCCACGGCCTGTACAATTACCTGCAAGCGGTGCAGGGGTATCTGGCACCGCCTATTTTCGTGGTGTTCTTCTTTGGGGTGTTCTGGAAACGACTAAACGCCAAAGGATGCTTATGGGCAATGATAGTAGGATTTGCGCTTGGAGTGTTCCGAATGCTGGTCGATACGCCTGTAACGATGGGGTTATTCGGCTGGCTCGACGCGGAAAAGACAGTTGCGCAGGGATATACGACAGGGTCATTTTTCTGGATAATCAACAACATCTATTTCCAGTATTTCAGCGTGCTCATTACAATCGTTTCGATTATCGTGATGATAGCAGTGAGTTATATGACGCAAAAGCCGGATTACAATAAGATAAAGAGTTTGACCTTCGGCACCGCGACGGCGGAAGACCGTGCGAACACACGAGCAAGCTGGGATTGGCGAGATGTTATGGCTTCGGTCTTTATCCTGCTGTGCATTCTCTGCGCTTACCTGTACTTCAGGGGTTGATATGAAATACACGTTAGGTTTGGATTACGGGACAAATTCGGTTCGGTGCGTGATAGTTGATATCGCGGATGGATATGAAATCGGGACAGCAGTCTATAACTACCCGACAGGGCAAGCCGGGATTATCTTAGACAAGAATGACCATAACCTGGCAAGACAGAATCCGGCTGATTATGTCAAGGGTATCGAAGTAACAATCAAAAAAGCCGTACTTCAAGCGAAGAAAACGGTTAAGAAATTTGACGCAGACCAAATTATCGGTATCGGCGTCGATACGACCGGCTCAACCCCCCTGCCCGTTGATAGGAACGGCACGCCATTGGCAATGCTGCCCGAGTTTAAGAAGAATAAAAACGCGCAGGCGTGGCTGTGGAAAGACCACACGGGCTTCGCGGAGGCAGCGGAAATTACAGAACTGGCGAAAAAAGAACACCCGGAATATCTGGCCAAATGCGGTCAGGTGTATTCATCGGAATGGTTTTTCAGCAAGATACTTCATTGCCTGCGGACAGACCCGAAGGTTTTTGACGCGGCGTATAGCTGGGTTGAATGCTGCGATTATATACCCGCGGTGCTGACGGGGACTGAAAAGCCCGAAGTTATGAAACGCAGCAGATGCGCGGCGGGACACAAGGCGATGTTCAACGCCGACTGGGGCGGACTGCCTGCAAAGGATTTCTTAACGAAATTGGACCCGAAACTGGGCGAGCTTCGCGGCCGGCTGTATGACAAAACATATACCATCGAAACCGAGGCGGGAAAACTCACGCAGCAATGGGCGAAAAAATTAGGATTAAAAGCAGGTATATCCGTTGCTGTTGGTGCATTTGATGCACATCTTGGCGGAGTCGGGTCAGGCATCGCGCCAGGTAAGTTAGTCAAGATAATAGGGACAAGCACCTGCGATATGCTCGTATCAGAACAGGGCAGGCAATTGGCGGATATACCTGGAATATGCGGAATAGTTGATGGCTCGATACTGCCGGGATATATCGGCCTCGAAGCAGGACAATCCGCGGTTGGGGACATATTCAACTGGTTTGTGAATTATATCCAGCCGGGAGGCAAGGCGGCGGGTTCGCACGATGCGTTAACCAAAAAGGCGGCGAAACTCAAACCAGGACAATCGGGATTATTGGCTTTGGACTGGAACAACGGCAATCGCACCATCCTTGTTGACCAGCGTCTGACGGGGCTATTGCTGGGACAAACGCTGCATACCAGGCCCGAAGAGATATACCGTGCGCTGATTGAGGCGACGGCGTTCGGGGCACTGACAATCATAAACAGGTTCGAGGAATACGGCGTTAATGTGTCGGAAGTAATCAACTGCGGCGGGATAGCGGAAAAAAGCCCGCTGGTTATGCAGATTTACGCGGACGTCACGGGCAGGGAAATGAAGGTGTCCCGTTCGGCGCAAAGCTGTGCCCTTGGCGCGGCGATTGCGGCGGCGGTCACAGCGGGCGGTTACAAAAATTTCGCCGAGGCGCAAAGGGCAATGTGCGGGATAAAAAAGGTTACTTATAAACCAGTCGCGGAAAACCACGCCATTTACAAAAAGGTTTACACCCTTTATAAACAGATACACGATGCTTTTGGGCCGGGTTCGATGGCGAACGTTATGAAGGAACTATTGAATATTAAGGACTTATGCACGAAGAGCTGAAAAAACTTGTTTGTGACGCTAATATCGAACTGCAAAAACGAAACCTCGTCATATACAGCTGGGGCAACGTCAGCGGAATAGACCGCTCGGCGGGAATAGTCGCGATAAAGCCCAGCGGCGTATCTTACGACCAACTCACTCCCGACAAGATAGTACTGGTGGATTTGGCGGGTAAAGTTGTCGAAGGCAATCTCAATCCATCATCCGATACGCCTACGCATCTTGAGCTTTATCGCAGCTTCAAATCCATCGGCGGAATCTGCCACACTCACTCAACAAGTGCCACTATATGGTCTCAGGCCTGCCGTGAAATCCCCTGCCTTGGCACAACTCACGCCGATTATTTTTACGGCCCGGTGCCCGTCACCAAATCGCTGACGAAAAAAGAAATTCAAAGCGATTACGAATTGAACACCGGCAAGGCAATCGTTAAACGCTTCGCAAAAATCGATCCCCTCCAGATGCAGGCGGTCCTCATCGCCAATCACGGCCCGTTCACATGGGGCAAATCTCCTGCTCAGGCTGTCGAATCAATGGTCGTCCTCGAAGAAATCGCTACCACTGCCCTGCGAACGATTGTATTGCAGCACAAACCGATGAAAGTCAGCCAATACCTGCTTGATAAGCACTTCTTCCGCAAGCACGGCAAAAACGCCTACTACGGCCAAAAAGGCAAATAATAAGCTTAAAATTCAGCATCAACCCCGTTCAAAGGAGCAACAAAATGAAGCCGGATAAAAAATTACTATTTGCAGTCCTGATATTAAGCCAACTGCTTTTAACAGCCGGCTGTCAAACTCTTGCCCCAAGTGTGGCCGAACCGGGCCGGGAACGGCTGTTAATGGATTCTAACTGGCTGTTTGCATTAGGCCACGCCTATGACACGGATAAAGATTTTAAGCACGGCACTTCCTATTTTTCTTATTGGGCAAAAACAGGTTATGGCGACGGCCCGGCATCTGCCGGTTTCGATGACCGCGCCTGGCGCATCATCAACCTGCCCCACGACTGGGCGGTAGAGATGCCTTTCGACAGCAAAGGCAGTCATAGCCACGGATACAAAACCGTCGGCAGGGCTTTCCCCGAAACAAGCGTCGGCTGGTATCGCAAAAAGTTTTCCATCCCGCAATCCGACCTCGGCCGCAGAATCGTTATTGAGTTCGACGGCATTCACCGCAACTCCCGTCTTTTTATAAATGGTTTCTACATCGGCACTGAACACTCCGGCTACAGCGGCTTCCAGTACGATATTACCGATTATCTTAACTACGGCGGCGAGAACGTAATCGCCGTGCGCGTCGATGTCACTATGGAAGAGGGCTGGTTTTACGAAGGGGCGGGAATATATCGCCACGTCTGGCTCACTAAACAATCGCCCCTGCACGTCGCCCAGTACGGCACTTTCGTAACTTCCCAAATCGATAACAAGTCAGCCAAGATTACCGCTGCGACTACCGTCGTCAATGACGGTAACACCGAGGCCGCCTTCGATATGGCTCAAACCATCCAGAATGCCGACGGAAAATCAATTGCGTCGGCCCAAGTAAAATCCCTCATCCTCAAACCCGGCGAGAAAAAAGAATATCCCTGTGTAATAAACGTAAACAATCCCAATCTGTGGTCTCTCGAATCCCATTATCTGCATAAACTCGTCACGACCCTGCGTTCGAAGGGCGCGGTGGTTGACCGTTATGAAACGACTTTCGGCATACGCTCGGTCCGTTTTGGCCCCAATGAAGGTTTCTTCCTGAACGGTAAACACGTCGCGATTAAAGGCACGAACAATCACCAGGACCACGCCGGCGTCGGTACTGCCATTCCCGATGCCCTGCAGGAATTTCGTATAAACAGATTAAAATCAATGGGCAGTAACGCCTATCGCTGCTCTCATAACCCGCCCACCCCCGAACTGCTCGAAGCCTGCGACCGGCTCGGTATGCTCGTTCTTGATGAGAATCGTTTGATGGGTTCATCGCCCGAACACTTCCAGCAGCTCGAAAGAATGATTCTGCGCGACCGCAATCATCCCTGCGTCATCGCCTGGTCCGTCGGCAACGAGGAATGGTCTATCGAAGGAAACATAAAAGGCGCACGCATCGCCTCGACTATGCAGGCGTTCGCCCAGCGTCTCGACCCGACCCGCCGCGTCACTGCCGCCGTCAGCGGCGGATGGGGACAGGGTATCTCTACCGTTATAGATTTGATGGGTTATAATTACCTCACTCACGGAAGTATCGATGAGCATCACAGCAAATTCCCCAACCAGCCGTCTATGCTCACCGAGGAATCCACCACCAGCGCCACACGCGGCGTTTACGAAGATGACAGGCCAAAAGCGCACATGGCCCCCTCAGACAGAGGCCCCCGTGCACGCGGCATTGAAAGAGGAATCCAATTCGTTGCCGAGCGTCCGTTTGTCGCCGGCCTGTTCTTCTGGACCGGCTTCGACTATCGCGGCGAGGCAAACCCCTTCGGCTGGCCCCAGGTCAATACCCAGTTCGGCATCATCGACCTTTGCGGCTTCCCGAAAGACACGTATTATTATCTCAAAGCGTGCTGGACAGACCAGCCCGTCCTGCATATTCTGCCCCACTGGAACTGGGACGGAAAAGCCGTAACTCCTGTAAATGTATGGGTTTACGGCAATTGCGATGAAGTAGAGCTTTTCCTCAACGATAAATCCTTAGGCCGCAAACCAATGCCCAAACTTTCCCACGCACAGTGGGATGTCAATTACGAGCCGGGTACACTCCTCGCTAAAGGATATAAAGCGAATAAAGAAATAATCACCGAAAAGAGCGAAACCACAGGCGAACCCGCCGCAATCCGCCTCGTTCCCGACCGCGATTCAATCAAAGCCGATGGCGAAGATGTATCGGTTATAACTGTGCAGGTTGAAGACGATAAGGGGCGCGTTGTCCCGACCGCCGGCAATGAAATATCATTCGCTCTTTCCGGGCAGGGCAAAATCATCGGCGTCGGCAACGGCGACCCTTCCAGCCACGAGCAGGAAGTGTTCCTCGATACCACAAGGCCTGAGCTGATTAGCCAGTTGAAAATGGCCTTCATTGCCGATAAAGAGAATTTCCCGCAGGTGGCGTCTAATTACGACGATTCGAACTGGGCTGACTTCAAGCAGGCCGTCGATGTAAACACCCCCAAAACTGATAACCTTATTGCTGTTCGCGGCGTGTTCCAGTTGCCTGCCATCCGCGATAATATGAAGATTTCCCTCTTCACAAAGAGTATCGCCGACAATCAGTCCGTTTATGTCAATGGCCATTTGATTTCACAAGGTATTAAGCGTAATGCCCAAAATCAGGATTTCAAACTCGACCTGGGCATATTAAAAGAGGGCAAGAATGTTTTTGCCGTCGTGGGCACTCCTTTTGTCGTGAGGCGTCTATACGAAGAGTTAAATGCCGACCCCGGCGTGGTGCAGGTCTTTATCCCCACAAAGGATTGGAAACGCAAAACCTTCAACGGCCTCGCGCAGATTATTGTCCAGTCAAAGCAGCAGGCCGGCGAGATGACCCTGACCGCAACGTCTCAGGGATTGAAATCGTCAATTGTAAAAATCAATGCACAGCCAACAACTTTGCGGCCGGCGGTATCGGCCAAATAATTATGTGCCGGCAGGCCATTACCACTGTCGCCTCTGACTTTTTTTTCATAGCGTAAATATGACGCAGGCACATATTACGGACAGAAAAGCAAATAAGGCGTCGCTGGCTATTCGATTTCGAGGACAACCACCGATTTGGGGGGAATAGTCGCCAGAATTTTGCTGTCTTCTGTTTTCATACCCTTAAATTCGACAGGCCTGACCACATCGGGCTTTTCAAAGGTATTGTGCGCATTCATCACTTCCGCGGTAAGAATACGGCCCGTAACTTTTTTCGCCTGGAAACCTTCGAAGGCACAAGCAAGTTCGGCGGGCGACTCGGGATTCAGATTGCAAATCGAGATGTGAATTTTGCCGGATTTATCCTTTGAGGCCGAGGCGGAAATAGCAGGCAGAGATTCTGAGCCGTTTTGGTACGGGGTACAATTAATGTCGCAGGGGAGGAATCTCGCACCCTGGTGAACTTTGAACATTTCAAACACATGATACGTCGGCGTGACAATCATTTTTTCGCCCTTAGTCAGGACCATCGCCTGCAGGACGTTATTAATTTGGGCGATATTAGCCATTCTGACCCTGTCGCAATGCTGATTGAAAATATTCAGGAAGCAGCCGGCAACAACAGCGTCCCTGAGTGTATTTTGCTGATACAAAAATCCCGGGTTTTCACCTTTTTCCGCGTCCCACCATGTCCCCCACTCATCGACATAAAGCCCGATACGCCCCTGCTTGTCGTATTTATCCATAAGTATGCTGGCTTTTTTGAGTATATCATCGAGCTCAAGAGTTTTTTTCAAAACGGTGAACCAGCCCGTCTCATCGAAGACCGTCGCCCTGCCCTTGTTATTCCAGTCGCTGCTTCCAAACACATAATGGTGCAGACTAATGGCATCCATCTGGCCAGCCGCCTTTTTCAAGACCACCTCAAGCCAGTGATAATCCGCGCTGCTGGGACCGCAGGCAATTTTTGTTACGTTATTACCCGGATAATTTCTGACATAAGTCGCGTAACGCTTAAATACATCGGCGTAATACTCCGGCGTCATATTCCCGCCGCAGCCCCAGTTTTCGTTGCCGACGGCAAAATACTTAATCTTCCACGGTTTTTCGCGACCGTTTGCCCGGCGTAAATCAGCCATCTGGCTTTTGCCCGCAAAGGTCATATACTCGACCCAGTCCTGCATTTCTTCGGGTGTGCCTGAGCCGACGTTGCCGCTGATATACGCCTGGCAACCGAGCATTTCGCACAAATCCATAAACTCATGCGTGCCGAAACGGTTCGTCTCCGTCACCATTCCCCAGTGCGTATTAATCATCGATGGCCTCTGCTCGACCGGCCCGACGCCGTCTTTCCAGTGATATTCATCCGCGAAGCACCCGCCCGGCCAGCGTATTACAGGAACGTCAAGCTTTTTGAGAGCATCAACAACATCGTTGCGAATCCCTCGGGTATTAGGAATTGCGGAATTCGGGCCTACCCAGAACCCCTCATAAACGCATCTTCCAAGGTGCTCCGCGAAATGCCCGTAAATCTCCGGGCTTATCGTTTCCCTGTTGGTATCCGCGAAAATAGTAATCTTATTAATCCCATTCGCATCAGAATTTATCTCAACTGCTGCCAAAACTGTTGAAGCGATTAAAATTGTTATGCTAACTGCTGCTATTATCAAATTTTTCTTCATTTTAATTCCTCACTTCTAAATTCTTAATTCTAACTTCCTTGTCCTCGACTCAAGCTCCTTGGAACCACAATCGGGGATCAATAAACTACTGCGGCAGTTTATTCTTTACTACCTGGTTTTTCAATACAAAACAAAAATTGGTCGTGAATGTTGCTGTGGAATTCGGCGATTTGGTATGCTATAATGCCGCCTTAAATTAATACAACAAGAAAGGGTATAAAAATGCAAAAGACGACGTTTGGAGTTATAGTGGGAAACAGGGGATTTTTCCCGGATATACTGGCAAAGCAGGGACGAAAAGATATTCTCGAAGTGCTCAAAAGCAACGGTTTTGGCTCTATCGCCCTGTCGATGCAGGATACCAAATATGGCTCGGTTGAGACATACGCGGACGCGAAAAAGTGCGCGGAACTTTTCGCGAAAAACGGCGATAAAATCGACGGCATCATAGTCACGCTGCCAAACTTCGGCGACGAAAAGGGAGTGGCAGAGTCGGTGAAGCGATGCGGACTTAATGTGCCGATTCTGATTCAGGCCGAGCCGGATAGTCCGGGGAAAATGACGATAGCCGACAGGCGGGATTCTTTCTGCGGCAAAATGAGTGTCTGCAACAATCTGAGTCAGGCAGGCATACCATATACCCTTACGAAACTGCACACTATGGGGGTTGCTTCGGCGGAATTCAAACAGGAGCTGGATGATTTCGCGTCGGTTTGCAGGATTGTTAAAGGACTCAAAAATGCCCGCTTCGGCGCAATCGGCGCACGCACAGGCGCGTTCAATACCGTCCGCTACAGCGAAAAACTTCTCGAATTGTCGGGCATAGCGGTCGAGACAATCGACCTTTCGGAAATCATGGGCAGAATCATACGTCTTGCAGACAACGACAGAAACGTAAAGAAGAAACTGAGCGAAATCCAGCAATATACATCAACCAAATTGATTCCGGATGACTCGCTTTTGAAAATGGCGAAGTTCGGCTACGTGATTGACCAGTGGGCCAAAGACAACGACCTTGACGGGACGGCGATTCAATGCTGGACGTCGCTTGAGGAATTTTTCGGGATAGTGCCCTGCACACTGATGAGTATGATGAGCGAATCGCTGATGCCAAGCGCATGCGAGGTTGATATCACGGGGCTGCTGGGAATGTATATCCTGCAGCTGGCTTCGGGGACGCCGAGCGCGTTACTGGACTGGAACAATAATTACGCGGATGATCCGGATAAATGCGTTTTGTTCCATTGCAGCAACCTGCCGAAGAGCTTCTTCAAATCCGCACAGATGGATTACCAGGCAATCATCGCCGGCTCAGTCGGCAAGGACAACACATACGGGACAATGGTCGGCAGAATCGCACCGGGAAGCGCAACATTCTGCAGGACTTCCACCGACGACGCGGCGGGCGTTATAAGCGCATACGTAGGCGAGGGCAAGTTTACAAACGACTCCCTCGACACATTCGGCGGCTACGGCGTGATGAAGATACCGAACCTGCAGAACCTTTTGCAGTTTATATGCAGGATGGGCTTTGAGCATCACGTGGCGATGAATATGTCTCAGAAAGCCGACGCCATCGCCGAGGCAATCGGCAATTACATGGGTTGGGAACTTTACCGCCACAAATAATTTTCACAGCCGCTTCGTGGTAATAAAGAAATACTCCCGAGGTCGAGAGAGTATGTGGCATTGATACAATAGAACCCGGCCTCGAAAAATATCTGCCAGTAAAAAAAGCTCTGTGAGCATAGCCCACAGAGCCTTTGAATCGCACTCAACGTAAAGGTTTATTTCTTCTCTTTATCTGAATCATCAAGAACCATTTTGCTCATTCCTGGTGAACCTATTGTGGTTTTTGAGTATTGCTGTAATTCATCATCACTAAGAACAGGTTGGGTGACAATTCTGGGTGTAACAAAAACAATTAACTCAGTTGTTTTTAATGACTCAGTATTACTTGTGAACAAGGCGCCGACCATGGGAATATCACCTAAGAGGGGCACTTTGGATACATCCTGCCGCTTTTCCTGCTTACGCAGACCGCCCATAACAATAGTTTGACCATCTTTAGCAAATGCAATTGTACTGGCTTCGCGTGAATCGATAACAGGCACATCGCTTTTCGAGGCTGTGCCGGGAACAGCAATTTGAGCTACTGATACCTGAGTACTGAATTTGGGCTTGATGGTCAATCGTATGAGACCATCCCTTGTAACATGCGGAGTTACTGTTAGTTCGACACCAACATTTTTAAACACTGTTGTTCCTATATTGCCGCCGCCGGACGACTGGGTTAACTCCTGATAAGGTATTTCCTGCACTATTTTTATGTTCGCACTTTCGTTGTCAAGCACAAGAATGCGAGGATTTGCCAGGAGCTTGGCATCCAGATTGGTACGCAGCGCATTGAGCATAAAACTAATGTCAACATTATCATTGAGAAACCCAAATTTTATTTTTCCGCCATTGATTGGGTCGAATCCGCCATTCACCCAAGGATCGCTTCTTTTTGACAAAATTGTACGCGTTTCCGTATCGGTGTTAGTGCCCAGGTTTCTTGTTGACACAGTTCCATTCTTATTGACTATGGTACCAAGGGTTCCTGTTGTCGCAGGCACTTGTGTTGTTGTGGTTGTGTTCGTTGTTATCGTGCCTGTGTTTGTGGGATCAACCGTATCAACGGTGTCGACTACTTCAGTAGTCTGAGTTATGGTATCTGTTGGGCCCGTATTTGTGATGGTATCGGTGTTATCGGTGTTATTGTAGCTCGTATCTGTGCTGCCGGTACCATTCACTATTGTCCGTGTAATGTCCGTCTTATCAGGATTATTGCCGGCATGCCATTCAACATTAAGGTCAAAGCCGTCGTTTGTAGTAACATCGTATATTCTGCACTCAACGAGCACCTGCGACGTTACCCTGTCAATTTCCGCCAGGAAGGTGTCGATGGCCTTGATTTTGCTTTCGGTGTCGTTGACAATAACATTGCTTGTTCCCTGGTTGATGGACACAAATCCGCGCGGAGAGATGCACTTACCGAGCGATTTTTCGATTTCCTTGATATCGGCATAGGTGATGCGATAAATCTTGGTGATGAGCTTTTCGGCCTCCTGAGTAAGTTCGCCGGTAGGCGCAATTCTAATCATATTCTTGCTCATCACGTAATCATATCCTTGCGAGGCAAGAATGTTCCGCAGCGCCTCTTCGAGAGGAACATTGCTCAACTTTGCGGTTACGGTTCCGATGACCTTCGGACTCTTGATTACATCGACGTTGGCCTGCTCAGCCATAATCCTTATCACATCGTCAATCGCCGTGTCCCTGAAATCCACGCTGATTTTCTTTTGCATTCGCTGTTCGAGGGTGGTCATGACCTCCGCCTTGTCGGCATTCGGGTCGTTTTCATCGGCAGCCGCCACGGCGAACACAACAAAGGGCGACGACAAAATCGCCGCTATCGCCAATAAACACATTGCTCCATATTTGGTCGACGTTTTCATACTTTGTTCCTTTCTAAATGCGCGACACATATTTCCTTTGATTTGTGTGGCGTTCAATGCTCAACTTTTTGGGTCCAGTTTTTATCGCCCATAGTGAATTCAACGCTATCGGGGTTGATTTTAACAATCGTCGCGCCTTCGACGGTATCACCCACCGAGATAACCCGGTTGCCAACAACAGCACATGATTTATCCTCGCTGTAAACTATGCCTTTTACCACAGGCCCGTTTGTAGTTGCTTTGCCCTGCCCGGTGGCGCCGAAGACCATCGGGTCTCTTAGATTGTCAGGGATAACCGCCGGCAGTTCCCAGTTGATTTTTCCGTTAAAAGCCACAGCAGCAGATACCTTTTTCGAGGGCTTTGCTGTGGTACTGGGCGACTTTTTAACAGTCTGAACAGCCACCAGCAGAAAAACCACCAGCAAAACTGGCGCAACCAGAATCATTACTTTCTGCCTTGTCGAGCTGCCGCCTTGTTTGTGGCTAAACAGCTTGGCTTTCACCTGATTCCATATTTTCAAAAACGGCAGCTCTCTGTGTTGTCTCAGCACCGGCTCGGGTCTGGACTGCTTTTCGGAAACGGGAGCAGGTGATACAGGCACCGTGGGAGGCGCAGACGGTTCGTAGGTCGCCTGAATTGGCTTCGGGGGCTCATAAACAGTCTCTTTGGACGCCTGGGGGATAGATTGTGTCATGGATTCCGGAATTGTGAATGGTCGCGGCGGCGCAACATCCTGCTTTGGAGAAATATATTTTGCGGGTGCCGGCGTAACTGGTGCAGCAGAGTGAACGCCCGTATCGGAGGCGCCCTTCCCCGGTATCTGGACACCGGTGAAGATTTTGGAGACCTCTTTTTGCAATCCCAGTTTGCCTTTATGCATTGTTCAAATCCTCCGTGGGCATAGCGCCATCGGTGTTGTCCGCAAGAACGGCAGCAACGTCGGACGCCTGACCTGCTGCGTCCGGCTGTGATATCGGGCTTACGACTTCAACCTGGACGTCAGATATCCCGCTCTTTGCTGCCCTAATGTATTCCTTGCCGTAAAGGATTTCATCGGCAAGCGCCATATATTCGACGGCGCCTTTACTGTCCGGGGCATAGGTCAGGACGCTTTGGCCGGCGCTCGGCGCTTCGGCCAGCCGGATGTTCCTGTGAATTACCGTGTCAAAAACCAAATCGCCGAAGAACTCCCGCATCTGCTGCTGTATCTGTCTGGTGAAAATCAGCCGGTCTTCCACAAACGTCAGCAGCAGGCCGGCAATTTTTACCTTGCAGGGATAAAAATGTTCCTGAATGATTTCGCAGGTCTCTAACAACCGCTTAAGACCTTCCATCGCATAATAATGCACCTGCACCGGGACAACGACATCGGTGCTCGCTATCAGGGCATTGAGTGTCACGATGTCTAATGAAGGCGGACAATCGATGACGCATACATCATAGCGGTCAGCAATCGTCTTGAACTGCTCGCTGAGCATAAACTCTCTGCCGGTCACAGCGCCCAGGTCAAGCTCTGCGCCAGACAACAGGACGTTGCTGGGCGCCACATCTACGTTCTTGATTTTGCTGGGGGCAATGACACTGACTATTGGCACGTTCGGGTCAATAATCGCATTGTATATGGTCTTTGTGAACGACTCGGGGTCACAGCCAACACCAAGCGTTGTGTGTCCCTGAGGGTCGAGGTCCACCACAAGGACCTTTTTACCCATGTGTCCAAAAGCAGCAGCAAGGTTAACCGTCGTGGTCGTCTTGCCGCATCCGCCCTTCTGATTTGCTATTGCGATTACTCTCATTTTATATCTAAGAACCAACTTCCTTATTTCGTCCCGGCAGCGTCGGCCGATTCAAAGTTCCCCGCTGCCGTCTGTTTCACTCAGCCATCCAGTTTCTTTCTCGCAAAGTACAAAAGAGTCATATCCACCTTGTTAGGCATGCCGGTCTGGTCTCCGCGCGACACCTTGAATCTGTCAACGAAAATAACCGGTTGGTGTCTCTCAAGGGTATTAAGCAAACTCGCAAACTTCGGGAAATCCGACATGAACGAGATTTCAACACGGTTTTCCCGCAGATTCTTGGCGGCGAGGGCATTCTGAATTCTGCTCTGTTCTGATGTCTTAACGGTAAAATCGCTCACCTGCTTGTCAGCGGCGATACGGCTGATGGAGAAAGTCAGGTTGGCTGATTCTTCGTACTCTGAAACATAACCACTCAACCTGGTCCTTAACTCTTCCACTTCGCCGGCCAGTTTCTTCTTGTTATCTTCGAGGGCTGCGCTAATGGCCGACTCAAACAGTTGTTTCCTTTCGGCCGATTCCTTGAATAATTGGGCTTTGGCCTTTAATTGCGGGATAATTACTATGTAGTAAACAGGCGCAAAGACGACAAGTGACGCCACCCATACTATACCCATCGCCAAAATGTATTTTCTATAAGCATTCATAAGCACTCACTACGACCCCGGTTTGAATATACAATCGATGTCATAAGCCACAACTTCACGTCCATCCATGGTATTGTGCCCCTGCGAGGCAATGACGACGTCTTCGAGCTTCGGCCCAAGTACCTTTGAAGCACGCAGACGGTCACGAAACGTCTTGATTTCGCTGCCGCAATCATAGCCCGGGTTTCCGCTGACCCGCAGTTTCAACGTTTTGACGATCACGTTCTTGTCGGCCTGCTTGTCCTTGTCATCTTTTCCCAGGCCGGCTTTCACGACGGACTTTCGTGTTATCGAGCTTTGTTTAACTTCCATACTGTTTATGATTACCGAATCCGGCAGGTTTTCCACAATCGCTACAAGAACAGGAGACCATTGGGTATGCCTGCCGATGGAATTTGCTACATCCACCAGACAACCGTTGATGGCGGATTTCTCTTTTTCCTGCGCTTCCTTGAGTTTCAACGCATCGGCGAGGCGACCAGTCAGTGTAATGTAACCAGCTACGTCCTGCTTATAAACCGATATAACAACTTTATTGCGGTAATAGAAGCCGGCCATCAGAATTGCGACGAGTATAGGCACGGCAAAGGTGGCGACAAAAATAGCGACCCCCTGCGGTTTTGTTCTGGCCGGACGACCCTGTCCTTTAAGTAAATCAATGGCAAACATATCAGACCGACCTCATAGCAAGCCCCGCGGCGACAACCATTGCAGGACCTTTTGACTGAATAACGTCGAGACACTGCCTGTCCACACTGCATTTCATCGTATCAAACGGATTCCACAGAACTGCTTTCATGGACAGTTGTTTGCTGAGTATATCCACGAATCCTTTGACCATCCCAAAAGTACCGCACACCAGGAGTTGCTCAACAGGCGATGATTTTTCCTGTGTGCTGTGGTATCTCAGCGTTTCGGAAATGTCGTTGACTAATTGTATGCACGCCTTTTCCATACTGTTCTGCAGATCCTGCGCAGGTATGGTCGGCGAGGCACAACCATAGATTTCATTCCTGACAACTTCCGGACGGACGTTGTTTTCCTTCGCTATCTGGGCAACAATATCGTTCCCGGCATAAGGAACTGTGCGGACAAACGGCAAGCCGGTTTCGTTCATTACCGCCAGCGTTGTGCAAGATGCCCCGATATGCAGAACTGCCGAGGTGCTGATGTTTGTGTCGCTGTTTTTACTTTCTATAAGACAATTAAGAAGAGCAAGCCCATCGACGTCCATCAGAACACAATCCAACGCCGCTTTTCCCGTGATTCTGACTTTTCGACGTATTACATCATTGGGTGCTGCGACAAGAACGCCTGTGACGGCATTATTCGTCTCGCTTGACGGGACAATCTGATAATCGACGACGCCGTCATCCACGTTGAAGGGGCAGACCTGAGACGCCTCCAACCGGACAGCACCATCGAGTTCTTCGGGCTGCAACGGCGGGAATTGGAAGGGCCGCACCGCAACCTCGGGGCCCGAAACGCTGCATACCGCCCAGCGTCCATGTTTTTGGGCGGAATAAACACACCTCCGGACCGCATGGACGATGTCTTCTTCTTTGACGGCAATGTCACCGTCATTCTGCTTGATATCGCTTACGCATGCCGCGACAACAGTGTAGCCGTCTTCGTTCTTCATAAGCTGAACCATCCTGACCGAAGACGAACCGATGTCCAGTCCGAGGACATCATCCTGGCTAAAACCGAGCATCCGTTTCCATTTAAAACTCATATTGCCTTGAACCCCTTCATCGGCCAAACCACACAAAAGCAGGCCATTTGCACAACCGCCTATGCGACTCACAATCATAAGTTATTCATTCATCGGCCTAATAGAGTGGGGTTTTAAGATAGAAACTGCGATAAGTGAATAATGTGGCGCCATTGATACCAAGCTGTAATTGTGAGTCCCATAATGTATGACGGTTGCCGTCGCTAATCAGAACCTCCAGCAATAGCTAACCATTACAATTGGTCTGTTTGCGTGGCCTGTTTCATAGGCAGATACAGCCCACATTGTAACAAGCAGCGCGGTTAAGAGAGTTACTTTCGCTAATCGTTTCATTACATTCCCCCCAATTAAGTATACTTGCAAGGCATTCGTGCCCCTTTGCACTGGTGTAAAGCATACGAAACAAAGACCAGTAATGCAAAAATGCGGATAGTGAGAATTGGTAATTAGGATTGTAATTTCAGATTTCAAAAAAGGTGTGCACGGCTCCCCTCGCTTCGCTTGCGAAGTGAACACACCCTGCAAATCAAAAGACAAAGAAATGCCCAATATCCGGCATCGAACATTGAACAGAAAAACCTGTCAGGGTATCTCGGTTAATATCCCGTCATCGGTCAGTGTTATCGAAGCGGGCGCTATTGGCCCTTCGTCGGCAGTGCTTGGCCCCGCAGTGATGATGAAAGTGGGTTGAACTGCGCCTCCGCCATTTGTAATCTCGAAAGTATAATCAGCTTCATTGAAGTACTTGCCGGCGAGGTCACCGGCGGCAAAACCCAGGCTGGCAAGGGAGGTAACGTTTGTGGCAAAATCGTAGTCATTACCTCTCTCGGCAATAGCTGCACGAATCGCTGTGCGAATGCTGCCCGCAGCAGATTTGCCTTCCGACCACTTGGCGGCATCGGTTCGGCCACGCATATATGGAATCGCCACGGCAGATAGAATGCCAATGATGAAGATGACGACCATCAACTCGATAAGCGTAAAACCCGTCTTTCGTTTGCTGTTATTGGATATCATAACGATACTCATCTCTGCAAACACTGAAAGTGGGGGCCACAATTAGGCCCCCACCATTTAAACTTACATTAGCAATCGTGGCCTTTTGATTAGAATGTCTCGACAAATGCTCCAGTGTCGTCCAAAGTAACTGAAGCAGGTGATGTCGGCCCTTCGGCGGCGGTGCTTGGCCCCACAGTGATTGTGTAAGTGGGTTGAGCTGCGCCTCCACCATTTACAATCGCGAAAGTATAATCAGCTTCATTGAAGTACTTGCCGGTAAGGTCGCCTGTAGCAAAGCCCAGATGTGCCAGAGTAGTAACGTTTGTGGCAAAATCGTAGTCATTACCTTTCTCGGCAACAGCTGCACGAATCGCCGTGCGAATGCTGCCCGCAGCGGCCTTGCCTTCCGACCACTTGGCTGCATCTATTCGGCCACGCATTATCGGTATGGCGACCGCCGCCAGAATACCGACGATGAAAATGACCACCATCAGCTCTATAAGTGTAAAACCTTTTCTACTTGTCATTTTGCTTTCTCCTTAAAAACTCAAAAATAGGTTATTTACCAATTCCGACCTGCCACAACGCAAATCGGCCGATTTATGAGGTAACTTTATTACATCCTCACGATTAACTTTTGCCGGTCCCGCCCATCGAGAAGATTGGCAGATACAGGGCCAGAATAACAATCAATACAATCCCTCCGACCGTTACAATCATTATTGGCTCGAGCAAACTCAGCACGGTGTTTATGGTGGCATCGACTTTGCGCTCGTAGTACTCGCTGGTCCTCTCGAGGACCTGGGGCAGCGAACCGCTTTCCTCGCCGACCTGAATCATCTTGACGACCATATTCGGGAAAAAGCCCGCGGTAGCCAGACTCAGCGAAACATTGGAGCCCTGAACAATGTGCTCTCTGCTGCGAACAATCGCGTCTTTTATTATGTCGTTTTTTGTCATCGTCGAGAGAATGTCGAATACCTCAAGCACGGAAACGCCCGCTGCCAGCAGTGTACCCATCGTCTTGCAGAAACCGGCTACAAATGCCTGGCTGATTATTTTCCCTATCAGCGGTATCCGCAGGGCGACCTTGGAATAGAAGTAGTGACCTTTCGGGGTCTTGTTAACAAAAACCGCGACAAAGCCGAGCAGAAAAGCCGAGCCGGCTATGTAAATGATATTGTACCTGACAAAGTCGTAGAAACCCATAAACGCTCGCGTAAACGCGGGCAGCTCGCCGCCGAACTGGTCGAATATGGCGCGGAACCTGGGGATGATGAACGTCATTATGCCCGTAACAATCAGAAATATGAAAATCAGAACAAAAATGGGATAAGCCATCGCGCTCTTGACCTTTTTGGCAAGGCGATCCCTGCTGTCAAAATGCTCCGCAACCCGCTTCAGCGCTCCCTGGAGATTACCGCTGGTTTCGCCGGCGAGGACAATGGCCTTGGAGAGCTGGTCGAAAATCTTTGGAAACTCGGCGATTCCGCCGGAAAAGTTTTCGCCTTTTCTCATTTTATCGAGGATGCAATGGAGCACCTCCTGAAGCTGGAGATTTTCTACGTCTGAAGATATGGTCTCAATAGCGGTGGTGATGGGAATACCGCCCTCCACCATCGTGGTCAACTGCCAGCAAAGCGCCGCCACATCCGAGGACTTTATTTTTTTCCTGCGTTGTTTTTTAGGCGCCTGCCTGACGGCCTCTATAATCTCCTGCACAGAGACAGGCGTTAACCCTCGTTCGCGAAGCCAGCCGATGACATCATTGGTGGAATTGGCCTGTGTCAGCCCTTCCTTCCGTGAACCCGACGTATCACACGCACTATATTTAAAAGTCTTCATTCAAAAAGTCCCTGAAAAACTCCTCATTTGCCGGTTCCATCAACTGCCGCAACTCCTCTTGCCTCCTGTTCAATCCCTATATCTCCTATATCATCGCTAAACGTTACACCAAGCACTTCTTCGGCGGTTGTAAGTCCCTGGAGCATTTTTGTCACACCGCTTTCGAGAAGACCGCCATATCCTTTTTTCCTCGACGCAGCCCTAAGCTGTGCCTCGTTCGCGGTAGCTGTAACAAGGTCACGCATTTCGTGGTCCATAACGAGAAACTCAAATATCGGCAATCGCCCGTGATAGCCGGTGTTGCCGCATGCGTTACAGCCCTTGCCGTGACAAAGATTGGCGTCTTTAATCCTGGCGGGGTCAACCTTGAGCCGTTTCAATACCTGTTCACTCAGCGTAGCCGGCTCCTTGCATTTCTCGCAAATCTTTCTGACCAATCGCTGCGCGATAATCAGATTAAGCGAAGAAGACAGCAAATACGGCTCGATACCCATATTTATCAAACGCGTTATCGCGCTGGGGGCGTCGTTGGTGTGGAAGGTGCTGAGCACAAGGTGGCCGGTCAGCGACGCCTTTATGGCAATTTCAACCGTTTCCTTGTCTCGTATTTCTCCTATGAGGACTATATCGGGGTCCTGCCTCAGGATAGACCGCAAACAGGCGGCGAAGGTGAGGTTGATATCCGATTTGACCTGGACCTGGTTAATGCCCTCAAGGCGGTACTCAACAGGGTCTTCTACCGTTGTGATATTCAGTGTGGGGTCTCTGAGATGGTTCAGGCAGGCGTAGAGTGTGGTGCTTTTGCCGCTTCCCGTAGGTCCCGTTACAATCATAATTCCGTGCGGCTGAGCGAGAGCGTTTTTGAGGACGGCGAACAGTTGCGGCTCAATCCCCAGCTTGTCGAGATTATGCGATGCGCCGGCCGTATCGAGAATACGCATTACTATCTTTTCGCCGTATATCGTCGGAAGTGTCGAGACGCGAACGTCAATGTCCCTGTTCGACGCCCTGATTTTAAGACGCCCGTCCTGCGGCAGCCGACGTTCGGCAATATCGAGATTCGAAAGTATCTTGATTCTCGTAAGGACGGCTTTCTGCATATTTCTGGCCGGCGGCACCATATCACGCAGTATCCCGTCGATACGCATACGAATCATCATCGTCTTTTCCTGCGGCTCGATATGAACATCGCTCGCCCTGCTTTTCACCGCCTGGCTCAGCAGCAGGTCCACAAAACGAATTACCGGCGCCTTCGTCGCTTCAGCTTCGTTGTCGGTTCCGGCATCCGATGTCTCCTCCAGAATAGATTCTACTTTCTCGTCTTCACTCTGGTCAAACCTGCTGACTTCGCATTGAACCAGCTCCCTTAGTCGCTGCTCCTCGACATCGGAGCCGTGGTAAATTATTTCAATGGCCCTGCGAATATCCTGGGCAGAGCCGATAACGACCTTGATAGGCCGTTTTATTTTTAGCGTTATAGTATCGATTGCAATCACATTAAGCGGGTCAGCCATAGCCACGACAATCCTGCCGTCAACCTCGCCAATACCTACCAGGCAGAATCGCTTTGAAATGCTCTCATCGAACAGCCTTGCGATGTTGAGGTTTATTTTGGATATGTCATCGAATCGCACGTATTCCATCGACAGGTGATCAGCCAGCATCTGGGTAACCTGCTCTTCGGTCATCAAATTGAGGTGAATCAGCACCTCACCGAGCCGGCCCCCAAACCTGCGCTGCTCGTCGAGCACCTTACTCAACTGCAAACGAGTAAGCACACCCTTCGTGACCAAATACTCACCGAAAAGATGGGTGGTCTTCGGTTTTTGTATTTCAGCGGTTTCTGTTGCGGTTTTCATCCCAACACCCAATCCCAACATATCATGAGCAAACCTCTTGCTGGCTGCCTTCAAATTCGCCGTCCTGAAATCTTGTATAGCCGTAATTGACACGACAGAAATCCTCCGCACTCCCAAATAAAACCAGCAGGAGCGTAATGCTCATCATATAAAGTATACCGTTATAAGATGTTATTGCCAAAACGTCCCTCGAATAAAGCACTTATAACTCACCCCTGGTAACAGGAACTTTTTCAGATTCACCCTTTGTTTCCTGACTAAAAATATTTATAGGACCAATTTAAATGCCGTTTGAGAACTCCCGCGACGCGGCCGCCGAAGCGATTTAATCAAACTTTTTGTTTACTGTCGCCCGTCGATTGAAGAGTCGCCAGCGCCGCGAACTTGTCGTCAGCAAACTCAAAAACCTCATCGAGCCCAACCACGCTAAAAACGCTCCTGGTTGCAGACGGAACGTTGCAAAACATCAGCCGATGTCCGCAGTCCGTGAGCAGCTTTCGCAGCCGCAGCAGCCCGGAGATGCTCGTAGAGGTCATTATGTCAACGCTTGAAAAATCCACCACGACATCGCAGTCGCCGCGGTCGCGGACAATTTCAATAAGGGTCTTAAGCTCACTCCTCATCCGCGGCTCGCGTGTCAGGTCAACGAGAATAATATCATCAGACCAGTTTTGAAAACCCATTGCATTTCTCCTAAAACACCGAAACTCCGGCTTTATCGCGTTCCAATCCCATATCGGCACAGAAGACGACAGGATTAATCAAAAAGCCAAAGCAGACGGTTAAACAATCCCCTATTGAAGGACCCATAATAACCCGATTAAGTCCGCCATTAAGCAAGGACGGAACGATAAAGGAGATTGACCAAAACACCGTGGTTTCACGGCGTTGGCAGGCAGAAAAAGCTGACCGACACAATAACTACTCAATCACTTCCACACCGAGTGTGGTAATGTCGTCAACCTCAGAAGGGTCGATGTTCTGATTCTGCGCCATCATATTAAACCTGTCCATCGTTTCGGAAATGGGCAGTTCCTTTAGTTCGGTAAATTCTTTCGTGAAATGAAACCCGGTCAAATCATCGAAGTTACCGATGAACGGCTCAGCGCCGTCGGAATAGAGCAGAATTTTATCGCCCGGCTGAAGCTGAATTGTGTCTTCCGAATATTCGGCATCCTTGAAAACGCCCAGCAGCGACCCGCGAACTTCCAATTGCTTCGGCTCCTCGCCTCGCCTCATTAAAACAGGATACGGGTGCCCTGCCCTGGCGTATGTAAGCTCAAGCGTATCGACATTCAAAAGGCAATAGCAGCAGGTCGCAAACTGATACCCCGACAGTTTCTGGGTCGCCATTCGCTTGTTAAGATTTTTCATCACCTCGGCAGGAGAGAAAATGTGATAGGTATTGTCAACAGTAGTCCTCATAACCAGCGCCTGCTTGAGGAAAATGGTCAACAGCGCCGCCGGCATACCGTGACCAACTACGTCGGCTACATAGAAACCAAGATGTTTTTCATCAATCCTGACGGCATTGTAAATATCGCCTGAAACCCACTCTGCGGGTAAAAACACCGCCGCCCATTTTATTTTGTCGGTATTGGGCAGCTGTGTGGGCAGAAAATCCTGCTGCACAAGCCCTGCCAGACGGAGCTGCTCGGTCAGGTTGTCAACCATCGCGCCGGTCATACTGAGCTGTTCAGCAAGTTTGTTTTTGTAAATCGTCTGTATCTGCTTGGGGGGAATGGCCGGCTTTACCGCCATCCCTTCGCTTTTCTTGCGATAAGCAAGATTCACGCTCACCCTGGTCCAAAGCTCATCGATAGAAACGGCCTCGGTTGTGCCGCTCATAGTAAAGCTGCTTTTGACCGGTGCCAGCGAAAAACTCTTTACCGGTACTTTAACACGGTCGGTGATAAGAATGACCCCGATATTTTCCATTTCGAGCGTCTCGATTATCCGCGCCAGCTTCTGCTGCTGATTAGCGTCCGAATCCACCGCATCCACTATCACCGTCCCCACCAGACCAAGCTTGCCTCTTACATCGGCGAACTTGTCAATCCGAAGTACCTGATGAGTGAGATTTCTCTCCCTAAGCAGCCGCTTTATTTCCTGCGGTATCTGCTTTTCGTTGGTCAGGTATAAAACATCAACAAAGCTTTTTTGAAGCTCGAGGGCACTTAATAATTCGTTGACCATTTGTTATCCCCTTTTAATCCAACTCCAGCCCCTCAGGGGGCAAACAAAAATATGATTCTACAAACAATGCCATATTCGAATGCAAATAACCATGAAGCGGCAAAGTTAATTTCGGTATGTTCCGCGCAACACTTTGCCAGTTTTTTTCTTTTTTTGTGTCTATCCGGATTATCGGCTGCAACTCCTGCTGGTCGGCAGTTTTTGCGGCTTTGTAGCCCAAAAAAAGAGAACGGTTGCGAAACATAGCAATAATGGTCTGAGAATATCGATATTCGCAGTATGATTAGATGTTTACCGGCCGGTCTTCCCGCAACCGTCAGCCGGAGAAAATCGCTGAGCCGATTCGCAAAATGGTGGCCCCCTGCTCCACCGCAATCTCATAATCCGAACTCATACCCATACTCAACTCCGTAAAATGCTGGCCGACAACCCTCTCCCCTCGCATTTCGACGAAAAGTTCTCTGGCACGGGTAAAGCATTTGCGAATCACGTCCTTGTTATGGGTCAGAGGCGCCATTGTCATCAGCCCCACTAATTTGAGATTCGGCAGGGTATCCATCTGTTCCGCCAGATGCGGCACCGCCCCGACGGAAACCCCGTATTTCTGCGGCTCCTCAGAGGTATTAACCTGAAGCAGGACCCTCGGCGTGATATTCATCTTCGCGGCGGCGGTGTTGACTTCCTCGGCCAGCCGGAGGGTATCAACGGAGTGTATAAGAGTAACCATAGGCAGAACCTGCCTGACCTTGTTTCGCTGGAGGTGCCCTATCATATGCCAGTTCACCTTGCGGGGCATTCCGGGTTCGCCGGCGTTATGTTTAATAAACTCATCTACGTCAACGACCACCTTTTTTAACTGCTGAATCCTGTTTTCGCCAAACTCAGAAAATCCCAGCCGAATAACCTCCTCGATTGCCTCCTGCGAGGCGGCCTTGGTAACAACGACGAGTTTGACCTCTGCCGGGTCTCTGCCCGTCCGGGCACAGGCCGACGATATGCTTTCCTTGAGACGCTTAATACGTTCAGCAATCTTTACCATAAAAAAACAAAGCAAAGGACACTATCAATCACACCAGCAAAACCAAGGCGGGATTCTTACCCGCAAGGTAGTAATTTAAGCCAATACTGCCGATGTTGCAAGCGTATTTGGCGGATTCGGATACGAGTTTCGAGTTGCTAAAAAAGGTGCAAATTAGGCATTTTTAACTTGCTTTTTGAGGCCGGTCGGTATATAATTAATATCTGTTCAGGCAAATTGGTGGGTAAGGCCCATTTCTGGAAAGTGAGGTCGGTGTTACTTTTTGTTTGACAGTCAATCAGGGGCGGGTTAGATTCCATTTTTTGCCACAAGTTAATTATTCAGAGATAAATCTGCGCGGACGCAGTTCCTGAACCTCGGCGAGGCAGCGTGGCTCACCGGTTTCCCCCCCAGCCGGTCCCACCACCTCGCCTTTTTTTTAGCTCTTAACCACCTTTGGGCTTGTAAAATGCCGGCTGAAAATCGCAAAAACCGCAATAGCCAGAATCGCTGTCGCCCCGCCAAAAATAAAAGTGTAAACAGGCGATTTATCCCATAAGAACCCCGCCACAATGCCGGCCGGCAAGGCAGCCAGACCCGTAACAGTAGAGTATGTTCCAAGAGCGGTCGCCCTCGAATCAGACCCCGCGAGGTCTGATACAAGCGCCCTCTCTGCGCCGTCAACGGCGGCGAAGACCACGCCGTAAAGAGCAAACAAAATAATGTAAAGCGGCAGTGAATTGCAAAACGCGAAGCCAAATGACACAGCCGCGAACAGCCCAAATCCGAAAATCAGAACCTTCTGCCTGCCAATCTTGTCTGAAAGCAAGCCAAGGGGGATAGCCAAAGCGCTTTGAAAAATATTAAAAAGAACATATAGAAGAATCGGGGCGGTAATCATCCACTTCCCCTCGAACAAATGCTGCGCCCTCAACACAAAAAACATATAGCTGAAATTGCCTAGTGCGAAAATCGCGGCGACAAAGATAAAAAGCTTCAGCGGCCTTGGCAAAATTGCAAAACTGAGTTTTAACTTTGCGTTTTGCCGGGGCGTTTCCGGCTCACTTACAAATCGAAGCGGAACCAGCGAAGCAAGACCTATTACTGCCGAGATGATTATAATGTCGCTGAATTTGAGCTTTGTGAATTGCAAAAATATAAACGCCAGCCCCGCGCCGAGAACAGCTCCGGCACTATCCATTCCCCTGTGAATACCAAAACTTTTCCCTCGCTGAGTCGCATCCACCGATTCGGCTATTATGGCATCGCGTGCGGCAGTCCGAAGCCCTTTGCCGACCCGTTCCATCGAGCTGAAAACAACCGCCCCGCCTGCCGTCTTTGTCAGACCAAGGAAAAGTTTGAATACCGAGGAAATGCCGTAACCCGCGTAAACAAATATCTTTCGCTTGCCGGTTTTGTCCGACCAGTACCCGCACAAGACCTTCAATATCCCGGAGATGCTGTCACGAATCCCGCCGACCAAACCCACAATCTTGCCGGTTGCCCCCAACGACTCCAAAAACATCGGCAGTATCGGCATTATCATATCGCTGCTCAGGTCGTTGAGAAAGCTGACTATGCTTAGGATTATGACGTTTCTAAAACCGCCCTTTTTGCCGGCCTGCGGTGAGCTTGTCGAACCCGTGTTTTCCATATCCTATTGGCCTCGAACCTGAACTGTAAAATTCCTGCTCCTCGGCCCGTCAAATTCACAAAAATATATCCCCTGCCAGATGCCAAGAGCCGGCTGACCATCATTTATCAGAACCTGTGCGCTGCAGCCGACAAGCGAGCTTTTGCAGTGAGCATCCGAATTCCCCTCGTCGTGCCGATACCCCGCGCGAAGACGCGGAATCAATTCATCAAGCGTCAGCAGTATATCATGGGTAACGGATGGGTCCGCGTTTTCGTTTATTGTTATGCCCGCCGTAGTATGGGGACAATATATTATCGCGTCGCCATCCTTGACGCCGGCTTTACTCACAGCCGAAGCAACCTCGCTTGTTATATCAACAAACTCGCAGTGGCTCCTCGTACTTATGTGAAAATCTTTCGTGATGATTTTCATTATACCCCCTGCTACATCTGCTCGATGACTTCGATGCCCAAAAGATTGTGCAAGCCGTGTTCGATTGTTTTAGCGGTCAAATCGCAAAGCAACAGCCGGGTTGGCCGTTTGTCAGCCGATGCGTCGAGAACCGGGCAATCGTTATAAAAGCTGCTGAACTTCTGCGCAAGGTCGTACAAATACGCCGTAAGATAATTGGGCCTGTAATCACCCGCTGAAGAACTAACCGCTTCGCCATAGCGAATCAAATGTTTCGCCAAATCAATTTCGCTCGTCTCGGTTAGTAAAATTGTCTGCGACTGAGCAATTTCTTTATCAACCTCAATCCCTTTATCCCGCCCCTTGCGTTGAATCGACCGCACTCTGGCATACGCATACTGCATATAGGGAGCAGTATTACCCTCCATCGCCAGCATCTTGTTGAAACTGAAAATATAATCGCTCGTGCGGTTATTGGTATAGTCCGCGTATTTCACCGCGCCTATACCCACCGCTTTTGCGATTTCATCTCTTTGCGACTCTGGCAAATCAGGATTTTTCTCATCAACGACTTTACGGGCCCGCTCGACGGCCTCATCGAGTAATTCTTTGAGCTTCACGTTTTCGCCAGACCGCGTCTTTAATGGCTTGCCATCTTCGCCAAGCACCGAACCAAAAGTAACGTGAACCAGTTCGGTCTCCGGCTTTACCCAGCCCGCTTTTCTCGCAACGGCAAAAACCATTTCAAAATGCAAACCCTGCCGGCTATCGGTAACGTAAATGATTTTATCCGCCTTCAGCTCCCCTACCCTGTATCGAATCGCCGCCAAATCCGTCGTCGCATACAAATACGCGCCGTCCGATTTCTGAATTATCACCGGCAGCGGCTTACCTTCCTTATCCTTAAATCCTTCCGGGAAAACACACACCGCCCCTTCCGACTCCACCGCCAATCCCTTTTTCTTCAACTCCGCGACAACCCCAGGCAGCATATCTTTGTAAAAACTCTCACCACGGGTATGCTCATCTTTAAGAATAACACCAAGACGATTGTATATTTCCAGAAAGTGCTTTGATGTGGTTTTTACAATACGCGTCCAATACCCCACCCAAATCTTGTTACCCGTATGAAGACCGACAACGGCTGCTCTTGCGGTTTTGGCAAATTCTTCGTCAGTTTCATATAGGTGATGCGCCTCACGATAAAATTCTTCAATATCAGCCAGCGTTTTATCTTCCCATACTTTTTCACCCTTTAGTCCTACTTCGAGAAGTTTTTTATCGTAAAGCGCACAAAGCATTCCGAATTGCGTCCCCCAGTCGCCGATGTGGTTTTGGCGTATGACGGTGTGCCCCTGGAGCTCAAGCAGTCGGCAAATAGAGTCGCCTATGATTGTGCTTCGCAAATGCCCAACGTGCATTTGTTTGGCGATGTTGGGGCCTGAGAAATCGACGACAATCGTCTTTGGTTTTTCGGTCTTTTCCAAACCAAGCCGGTCGGCATCTTTGCTGATTTGCACAAGATTCGCCGCGACAAGTTCGGGTTTCAATCGCAGATTTATAAAGCCGGGGCCTGCTATTTCGGGTGTTTCGCAAATGTCGCTGATGTCTAACTTCGCGAGGATTTGCTCTGCAAGTTTTCGAGGATTGGATTTAAGCTGCTTGGCTAAGGGCATAACGCCATTGACCTGGTAATCGCCGAACTTCGCGTCCGTCGCGGGCCTGACCAAAGCGACACATCCTGCCTGCCCTGAGCCCTGTCGAAGGGTTTGGCCGGAGACCCCGCCCATCACTTCGCTTATTCTCGCTTCGAGTATATTAAGAACGGACTGCATCCCTACCGACCCGCAAAATTCTAAATTCTAACTTCTAAATTTTAACTTTTTTCGCGTCGCCCCAGAGCATTTCAAGGTCGTAGTAGCCGCGTGACTGCTTATCAAAGACGTGGACGACAACATCGACAAAATCGAGGAGAACCCAGTTGCCCCGCTCATAGCCCGCCCTGCCGAAAACCGGAAAGCCCTTCGGCTTGGCATACTCGGCTATTTCATCAGCCACGCTTCGCATCTGCCTGTCGCTTGTGCCCGTGGCAATAACAAAGTAGTCCGTAATGTCAGTCACTTTTCGCAGGTCGAGCACAACAACGTCCGAACAATGCCGTTCGCCCGCTAATTTCGCCGCGGCAATTGCCAACGCCTTCGCCTTACTATTTATCTTTCTAATCGAGTCACCTTCCTGAAGATATCAATAAACGTCCACGATAATACAGCCAACCGCCCCATAAGTCAATGTTTGAGCTTATACCCCTCGCCCCTTGACCGCAACCACAAGCCCAGTTAAAATCCCAAACCAGATGAATAACAAAATCCGTCCCACACATATTGTCCTGCTCATAATCAATATCTGCCTCGTGGCCGGCTTCGGGTATTCATTCCTGCTTCGCAAAAATTACGAATTCATCATTTACGTAGGCGTCATCGCATTGTTTCTTGTCCTCGTCGGCCTGACATTTTTCAGGGTCACTTATTCCATGGCTACGCTGTTCGGCCTGACAATATGGTCTTTAATGCACATGGCGGGAGGCGGGTTATTTATAAATGGTGTTCGCCTCTACGACATAATCCTTATTCCGCTTTCGCAAACTTACCCAATCCTGCGATATGACCAGGTTGTTCACTTATTCGGCTTCGCCGCCGCCACGCTGGCGATGTTCGACCTCCTTCGTCCCCTGCTAAAAGAAAACCTCCAGCATTTCGTGGCACTATCGATTGTAGTCATAATGGCGGGTCTTGGCGTAGGCGCATTTAATGAAATCGTCGAAGCGCTCCTCGCCGCGACCCTCCCGCAGTCAGGCGTCGGCGGCTACGTCAACACCGCCCTCGACCTCATCTCCGATTTCCTTGGCGCGATAATCGCTATGGCCTTTATAAAATTCCGGTATCTCGGATATTGAAAAACAGTGATACCTATAGAAAACGTAGGATGGGCTTTAGCCCATCAAATATCCTATCCGCTATACGCTACCCGCTATCCGCTGCTTTTTACGTGTGATAATCCGCGTTAATTGTAACGTAACCCTTGCTGAGGTCGCAGCCGACACAGAAATCGCTGTATTTGCCGACGCCCAAATCAACCGTTATCGTATGGCTTTCCTGTGAAACAATCTTGCTCGCTTTTTTGCGGTCGAAATTCGTCGGTGCGCCGTTTTTGAATACCGCTAAATCGTCGAGTTTGCAGGATACCTTTTGCGGATTCAGTTTAACGCCTGATGAGCCGACGGCGCAGATTATTCTGCCCCAGTTGGGGTCCCCGCCGTGAACGGCGCATTTCACCAAATCATAATCCGCAACCGCTCTTGCCGCCTTTGCCGCGTCCGCCTGGCTTGCCGCGCCTGTGATAACCACCTTGAATATCCGTGTCGCCCCCTCCGCGTCGAGGGCCATCTGCCGAGCCAAATCCTGGCACAGGCCTACCAGCGCAGCCGCAAATTTTTTGTATGATGAATCCTCTTTTGTTATCGGCTTATTTCCCGCCAGACCCGACGCGAGGATTATTGCGGTATCGTTGGTGCTCTGATGGCCATCGACGGTTAATTTATTCAGCGAATCGCCTATCGCTGCCTTGAGTGACTTTGCCAGTAATGGTTTTGTAATCGCGGCATCGGTCGTGATAAAACACAAGGTCGTCGCCATATTCGGCCCAATCATCCCCGCGCCCTTCGTTGTCCCCGCTATTACAACTTTCTTCTCCCGTATCTCAATCCGCCGGCAGACAATTTTGGCTTTAGTATCCGTTGTCATTATCGCTTTTGTGAAATTCATCCCGGCTATTGCAGATTCACTAAGCTGGCCTATCGCGTCCTCGATACCAGCGGTAACATTCTCCATCGGCAAATGCTCGCCGATTATTCCCGTCGAGGCAACCAAAACCTCGTGCGGGCCAACCACAAGATACCCAGCAGTTTCCGCGCACATTCGGACAGCATTGTTGATTCCCTTTTCGCCCGTGCAGGCGTTGGCGTTGCCCGAATTGACAACCACCGCGTAAATCGTATCGCTTTTGGCGTGCTTTTGGCTGATTTGCACAGCAGCCGAGGTTATTTTGTTCGTCGTGAACACCCCCGCCGCCTTCGCTCCACTGAGGCACACAATCAATCCCAAATCGTGCTTACCCGATTTTTTTATCCCGCACTTCACCCCCGCCGCCAGAAATCCCTTCGGGGCAGTCACTGTGTTATTAGCACCCATCATTCACACCTCATAATTATCTCGTTGTTTGTCCTATCCGTTGCTAAGTTTGCCTGTGATGGCAATTTCACGAAAACCTGCCATCGGGTCGTAAAATTTCTTACTCAAATCAACGGCGTTTACCATAACACCCGCTTTGTTTTGCTTCAACTGCCCCGCAATCACCCCATCCGGCTGTATAAAACACGATGGATACGGCGAATAATATCCCGACGCGTTCGACATACTCACCCAGAAATGGTTCGTCGCCGCGTGGCACTGCATCGTCTGCCTCATAATATGCGTATGCACACTCGGCCCTTTTTGCCTTGCGTTATAAAACGATTGGAATATGCAATTGACACCCTGCTTATACAATGCCCTGTAAATTTCGGGAAAACGCAAATCGAAGCAAATCAGCAATGCGCATTTGACGCCATTGATCGTGAAAAAGACAAATCGGTTGCCGGGCTTAAATCGCCGCAGCTCCCCTGCCGTGCAGAACCGTTTGTCATATCGGTCCGCGATTTTACCGTCCGGCCCAATCAAATACATGCAGTTGCTTATCTTGCCCGAACCCAGCCGATGCACAGAGCCCAGCGCAATCCACAGTTTCAATTTCCCCGCTAAGGCCGTTATGTTGGCTGTTTCCTTTTCGAGAAGTTCCCAGTCAAAACCGTCGAAATTCGGAAAATCAAAACCGATGTAGCCGGCCAGAGCGCATTCCGGAAAATGCGCAATCTCCGCACCTCCCCTTTTGGCCTTCCGCATTTGAGCGCAAATCTGCTGCGCATTCCGCTTTATCGATGCGCTCACAGCAAACTGACACGTCGCTATTTTTAGTATGCGATTGTTCATACGTTACTTGCCAAAAATTCCTTCCATAACATCAAGAGCGAATCTGGCCGACACAGTCCCCGGCCCACCACTCATCTCAATACCGATTTCGACCGCCTCAAGAACTTCCTGCTGCGATGCTCTCGCTTTGGCTGCCTGCTCGATATGCCATTGCATACAGGATTCGCAGTCGATTGCTACCGATATTCCAACAGCGATAAGCTCCTTATATTTCTTCGGCACCTTACCTTTGCCGAAAGCCGCCTTTTCCATTTCGAGAAACCGCTCGTAAACCTTGGATTTTAGTGCCAGCAGCTTTTTATGCGACCGAATCCGTTTCTTCGATATTTCTTCGAGCTTGCCCACTGCAATGTCCCCTACTTCAAGCCCAGCGTTTCATCCAAGCCAAAGATGATATTCATATTTTGAATCGCCTGGCCCGATGCGCCTTTAATCAGGTTATCGATAGCAGAGAAGCAAACAACCGTCCCTTTGACAACCGTCGGGAAAACGTGGCAGTAATTTGTCCCCGCCACGTCCTTAACATTCGGGCTGCCCGGACAAACCTGCACGAACGGCTCACCAGCGTAAAAATCTTTATAAAGCTTCATCAACTGCTCATTGGTAACCTTGCCCTTCGGCTTCGAATAAACTGTCGAGAGAATCCCCCGGTCGAAAGGCCCCGCGTGCGGCTGGAACAGCACCGTTACGGGCTTACCCGCAGTGTCGCTCATAATCTGTTCAATCTCCGGCATATGGCGATGAACGCCGATGCCGTATGCGAAGATATTTTCGTTCATATTCGGGAAATGGAACTTGGCCGAGGGATTCTTGCCCGCGCCGGATACGCCCGTAACTGAATTTACGATTACCTGCTCGGCCTCAATCAGCCCTTCTTTCAACAAAGGCGCAACCGCCAGCGACGCACCCGTCGGGAAACATCCCGGATTCGCGACCAGCTCGGCCTCCTTAATCTTCTCACGGAACAATTCAGGCAATCCAAACGCCGCCTTGGCGAGATTATCCGTATCGGTATGTTTTACGCCGTAAAATTTTTCGTAAACCGCCACGTCTTTTAGCCGATAGTCCGCGCTGAAATCGACAACCTTCACTCCTGCCTCAAGAATCTTCGGCACAAAGCTCATCGACACCTTATGCGGCAAACAGCACAACGCCACATCCGCCACGTCCGCGAGCTTTTCCAAATCCAGCGGCTCAACTATCATTTCGCATCGGCCCTTGAATCGCCCGAACATATCGCTGATAATCCCGCACTCCTCAGGCAGTGCGCTCAAATACGTCAGTTTCGCCCCGCTGTGCCGAAGCAGTATCTCAATTGATTCCGCGCCCGTATATCCGCTGGCGCCAATAATCGCAACACGTACCATAATTTCTCCTTACACAAAAATCTCTTACGATTTATCCTGGCTGCAATTGTAATTTACTCAATAACACTTTGCAAATCAAAGCCGTTAAAGAACCGCCGTCGAATTCGCTCCCAAACAAGCTATTGTTTCCGGACCGCCTCCGGAGACAGCTTTGCCCGATGCCCATCCAGTAAAACCATAGCGGCACAGGAGCCGATAATCAGCAATGTCCCGGCAGCGGATTCAGCCGAAAACCACTCGCCAAACAAAACCACGCCTGCAAGATAACAGAACATCGGCTCAAACATCGCCAGCGTCGCGCCCGTCCGAACAGGCAGATATTTATAACTCTGTGTCATCATAAGCTGTCCGATAGCCGCTGTAACCCCAATCAGCAAAAGTATCGCCGCGTCTGTCAAAACGACCCTGCCCGGCCCCGCGTTTGCCGGAAATACTGCTATGCAGAATCCTATCGCGCACTGCGAGAAAAATATCGCGTATGATGAGTCGGTCTGGTGCAGCTTGCCAATTGTTACTACTACAAGCCCACTGATCACGCCGATACTGACCGCCAGCATTTCATAAAAGCCGAAACCGGCAAATATACTTTCGACGCCATTGCCGCCTCCGACTACCAGACAGATACCCGCGAAGGTAGTGGCTGTCATTAAAGCTGAAACCACGCACGGCTTTTCCTTAAGCAGTATTACGCCGAATATGTAAGCAAAAATCGGATACGTTGACGCAAGCACTACTCCTTTGCTTATGCCAAGATTAACAATCACAAAATATTGCATTACAACGCCGGCGCCGCCCAATAATCCGCGGACAAGCAGCAGCCGCCGATTATGGAATTTCAATTTTATCCCGCCGAACATCGCAGCCGTTCCCAGCAGGCCCATCCCGACAACAAACCGCCACAAACCTATTTTAAAGGCATCTACATGCGTTACCAGTTTTACCAGTGACGCCATCACGCAGAAAAATGCGCATGCCGTAACCATCAAAACCGTACCCTTCAATTTTCCACCATAACCAAGCATACTTTAACTCCATACCAAATAAAAAAGGCCGCTGGAGTTTTCCAGCGGCCTTTCGAAAATCCAAATTGTTAATCGTTTAACGTTTCGAGAACTGGAATCTCCTTCTTGCGCCTGACTGGCCGGGTTTCTTCCTTTCAACCATTCTCGGGTCACGTGTCAGGAACCCGCCGTCGCGCAACGCCTGGGCAAGACCCGGGTCGTAAATCTTCAGCGCCCTTGCGATACCCAGCACCGTCGCGCCAGCCTGGCCCGTTGTGCCGCCGCCGTTGACGTTGACAAATACGTCAAGCGTCTTTTCGGCCTTGGCCATCACAAGCGGAGCCTTCACTGCGCTTCTGTCCTGGTCGCTCCTGAAAAAATTATCAAGCTCCCTCTTATTGATGAGCATTTTGCCGTCGCCGGGTCTTATCCGCACACGAGCTACCGATGTCTTTCTTCTGCCGGTTCCCCAGTAGAAGCCGCCCTTATCCGGGCCTTTGGCTGCCGGTGCTTCCGTCTTTACCGTTGTTTCTTCTGTCTTTGCCATATCCTGCTATCTTTCCGAAAACAGTTATCTCGTGCCGCTCTAACTTTTAGCAGCAGCAATCTTTAATTCTTCCGGTTTCTGCGCCTTGTACTCATGCTCCGGTCCTTTGACCACCTTCAGCCGAAGGATCATATGCCTGCCAAGCTTGTTCTTCGGCAGCATCCTTTTCACCGCCAGCTCAATCACCTTTTCCGGCTTGGCGGCAAACATATTGGAAAAAGATGTGTACCTGTGTCCGCCGGGATAATGCGTGTAATAATCGTATTCCCGCTGCACGGCCTTTTTGCCGGTAACGCGAACCTTTTCGGCATTTACGACGACCACGCAATCGCCGCCGTCAACGTATGGCGTATATGTCGGCGTGTGCTTGCCCATCAGTATCCGGGCTATCCTGGTCGCCATTCGGCCAAGAACCAACCCGTCGGCATCAACAAGCCACCATTTACGCTGAACATCCGCAGTTTTCATCAAAAACGTCTTCATACAAACTCCATAGAATCATTCAAAGCCCTTTATTCTAATGAATTTCGCCGATATGTCAAATGTCCATTTGCCAATTTTTCAAGATTTTTTCGCTGTCCGCTGTACGCTTAAAGTACTGGACAGGCACCCCTGCCGGAGATATTCTCATTTGGGCACGAAAACCCAATAAAAAGCCATTTTTTTAAGGAGAAGCGGATTATGAAGTCAATCAGAACAATTCTGGCAGGCGCGATGCTTGCGACCGTTTTGTCGGCATCGGTAGTGATAGCGGCAGAGGCACAGGTCGCCGGCGAATGGAATTTCGCAAGCAAATTCGAGGCAATGACGATGGATGCCACCATGACGATTACCAAAACCGCAGAAGGCAAATACGCAGGAACATGGTCATCGCAATGGGGGGAAAGCACGCTGTCGGATATTACGGCAGATGCCAACAAAGTTAAATTCACCCAGACCAGCAGCTTCGGCGGTCAGGACTTCAAGACCTCTTATGAGGGCACTCTTGCAAACGGAAAACTCAAAGGCGCCTCTAAAAACCAGTGGGGTGATGCTGCTTTTGAAGGAACTCGCGGAGAAACAAAAAAACAGTCAGACCCGATTGTCGGCGAGTGGCAGATGAATATTATGATACCCGCCAGAGAAATCGTCGACAAAATGACTATTTCCCAAAACGCCGATGGAACACTGGCGGGCAAATGGGAAGGATTGAGGGGCGGAGAAAATACAATCTCGAATTTAAAATTCGCCGAGGGCAAACTGACTTTTACGCGCACCAGCAAAATGGGCGGTAATGATATTACACTCACCTTTACAGGCGCCGTCACGGGCGACACTATAAAGGGTTCTTTCAGCAGTGACTTCGGCGAAAGGGAAGTAACCGCCTCCCGCGCAGCCGCCAAACCCCAAACGCCAAAGGCAGAACCAAACAAACCCCCTGCTGGTAAAAAATAGTATTCGCGCCATTTAACAACATTTAAGAATTCTTCGACCACGGAGGCCGCAGGGGCAACCCCAGATATGCTCGACCTAAAGCCCAACCAGACGATTCTCTTCATCGGCGACAGCATTACCGACGCCGACAGGAACAGCCGTGCCTACAAGCCCTTCGGCTTCGGCTACGTCCACTTCGTCGCCAATTTCCTCTTAGGCAAATATCCAACATACAACCTGAATATCATCAACACCGGAATCTCCGGCAACACCATTGCGGACCTCAAAAATCGCTGGCAAAAGGATTGCCTCGACCACAACCCCGATATCCTCAGCATCCTCATCGGCGTTAACGACGTCTGGCGGCAATTCGCTACCGAAGACGAATTGCCATACGCCGTCTCGCTCGACGAATACGAAACCACTTACAGGCAGCTTCTCACGATTGTAAAACAGAAATGTAACAGCCAACTTGTGATATGCGAGCCGTTTATGTTCTGCGATGACTTTAACAACACTATGTTCGCTCATCTTCGTCGTTACATTGAAGCGGTTCACCGCATCGCCGATGACTTTGGCGCTTGTATAGTTCCTCTGCAAAAGGCAATAGATGAGCGTATAAAGCAAGTCCCGCCGCAGGATTGGTCGCTTGATATGGTCCATCCCGAAGTTTGGGCGCACGAATGGATAGCACAACAGTGGTTAATTGCTGCTGGTCTATAGGAATTTTACTTTATTTGAAAAAAAAATTCGCGCCATAGATTGTGAAGTAATAAAGAGATATGAAAAGCGCGTAAAAAAATGATGAAAAAATCGTTAATTTGCCCTTTACACCTTCTCAGTTTGCCGTTAACTTGCCGATACTAAATTCGCGGGCGTTACACTATATATGGTATTATTTGGCCCGCCTTTACTATCTGTGGTATAACTCGTTTTTCGCATGGAGGCGTTAAAATGGCCGAGAAATTCAGCCCTGAGAACCCATTTAAAACCGCCCAAACGCAGGGGGCAGCCGTTTCTGGTTCGTTCGAACATCATCGCGGCTTAAAGGTTGAACAGTGTTTTTCCACCCCGGGCACTCACCCCTTCGACGAGCTTAAGTGGGAAACCCGCTCCGCAAAAATCACCAGCGACACCGGCGAGGCCGTCTTCGAACAGAATAACATCGAAGTCCCCGCAAACTGGAGCCAGTTGGCGACCAAGGTCGTCGCCAGCAAGTACTTCTACGGTGACGTTACGACCGGCCAGCGGGAAAATTCTGTAAAGCAGCTCGTCCATCGCGTCTGCCGCACCATTGCGGACCGAGGCAAGCGAGATGGGTACTTCGCCTCCGACGCCGACGCGGAAAACTTCTATCACGAGCTTATCTGGCTTTGCGTCAATCAGGTCGGCGCGTTCAATTCACCTGTGTGGTTCAATGTCGGTCTCTTCGATGTTTACGACGTCGCGGGCAGCAAACACAATTATCGCTGGGACCTCAAACGCAATGAGGCCGTTCTCTGCGACAATTCCTACGAATACCCGCAGGCCTCCGCCTGTTTCATCCAGTCCGTCAAGGACTCAATGGAAGACATAATGCGCCTCGCCACAAGCGAAGCGATGCTCTTCAAGCAGGGCTCAGGGACAGGGACAGACCTTTCAACGCTTCGCAGCAGCAAGGAAAAACTCTCCGGCGGCGGAAAACCATCAGGCCCGCTCAGCTTTATGCGCGTTTACGACCAGATTGCCGCTGTAATCAAATCAGGAGGCAAAACACGCCGCGCCGCGAAAATGCAGTCAATGAAGATTACTCATCCTGACATCAAAGAATTCATCACCTGCAAAACCGAGGAGGAGAAAAAGGCCTGGGCGCTCATCGAGGCCGGCTACACAGGCGAGCATAACGCCGAGGCCTACAACAGCGTAATGTTCCAGAACTCCAACTTCTCCGTCCGCGTAACCGACGAATTTATGATGGCGGTCGAGAAGGACGACAAATGGTCCACCTACGCCGTAACCAATGGCCAGAAAATAGACGAACACAACGCACGCGAGCTTATGAACCTTATCGCCGAAGGAACCCGCCTTTGCGGCGACCCCGGCATCCAGTACGACAGCACCATTAACCGCTGGCACACCTGCCCCGCTTCCGGCCGAATAAACGCCTCGAATCCGTGCAGCGAGTATATGTTCGTCGATGATTCCGCCTGCAACCTCGCATCCCTCAACCTGATGAAGTTCCTCAGGGATGACGGCACATTCGACGTCGCGGGCTTCAAAAAGGCCGCCCGACTCTTCATCATCGCTCAGGAAATACTCGTCGATAACGGCTCATACCCCGATAAGACAATCGCTATCAACAGTCATCTTTTCAGGCCCCTCGGCCTCGGTTACGCCAATCTTGGCTCCCTGATTATGGCCCTGGCGTATGCTTACGACTCCGACCAGGCGAGGGCCCTTGCCGCGGCCATTAGCGCAATTCTCACAGGCGCCGCCTATACCGTCAGCGCAGAAATCGCCTCGGTAAAGGGTGCCTTCGACGAATTTACCAAAAATGCCGAACCAATGCTCAAAGTCATAAATATGCACAGGCAGCACGCCTGCGAAATTCCGGAATCGCATTGCCCGGCGTATCTCCGCAATGCCGCAAAAGACGTCTGGGATGAGGCCTTCTCCGCCGGGTCCAAATCCGGCTTCCGAAACGCGCAGGTTACCGTCCTCGCACCCACAGGCACAATCGGCTTCCTTATGGATTGCGCCACAACGGGTATCGAGCCGGATATCGCGCTGGTAAAATACAAACTCTTAGCAGGCGGCGGCATGCTGAAATTGGTCAACCAAACCGTCCCGATGGGACTCGAACGTCTGGGCTATAGCGCCGATGAAATCAAATCAATAACCGATTTCATCGATGAACATGAGACCATCGAGGGAACGGAAAAGCTCAATCCTGAGCATTTATCCATTTTCGATTGTGCGTTCAAACCCCGCAACGGCAAACGATACATTCATTATCTTGCCCATATCAAAATGATGTCCGCCGTCCAGCCCTTTATCACCGGCGCAATCAGCAAGACCATAAATATGCCCAAAGAGGCCACCGCTGAGGAAATCGCCTCGGCTTATATGCAGGGCTGGAAACTGGGCCTCAAGGCCGTCGCCATTTACCGCGATGGCTCAAAGATGCTGCAACCCGTCTCCACGAAAAAACACAGGGGAGAAAAAGACAAAAAGCAGACAGCCGTTGCCGCCAAACCCTTCAGGCACCGGCTCCCCGATACACGCCACAGCTTGACGCACAAATTCTCCGTTACAGGCCACGAGGGCTACCTCACCGTCGGCCTCTACGAAGACGGCCAGCCCGGCGAATTATTTATCACTATGGCCAAGGAAGGCAGCACCGTCGGCGGGTTGATGGATGTTATTGGCACATGCACCTCAATGGCGCTGCAATATGGTGTGCCGCTGATTACGCTGGTGGATAAATTCAGGCACGCAAGGTTTGAGCCGGCGGGTATGACCTCGAACAGGGACATCCCGTTTGCCAAAAGTTTGATTGACTATATCTTCTGCTGGCTGGGCTGCCAGTTCATCCCCGGCTACGCCGAGGCCAATACCCCCAACAGGACAGGCGGTACCGCCGAAAATAAAAACATCACAACCGCCCGGCAGGTCGTCGAAAAGACCCGTGACCTCGCGCAGAAAATCGCGCAGGCAAAAGCCGAAACCAAACTTGCCGCGACTAAACCCGGCGACCTGTCCTCCGTAGCGTTAGCGAAGGAGGACTCCGATGACGATGACGGCTGCGAAGACACAATAAAGCCCTCGCGCATTGTCGAGATACCAGCCAAACCGGCCGACAGGTTAGCCGGCTTAAGGGAGCTGGTAACTGCCGGCTCGACCGAACAGGCGGACGGCACAAAGGCCGAGGCCGCCGTTATGCAGCAGTTCAATTCCCAATTCCAGCACTTCCAGGACGACGCCCCCGCCTGCGATATCTGCGGCTCAATCACCGTCCGAAACGGAACCTGCTATAAATGCTTCAATTGCGGTAACTCGATGGGCTGTTCTTAACCACGGATTACGCGGATTATACGGATGTTGGGGCAGACCTGTGTGTCTGCCCATATTCTTTTAAAAAAAGGCCGGAAATGGCCCGAGATTCACACCTTTGACTGCCTGCCCTCCATAGCACAAAGTGCGAAGGTTACCGTCCGGCAGATATTTTTGAACCGGTTTATAAAGTACTCCAGAAGCGTATAAAACTGAATAATCATTGTTGGGTGATAATAATTATCAGTTTGTAAAGGGATAAACGTATGCCAAAGAGAAAAACAAGGGCTTTTGAATATGATGTTTGCCTTTCATTTGCTGGAAAGGATCGTCAGTATGTCAGACGTGTGGCCGATATTCTGAAATCCAAAGGAGTAAGAGTGTTTTTTGATGAATATGGGCAAGTAGATATGTGGGGTAAAGACTTATATATTCATTTGGATGAGATATACCAGAATGCGGCAAGATTTTGTGTTCTATTTGCATCAAAGCACTACGCTGAAAAAGTGTGGACGAACCACGAAAGACAGAGCGCCCAAGCTCGGGCTATTAGACAACATTCAGAATATATACTTCCAGCTAAATTTGACAACACAGAAATTCCAGGTCTTCGCCCGACCATTGGTTACATTAATTTAAAAAAGGTTACTCCGGGAAAATTAGCGGAACTTGTCATTGATAAAGTGGGCAAGAGGCAGGCTCAAGATTATTTCCCACCGCAGCCAGACTTGTTATTTAAACGGCTCAAAATAAAGAGTATTAAATCAAAGGATATAGCACATACTAGGGCATACGACTTCTTTGGTACGCTGAAACGTATGTCTCAAGACGAAAGAGAGGTAGTATTTCAGTCATTTATAAATGGGTGCCCAACTGAATTACCAGGTAATGTTCACATCAATGTTGATTTACTTAGGCGCATCACTGGCTTCGCACCAGCAAAGATTAGACGTCTTCTTAGTGGGATAAATAGTTTAGGTTTATTTTGTAAGTTTCAGGAGTATCATGGGAACGAGATTGTTGCTGTTGAATGGCATGATATGTCTACAGATAACAATGTTGGTGGTAATGCGACAGTTGTAGCAGACAAAATGATTAGAGTGGCCATGGAAGGATATTGCGCAGAGTGTGGCATGGATACATTACGTCGGTTGGATTTTTCTCAGCTTGCCACCGTAACAAAAACTATTGAAGAACCCACGTAAAGAGAAACAAATCAGGGGACACCATACTAATTTCCTGACGGCGAATGATTGTTGCCAAAGTGTTTTTGTTTTTTCCCGCCTCGAAGCGTAGCGCAGATCCCAAGGTGGATGCTCCTCTGGTCTTCTGTCAGGGACCCTCGCTGTGCGAGAAATTAGAAAAGTTGAACCCTTCTTCGCCGAAGCGGCTACGCAGGGCAGGCAGTTGAGCAGTGTTCACCCCGTGAGATGCCGCTTCGCTATCTCATGGGGTAAATCCGTGTCTTTGCTCGGCTTATTTCTTTCGGCCAGTTCCAAATAAATCTGCGTTTTATGTCAGCCGAAAAATCTGTGTCTTTTGCTTGGCTTTATATCGTGAAGGCCGTAGGCCTTCGCGGACGAAGACACTGGCCAATCGGATAAACAACGTTTAGAGAATTGGCTATGTCGAGTACGCAGGCCAGGCAAAAGCAGTGTTCATCCGTGTCTGAAAAAAACTCTGCGGCCTCTGTGTTCTCTGTGGCTAAGAAAAAAACAGCGTAAATCAGCGTTAATCTGCGTCTAAATACCTTCTGCGAAAACACTTTTATTATCCTATTCGTAAAACTACAATGGTTCAAAGTATGAGCAATTTGAAAACAATACATGAACAAATACAGGGGTTTCCGAATGGGCCGGGGTTGTATTTTATGAAAGGGCCAAAGGATGAGGTCCTGTATATCGGCAAGGCGAAGAACCTGCGGTCGCGGGTGGCGAGCTACTTTCAGCCGGCCAGCGACATAATGGAATCGCGCGGGCCGAAGATTGTCGAGATGCTCAATAAGGTCGCGACAATCGATTATATCGAGACCGAAACGGAAGTTGACGCGATGCTCAAGGAGGCCCGGCTGATAAAAGACATCCAGCCGGCGTATAATTCCGACCTGCTTGACGACAAGACGTTTCCGTATCTGGAGATTACGACGGGCGATGATTTTCCGGGCGTGTATATAACGCGCAAGCCACGGGCGAAGGGAAATCGCCTCTTTGGGCCATTCGCCAGCGCAAAGGACCTGCGGGCGGTGTTCGTGGAGCTGCAAAAGATATTCAAATTCAGAAGCTGCAAACTTGAAATCGAAGCCAGGAATGAGAAACGCAGGTTTTTCAGGCCCTGTATTTTGCACAGCATAAACCAGTGCGTCGCCCCCTGCGGGGCGAGAATCGAGAAGGCGGAATACAAAACAATCATCAAAGACCTGATTAAGTTCCTGCAATCGAAACGCTCGACGGTTTTGCGACAGCTTAAAAGCGAAATGGAAGAGGCATCGGCGGGGATGGATTACGAAAAAGCCGGCGTGCTGCGCGACCGGATTCGGCTGATTGGGAAATTAGACGCGCGAGGTGAACCCGATGAGGACGTTCAGCCGGAGGTGTTCGCGGCGGAACCGACTGAGGCATTGGTGAAACTGCAAAAGATTTTAGACAGCCCGAATCCCGTGAGAATCATCGAGGGAATCGATATAGCGAATATCGGCGGCAAGGAGGCGGTCGGGTCATTAGTGAAATTTATCGACGGCAGGCCATTCAAGGCGGGGTATCGGCGATTCAAAATCAAGACGGTCGCGGGCAGCGACGATTACGCGATGATTGCGGAGGTAGTGAAACGCAGATACAAATACTCGCTTGCTGGCGAGGAGCTTTGGCCCGATTTGATTTTGATTGACGGAGGATTAGGGCAACTGCACGCCGCGGAAAATGCTTTGAAACAACTTTTTACCGCAGAGCACCCTCCTTCGCCCCTAAAGGGCTACGGAGGGCAGGCCGCAAAGACCCCTTCGACTTCGCTCAGGGCAGGCGCAGAGAAATTAGATATAAAACTGGCGGGGATTGCAAAGCGAGAAGAGGAACTTTATTTGCAGGGAAGCAGAAAACCATTGAAGCTGCCGAGAAATTCGCCTGCATTGAAGTTATTGCAATACGTCCGCGATGAGGCACACCGGTTTGCGCAGCATTATCATCATCTCCTTCGCGGCAAAAAACTGCTGGAATGATAACCACGCCCGCAGCTTAATCGAGCGGAACAATCCAGACATTGCGGAACTGGACGGCGCTGCCGTGCTCCTGGAGTTTTATGGGGCCGGGATCGACCCCCTCGGGCTGCCCGGCGCCGGTCTTGTCCGGGATTATCACGTTATTGTGAATCACGACGTTATTCTGCAAAACGGTAATGCGGGCACTTTCGATTTTTTTGCCGTCCTGCCAGCGCGGGGCACGAAATAAAATGTCAAAGCATTGCCAGTCGCCTGCCTTTTTGGATATGTTTTTGTCGGGGGCTTTGGTTTTGTATATCGCACCACAGGCGTTTTTGGCCGGCTGCTCGCCACAGGAGTCGAGAATTTGAATTTCGTAGCGTCGCTGGATGTATATGCCGCTGTTGCCGCGGGCCTCGTCTTTGATATCCGGCGGCAACTGGGGGACATTGAACTCAACATGCAGGCGGAAATCCTGAAAGTTCTGTTTTGTGACGATGCTGCTTGTTCCCGGCACGACTTTCATTGTGCCGTTGACGAGCTGCCACTTGACGGAATTGCCGTCTTCGCCAATCCAGCGGGAGAAGTCCCTGCCGTCAAAAAGGACGATTGAATCATCGGGCGGGACAGAGTAACCGCATCCTGTATCACGAACATTTGCGCAGCCCGACAATACAAGTAACCCAGCCAGGACAATACCATTCAACCAGAATATTTTGCGGAAAATCTTCATTTTCGCACTCCCTTTTTAAAATTTGTTTGGCCAATCTCTTTGATGCCGGCTTCAGTCAGGCCGGCTATACGTATATCGCCGTGTATAAGTTTTGTTTCCGCACGATACAATCGCAAGCTATTTGCCGCCCTCGAGATATCCGCAGCGCCTTTCGCATCCAGAATTTTCGGCGCGACGTATATAACAACCTCATCGGCGATATTTGCTTTCAGGAATGAGCCGATGACCGTGGGACCGCCTTCGACGAGCAGACGCTGTATGCCGCGTTTGGCCAAATGATTGAGAATAAATTTTAAATTTGAACTAGAAGCCGGACAGGCAATAATTTCTGCCCCCCTGCTGATGATTTGCTTTACCTTTTTGGCTTTGGTTCGCAAAGTTACGGCCTGTGTAACTATCAGTAAGGGGACACTTGAGGCCGTTTTCAATAATTTACAATCGAGCGGAATGCGAAGCTGATTATCGAGAACGATTCTTAACGGTGTTTTGCCATTAGCCGGCAGAGGCGTAAGTAACGGGTCATCCTTGAGGACGGTATTGATACCCACAAGAATCGCGCTGACCTGTCGTCGCAGTTTGTGGGCGTCTTTCCTGCTCTCTTCGCAGCTTATCCACCTGTGTTTGGCATCGGTTTTGGCCCAGGCGAGTTTGCCATCGATTGACTGCGCCCATTTCAACGTTACCCAGGTTTTGCCAGTCGAAGCGAATTTGAAGAATGGTGCGTTAAGAAGTCGTGCTTCGGCCTCACATAAACCGACGTCAACTTTAATGCCTGCTCTTCGGAGTTGCCTGAGGCCTTTGCCGTTTGCGTGCTTCGACGGGTCGATGGTCGCAACGACAACTTTTTTCAATTTTGCTGCGATTAGTGCGTCTGTGCAGGGGCCGGTTTTGCCAAAGTGACAGCAGGGTTCGAGCGTAACGAACATTGTCGCGCCTTTGGGGTTAGCCCCCTGCTTTTTGCAATCTGTCAGTGCATTTATTTCCGCGTGCGGGCCGCCGAATTTCTTATGCCACCCCCTGCCGATAACTTTGCCATTTTTGACAATGACCGCCCCCACCGCCGGATTCGGCTCAACATTACCCAGACCGCGACGCGCGAGTTGCAACGCTAACTGCATATAATCACGGGCGTGCGTCATAACATTTCTTCGAATTCTTTTTCAGTAATAACTTTTACGCCGAGTTGGCGAGCTTTGTCGAGTTTGCTGCCGGGGTTATCGCCTGCGAGGACAAAATCGGTATTTTTACTGACGCTCGACGATACCTTTGCGCCGGCGTTTCTGATTGCCTCTTCGATTTGCTGGCGGGAGAAATTTTGAAGTGTGCCTGTAACGACGATTGTTTTGCCGGCGAGTTTGCCTTCGGCTTTTTTCTTTTGCGGCAGTTCGGGTTTAACGCCAGCCGAGAGCAATTCATTTATGATTGCGATATTCCGCACATCGTTAAAATACTCATAAATTTCTACCGCGAGTTTTTCGCCGACCTGCTCAATCACATCAAGCTCATCTGCGGTTGCTTTCATAAGCGATTCGAGTGAGCCGAAGTGCGAGGCCAAATCCTGCGCGGTTTGAACGCCAATATGACGAATGCCAAGACCAGCGACAAGCCGCCAGAGGGGACGGGTTTTACTTTCCTCGATTGAGTCGATAACGTTTTGTGCGCTTTTATCCGCCATTCGCTCCAATTCGAGGAGGTCGTCTTTGGTGAGTTTGTAAATGTCGGCGAGATTTTTGACTAAGCCGGCGTCAACGAGCTGTTCGATGAGGGCTTCGCCGAGATTTTCGATATCCATTTGTCCCCTGCCGGCGAAATACCTGATTCGCTCCTTCAACTGGCCGAGGCAATAAGGGTTGATACAACGCAGAAAAACTCCATCTTTGTCTTTTTCTACTTTGCCGCCGCAGTTGGGACATTTTGTGGGCAGTTCAAAAGGTTTCGCCCCTTTTGGCCTGCGTTCTTTTTTGACTTCGACGACCTGCGGGATGATTTCGCCCGCTTTTTCGATAATAACGGTGTCCCCCTCGCGGACATCGAGACGGGCCACCTGGTCGAAGTTGTGCAAACTCGCCCTTTTGACGGTTGTCCCCGCCAGCAATACCGGCGTCAGATTCGCCACGGGGGTCAGCGTGCCGCCCTTGCCGACCTGGACATCGATTGATTCTACTTTTGTTTCGGCCTGCTCTGCGGCGAATTTATAACTTATGCACCATCTCGGCGAGCGACCCGTAAAACCAAGTATCTCACGCTGTTCGAGATTATTGACTTTGACCACCATACCATCGATTTGATACTCAAGCTTTTCCCGCCTGTTCTCCCAGCTATTACAAATCTCGATGACCTCGTCGATATTTTTGGCTTTTTTGATATGGGGGTTTACGGGCAGGCCAAGTTTTTTGAAGAACTGCAACATTTCATAGTGTTCTTTTGCCAACGGCTCTGAAACCTCGCCTGTGGCGTAAGCAAAAAACGACAAGTTTCTTTGCGCGGTGATTTTAGAATCGAGCAGCTTCAATGAGCCGGCGGCAGCGTTGCGGGGATTGGCGAAGAGCAATTCACCTTCTTTTTCCCGCTGCTTATTGAGACCTGCGAATGACTTTGTGGGCATATAGACCTCGCCGCGAACCTCAAGAACATCAGGCGCATCGCCCGTCAGTCGCAGCGGGATTGCTTTTATCGTTCTGATATTGTGCGTAACATCGTCTCCCTTTGAGCCATCGCCCCTCGTCGCGCCAAACACAAGGATTCCTTTTTCGTATCGCAAACTCACCGCGAGGCCATCGATTTTCAATTCGACAACATAATCATAATCTTTGCTTTCAAGCACCTTTGCCACCCGCTCATCGAACGCCCGCAGCTCCTCGGCATTATAGGTGTTATCCATACTCAGCATCGGGACGGCGTGGCGAACCTGGGCGAAACCATCAATCGGACTATCGGAAACCCGCTGGGTAGGCGAATCAGGGGTGATAAGGTTTGGATGCTGCCCCTCCAATGCTTTTAGCTCTGCAAATAGCTTGTCGTATTGCTGGTCGGAAATTTGCGGCTGGCTGAGGACGTAATAGAGGTAATCGTGCCCGCGTATCTCGGCACGCAACTGCTCAATTCGCTTTTTCGCATCGGCGGTCATAACGACTAATTTATACGTCTAAAGAGACTATTTTGCAATACGCCGGTGAGCGGGATTACGGCTGGTAATCGGCATTGAAAATCAAATTTTCTTTTTCTCGAAAAGGGCAAAAATCGCGAGATATACTAATATCAGCAATACAATGACAACCCAGTGATTGATACCCAGCGCATCGGAGAGAGAAATTTTGCCCCAATCCTTCCACGTCAAAACCGTTCGTTTGAAGAACGGGAAAAGCTCAGCAAACAGTGCGGCACCGGCAATCATTCCAAGAATGGCCCATACGGCATGCCAACGTCCCTCGGCAACGGCCCCAATCGATGTCCCCGGGCAAAATCCCATTATGGCCCAGCCGATACCAAATAAGGAGCCGCCTATAACCACTGCGCCCAGGTTCATTGGCTTGTGTTTTAACTCAATCAGCCCAAAATCTTTCAAAAGATAAATTCCGACCATTCCAACCACAACCGCTGCGAACATAAATTTAAGAATGGTCATATCTTTAAAGAGCAGCGCTCCAACCTGCTTATCAAAACGAAGCACTCGCCCTTTTTGCAGAATGAAACCGAAAAGAATACCGGTAATCAGTCCGATTATTTGCTCGTTCATAATTGTTTACCTCCGTATAAAAGATGAGCGACCACAACACCAGCTCCGAAAAACAACAACAAAGCCACAAAACTGCTCAGCGAAAGCTGCATTAAACCGCTTAATCCATGGCCGCTCGGACAACCATCGGCAAGCCGGGCGCCAACCATTGCAATGACGCCGCCCAGGAATGCACCAACCGCCCGCAGCCCGATACCTGAGCCAAATCTCTGCCGCCACGTCGGTGGAACTGATTCCCATTGAAAACTGCCGTCAGAAACAGAAGAAATAAACGCTCCAATAAAAATCCCGATGACCAGCATGAACTGCCAGTCGATTTTGACCTTTTCTTTAGTGAAATATTCGTTCTGGTCAACGTGTTCCGGAGAGGCGGCTTTCTCAATAAAACCGGCCGCCCGGACAAAAGTGGTTGAAGCACCTAAGAAATTCGTTTTCCCAATCAGCTTAGTAGTGGCTAACACTGAAACAATTGCCAGAAGTCCAAGAATCGCACCTGCCAGATAAGGATTCCAGCCGAGGTCAGGAGTTTTGAGTCGCATAATATATCTCCTTAATACATAATCCGATTTCTCACATCTGCGATGATAACAATTAAAACTCCGGTTTTCCAGCAATAATAATTCCGAAACATTTGTAACGCGGAACTCTTTTGATGACAATTTTATGGAAACCGGCTCTTTCGCAGATATCCGCCCACTGCTTAAGTGAGACGCAGTATTCGCCCTGATTGAGGATATGCTTTTTGCCGTTATCGAACATTTTTACGAACGCTTCCACGCCCCCGTCTTCCAAGGCGGAAATCCATTCCTGCTCCAATACCCTGATGATACGCTTAAACCTGTTGATGTCCGTGTGGCTGCCGGTGGAATCCATATCAATATCGCCGATTATGAAAATACCTCCCGGCTTAAGAATCCTGCGCATCTTCTTTAAGGCGCTCAATTTCTCCTTAAGATGATGAAGGGTAACCGTAGAAGCAACAACATCAAAAGTATTGTCCTGAAACTTCAACGAATCGGCATCCATCAGTTTACAAGTAACCTGTCTGGCGATTTTAAGCTTTTTAATTTTATCCTCAAAAACCGCCATCATTTCCTTCGAATTATCAACGGCGGTAATAAGGCAGTCCGCCACCCTGAGAAATTTCAAGCTGAGAAGCCCCGTCCCGCAGCCGATATCCAGCACCTTGTCATTACGCTTCAAAGCGGAATTTTCCACCACCGTGTCCAGCAAAGCGCGATGAAAACCAATGCTTCCCAAAGTCCGGTCATATTCATTTGACCAGCCCCCAAACCAGTCACGAGTCACTTTTTTACCTGTTTTTGCCGGCATATTTTTTACTCCTATAATAACCCCCTGCTTCAACGACCATAAGGGGATAGTTTATATGCTTTGCCGGGCGGTTTTGCAATACGCAGGCGGAGATTACCCCCGAAACGTGGTTGCCAAGGCATAATTCATTTTTTGACAAAAATACAAGATAATTGTTGTGTACAGGCCGCAGAGATAATAGAATACCGCAAGTTTTGGTAAGTGTAAGCGGGCGGTGTTCGCACCGCCAAAATCGGCCTTAGAGATTAAGAAAGGAAAGCAAATGAACATTTATGTGGGCAATCTGGCACCTGATGTAACCGAAGACGAACTTAAAGTGGCGTTCGAGGCGTTCGGTCAGGTACAAACGGCAACGATAATAAAGGATAAGTTCAGCGGCGAGTCCAGGGGATTCGGATTTGTCGAGATGCCGGCAAAGGCCGAGGCACAGACGGCTATAACCGAAATGAACGGCAAGGACCTCAAAGGACGTGCACTGAACGTCAATGAGGCCAGGCCGAAGACCGAGCATCGCGGCGGCGGCGGTGGCGGATACGGCGGCGGCGGTGGCGGCGGCAGACGCGGCGGCGGCGGTGGTGGTTACGGCGGCGGCGGTGGCGGCGGCAGACGCAGCGGCGGCGGCGGTGGTGGTTATGGTGGCGGCGGCGGTGGCGGCGGCAGATACTAACCGTTATTGCACAAACGCAGTGTTTTTCAGACAACCGGGATTCAAGGTAAGGTAGCTCTGCGCGGCGGCCATTAGTCAATAAAATATAATAGCCCCTCTTCGTTCACACGACGAGGGGCTATTTTTTTGAACAATCCAAATCACTAAAAGCTGTCAATAGCACAAATATATTTTCTGCACGGCCTTTCTCGTAATTTCTTTAAAAGGTCTTTTTGAGGAAGATGATGGCTTTTGCCTGACCACAAAGACAAGAAGATTCCGCCTTTTTGGGCGGAATCTTCTCGAACTCCCCGAGTAGGATTCGAACCTACGACCTAGCGGTTACGGCTTCCTTCAGATTTCCCTGAAGACCGGACTATCTCATCACCATACCCGATTATTCGGGGTTAGGTGCCGGGCGCTTATAAGAGCTTATTGGCACAGGTCGCCTCACTCTTTAGTCTCTGCACCTTCCAATTCACTTAACCAACCCTGCGTGAACTGGCTTGGCTCAGGATTACCATATCCGCATCAGCGGAATCAGGTTTCCCTGAATTCACCCGGTTTTCCATCCTGATGTTTCCATCAGGAGCTGCAACTTTGGCATGAATTTCTCGATGACAATTGGCACAAAGGAGGACACATTTTTTCAATTCCTTTTCGACCATTTTCCATGATCTTGCATAACCTTTTTCCGAAAGACCAAAATTTTTATCTGATTTACTCAGATGATGAAATTCCAAAGCTTCCATACATCTGTCATAGCCACACACTTCGCATTTGGCGCCTTTTGCGGCTATTGCCATCAGGCGAATTTTTTGCCTTCGCCTTTTGACTGCTGAAATCAGATACTCTCGTCTTTCACCATAGGTCCTTGTGTCCTTTTTGGCCAACTTCACCGCCTTTCATGCCCCGACTTACAGCCGCTCGCTCTACCGATTGAGCTATCGGGGAAACACAAATATTCTAAGAGATTATCACAGATTCGGCTGGGTTGTCAAGCGAAACCACAGGTTTTGAACGAATATCCGCAAAAAAACAAGGGGTAAAACCGCACGAGCCACTGGACAAAAAGGCAAATACTTTGTATGTTATGGTCTTTTCCAGGTTTAGCCGGTCGGAGCAAGTGCCGATAATAAAGAGGGTTTAGACGCCCGACTTGTCGGCAGACGAGACGGACACACATATTTCAACGGTTTTGAAGATATGGCAAGGGACATACTTGACATAGGCGGATACACTATTAAGAAACGCATCGGGGTCGGTGCGCGCACGACAATATACCTTGCCACTGACGATGCGGACGGAACCGAAGTGGCCTTAAAGCGAGTCATCCTCGAAAGGCCGGAAGACGTCCGCGTTTTCGAGCAGGTCGAAGCCGAATACAAAATAGCGAGGAAAGTAAACCACCCGTACATTCGCAAGTGCTACCGGCTCAAGAAGATTCGCAGCATGCTCATGACAAAAGAAATGCTGCTTGCAATGGAATACTTTGACGGGCAATCGCTGGAGGAAGGGCCTGCGCTGAGTTTGCTCGATGTAATGCTGGTGTTCCGAATGGTGGCGACGGGACTTAACGCGATGCATCAGTGCGGCCTGGTTCACTGCGACATAAAACCCAACAATATTCTGCTGAGCAAAGCCGGAGCAATCAAGATAATCGACCTCGGGCAAAGCTGCCGGATAGGAACAACCAAACGGCGCATTCAGGGGACACCTGATTACATCGCGCCGGAGCAGGTTCATCGCAAGCCGCTGGGCCCGAAGACCGACATATTCAACCTTGGCGCAACGATGTACTGGGCGCTGACAGGCAGGACGGTTCCAACCCTGATACCAAAAAAGGACCCCTTCGGCCTTGCCGTGCCGCAGGAGCCGATTCGCCCCCCAAATGAAGTCAGGCCGCAGATACCGGCAGGCATTTCCAAATTAGTGATGGACTGCGTCGAGGAAGACCCCGCGAAACGGCCTACCGATATGATGACTGTCATATCCCGCTTAGACCTTATGATACACAGCATACTAAGCGGCAAGTCAAAGACCAATTCTCAATAATCCTTGACAGAGCGTCGCCGGAAAGTTATCCTTCATCAGGCTTATTCAAGATAGATGCTGCTGTTTTGGCCATACGGACCTGAAAGATGCCCGAAAAGACAATCGAACTGCTGAACAAAGGAATGGAAGCCAACAATGCGGACAAATTCAGAGAAGGCAATCTCATTTGTCTGCCTTCCAATGGGTCGTTAATCATAACCGGGGACCTTCACGGGCATCGCCGGAATTTTGAGCGGATAGTGGCATTAGCCAACCTCGAGCGCAACAAGCATACCCATGTAATCTTGCAGGAAATCATACACGGCGGTCCCGAGGACGAACATGGGGGATGCCTGTCTTACAAGCTGCTGTTCGATTCGATTTCCTACAAGGTGCGGTTTCCGGACCGGGTACACATCATAATGGGCAACCACGACACCGCCTTCATCAGCAACACCGACGTTATGAAGAACGGCAAAGAAATGAACGCGGCGATGCGGGCCGCCCTGGACAGGGAATTCAAACATTCCAGCGAGCGAGTAAAGCTGGCGATACGGCAATTTTTATTTTCTCAGCCCCTTGCGGTTAAATGTCCCAACAGGATATTTATTTCGCATTCGCTGCCGGCAGACCGCAACGGCGACAAGTTTGACCGTCGAATCTTCGAGAGACAGCTTAGAATCAACGACATCGTCAGGCCAGGTTCGGCCTATTTGCTTACCTGGGGCAGAAGCCACAGCCAGCGCCTGCTGGATAAAATGGCCAAGGCGTTAGACGCCGACATTTTTATCCTCGGCCACCAGCGACAGGAAACAGGATGCAGCCAAGCGGGTAATAACCTGATTATCATCGCCTCGGACCACGACCACGGCTGTGTCCTGCCAATAGACCTCGCTGAATCATATACCGCTGAGAATCTGCTGAAACTCATTATACCCGTAGCGGCGATAGCATAGATTTGCTCCAAAACCGGCCTGGAAAAATTTGACACAAAGGGTCGCTGCTGTCCCGTTAACGTTTTAAGAAAACGTACCGCTTTACAACTTGCTCACCAAAGTCGTCACTCTCCCCTCGCCTAATTCCTTGCCCACGGTAATTCGCCAGAGAACGTCTCTCGGTACCCCAATTATATCGGACCATCTCAACTTTAATGTTGCTCCGTTAAAACACCCTGATACCTCACAATATGAACTCCCGTCTCTCGAACGTAACCATCTTATCAGCAAGCACTTATGTGCTTTATGCAGCAGTTGCGGATTGTACCGGTAGTCCACCCAACAAAACCGCATATAAAAACCGCTCTTTGATTAAATCGGGCTTGAAAGATGCCGATGATACAACGTCGTAACTATCTGAAGATTTTGCGCTTGCGAAAAATTATCGCACATCATTAGGCGCGAAGTAATTTTCGGCTGTTACATATCGCTAAATGTTTTGGTCAAAAACTATGAGCGAGAAAATTATAATACTGATTGTTGAGGACGAGGCACACATCAGGAGAGTGCTGGAATACAACCTCAAGCTGGACGGCTTCGAGGTTTATCTGGCCGAAGATGGAGCTGCCGGTCTGAAACTTGCGCGTGAAAAAAGCCCCGATGTAATCCTGCTTGACTGGCTTATGCCCGTAATGGACGGATTGCAGGTTCTTGCGGAACTGAAGGCCGACAGCAGCACAGAACATATCCCCGTCTTTATGCTTACCGCCAAAGGTATGCTGAACGATGTCACACAGGCGGTCGAGACGGGCGCCGATGACTACATCACAAAACCATTTAACCCAATACAGTTAGGCAAAACCCTCAGGGAAAAGCTTGAAAAATGCGTAAAAGCAAAAAAGAGCTGAAAACCGTTTTGTTCGTCACCCATACCGACGATACAAACAGATTTATGTCAACTAACCCCGTTACAGGGGAAACTCCTCATTTGGAGAGTACCTTTATGAAAACACGGAAGAACCAGCCATCAATAAAATGGCTCCTGCTGTTATCCACCCTGATGGCCATAGCCGTAAGCGCGCAAACATTCGCAAAGGAACAAAAAACTGATTTGACTGAACTGTCAATGGAAGACCTGATGAACGTCGAGGTCGTGTCCACGGCGACGCTGACCAAGACCACGCCTCGCCTTGTCCCTGCTGCAGTAACCACCGTCACCGCCGAACAGATTGAGGCCTCCGGCGCCCGCAGTTTGTATGAACTGCTCGATATTTATGTCCCCAACCTGCAGGTGATACGCCACCACTGGGAATCAAAACACATTGGACTGCGGGGCACTATTAACGACAGGGATGATAAATACCTGTTACTCGTCAATGGACGCGTTATTAATGAGCGCACGCACTATGGAGCGCTGACAGAACGCGACCTCGTAATGCTGCAGGACATTCATCATATTGATATCGTGCGAGGCCCAGGTTCCGCCCTTTACGGCCCCGGTGCAATAGCGATGGTTATTAACATAGTTACTTTTAACGCCAACACCTTTAAAGGCACAGAGGTCACCGGACGGATGGGTGCTATCGAAGAGTTCTATTCAGGCGAAGTAAAACACGGCCAGGCATTCGACGGCAACGACGGCGGCATCTTCATATATGCCGGCGGCAGCAAACAAAACGGCGCAAGCAAATATGATGCGCCTCTGGTTTTCCCATACACCTACCCTGATGGTTCTTATGATGCCGGCGACCCATTTACAAACGCTCCTATAAATCGCGACGGGCAATCTGCCAGAAACGTACCGCCGGCAAAAATACACATCGAGCTGACAAAAGGCGATTGGGATATCTGGGGACGTTATACCCGCGGCGGCCAGCAATTTCCATGGGCCGCTCCAGGTATTGTCCCGGCACCTGTGGGATATGGCACAACGCCTGTTACTAATAATTTTTACAGTTATCAGCAGATGACCGGCTTCATTGGGCATAAACAGGAACTTACAAAAGATATTGGCATCAACTACTCAGTCAGCTATGAAACGACCGATTTTACAGAATACAGACAAAATTTAACAACCAATGCCTATCGTGAAGATGAGTACCACGGCAAGATACTATTGCAATGGACGCCCGGCGAACAGCACAAGATTGCCTTGGGCTCCGAGATATCTCACCGTGTACTGGGTTTAAAGAGTTCCCTCTGGCCCGATATAGCTCCGGTAAGCATGCGGCTACCTACTATGCCGCAATGGTCAACAGATATGTATTCACTGCTGGGTGAATGGCAATGGAATATCAACGATAAATGGACTACTTTCCTTGGCGGCAGACTTGATGACCATACATATACCAAACCAATGTTCTCGCCCCGTGCGGCGGTTGTCTATTCGCCGACCGAAAAAGACACCCTTAAGCTGATGTGGTCTCGCTCGGTGCGTGCAAACGTCGAAGAAGAAATGAAACGACAAGCTATGGATGGCAGTGGGTTAAGCGCCCCGGAAAAACTCGACACCCTCGAATTTCGTTATGAAAGGCAACAAAGTAAAAACTTCGACCTCGCCGCATCTATATTCATGCATTACAATTTCATGCTCGTCTCGTGGGACGAAACCACTGGTCAAAGCACCAACGTCGGGACGCAGAAGGACTGGGGCGCCGAGCTTGAGGCCTCCTACCATACCGAAAAAACCCGTTTAACCCTATCGCACGGTTATACCAAACTGCTTGAATTTGAACTTACGCCGGGCAAAACCACTTATGCAACAGCCAAACCATTCGGCTACGGCGACGACTTGGCCAACTGGTCCAATCATATTACCAAACTAACGGCTCAGCAAAAACTCGACGATAAATGGACTTTGAACGCCTCATTCCGTATCTACTGGGGATTCCCCGGCACGAAGGATTATGGCAAATATAGTCCTCTTCTCCGCTCCGGGGGCGGCCAATTTATCGAAGACGGATGGGAAAAGGCCTATCGCGGTAACTACTTCCTGAACCTCGGCCTGCAATATCAGCCGAATAAGAACCTCACTATCGGCGTCACCGGCTATAACCTGCTGGGTATCTTCAACAGGGATTTCAACAAGCGTAACTACCTGGACAGCAATGGTGATTACCGCTGCGAGGCGCCGGCTATAGGTGTTTCAGTTACTTATAAATTCTAAATTGAATTGGGAGCAAATAGACAATGATAATTCGGGGAAAACCTGCTAACACTGTATGTACCCAATCGCGGCCGGTACAGGCGGGAGTTGGTCGAATAAGACGACTGCTTGGACTAATCCTCGTATTGCTCACCTGCCTTTTGGCGGCCGATGCGTACCCGGAATCCAAGACCGCCCAGTACAAAGAATACGAGGTCAAGGCCGCCTTTATGTACAACTTCCTGAAGTTCGTCGACTGGCCTGAAGACAAAATGGCGAGCAACAGCAACCAGATAATCATCGGCATCATCGGCCAGGACCCCTTTGGTTCAGCCGCCGATATTCTCAAGGACAAAAAAGTCGAAGAACACAACGTTGTTTTAAAACGTATTGACAGCTTACAGCAGCTCAAAGACGCCGCAGAAAAAGATAAGGCGGAATTGACTGAAAAACTTAAAGCCCTGACCAAAAGCCATATCATATACAGAGACAATGACAACGAAATCGTTATAAAACCAGCCGACGAGTTCCCCGAACTGAAAAACATAACCGACGCGGCCGCACGAGCCGCAAAAATAGAAGAGCTTAAAAAACGGGGATATCTGCTTGCCGACCCGTCAAAAGCAGCAGATATTAAGACAATCGCTGAAACAATCGCCAATGGGCAATTGGACACTCTTAAAAAGTGCCATTTGCTGTTTATCTGCCAATCGGAGAGAAAAAATACCAAAGAAATACTCGATATTTTAAATAATAATGGCGTCCTGACTGTAGCCGACACGCAGGGATTTCTCGACGATGGCGGTATCGTAAACTTCATCATCGAAGACAACAAGGTTCGATTCGACATAAATCTGACCGCATCCGAAAATGCCGGACTGAAAATCAGGTCTCAGCTCCTCCGTCTCGCGAAAAGAGTAATCAAAAACGGCGTTGAGGTCACTGGCCTCACCGACCCCGCGAAAAAGGAGGCCAAATGATAATGCTTCCTATCCGGAATATGGCTATCAAGCAAAAGCTGATAGCAGTCGTTATGCTCACCTGTATGCTGGCGCTGACGGTGGTGGGCAGTGCCTTCGTGTTCTGGGAATGGAGAGGTCTGCGCAGCAACCTTGTGGAAAAGCTTCTGACCGAGGCACAAATTACCGCCGACAACTGCAAAGCCGCGTTAACATTTGAAGACACAGCGGACGCGGATAAAACGTTAAAAGCCCTCAAAGCCGACTCTTCTATCGTCTTCGCCTGCGTCTATAAGAAAAACGGTGATGTATTCATCAGCTACGCCCAAACCGAAGCCGATAAAAAACAACTGACTATCCCGGTCAAAAAACCGGGGCACAACTTCTCAGCCAACCTGTTGACCGTTTTCGAGCCGATAGTGCTCGATAACGAGGTGATAGGCACTGTATGCCTGCGGTCCGACCTAAGCCCCATGTATGCCGCGTTAAAACGCAACGCCGTAAACACCGTTGCGGTCCTGCTGCTGGCTGCTCTGGCCGCCTATGTTATCTCGTCGCGACTCCAGCGTTTTATTTCCGGACCGATTCTTAGTTTGGCAAAAGTAGCACGAGACGTATCAGAAAAGAAAGATTATTCCGCGCGCGCCCTCAAGAACACTAATGACGAGGTCGGCCAGCTCATCGACTCATTCAACGAAATGCTTGAACAAATACAGCAGCGCGACTCCGAACTGGTCAAATCCAAGGGTGACCTGGAGCTAAGAGTACAGGACCGCACCTCTGAACTCACCACCGCCAACAAACAGCTTACCTCCGAAATAGGCGAGCGAGAAAAAGCCGAACACAAACAGGCGGAACTGGTTAAGGAACTCGAAGGCGTCAACCAGGAACTGAAGGATTTCGCCTATATTGCCAGTCATGACCTTAAAGCGCCTCTTAGGGCGATAAAGACACTTGCGGACTGGATATCCACCGACTACGCCGACAAAATCGACCAGGATGGCCAGGAGCAATTGAAACTCCTCAGACAACGGGTTGACAGGATGCACAACCTCATAGACGGAATTCTGCAGTATTCCAGGGTTGGCCGTGTCAAAGAAAAACTTTCCGAAGTCGAGCTTAACAAACTCCTGCCCGAAATCATCGATATGCTCGCTCCGCCGGCGAACATAAAGATTACAGTGGAAACGGAAATGCCCACGGTCAAATGCGAGGAGACCCGTATTACCCAGGTATTCCAGAACCTGCTCAGCAACGCCATCAAGTATATGGACAAGCCGGACGGGTTGATAAAAGTGAGCTGCGCCGAAGAAGGTGAATTCTGGAAATTCAGCATCGCCGACAACGGCCCAGGCATAGAAAAGAAACACTGGGAACGAATCTTCAAAATATTCCAGACCCTCTCGCCACGGGATGAGTTTGAAAGCACCGGCATCGGTCTGACGGTCGTAAAGAAAATAGTAGAACTTTACACCGGAAAAATCTGGCTCGAATCCGAGGTCGGCAAGGGAACAACGTTCCTGTTCACATTCCCCAAAGCCGGTGCGCCTGAGCCGCTCCCGGAAGAAATAGCCGTAGGCGCAGAAGAGGACTCCAACGGCAGCCAGGAGACAGAGGCATAGGTAATTGAGCTACTGAATGGCGAAAGATTCGAGATGAAAATAGGACACAAATTAACGCTTGGATTCGTCGGCTTGGCGCTGCTAATGGCAGGGCTTGGATACTTCGCCTTGCGCACAAGCCGAACGACCCTCGAAGAAGCCATCGGCAAGAATTCCTCCGACCTCGCCGAACAAATACTGGATAAAATCCAGAGAAACATCAACCGTCGAGTCGAAGAAATGCAGGTCTTCACAACATGTGAATTGGCACAACAATACCTGCCCCTGTCAAACGCACAGTTCGAGAATATGTCCGACCCCAACAGTTACATCGCACAAATCGACCGCGACTGGGTAAACGGGGCTGACCTTCCCATTATCAGTGAACTTACCCACAACGAACTGGCCATAGAACTGCAATCGCGGCAAAAATTCTACCAAAATAAATACGGCTATCCTCTGGTAGGAGAGTTTTTTATAACAAACCGATATGGTGCAAATGTGGCGATGACCGGCAGGACAACCGACTATTACCAGGCCGACGAAGAGTGGTGGCAGATTACCAAAAGAGACGGCCTGTTTGTAAGCGATATTAAATACGACGAAAGTTCCAGAATCTTCTCTACTGAGATAGCGATAAGAATCGACGACGCGAACGGCAACTTCATCGGAATAATCAAGGCGGCCCCCAACATCAAAGAGACAATCAATATCCTCAATGAAGTTAAATTTGCCGCCGAATACAAAACAATACAACTGCACCTGATAAATAGAAACGGCAAAATAATATACTCCACAAAAGGTTATGGCTTCCTTGAGGATGCGAATAACCAGCTTGTTCCACGTTGTGTTGACCCCGACCGGTCGGAACACAAATGCTACCTTATCGGCGAAAAAACCGGTGAAAAAGGATTGCTCTTCGCGCACGCCCATTCACATGGATACAAAGATTTCAAAGGGCTTGGGTGGACCCTGGTAACAGAAACCAGCACCGCCGAAATTTTCGCCCCCATTGTCAGCTTAAGAGACACTATGCTGCTGGTTGGACTGATAGTTATGTGTCTGGCGCTGCTGGCCAGCTCAATCACCTACCGCTCCATTGTTGTCCCGATTGCAGAGCTTCAAAAGGCAACCATCCAAATCGCCTCAGGCAATCTCGATACCAACCTGACAAAACCCGGCTTTGGCGAAATAGGCCAGCTTGCCAATTCCTTCCAGAGAATGGCGCAGCGTCTCAAGAAAACAATAGAAGACATTAATGACGAAATCGATGGACGCAAGAAAACAGAGGAAAAGCTGCGGCAAAACCAGCAGTTCCTTGCCAATATCTTCGACAGCATCGAGGATGGAATCGGCATCATGGACAAAGACATGAATATTATCAGGGTGAATCCCTGGCTTGAAGAGACGCACCGGAATAATATGCCGCTTATAGGAAAGAAGTGTTTCAAGGCCTATCATAATCGTGATTCAGCATGCCCTGATTGCCCCTGTGTCGAAACTCTCAAAACAGGAAAACCACATACTCTTGCTATTCCAAACCCCTGCAGTGGAACTAAAGCAGAGTGGGTTGAACTTTCGGCGTTCCCGCTTAAAGACCATGACGGCAACATCACGGGGGTTATCGAGTATATAAAAGATGTTACCGAGCAAATAAAAGCCGAGCAGGCCCTCAGGATGTCTGAGCAGCGCTTCAGCCAGGTTGTCGAAAACGCCAGAGAATGGGTTTGGGAAATAAATGTGGATGGCCTGTATACATACGTAAGTCCGATCGTTAAGAAAATACTGGGATTCAGCCCTGAAGAAATTGTCGGCAAGAAGTATTTCTATGACCTGTTCCACCCTGAAGACCGCGAGGCATTGAAAAAAGCGGCTTATGACACCTTTACTAAAAAGGCAAACTTCCAAAAATTCCTGAACCGCAACATCCACAAAGACGGGCACACGGTATGGTTATCCACAAGTGCAATGCCTATGTTTGATGAAAAGGGTGAACTGCTCGGATACAGAGGGGTAGATGCGGACATCACTGAGCAGAGAAAGGCAGATGCCCTGCTCTCCGAAAGAGCCGAACAGATTATGTACCATCATAACACCCTCTTAAAACTGGCAAACATCCAGGAGCAGGACCTGGATTCGCTGTTTAAATTAATCACCGAGCAGAACGCAGATATCCTTAACACTGCACAGACCAGCATCTGGTTTTATAACCCGGAAAGAACCGAAATTATCTGTCGTGATATGTTCATTAAAGCCAAAAACACACACGAAAGCGGTATGTTACTGAAAGCACACGATTACCCGCAATACTTCAAAGCGATGGAAAACAGCCGGGTACTGGCAGCGAATAATGCCCAGACCGACCTGCGCACCTGTGAATTCACCGAAACATACCTTAAATCAAAAGGCATTACCTCAATGATGGACGTTCCAATCCGGCTGCACGGCCAGGTAATAGGCCTTATATGTCACGAGCATATTGGCTCACCGAAAGAATGGACAAACTCCGATCAGGATTTTGCGGCATCCGTAGCGGATATGGTTGCACTGAAACTTGAAGCCGCAGAACGCGCAAAAGCCGAACAGGCGCTCGAAAAACTCAACAAAGACCTTGAAGCCGCCGTCCAGGAGCTTAGTCGGTCCAATATACAGCTTCAGGACTTTGTTCATATCGCCGCTCACGACCTGAAGACGCCCGTGCGCGGAATCGGCACCCTTGCGGACTGGATTATCAGCGACTACGGCGACCAGTTCGACGCGCAGGGCCGGGAACAACTCAGCCTGCTTAAAACCAGGGTTGTTCGAATCGACGAACTTATCGACGGAATGCTGCGATTCTCTAAGATTGTGCGAACCAGAGAAAAAGAACGGCAAGTGGACTTAAATATGATGCTGTCTGAAATTATCTACGGGATAACACCTTCAGACAACATCGAAATAGCCCTGGACAGTTTACCCGATGTTACCTGTGAATATGAACACTTAGAGCTTGTATTCCATAATCTTTTGACAAACGCAGTAACCTTTATGGACAAAACGAAAGGGCTGATAAAGGTCGGCTGCGTCGAACAAGGTGACTTCTGGAAGTTCTATGTCTGCGATAACGGGCCCGGTATAGAACAGAAGTATTTCGATAAAATCTTCAAGATATTCCAGACCCTGCCCAGGAAAGACGAGCGGGAAACCGTAGGAATAGGCCTGGCTGTCGTCAAGAAAATTGTCGAACTTTACGGCGGCAAAATATGGGTGGAGTCGCAGCCCGGTTCAGGCAGCACATTTTTCTTCACATTCCCAATACGCAAAGAGGAGCCTGTATATGCAAAAGCCAAAACCAATACTGCTGGTTGAAGACGACAGTGTTGATGCGATGACGGTCAAACGGGCAATGCGAGACCTTAAGGTCGATCACTCCGTGATACATGTGGTCAACGGTGAGGAGGCGATGCAGTACCTGACCAGTCCCGATATGAAAAAACCATTCGTCGTCCTTCTCGACCTGAATATGCCCAAGATGAACGGCATTGAGTTTTTGAAAGTTATGAAGACATATCCTGAACTCAAAACGATACCTGTTATCGTACTTACGACCTCAAAGGAACAACGGGACATTCTCGGCAGTTTCGAGCTTGGTGCCTCCGGTTATATGGTTAAGCCGGTGGATTATTCAAAATTCGTAGAGATACTCAGCAAAATTGTTACTTATTGGAATTCGAGCGAACTGCCAAAAGACGAGCTTCTGCTCGCCGGGGTGAACCACTAATAACCGGATAATACTTAAACCTATGGAAACAGAACAAATCCAGAACGGGCAAATGATTGCGGCTAAAGGCCCCGCTGCGGACACAGACCTGTGTCAGGAGCAGCAAACAAAAGAGCAGCTGCTCAGCTATATAAGGTCTTTGCGTACCCGTATGGCAAGCCTCGAACGGCTCGAAAACGAACACGAACGGATGGAGCAGGCGCTTATCACGGCGATTCAGGAGTGGGAAACCACGTTCAACGCTACACGGGACCCCATTATGCTGGTGGACAAGGACTTCAAAATAGTCCAGGCCAATCACTCCACGTCGAGATTTTTCAGCAAACCGCTGGGCACAATTCTGGGCCAAACCACACATCATCTGCTTTATGGAACAGACCTGCCGCCGGATAATTGGCCTCTAAAAATAGCCATGCAAACCAACAAGCACGAGGACGCGGAGCTTTATGTGTCTCAGAAAAACGCATGGATCATGGTATCGGCGGACCCTGTAGCCAACGACACGGGCGAAATCGCATATTTCGTCCATATCATCAGGGACATAACCTATCGTAAAAAAGCCGAGCAGACACTCGCGAAGCTTAACATTGAACTCAATAAAACCGTCAAAGACCTCGAAAATTCCAACCGGGAACACCGCGACTTTGCCCATATTATCGCCCACGACCTGAAATCGCCACTGCGAGGCATCGGGTCTATCGCCGACCGTCTAATACGGCAATACTCCGACAAACTCGATGACGAAGGCAACAACCAGCTCCGGCTGCTTATCGTAAGGGCAAGGCGAATGAGCGAGTTCATCGACGGAATATTGCGATATGCCGAAATCGGATATGTGGTTGAAGAACAGCATGACGTGGATGTAAACACACTTCTAACGGAAATAATCGGGGAAATCATCATCCCGGGCAATTTTGAAGTCACTATCGAACAGCCCCTGCCCATCGTGCCAAGCGAACGACTGCGCCTCAAACAAATATTCCAGAACCTTTTGAGTAACGCAATCAAATATACGGACAAACCGAAAGGGCAAATCAAAATCGGCTGCACCGAGGAAAACGGTTTCTGGAAATTCAGCGTTGCCGACAACGGCTGCGGAATCAGAGAAAAATATTTTGAAAAAATATTCGAGATATTCCAAACGCTGACGTCCCGCGACAAAACGGAAAGCACGGGCATCGGGCTAACCATCGTCAAAAAAATTGTGGAACTATACGGCGGCAAAGTATGGGTGGAATCAAAAGTCAATGAGGGCAGCACGTTCTTTTTCACCCTGCCGAAAACCAAAAGCCAAGGAGACGAAAAATGTCATTGCTAAAACCAATACTGCTTGTTGAAGATGATTTTGTGGACGCATCTACCGCAAAACAGGCAATTCATGACCTCAAGGTCAGGAATCCCGTCATTCACAAAACAGACGGGGAAGAGGCGCTTGAATACCTCAGGGACCCCAACAACGACAAGCCGGCGGTGATACTGCTGGACCTTAATATGCCGAGAATAAGCGGCATAGAGCTGCTGCAGATTATAAAATCAGACACCGAGCTGCAGCAAATACCGGTAGTTGCTCTCACCGTTTCGAAATATGAACAGGATAAACTCGATACCTTCGACTTCGGCGTCGCGGGGTACATCATTAAAGCGGTTGATTACGACGCTTTTCTGCGGGCCATGGACATTATAATCCAATACTGGGCCTGGAACGGGCTTGTGGAAAAAGAAAGGGAGACAGATAATGCGAGATTGTAGACCAATTCTGCTTCTTGAAGACGACACTGTTGACGCGATGACAGTGAAGCGGGCCTTAAAAGAGCTTCATGTCTTAAACCCGCTGGTGCGCGTCGCCAACGGCGAAGAGGCCCTTGTGTACCTCAAAGACGAGAGCAAGGAAAAACCCTGCGTTATCCTGCTTGACCTGAACATGCCGAAAATGAACGGCATCGAGTTCCTCAAGATCGCAAAGGCCGACGAAAAGCTCAAAAGGATTCCTGCGATAGTGCTGACCACCTCGAAAGACGACCAGGACAGGTTCAAATCCTTCCAGCTCAGCATCGCCGGCTTCGTCGTCAAGCCCGTGGATTACATCAAATTCGTCGAGGCGATGAGAATCGTAAATATGTACTGGACCCTAAGCGAACTGCCAAATAGCGGACAGGAGAGCACAAATGAGAAGCTCCAAGCCCATATTACTGGTGGAAGATGACAATGTTGATGCAACAACAGTCAGGCGGGCGCTGAAGGACTTGAATGTCCCCAACGGCATCATTCATCAGCTCGACGGCGAGGATGCCCTCGAATACCTCAGGTCCAGCGACAATAAAAAGCCCTGTGTTATACTGCTTGATTTGAATATGCCCAGGATGAACGGCATTGACTTCCTGAAAATTATCAAAAACGATGACGAGCTGAAACAAATTCCAGTGATTGTTATGACCGCGTCCAAAGACGAACGCGACAAGATGGATAGTTTTGAGTTTTCCGTGGCCGGCTACATCATAAAATCCTCCGACTACAAAAAATTTATGGAGTCGCTCAAGATACTCAACCTGTATTGGACGCTAAGCGAGCTGCCCTACCCAGTCGCATAACCTATGGAAGACAAAAGATATAGAATACTGCTGGTTGAAGATGACCGACTTGACCAGATGGCGTTCAAACGCTTAGTCAAGGAGGAAGGCCTCCCCTACGATTACACAATCGCCGGCTCAGTCGCCCAGGCCGCCCAAATCCTCGGCGGCGAAAAATTCGACCTCATTTTTGTGGACTATCTCCTCGGCGACGGCACCGCTTTCGACGTACTCGAGACCATTGTCGATACCCCGACGGTCTTCGCTACGGGAACGGGCAGCGAGGAGCTTGCGGTAAAAGCGATGAAATCCGGCGCTTCCGACTACCTCATCAAAGACCCTTCCAGAAACTATCTCAAGGTCCTTCCTGAAGTCGTAAAAAACGCCATTCGCCACAAAAAGGCCGAGGATGAGCTTAAACAATACCATGAAAAGCTGGTAGAGCTGGTAAGAGAGCGAACCGAACAGCTCGCGGAAGAAAAAGAGGTGCTGGCGGTAACACTGTCGAGTATGGGCGACGCCGTAGTCGCGGTTGACGCCCAGAACCGGATAACGTTGTTCAACAAAACCGCAGAACAATTGACCGGCTGGCGATTCGAAGAAGTGCAGGGTAAACCGGTCGATGAGATAATCAGGATTGTCAACGAGCAAACCAAGCAGCCGGCCAACAGCCCCATTGACAAGGTGCTTGAGTCGCGAGAAATCGAAAGCGGCTCAGACCATGACGCGCTAATCGCCAGAATCGGGCGAGAATGCCCCATAGCCGCCACGGCCGCACCCATACGCAGAAACGACGGCGCTATGACCGGCATCGTTATGGTGCTGCGGGATGTATCGCAACAGCGTGAAATCGACCGGATGAAATCGGACTTTATCTCATCGGTCTCGCACGAGCTGCGCACGCCGCTTACCTCGATAAAGGCCTACGCCGAGACAATGCTCGATGACCCCAATATGCCGCAACCTACAAAGCAGGAGTTTCTTCAAATCATCGACGAGGAATCCGACCGGCTCACCGACCTCATAAACGGAATCCTCGACATTTCCAAAATAGAATCAGGCACAATTGAAATCGCCCGTAAGCCCATCAACATAACCTCGGTTGCAAAACGCGTGGCGGAATCGCTCGAATACGTCGCCGGCAAAAAGAAAATCCGCCTCCAAACCGATATAGCGGAATATCTGCCAGAACTGACAGGCGACGAAAACAAAATCTACTCGATGATTACAAACCTGGTCAATAACGCTATCAAGTTCACTCCCGAAAACGGCACGGTCTCGGTATCGGCCCATCTCGTCAATAATGAGCTGGTCATCAAGGTGTCCGATACTGGTATGGGAATACCCAAAGATGATATGTCTAAAATTTTCAGCCGGTTCTATCGCGTCCACCGGCCCGGCAAGCAAATCCAGGGCACAGGGCTGGGCCTGGCAATCGTCAAGGAAATCGTCACAAGACACGATGGCAGAATCGACGTCGAAAGCGAAATCGATAAAGGCAGCACCTTCACCGTCTATCTCCCCGTCGCAGTTCAAGCTGTACATGCCTCAACCAAATAAATAACTGCTAACCTTCCTTATCCGCCTGCCTGCCCCGGCATGTCTTAGGCCGGGGTCCCCGAGAAGTCGCTACTTTGACACCGTAGCAGGGGATCCAGTCTTCCTTAACTTAAAACTCAACACTTAACACTTAAAACTAAATTCCCCACGCCGCATCAAGATAATTCACCATTCAAAATTGGACATTGGTTATTGGACATTTCTTAAGAGCCCCCCTTGTTTCCTCCTCATTTCTCGTTACAATGCAATTACAAAAGAGAGGAACTTTGCCAGAATGAAATAGAGAAAGGAACAGAAATGGCCAATCCCGATTTTGAACAATTACTTGAAATGCTTATGCCCTTTGCCCAGCAGATGCTTTCCAAACATGGCGAGTTCTATCCTTTTGGCGCGACAATAGACACCAGCGGCAAGCCGGCTTTGGCTGCCAGCGATACCGGTTCAGAAAAACCCCAGTCGCAGGACTGCATCGGCCTGCTTTCGGGCGGTTTTAAAAAGCAGGCTGAACAAAGCGCAATCAGGGCTTGCGGTATTTGTTACGATGTTCGCACGATACCTCCCGGCCAGACTGAAAAAGTTGACGCCATTTGCTTTGCTTTTGAACATAATTCCGGCGAAGCTGTTAATGTCCTGCTGCCCTATCGCAAAGGATTTATGGGCCGAATCAAATACGGCGAGCTTTTTGCCTGTAAAGGCAAAAAAACCGTCTTCGGAAATGAATAGTTTCATCCGATATACAGTGTGACGAATTATCCGCCAGAGGCGCTTCCCCATCCCAAAATCGACAATCTGCAATCGACAATCGTCAATTGGCAATTATTTAATCCTAATCCCACAACTCAAAACTTAGAACTAAGGACTAAAAACTCCCTTCCCACCCTGCCGAAAAAATGATTACTACTGTTTAACTGTCATTCCCGCGCAAGCGGGAATCCAGATGCCCGTTTTCAGCCCAAAAACCCAACTTTCGGCCTTTTAACGCTATTTCTTCTTCTTGTATTCGCGATCAATATCTATATGTGTTACTGCCACGCCCAGCTCGCCTTCCCAATGAAACTCGGCAAAGTTTCGATTGACGGGCAAATCCATGCTCTCGCCAAAACCTATTTGTCTTAAAAGAGCATTAGAGAGACCATCAACGGCTGTGTTTATTACTTCGCCGAAACTGAAGCTTGTTTCACCGATATTGGCTTGTGTCCATGACCTAACAAAGTCGTACATGTCACGTGAAAATGGTGTATTGCCGAAGAAAGGCATAGTGCTTCCACACATATGGGGCCACATTCCCCCGTAGCGATGCCACAATTCTTCATACATCATTGGATGAATTTCACCAAGAAGCGGAAGAAATGGAAAACCCATACCGTTCTGGTTGCCTGCAGTACAATTGCTTTCAACAACGGAGATGTCAGAGGTATTCAGAGATTTTCTTCCTTTCATAAGCTCGGTAAGCAAGGGAGCGGTGATAAAAATCATATCTCCTGGGAAATGCAGCAAACCGAAAGCACCTAAACTGCCCTCCGTATTTCTAAAGGATACATCATTGCAGTGTTTAAAAATCCCCTTGTTGCCTGACAACCTCGGAAAGTTCTTCAACAAATAGAGTTGTTCCAAATCAATATCCCACCGAACATTTTCTTTGTTCTTACTGCTGTCAGCATTGTTGCCCTTCTTGTTCTGTATGAGACACAATTTTTGGAACAGGCGTTCTCGTCCTTTTGAAACGATTGTTATGATAGCCATGTCTCCCAATTCTTTTGTGACAGGCTTGTCCATATAGTGGAATTCGACATAGGACCTTGAACCATGGATTTTGTCAGCGCGGATAGAAACAGGCCCGTATGACTTACCGTTTGTAATCTCGCAGAGTTTGGTCACTAAAGACACTTCATTTTCATTCGCAGAAAAACCCTTCCCAAGCTCATTATAAATATCGAGAGCAATATCATTTTGAAATCCCAGAAAACCTTCGTCTTTTATCAACTCCATAAACGTTTCAAGAATTCTGTGCATATTTGTTCTCCGCCAATTTTTTTCTCTTATAAATAGTTCATATCTGTTCTACTCAAGCCCTTGGACCCCCTGTTCATTCAACGCTGGGGGTGGATGTTTCTCACGGAATGCTTCTTTAAAAGCATCTCTATCATTAAGACTAATCAACACAGGGTTTTCACATGAGGACGCTTTGCCAAAGAACACCGCCTGTCGTTCTTGCAGCAACGAGAGTTTTTCAGCGTAATCTTTGCCAATATAATCAGCCAAGAATTTTTGACCGGTTTCATCAAATGATCGCATTGCGAAAATAGTATTGCACTGATTAAGAATTGTTTTGGTCACATTCGCTGTTCGCTGCGTTATCAGCAAACATCCCATGCCATATTTTCTGCCCTGCAAAATTGCCCGCGCTGATCCATTAGTTGCCGCCTTGTCACTATCACCAACCAAAGATCCAACTTCAGGAACTAAATAATGCGCCTCTTCATAGACTAAACAAATTTTTGCTTTACCATCTTCTGCCATCCCCAATTCTTGAGCAAGTTCCAAAACAATCTCAGAGATAATTCGGGTTATTTCAACCGGAGTTGCTGTCCATAAAACTGCCTTACGTTCCCAGTCGTCCTTACCAGGCCCAACTTTGACATTGGCTGGCTCTTTAACTTGTTTCGTAGCAACTAATTTTGCGGGATTATATATTTTCAAATGAATAGTATTCGCGGGATTAACAAAATTGGTTAAATCCTCTTTTATTGCTTGAGTAAGGTTTGGCAAACTTCCTCCCTCTCGAGGATTATCATTGCATTGATCCTGATCTTTTTCCCCAGCCTGTTGAATTTTTAGAAGGCAATTCTGTTCAGCAACAGAATCATAAAAACTCGATAATTCTTTAGCGTATTGATTTGTTAAATCTAAGCAGACAACCTTAATTTTCTCTGCAATCATTCTTTCAACAAGCTCAATTGCCAGCATAGACTTGCCTACACCCAAAATGCCGAGAATTGCAGTATTGTGAGTTACAAGTTCGTGAACATTCTTTATTGAAACAGTATAGTCAGAAGCGGGAAAATGTCCTACAACATCGGCGGCGGGTGTGAATTCTTTGGTTGTTTTGAGGAAAACGGGCGAATTAAGTTGCGGAATCCAGCCGCTTGACTTGAATTTCTTTCCATCCCAAATGCCTATTCTTTGAGCTTGTGCCCGCGCATAACCATAGGTGTTCTTTTGGTGTATTATTTCCTCTTTTGTAAGACCATCAATAATTTGGTAAAGCACACGGTTTTTGCCTACCGTCACTTCGACTAATCGGCCTTCTTCCACATCCGTATTTCGAATGACCTCAAAATAGAGTCGTTGTATTGAAGTTTCGGGTGCTACAATCCCAGCGATATTGGCGTGCGCTTCTAGGCAATCTTTGATTGATTTTTCAAGACATGCCTCACTTGTTAAAAGTGTGGCAGTATTCTCAGGGAGGCTTTTGGCTATATTTCTGATATCTAATCCACATGTGACTTCAACCGCTCTTAACAATAAGCCCTCATCCCTTCCCACATAATCCAAGCCTAATGCAAGATGTGCAGGAACATGCGGGTCATTTATGATCATAGGCGTTGCTAACGGCACATTTCTTTGTGCAGCTTGCCGAATCAGCACGATCCCCGGCATTTGATATGCAGCAATTTCTCCCACAATAATATCAGATGCCAATTCTTTTGCCCACAGCCCGGAGGCCCGTTGCATAAATTCAGCCAAAGATTCGAGCGGTCGTAATGCAACTATTATTGCCCAAGCCAGCCCGATATAGAGCACCTCGTGAATCGAATCCTTATGAAATGCAACTATTGCAAAAAAGAGAACGATGCTGAAAACCCAGCGAGGATTTCCAAACGAATCAGATGCTACCGTGCACATTTTTGCTATTTTTTGAAGTTGAGAAGATTTTGCATCTTTCAGAATGATTGCCATAAAGGCAATTATGGCAACAACCAAACAGTAAATAGCTGCTGTAAGAAAGAAGGCCTTGTTCGCAAGATTCCAGTTTTGCCAATCGTTAACAAGCAGGACTGCTATTCCGGCAGAAACCGCATAAGCAATTGCATCGGCAGGCTTGGAAAAATATGGTGTAGCAAGGTGAGTGCCTAGCAACAGGCTTAGGATGCCTGTGTAAAACCAGAATCCCTTATTGGAAGCTAATGGAAGCCATTGCCCGAACGCAAACCAGTTGATTGCAAACAGAATTATAATATATACCAGCAATATAATTAATCGTGTTGTTTGAGTAATATTATTTCCTGCTTGTTTCATATTTATCTTCATTAAATCTGCGTTAATCTGTGGTTAAAAATATATTCTCTTTTTCTCTGTATCCCTCTGTGCCTAAATTCACAAAACCGCCATCACCGTATTACTCGGCGAACCAACGGAACGGTTGTTTTTCGGGTCAAAGGTGCGTAACTCCTGCTCTTGCAGGTATTATCCTCCCGATTGTCGTCAAAAGCAATGGGAATTGCGGCCCGGCTTCGTTATTCAACTTCCGACTTCGCTAAAGCTACGCCGGACACGTCGCCGTGGCAAGCGTTCACCCCGTGAGATAGGCAAAGCCGCCATCTCACGGGGTAAATCCGTGTCTAAAAAAACAGTGAAATCCGTGTAATCTGTGGCAAACTTTTGTGTTTTTTGTGCTTTTTTGCGGCTAAAATCATCAATCATAAATGGCTTTCCGCCCTTGACTTTTGGCCCCCCAGTCGCTAACCTTATTGCCATAATGTTGCAGCCCTCTACCGCAAAGGATTGCAGGCCCTTTTCTCTGTGTCCTCTGTGTGCTCTGTGGCTAAAAATCTCTGTGGCAAAAGGATTACTATGAAAAAAGATTCAGGGCAACCAGAACTGCCCCCGCCAGTGGGCAGCAGAATCGAGAATATTCCTATTCTCGACGAGTTGAAAAACTCATACCTCAATTACGCGATGAGCGTTATCGTATCGCGTGCCCTGCCGGATGTCCGGGACGGCTTAAAACCCTCGCAAAGACGAATTCTCGTCGCGATGAACGACCTCAGCTTAGGCCCCCGAAGCAAACACCGCAAATGCGCAAAAATCGTCGGCGACACCGGCGGAAATTATCACCCGCACGGCGACCAGGCGACTTATGGCACACTCGTCCGAATGGGCCAGGACTGGAATATGCGTTACACGCTGGTTGACCCGCAGGGTAACTTCGGCTCAATCGACGCCGACCCCCCCGCAGCTATGCGTTACACCGAGGCCAGAATGACCGCCTCCGCGACGGATATGCTCGAAGACCTCGAATACGAGACGGTAGATTTTGTACCCAACTACGATGAGACAAGAACAGAGCCAACGGTATTGCCCTCGAAACTCCCGAACCTGTTAGTCAACGGCTCAACCGGCATCGCCGTCGGTATGGCGACCAACCTCCCGCCTCACAACATCGCCGAGGTTTGCGACGCACTGCTGCTTGTCGTCGATGACCCGAAGTGCGGCTTCAAAGACATAATGGCAAAACTCCCCGGCCCCGATTTCCCCACGGGCGGAGAAATCTGCGGCAAGCAGGGAATAGTCGATGCCTATACAAAAGGCAAAGGACACTTGGTCGTAAGAGCCAAGACCGAAATCGAACAGTCAAAAAAGGGAAGAGAATATATTATCATAACTGAAATCCCCTATATGGTGGTCAAGACGAGCATCGTTTCGAAGATAGCCGACTGCGTCCGCGACGGGCAAATCGCCGAGATTTCAGATATCAGGGACGAATCAGGCCGCGATGGCATGAGAATCGTGGTCGAAATCAAAAAAGATTGCGACGCAGAGGTCGCGCTGAACAAACTTTTCCAGTTCACCCAGTTACAGACCACCTTCGCAATCGCCAACGTCGCACTGGTTAATAACCGGCCTGAAACGCTCAATATACGACAGATGCTCGACCTGTTCATCGACCATCGCAAGGTGGTCATACGCAGACGCAGTATGTTCCTGCTCAAACGCTGCCAGAACAGGGCGCACATCCTCGAAGGTCTGATTCTGGCGGTCAGCGACATAGATGAAATTATCGAGCTTATCAAAAAATCTCCCGACGCCCCCACTGCCAAAATCAACCTGATGAAAAAGCCGTTGAGGCTGGCGGAAACGGAAACCCTGCGAAAACTCCTCTCAAAGGAATTCCTCAAGGAAAAGGCAAAAGAAAAACAATTCCTCACCAGTCCTCAGGCAGACGCCATTCTCACGATGCAGTTACAGCGGCTGACAGGCCTCGAAATTGAAAAACTCGCGAAAGAATATACCGGCCTCGTTGAGCAAATCGAAGGTTACGAGGCGATTTTAGCCAAAGATGCCGTGTTAATGGATATCATCCGCGAAGATATTCTCGAGATGAAGACCAAATACGGCGACGCCCGCCGCACAAAGATAACCGCCAAACAGGCCGAGACATTCGACCTTGAAGACCTCATAGCCGACGAAGAGGTTATCGTTACCGTCAGCCACGCCGGCTACGTCAAGCGAATGCCTGTCGACACCTATAGAAAACAGGGGCGAGGCGGCACCGGTGTCATCGGCTCAGACACAAAGGAAGGCGACTTCATCGAGCATATGTTCACCGCCTCCACCCACGACTATCTCCTGATTTTCACCAATCGCGGCAAGTGCTATTGGTTAAAAGTCTATGACATTCCTTCCTTGACGCGGCAGAGCAGAGGCAGAAGTATCGCCAACCTGCTGAATCTCGGCGACCAGTCAATCGCCTCGGTGATTAACGTCGCTAAACTTACAGAAAACGAGGAGTTGCCCGAAGACAAGCAGCCGCAGCTCGTTATGGCGACACAGAACGGCCTCATCAAGAAGACAAAACTCTCCGCATACAGCCATCCGCGCTCCGTAGGCGTTACCGCAATCAAACTCGACCCCAACGACACGCTTATCGAGGTCGCCCAAACCGCCGGCAAAGACCACATAATCCTCGGCACACGAGACGGTATGGCCATAAGGTTCGACGAGCAGCAGGCCCGCTCAATGGGCAGGGTATCGAGGGGCGTCCACGGAATCAGGTTACGTTCCGGCGACGCGGTCGTCGATATGGTCATCGCCGAGGAAAAGGCATCGCTGCTAACCGTCTGCGAAAAGGGCTACGGCAAACGCACCTCGCTCGAAAATTACCGGTCCCAGAACCGCGGCGGCGTAGGACTGATTAACATCAAAACCACCGACCGCAACGGCAAGGTCGTCGCCCTCAAGGCCGTCCAGTTCGAAGACGAATTGATGCTGATTACCGCAAACGGAATCATCATCCGCACGGGCCTTGACCAGATTCGCCCGATAGGCAGAAACACACAGGGCGTCCGGCTGATTAAGCTCAAAGAAGGCGACAAGCTCGTCGCCGCGGCAAAAATAGGCCCCGAAGTGGCGAAGGAACAGTCCGACGACACGGCAATACAAAAAGCGGAACTTCCTCCGCCTGAAGAAACCGTACCGGAGCCGGAAGAGGAAGAAGAAATCGAAGCCGAAGACGAGCCGAAAGATAAGCCAAAGTCAAAACCGGAAAAGAACGAACCCAAAGACAAGGGCAAGAAGAAGAGCAAATAGTAACTCTTAGTTTTTAGTTGTAGGTTTTTAGTTTTGAGTTAATTGAAAAAACTAAAAACTCAACACTTAACACTTAAAACTCAAAAACGCAGGACTGTTCAATGTCATTGCGAGCAAAGCAAAGCAATCTCGATCCTCCGGCAAAGCGAAATCCCGGACTTGTGTACGTAATCGCAGGCAAAGAGCCGACGTTAGTCAACGCAAAATATACCGAGCTTATCGACCAGCTTGTCCCGCCCGAGGAAAAAGATGCCGGCCCATTGGTAGTTGATGCCGATAAAGCCATCATAAGCGAAATCCTCGACGAACTGAGAACCCTGCCTTTCTTCACGAAAAGACGAATTGTCGCCCTGCGAAACGCCGACAAGTTCATCTCCGCTAAAGGCCAGGATGATGAGGAGGATGAGCAAAATAAACAAGACAGCCAGAACGCCCCCGCCGGAGCCAGCAACCGCGAACTCCTCGAAAAGTATTTTGAAAATCCCTGCCCTACCGGCATCCTGATAATGACGGTATCGAGCTGGCCGAAAACCACCCGCCTCGCAAAAAAATTACCAGATATCGGGACGCTGGTGGAAGTTAAATCGCCAACAGGAACTGACCTTACCAATCGGATTATCAATTACGCACGTGATGCCCACAATAAAACCCTCGATTACAGGACAGCCGGATTGCTCGTTGACCTTGCCGGCGAAGATCTCACCCGGCTCTATACCGAAATCGATAAACTCGCCACATACGCGGCAGCCGAAAAAGCAATAACAATCGCCCACGTCGAATCGCTTATCGGCCGGAATCGAGAATTTGACGCCTTTGAGGTCATCGAATCCTGTCTCCAGCGAAAAACCGGCCCCGCAATCGAACGGCTGCGCAAGATGTTCGCCGAAGATAAATCGGCTGAATATACAACCATCGGCGCGTTCGCGTTTCACATCCGCAGGATGTTTACCGCGAAAAAATTATTACTGGAAGGTAATTCCCAATACGATGTCGCAGGTAAACTGCGTATCTGGAACAACAAGGAATCGCTGTTTGCACAGCTCAAACGACTGTCGCTCAAACAAATCGGGGACCAGATTCAGCGGTTAGCCGAAACAGATTACGCCATCAAACGCGGTCAGGCCCAGCCCAGAATCGCGATAGAGCAGTTCGTATTGCAACTCGCAACGTTGTAATTCCTTCGCTCTTACACCCTTCTGCAATTAATGGCGTATGAAATGGCTTCTAAATGATTTCCGCGGTGGTTTGCGATATCCAGCCGTCGCTGCCGTCGGCGAGTTTTATGTGAAACCAATTGGGGCGACGTTCAATAAGCTCGAACTCGGTGCCAGCGTGCAGCGGAGCTTTGAAGCTGAGCGGGTAATTCTGCCCGTCGCCCTGATACGCTGCAACTTCAGGACCAACGATAACTGCTGAAGACGTACAATATTGGCAAGCCCTTGATGAAATCTCTCGTGGTGGCAATGAAGATAATACTGCTCAATACAGTATCTCAGGTGAGATTCACAAAAGATGAACATCCTGCCCATCCACTCAGATTTTATACTCCTGACAAACCTCTCAACAGCCAGCATCAGATTAGGAGCCGTAGGAAACGTCAGTTTAAGCTATCTTGCTCTGCTGTTGGCTACCGCAAACTCGCAATACTGCTTCCGTATGCATCACGAGAATTAGCATAACTCATTGAAACTTCAAGTATTGCCAGTATAATAACTCGTAATTCAGGTATGCGTATGAATATTTGCACGCCACCGGCAGGTGAACCATGGATGACCGACGGCTATCGGTTTCCTTAAAGGACGGTGAGCATCGCATCTGCAATGGCGGTCGTTGTTGCGGTGTCACGGGTGGGTTTTATGAACACCCTCATTGCCGTGTGGCCTAAAAGAATCTCCTATGAGCTTATTGTTTCTACGATAACATCTCGAAGGATACAATCATGGCCGGCATAGATATCATTACCGTTGAAAGAGAATCGGAGTTGAAGAACTTCATCGATCTTCCATGGAGGATTTATGCTGCGTACCCCAGATGGGTTCCTCCTCTTAAGAAAGAAGTTTGCCGGATGCTGGATCCCGCCAGGCATCCTTTCTGGGAGTCTTCCGAACGCATCCTCTTTCTGGCCCGACGCGGTTCAAAGACAGTGGGACGGATAGCGGGCATCATAGACCGCAATTATAACCAGTTCCACGGCGAAAAGATGGGCATTTGGGGATTTTTCGAATGCGATGATGACCAGGAGGCCGCGGCGGCCCTCTTCTGTTCCGTGGAGACATGGGTACGCCAGAAAGGGATGACCTTTCTGAGAGGCCCGCTCAACCCGTCCACCAATTACGAGGTCGGGCTGCTCATTGAAGGATTCGATTATCCGCCTGCGTTGATGATGACTTACAACCCGCCATACTACCCAAAGTTAGTCGAATCGTGCGGTTTTACCAAAGAGAAGGACCTGCTTGCCTTCCTGATAGAGGGCGGTTACCGGCTTCCCGAGTGGATGGATAGCCTTGCAGGACGTATCGCCCGGAAAAAGTGCATCCACATCAAAAGCATCAATCCAAAGGATGCGGACGCCGAGTTTGACCGGATCAGGGAGATATACAATGACGGTTGGTCGAAGAACTGGGGTTTTGTCCCGTTGAGCACCAATGAGATACGGGACATTCAAAAGAACGTGATGAAATTCGCGGACCCTGACCTGGCCTTCTTCATCTATTATGAGAATGAACCCGCAGCGGTGTGTGTGATCTTTCCCGACATTAATCCTTTACTCAAGCGTCTCAACGGGCACATCGGCGTAATGGGTGTGCTTAAGGCGATCCTGTATCGGCGGGAAATTACGGGAATGCGATTGCTGATCTTCGGGATCAAGGAAAAATACCGGCAGATGGGCATTCCCATATTAGCCTTCCAACACATCTATGAGGTCGTGAGGAGACAAGAGAAATATCGTTATCTGGAGCTTGGCTGGACGCTGGAGGATAACAATGCGATCAACGCATTGGTAGAGGAATCCGGCGCAAAAGCATATAAGAAGTATCGCATCTTCAGAAAGTCTTTATAATCGAAACAGATGAACATACAGAGTTGCAACGGAGGTTTGGTCATGTTGGATGAGTATCAGGTTCCCATTATCGCTTTCGTCTGGCGACCTGAGGAGACACTGCCGTCGGTGACCCAAATGGCTCATCGAACAGGGAGCAGGGCCATCTTCGATTTTTCAATGATGGAGACGCAAGCACTGTATTCTTTTTTACGAACGGCTGACCCTGCTTGTCACATTGGAGATATCAAGATTTCCGCCTCCACCTTAATGGATCCGTCTTTGGGGCTGCTGCTTAAAGAAACAGGAGTCCGGAACATCTGGGTAGAATGCCACCCCCGGTATTTCCGGGGGGATCCTTCCGGCTTTCTAAAGAGATTGAGAGAATTGTCGGAAAGCTGCCGTTGTTTTCCAATCATTGGAGACCTGGATGTCCTGGCAGCGATTTTGAAGGATAGTTCGGGAATTGGACGCATAATCCTGAAAGGATGCGAGGCCTCCGGATTCGTGAGCGGTGAAACAACCCTGGTTCTCTATTCGGCAGCCAGGGAAATGCTGCGCAATTCCGCGAAGTCTCCGGATATCCTCATCTGGGGCGGCGTCTGGACGCCTGAGGCGGCAGCGGCATTTTTGTCCACAGGAGCAGCAGGTATAGCATTCGAGAGTGTTCATTGGCTGACGGATCTTGTAGCCATTGATGACGCCCAACGCCGGCAACTCGCCAAAATCCGTATGGATTCTACTTCACTGGTTGGCTTAGACGTGCAGGTTCCTTGTCGACTTTTCAATAAGGGTAACTCGGTGGCGTTCAAGGAGATCAAAACGTTCGAGGACTCGCTGTGCAAAACAGATATCACGGAGGAAAGCCGCCGCCGCTTCGTAGACCACGTGAATTCCATGTCCCTGCAGCCTCTCAAGAGCCATTTCACCAAAGATGAAGTCATCCCTCTGGGTGTGGAGGCTGCCTTTGCGGCGTCGTTTGCTGAGCGTTTTGGTACCGGAACCGAAAAGGCCGTGAACGCCTTCATCGAAGAGATTCGAAACTTATGCCGCTCGGCTGAGATGAAAAAGGATTGTTTTTTAGACAGCCCTTCCGCCAGGGAGCTGGGAACGAAATATCCATTTATCCAGGGCGCCATGTCCTCTATCACCGATATCCCGGAGTTTGCCGCGAGAATTGCTGATGCCGGGGGATTGCCGACTATCGCCCTGGGCCTGATGAATGCAGAAGCTCTTGATAGAAGACTGGGTCGTCTGCCGGAAGTTATGGGTGGGCGTTCTTATGCAGTGAATATCATTTCTTTGGCGGAGAATCCTTTCAGGGAGACTCAGCTGGACTGGATAAAGAAAACCAGGCCCCGTTTTGTCTGGATCGCCGGGGGGGATATCTCTCCCATAAGAGAATTGCTGGAATGTGGCATAGGGGTTGTTTATATCGCCCCGGATGAGGCATTGCTGAAGCTTGCGCTGGAAGCAGGCGTGCGGTACGTGGTCTGTGAGGGGTATGAGGCAGGCGGCCACGTGGGGCAGCATAGCACACTTACCCTTGCCCAAATTGTGTTGGACCTCAAACGAAAAAAGCCAACCCTGTTTCAAAATTGCCGCGTCATACTTGCCGGGGGGATATTCAATCGTGAAACCGCATTTATGGCCGCAATGCTCGGCGCAGACGCCATCCAGATGGGCACCGCCTATCTGGCCACACAGGAGATAGTTGAAACGGGCGCTATGACGGCGCTATATCAGCGGATGGTTCTGGAATCGTCTCCGGGGGGAACAGTTGTTACAGGCCGAAGCACCGGACTTCGGGTGCGGTCATTAAAAACAATAAGAGTGGCCGCTGTTTTATCTCTGGAGAGAAAATTTGCAGCCGGTCACCAGGATGAGACCTCCTTCCGGACAAAAATGGAGGAGATGACTGCGGGGAGTCTCTTCGTTGCAGCCCGAGGTATGGATAAGCAGGGTAATCCTCTGTCTGAACAGACCTGTATGGAACGCGGGCAATTCATGAGCGGGGCGTGTGCCGGACTTATCAGTAAAACTCAGAAGCTGGAGTCCTTTCACCGCGAGTTGGCCGAAGGGGCTCTTTTACTGCATCAGCCATTTAAAGGGGCAAGTGAAGAAATTACCTCCAACGTATCGCTGCCTGTAACAACTCCATCCTTCGGTGTTGGCCGGACGGACGTGCGCAAAGGCGATCATGAAAGGGTTGCCATCACAGGGATGAGCGTCGTTAATGCCCTGGGGAATAGTCCGGAGGAGATATGGGCTGCGAGTATGGCCATGAAGAGCGGAATTACACTTATTCCGTCTTCATGGTGGGATCAGGAGCGTTTTTATGATCCCCGGCCGCGCATCGTGGATAAAACCTATTGCAATGTAGGTGCCTTTATAAATTTTCATGCCTCACGCAGCGAACTCGGTATTCCGCCCCATGATTTTCGAACGATGACCGAGGCCACAAGAATCACTATGTGGCTGGCTGAAAATGCCATCCGGGCCTCCGGCATCCTGAAGTCAGGCATCCCTCGCGAGCGAATCGGAGTCCTTATCTCCCAGAACTCGGGAGAGACGGCAGCAACCCTTACACCTTTGCTAATCAGGGGAAATGTTCACAATATCCTTGCGGCAATCCGAAAGACCGTTCCTGTAACGCCACAGCAGGAGCAAGCCTTCGAAAAAGAGCTGAAGACCAGATATTTGGCCCCGGACGACACCACGCTTCTGGGCAGACTCAACTGCGCAGCAGCCGGCTTCATCTGTAACCGGTATGGGTTTATGGGGCCCAGCTTTTCAGTCTCCGCGGCCTGCGCTACCTCTCTGGTCGCACTCTACAGCGCCATCCAGATGATACAAAACGGAATCATCGATGCAGCCGTCATCGGAGGAGGCGAGGAGAGGCTCACACACATGCATTTTATAGAATTCTCCGCGCTGGGCGCACTCTACGGACTTTCCGGGCGGAAAAGACCTGCTCACGAAAGCTCGCGTCCCTTCGATGCCCAAAGAGATGGAATGGTCCTCGGCGAAGGCGGGGGAATGATCGTTATCGAGCGGGAAGGTCTGGCGCATAAAAGAGGGGCGCCTGTCCACGCCATTATTACCAGTATGGGAGCAAGCAATAATCATCTGGGTATGGTGGAATCATCAAGTGTCACCCAGGAAATTGCTATTCGCTCTTCTTTCGAGGCAGCACCCTATGGACCCGATGCAGTGGACATGGTGGAATGCCATGCCACAAGCACTCGGCAAGGGGACGTAGTGGAAGTTCATTCTCTGAAAACATTCTTCAAGCCCTCCGGTCGCACAATGCTCACTTCATTCAAATCCCAGATCGGACACACACTTGGCGCCTCGGGCATTAACAGTCTCATTCGAGGAGTCACGGCAATGAAGGCGGGAATTTTACCCCCTACCCTTAATTATACGCATCCGGACCCGCAGATTGGTCTGGAAGGGTCCGGGCTTTTTGTCGCCCCGGAGCCGCTTGATTGGAAGCGCAGGGACGGCCAGCCAAGAAGGTTTCAGGTCAATGCCTTCGGGTTTGGAGGGTCCAACTATGTTGTGCAGTTGGAACAGGCCATGAATGGGGAGGGTAAGGTTTTGATTTCCCCGGGGAAAGAGGCCCAAACGGGAGGCGACCATTCGGCGATACAGGGCATCTCTTTCTTCCGCACTAAGATTGACGGCGGTAACTGCCGGATGGCTGTTGTCGCACAATCCGAAAAAGAGGCAATCACCGTCATCGAAAAGTCAGCATCTCTTATCGAAGCCGGAATTGCCGCACCCAAAACGCTAAGGTCTCTGGCGCAGCAGGGAATCTTCATAAGCCCTGAGAATTTGCCGGTGTCGCCGCTCGCTTTCGTATTTCCCGGACAGGGGGCACACTATATGGGAATGGGACGCCAACTCTATGAATCCTTTGGCGTCATCAGGGAATGGATGGACAGGGCTGCAGCGGTAGCGGATTTTGACCTCCTTGATTTATTATTCAATGATAAAGAGGAAAACCTCCAAAAGACACGATGGCAGCAGCCTGCTCTTTTCACTATGGAATACGCCATGGCTCAATATCTTATTTCTCTTGGCATTAACCCTGCTGCTGTGGCCGGCCACAGCATGGGCGAACTGACAGCTTTGTGCGTAGCCGGCGTATATTCCATGGAAGATGGGTTCCGAATCGTGAACACCAGAGCCCGCTGCATGGACAAGGCCGCCGCTATGAATATTGATCCCGGTGTAATGGCGGCAGTGGATGCCCCTATGGAAATGCTGAAAGAAATGATGCAGGGACAGGAAAATATTCACATTGGCAATATCAATTCACCGAACCAGGTCATCCTGAGCGGAAACACCGAGGCAGTCAATAATCTTGGTAAAAAACTGAAAGAGAAGGGATACCGATTCACCCTCTTGCGGGTGAGTATGGCCTTCCACTCTCCTATCATGCGGGTAATCGGTGACGAACTCGAGGCGTATGTTGCCTCCATTCCATTTCATTCTCCAAAGATGCCCGTCATCTCCAACACGACAATGGCGCCGTATCCATCAGATTCCGGTGAGATCAGGCGAATCCTCATGGCCCACATGGAGTCCACCGTCCATTGGATGGATAACGTTCAGACCCTTTGGAACGACTACGGAATCAGGCTCTTCGTGGAGGTGGGACCTGGCGATATATTAAGCAATCTCATCGCCGACACGCTGGCTGACTCAACATGTATCCAGACCTGCATACCCCCTAAAGAGTGCATCACTTACAAGACCGCTCTTGCTCAGCTCTTTGTCCAAGGGCATCTGAAAGTTCGCGGAGAACCGAGGGATGTTCGCCTCTCCGCATTCAGGAATGCCCCCGCATCTGACCGCAATACTCCGAACAGACAGGACTCCCCTGCCCTCGCCAATGCGTCTGAGCATCAGGACCATATAGAGGCGCTTATTCACATCATCATGGACGCCACGGGATTCAACAGGGACGAAATACAACCCGATATGGACCTCAGAAGGGACCTCTCCATCCGCTCCAGCCGTCTCCCGATAATCATGGATGCCGCGGAACACCATTTCGGAATCACTATCGAACTGGAGGATTTCATTCATGTCCGCACCGTGAGGGACATAGCTCAG